>OFDN01001054.1_pt1 | contig 19830 bp, 19 predicted proteins | sample 1520971 | NCBI WGS metagenome assembly OFDN01 (sample SAMEA94257418, study PRJEB24077) | hot springs metagenome | biome: Aquatic biome; feature: Geographical feature; material: Water | place: India | collected 2012-06-12 | depth 5 m
GCCGATGCGCACGATGCGCTCGGCGGGCACGCCCACCACCTTGTTCCAGATCTCGTAGGCCTCGTCGTCCTCCGAGTACACCGTGACCCACAGCTTGTCCTTGGGCAGCTTGAAGTGCTCGGTCAGCAGCTCCCAGGCGTAGCTGATCGCGTCCTTCTTGAAGTAGTCGCCGAAGCTGAAGTTGCCCAGCATCTCGAAGAAGGTGTGGTGCCGCGCGGTGTAGCCGACGTTTTCCAGGTCGTTGTGCTTGCCGCCGGCGCGGATGCACTTCTGCGCCGTGGTGGCGCGTTGGTACGGCCGCTTGTCGAAGCCCAGGAACACGTCCTTGAACTGGTTCATGCCCGCGTTGGTGAACAGCAGCGTCGGGTCGTCGCCCGGCACCACCGGGCTGGAGGCGACGATGGTGTGTCCCTTCGATTCGAAGAAGTTCAGGAACGTGGAGCGGATTTCGGAGGCTTTCATCTTGTAAATTTTATCCGTTCAGGCCGCGGCACCCGGGTGGTGCAGGCGGATCTGCAGGTCGAGGAAACGGTAGAGGCGCTCGTCGTCGCTGAAGGCCACGTTGAAGCGCAGCCAGCCGGTGGGGCGCGGCTCGACGAGGAACAGGTGGCCGGGGCCCAGCAGGATGCCCTCGCCCGCCGCCTGCTGCGAGAGGTCGATGCAGTCCGTCAGGTCGGGGTGGCGGGCCCACAGGTACATGCCGGCCTTGGGCTCGCTGAACAGCTCGAAGCCCAGCTCCGTCAGCCGCCGGGCCACCACCTCGTGGGCCTGCGCCAGCCGGTCGCGCAGGCTCTTCAGGTGCTTGCGCCAGCGGCCTTCGCACAGCGCCCCGAAGGCCAGCCGCTCGGTGATGTCCGACGAGGTCAGGCCCGAGACCATCTTCAGCTGCGCCAGGTCTTCCAGCAGCTCGCCGCGGGCAGCCAGGTAGCCCACGCGGATGTTGGGCGAGATGGTCTTGGAGTAGCTGCCCACGTACACCACCCGCCGCAGCTGGTCCAGGCTGGCCAGCGAGGGGCGCTGCTCGGGGTCCAGGTCGGCGTAGATGTCGTTCTCCACCACCGTCAGGTCGTGCTGGTCGGCCAGCTTCAGCAGCTGGAACAGCTGCGCCACCGGTGCGACCGAGTTGGTCGGGCTCTGCAGCCGCGGCTGGGTGAAGAACACCTTCGGCCGGTGGGCCCGCAGCAGGTCCTCGAACGCCGCCAGGTCGTAGCCGCCCGGCGCACGCGGCACGCCGACCAGCTTCGCGCCCAGGAAGCGCAACATGAACATGAGGTTTGGATAGCCGGGCTCGTCCACCATCACCGTGTCGCCGGGGCGCACCAGGCCCCGCGCCACCAGGTCGAACGCCTGGCTGGAACCCTGGGTCAGCAGCACCTCGCCCGCGCTGGCGGTGACCTGCCGCTCGGCCAGCGATTCGGCGATCAGCACCCGCAGCGCCATGTGGCCGTGAGGCAGGCCGTAGCCGCCCAGCTCCACGCCCTCGCTGGCCAGCTGGCGCAGGCTGCGGCGCACGCCTTCCTCGAACAGCCAGCCGTTGGGCAGCCAGCCGCAGCCGGGCTTCAGCTCGAGGTTGCGGCTCTCGAAGATGTGGCGCAGGTACCAGCGGGCGTCGAAGCGCAGGTCCGCCACATCGGTCTCCGCGGCGGCCGGCGCGGCCGCATCGGTGGCCCGGCGCTTGACAAAGAAGCCCGCGTTCGACCGCGACACCACCCAGCCCTGCGCCACCAGGCGGTCATACGCCTCCACCACGGTGAAGACGCTGATGGAATGCGCCGCCGCCAGCGCGCGGATGGACGGCAGCTTGGCGCCGCCGCGCAGGGTCTGGTCGGTGATCAGTTGTCGGAAGCCATCGACGATCTGCGTCACCAGCGGCGTTCGCGATTCAGGATTCAGGGTGATCACGGTGCACCGTATTGGGGACAGTGTGTATGGGGTGCACCGCCAGCACAGTGCACTGCGGGCGGTGGCACGCTGTACATGGTATTCGCCACGCCGCGTGCCTAAAGTCACGGACGACCTCCCTGCCGCGAGAAGCACATGCCCGCCGAACTTGACCTGAAGACAACCCTGGTTCAGGGCCACGCCACCAATGCCGACCTGATGGCCCGCCGCCGGGCGGCCGTGCCCCGCGGCGTGGGCCAGGCGCACGAGATCTTCATCGCCCGCGCCGAGAACGCCGAGTTCTGGGACGTGGAAGGCAAGCGCTACATCGACTTCGCCGGCGGCATCGCGGTGCTGAACACCGGCCACTGCCACCCGCGGGTGATCGAGGCGGTGAAGGCCCAGCTCGACCTCTACACCCACACCTGCTTCCAGGTGGTGGCCTATGAACCCTACGTGGAGCTGGCCGAACGCCTGGCCGCACTGGCGCCCGGTGCCGCGCCCAAGAAGACGCTGTTCCTGTCCACCGGTGCCGAAGCCGTGGAAAACGCCGTGAAGATCGCGCGCGCTCATACCAGGCGCCCCGGCGTCATCGCCTTCACCGGCGGCTACCACGGCCGCACGATGATGACGCTGGGCCTGACCGGCAAGGTCGCCCCCTACAAGACCGGCTTCGGCCCCTTCCCGGGCGAGGTGTTCCATGCCCTGTTCCCCAACGCGCTGCACGGCGTGAGCGTGGAGGACGCGCTGCATTCGGTGGAGCTGCTGTTCAAGAACGACATCGAGCCTGAGCGCGTGGCCGCCTTCATCGTGGAGCCGGTGCAGGGCGAGGGCGGCTTCTACGAGGCGCCCGCCGCCTTCGTGGCCGGGCTGAAGAAGCTGGCCGACCAGCACGGCATCCTGCTCATCGCCGACGAGGTACAGACCGGCGCCGGCCGCACCGGCACCTGGTTCGCCAGCGAGCAGTGGCCGGTGGCGCCCGACCTCATCACCAGCGCCAAGTCGATGGCGGGCGGCTTCCCCATCTCCGCCGTGATCGGCCGCGCCGACGTGATGGACGCACCCGGCCCCGGCGGCCTGGGCGGCACCTATGCCGGCAGCCCGATCGGCTGCGCCGCCGCGCTGGCGGTGCTGGAGGTGTTCGAGGACGAGCAGCTGCTGCAGCGCAGCCGTGCGCTGGGCGAGCAGCTGCGCGCCGGCCTGCGCGCCATCGCCGCCGACGTGCCGGCAGTGGTGGACGTGCGCGGCCTGGGCGCCATGGTGGCGCTGGAGCTCGGCCGCGGCGGCGATGTGCACCAGCCCGACGCCGACCTCACCGGCCGCGTGGTGCGCGAAGCCGCGCGCCGCGGCCTGGTGCTGCTGTCCTGCGGCAGCTACGGCAACGTGATCCGCATCCTGGTGCCGCTCACGGCCTCCGAGGCGCTGGTGGACGAAGGCCTGCGCATCCTGGCCGACAGCTTCGCGGCCGTGGCCTGAGCAGGCGGCCATGAGCATCGCCCTGTCTGCCGAACGCCCTGCCGCCGCCCCTGCACCCGCTGCCGCCGCCGGCCAGCCGCTGGTCAGCTTCGTCGGCGTGCAGAAGACCTACGACGGCGTGAACCTGGTGGTGCGCAAGCTCGACCTGGACATCCGGCGGGGCGAGTTCCTCACGCTGCTGGGCCCCAGCGGCTCGGGCAAGACCACCACGCTGATGATGCTGGCCGGCTTCGAATCGCCCACCGCCGGCGAGATCCTGCTGGAGCGCAAGCCCATCACGCGCACCCCGCCGCACAAGCGCAACTTCGGCATGGTGTTCCAGAACTACGCGCTGTTCCCGCACATGACGGTGGGCGAGAACGTGGCATACCCGCTGACGGTGCGGCGCGTGTCCAAGGCCGACCAGGCCACCCGCGTGGAACGGGCGCTGGCCATGGTGCGGCTGCAGGGCATGGCCGGGCGCTATCCCTCGCAGCTGTCCGGCGGCCAGCAGCAGCGCGTGGCACTGGCGCGTGCGCTGGTGTTCGAGCCGCAGCTGGTGCTGATGGACGAGCCACTGGGCGCACTCGACAAGCAGCTGCGCGAGCACATGCAGATCGAGCTCAAGGAGTTGCATAGACAACTCGGCGTCACCTTCGTCTTCGTCACCCACGACCAGGGCGAGGCGCTGACCATGAGCGACCGCGTGGCCGTGTTCAACAACGGCGTGATCCAGCAGATCGCGCCCGCCGACACCATGTACGAGCAGCCGGCCAACCGCTTCGTGGCCGGCTTCATCGGCGACGGCACCATGCTGCCCGCCACCGTGCAGGCCGCCCAGCTGTCCGGCCATCCGGCGCACTGCAGCGCGGTGCTGGCCGATGGCAGCGTGCTCACCGGCATCAACGTCAACGCGGCCGCCGCCGGCGCCCAGGTGATGGTGGGCATCCGCCCCGAACGCATTGCGGTGCAGGCCACGCCGCCGGCCGCGGGCGTCGCGAACACGCTGCGTGCGCAGGTGCACGGCATCGTGTACTTCGGCGACCACCTGCGGCTGCTGTGCGGCGTGGGCCCCACGCAGCTGGAAGCGGCCGTGAAGCTGCCGCTGTCGGCCCCCGCCATCCCGGCCGTGGGCGACACCGTGTGGCTGGCCTTCGCGCCCGAGCTCACGCGGGTCTACGCCTGAGCCGCCTTCCTTCCGATCCCCGTCCCCGTCCATCGAGAACCGCACCATGCACATGAAGTCCCTCGTTCTTGCCCTGTCCACCCTGCTGGCCCTGCCCGCGCTGGCGCAGCAGCAGCTCACCGTCGTCAACTTCGGCGGCGCCAATGCCAATGCGCAGAAGAAGGCGTACTACGAGCCCTTCGAGAAGGCCACCGGCACCAAGGTGATGGCCGTGGAATACAACGGCGAGCAGGCCAAGATCAAGGCCATGGTCGAGACGAAGAAGGTCACCTGGGACGTGGTGGAGGTGGAGTCGCCCGACGCCGCCCGCGGCTGCGACGAAGGCCTGTTCGAGAAGATGGACTACGCCCGGCTCGGTGGCAAGGAAGCCTTCCTGCCCGCGGCCGTCACCGAGTGCGGCGTGGGCGTGTTCGTCTGGTCCACGGTCATGGCCTGGAATGCCGACAAGCTCAAGGAAGGCCCCAGGACCTGGGCCGATTTCTGGGACGTGAAGAAGATCCCCGGCAAGCGCGGCATGCGCAAGGGCGCGCGCTACAACCTGGAGTTCGCGCTGATGGCCGATGGCGTGAAGCCGGCCGATGTGTACAAGGTGCTGGCCACCAAGGACGGCGCCGAGCGCGCGTTCAAGAAGCTCAGCGAGCTCAAGCCGCACATCCAGTGGTGGGAGGCCGGCGCCCAGCCGCCGCAGTTCCTGGTCGCCGGCGACGTGGCGGCAAGCACCGTGTTCAACGGCCGCATCGACGCTGCCAACCGCGAGGGCAAGAACCTGAAGATCGGCTGGACCGGCGGCATCTACGACCTGGACTACTGGGTCATTCCCAAGGGCGCGCCCAACAAGGAAGCGTCGATGAAGTTCATCGCCTTCGCCAGCACCGCCGATGCACAGGCCGAGTACGCGAAGCACATCGCCTACGGCCCCACCAACAACAAGGCGCTGGCCAAGCTGGACGCCGCGGTGCTGGCCAACCTGCCCACCTCGCCGGCCAACGCCCAGCAGGCGCTGCAGCTCGACCTGAAGTTCTGGGCCGACCAGGGCGAGGACCTGGAAAAGCGCTTCGCCGCCTGGTCCACCCGCTGATGCCCGCCGCGGCCCGTTGAGATGAGCACCGCCACCGCCCTGCCCTTGCCTGGCCCGGCCGATCCGCAATCGCTGCAGCGGCAACTGGCGCGGGCCGGCCGGCAGCGCAAGTGGCGCGCATTCGCGCTCACCTTGCCGCTGCTGGTGTTCCTGCTGCTCACCTTCCTGGTGCCCATCGCCGGCCTGCTGAAGCGGGCGGCCGAGAACCCCGAGGTGGCCAACGCGCTGCCGCGCACGGTGGCGGCGCTGGAGGACTGGAGCCGCGAGGGCCCGCCGCCGGAGGCGGCCTTCGCCGCGGTGGCGACCGACCTGGCCGCGCTGCCCGACCGTGCCGATGCCGGCGCGCTGGCCCGGCGGCTCAACAGCGCCGAGCCCGGTGCGCGCTCCCTGGTGATGAACACCTACCGCGCCATGCCGCTGCCGGCCGGCGGCGACGCCCGTGCCGCGCTGCTGGCCATCGACGAACGCTGGGGCGAAGCCAAGTACTGGCAGGCCATCGCCAAGAACGGCGCACGCTGGACCCCCGACTACCTGCTGGCCTCGGTGGACCTGCAGCGCGACGCGGCCGGCCAGGTGGAACGCATGGCGCCCGAGCAGCGCGCCTTCGGCGGCATCCTGCTGCGCACCTTCCAGATCAGCTTCATCGTCACCCTGCTGTGCCTGGCGCTGGGCTATCCGCTGGCCTGGTGGCTGAGCACGCTCAGCGCCCGCCAGGCCAATGTGCTGATGATCCTGGTGCTGGTGCCCTTCTGGACGAGCATCCTGGTGCGCATGGCCGCCTGGATCGTGCTGCTGCAGTCCGAAGGGCTGGTCAACCATGCGCTGGCCGCGCTGCATGTGATCGACCAGCCGCTGCAGCTGCTGTTCAACCGCACCGGCGTGCTGGTGTCGATGACACACATCCTGCTGCCCTTCATGATCCTGCCGCTGTACAGCGTGATGAAGAGCGTGCCGCCCACCTACCAGCGGGCCGCGGTGTCGATGGGCAGCCCGCCGCTGGCCGCCTTCTTCCGGGTGTACGTGCCCCAGACCTACCCGGGCATCGGCGCCGGCGCACTGCTGGTGTTCATCCTGGCCATCGGCTACTACGTGACGCCCGCGCTGCTGGGCGGCCCCGACGACCAGATGCTGAGCTACTACATCGCCCAGTACACCAACGTGAACGTGAACTGGGGCATGGCCTGCGCGCTGGGCGCGCTGCTGCTGGCCGCCACCCTGGTGCTGTACGCGGTGTACCGCCGCATCACCAGCACCGAACTGAGCCTGGGTTGATGCGATGAAGCTGCTGCCGGTGTTTCCTGCCTATGCCACCCCGCTCGACAAGGCGGGCTGGTGGGCCGTGCGCTTGTTCTGCGTGGCGGTGCTGGCGTACCTGCTGGCGCCCATCCTGGTCATCATGCCGCTGTCGTTCAGCGAGAGCTCGTTCCTCGTCTACCCCATCCACGGCTGGTCGCTCAAGTGGTACGAGAACCTGTTCGGATCCGAAGAGTGGGCCCGCGCCGCGAAGAACAGCTTCATCGTCGCGCCCGCGGCCACGCTGATCGCCACGGTGCTGGGCACCATCGCCGCGGTGGGCCTGGCGCGCACCAGCTTCCCGTTCAAGGGCCTGCTGATGAGCCTGCTCATCGCGCCGATGGTGGTGCCCATCGTGGTGGTGGGCGTCAGCACCTACCTGTTCTTCGCGCCGCTGGGCCTGGCCGACAGCTACACCGGGCTGATCGTGGTGCATGCGGCGCTGGGCGCGCCCTTCGTGCTCACCACGGTGCTGGCCACGCTGCAGGGCTTCGACCACAACCTGGTCAAGGCCAGCCTGGGGCTGGGCGAGACGCCGGTGCGCACCTTCTTCCGCATCACGCTGCCGGTGATCGCGCCGGGCGTGGTCTCGGGCGCGCTGTTCGCCTTCGCCACCTCGTTCGACGAGGTGGTGGTGGCCCTGTTCCTGGCCGGCCCGGAGCAGTTGACCTTGCCGCGGCAGATGTTCAACGGCATCCGCGAGAATATTTCCCCCACCATTGCCGCGGTGGCCACGCTGCTCATCCTGTTCACCACCAGCCTGCTGCTGGCGCTGGAATGGCTGCGTGGCCGGCGGCGTTGAAGAAGTAGAAGGAACCTCATGGACATGAAGACCTCCCCGCTGGCGGCGCTGGCCGATGCCACGCTGCTCAAGACGGACGCGCTGATCGACGGGCAGTGGGTGGCCGGCAGCAGCCGCTTCGATGTCACCGACCCGGCCACCGGCGCCAAGCTGGCGGACGTGGCCGACCTGGGCGCCGAGGACACCGAAGCCGCCATCGCCGCCGCCAACAAGGCCTGGCCGGCCTGGCGCGCCAAGACCGCCAAGGAGCGCGCCGCCATCCTGCAGCGCTGGTACCAGCTCATCATCCAGCACATCGACGACCTGGGCCGCATCATGACGGCCGAGCAGGGCAAGCCGCTGGCCGAGGCCAAGGGCGAGGTGGCCTACGGCGCCAGCTTCATCGAGTGGTTTGCCGAAGAAGCCAAGCGGGTGTACGGCGAGACCATTCCCACCACCGACAACGGCAAGCGCTACCTGGTCATCAAGCAGCCAGTGGGCGTGTGCGCGGCCATCACGCCGTGGAACTTCCCCATCGCCATGATCACGCGCAAGGTGGCGCCGGCCCTGGCCGCAGGCTGCCCGGTGGTCATCAAGCCGGCGGAGCTCACGCCGCTGTCGGCGCTGGCGGTGGCCGAGTTGGCGCAGCGCGCCGGCATGCCGGCCGGCGTGCTCAACGTCGTCACCAGCACCCGTTCCTCCGAGGTGGGCCAGGTGCTGTGCAAGAGCGACCTGGTGCGCCACCTGTCGTTCACCGGCAGCACGCCGGTGGGCCGCATCCTGATGGCGCAATGCGCACCCACCGTCAAGAAGCTGAGCCTGGAACTGGGCGGCAATGCGCCCTTCATCGTGTTCGACGATGCCGACCTGGACAGCGCGGTGGAAGGCGCCATCGCCAGCAAGTACCGCAATGCCGGCCAGACCTGCGTGTGCGCCAACCGCCTGTACGTGCAGGACACGGTGTACGACGCCTTCATCGCCAAGTTCACCGAGAAGGTCAAGGGCCTGAAGGTGGGCAACGGCTTCGAGGCCGGCGTGACCATCGGCCCGGTGATCGAGGACAAGGCCGTGACCAAGATCGAGGCCCACGTGGCCGACGCGCTGGCCAAGGGCGCGGCGGTGCTCACCGGCGGCAGGAAGACCGGCGACCGCTTCTACGAGCCCACGGTGCTGGCCCATGCCACGCAGGACATGCTGTGCGCCCGCGAGGAAACCTTCGGCCCGGTGGCGCCGGTGTTCACCTTCAAGACCGAGGCCGAGGCCATCGCGCTGGCCAACAACACCGAGTTCGGCCTGGCCAGCTACTTCTACAGCCGCGACGTGGGCCGCATCTTCCGCGTCGGCGAGGCGCTGGAGTACGGCATGGTGGGCATCAACACCGGCCTCATCTCCACCGCCGAGGTGCCCTTCGGCGGCGTGAAGCAGTCGGGCCTGGGGCGCGAGGGCTCGCACCACGGCATCGACGACTATGTGGAGGTGAAGTACCTCTGCCTGGGCGATATCCAGAAATAATCGCGGCCCCGCCATTCAGCAGTCCAGGCCGCCATGGAGTTCCGGCATGTCTTGTTCCTCGTCTTCCTGGCCGCCGCACTGCATGTGCACCTGCGCGGCAAGGTGCGCTTCAGCCTGAAGCGGGCGCTCGACTTCACCGTGCTGCTGGCGCCGCTGAACAGCCTGATGGTGCTGTTCTCGCGTGCGCCCACGCAGCCCTACCTCGACCCCAGGAGCTTCCCCGACCTCTCGCCCCTGGCCGCCAACTGGCAGCTCATCCGCGAGGAGGCCCTGCGGCTGAACGACGACGGCGCCATCCGCGCAGCGGCGGGCTACAACGACGTGGGCTTCAACTCCTTCTTCCGCACCGGCTGGAAGCGCTTCTACCTCAGCTGGTACGGCAAGGAGATGCCATCGGCCCTGGCGCACTGCCCGCAGACGGTGGCGCTGCTGCGGCAGATCCCGTCGATCAAGGCGGCGATGTTCGCCAGCCTGCCGCCAGGAGCCAAGCTGGTGCGCCACCGCGACCCCTATGCCGGCTCGCTGCGCTACCACCTGGGCCTGGCCACGCCCAACGACCCCGCCTGTTACATCGAGGTGGACGGCCAGCGCTACCACTGGCGCGACGGCGAGGCGGTGATGTTCGACGAGACCTACATCCACCATGCCGAGAACGCCACGCAGCAGCAGCGCGTGATCCTGTTCTGCGACGTGGAGCGGCCGCTGCACTTCGCGCCGCTGCGCTGGTTCAACCGCTTCTTCGCCAAGCACGTGATGGCGGCGGCTTCCAGCCAGAACGTGGAGGGCGAGCAGGTGGGCGGGCTGAACCGGCTGTTCGCCGGCGTGTACCGGTTGCGGCTGAAGGCCAAGGCACTCAAGGCCAGCCACCGCGGCGTGTACTACGCCGGCAAGTGGCTGCTGATCGCGGCCCTGCTCTGGCTGCTGTTCTGGTGAACGGCCGCCGGCGCTGAGCCGGCGCTGCGCGCCGGTGGCTCACTCGCCCGGCGCGTCCTCGTCGTTGGCGGCCGCCGACGGGCCGCGCTCCACCCGGTTGGCGAAGCCGGCGCGTCCCACCGGCGCCATGCTGGCGGCCTGGCCCATCGCCCGGCGCATCAGCGCGCCCGCATCCTTGCCATGCTCCGGATAGTGGCCCACGCCGGCGCTCACGGCCACCGCCACGTCGCCGCCGGCCACGCTGAAGGGCCGCTGCAGGCTGGCCACCAGCTTGTTCACCACGCCGGGCACGTCCTCGGCGTTGTCCACCCAGGCCAGCAGCACCGCGAACACATCGTGGCCCACCGAGGCCACCACGTCGCTGGCGCGCAGGCCGGCCCGCAGCCGCACCGCCACCTTGCGCCGCAGCACGTTGGCGGCTTCGCCGCCCATGCGCGCGGCCGCGGTGGCAAAGCCCTCGATGCGCAGCACCACCAGGGCCATCGGCGCCGGCTCACGCTCGCGCAGCGCCAGCAAATGGGTCATGTGTTCCTGCAACTGCGCATGGTTGGGCAGGCCGGTGGCCAGGTCGGTGGCGTGGGCCTTGCGGGCGGTGCGGTCCAGCTGCTTGCGCTCGATGCCCAGGCGCACGCGGCGCGGCAGGGTCTCGTTCTCGTTGGGCGACAGCACGTCCTGCACGCCGGCCTGCAGCAGCCGCATGGCCACCAGCGGCGACACCTGCGGCGTGACCACCAGCACCGCTGCATCCAGCACCGCATGCGAAAGCGCCGGCCACAGCGGCAGCTGCTGCATCTCGTCCTCGTCCAGCGTCATCAGCACCGCGTCGAAGGGCTGGCGGTGCAGCACGCCGTTGGCTTCTTCGAAGGTGGTGGCGGTGACCACGAAGGGCCCCCACGCCGAGCCCGCCAGATCGGCCGGCACCGGCCCGATCGCCAGCAGTTGGTAGGTCGTGCTCATGCTGTTCCCTGCACCAAAGAAAAAGGCCGCACGTGGCGACCTTGCAGCATTGGAGCGGGTGAAGGGAATCGAACCCTCGTATGAAGCTTGGGAAGCTGCCGTTCTACCATTGAACTACACCCGCGTGTCTGCGCGCAGTTTACGCCATGCAAGATGCCCTGCTCTCGCTCAACCTGAACGACCTGCGCCTGCTGTCGCTGCTGCTGCAGGAGTGCAGCATCACGCGGGTGGCCGACAGCGCGGGGCAGGCCCAGCCGGCGGTCAGCCGCAAGCTGCAGCGGCTGCGCGAGGTGCTGGCCGACCCGCTGCTGGTGCGCAGCGGCGGCCGCATGGTGCTCACCGAGCGGGCCGCCGCGCTGAAGGCGCCGCTGCGCGAGATCCTGGGCCAGGTGGCACGGCTGGAAGGCATCTCCACCTTCGACCCGGCGGCCGCCGACAAGGCCTTCAACATCGTCTGCGCCGACTGCCTGCCGCCCACCTTCCTGCCCCAGGTGATCGCGAGGCTGACCGGCGCGGGCAGCCGCATCGGCGCGCACATCCGGCCATCGAACCCGGCCTTCGATGTGGCGCAGGCGCTGGATGAGGGCGGCGTGGACCTGGTCATCAGCAACGACCCGCGCCCGCGGGAAGACCTGCGCACCGGCATGCTCTACACCGACGAGGTGGTGTGCATGATGCGGCGCGGCCACCCCTTCGAGCAGGAGCGGCGGCTGCCGCTGGCGCGCTACCTGCGCATGCGCCACCTGGCGCCCGCGGCCAGCAGCACGCCGCGCACCGGCCCGATCGACGGCGAGCTGGCCAAGACCGGCTACCAGCGGCAGATCGCCGCCACGGTGCCGGAGTTCAACCTCGTGCCCGAGGTGCTGATGGCCACCGACCTGGTGTTCACCACCGCGCGCCGCTTCGCCGAGCACTATGCGGCCAGCTGGCCGATCACCGTGGTGCGGGCGCCGAGCGAGATTCCGCCGATGCGCTTCTACCAGCTCTGGCACGAGCGCAACCACACCAGCGCCGCCAGCCGCTGGCTGCGCCAGCAGGTGGGCGCCGTGGCCGAAGGACTGCCGGCATAACAGATCCGTTATGCCAGGTATGGCCTGCAGCGGCCTATTGCCATGATCCCCTGCTTCCTAGACTGGCCTCATCGGTCACCAGGAGCACCCCATGCAACGCCGCCACTTCCTGCAATTCGGCACCGCCAGCGTCGCGGGGCTCGCCGCCCCGGTGCTGCGTGCGCAGCCGCTCACCAAGCTCAAGTTCACGCTGGACTTCCGCATCAGCGGCCAGGTGGCGCCCTTCTTCGTCGCCTTGTACAAGGGCTACTACGAGGCCGAGGGCCTGGAGCCCAGCTTCGACGTTGGCAGCGGCTCGGTGGCGGCCATCACCCGTGTGGCCAGCGGGGCCTACGACATGGGCTTCGGCGACATCAGCGCGCTGATCGAGTTCAATGCCTCGCAGCCCGGCGCGCCGCTGCTGCAGGCCGTCTACCAGTACTACAACCGCGCGCCGTTCGTGATCATCGGCCGCAAGGACCGCGGCATCACGCAGGACTTCAAGAGCCTGCAGGGCAAGCGCATCGCCGCTGCGGCGGTGGAAAGCACCCGCCGCGCCTGGCCGATGGCGGCCCGGCATGCCGGCATGAAGGCCGAGGCCATCGAGTGGGTGACCACCGATTTCTCGCAGCGCGACAACGTGATCATCCGCGGCGACGTGGACGGCGCCACCTACTTCCACGACTCGGCGCTGTCGCTGTTCCAGCGCATCGACCCGGCGCAGCTCAGCGTGCTGTCGTATGCCGAGGCGGGCCTCAACCTGTACGGCAATGCGATCCTGGCCTCCACCAAGCTGATGGCCGACAAGCCGCAGGCGGTGCGCGGCTTCCTCAAGGCCACCAACCGCGCGCTGCTGGAATGCCTGGCCGACCCGGTGGCCGCGATGCAGTACGTCAAGCGCCGTGAGCCGATGGTCGACGAGAAGGTGGAGGCCGAGCGCTTCAGGATCACCGCTGGCTACGTCGCCAATGCCGACACCCGCAGCCATGGCCTGGGCGACGTGCGGCCCGAGCTGGTGCGCCAGCAGGTCGCCGAGGTCAGCCAGACCTTCGCCCTGAAGCAGGTGCCGAACGCCGATGCGCTGTACAACCTGTCGTTCCTGCCGCCGAAGGCGGAACGCACGATGAAGGCCTGACGCGATGGACGACCTGAACGAACACGACGCGCTGTACCTGCGGCGCGCCATCGAACTCTCGGCCATCACGTCGAAGGCCGGCAACCGGCCGTTCGGCGCGGTGATCGTCTCGGCCGACGGCCAGGTGCTGGCCGAGGCCGCCAACGACAACGCGGTGACCGGCGACTGCACCGCGCATGCCGAGACCAACGCGCTGCGGCTGGCCACGCCGGCCCACCACCGCGACGTGATGGCCGGCGCCACGATGTACGCCTCCGGCGAGCCCTGCGTGATGTGCGCCGGCGCGATCTTCTGGTCGAACATCCGCCGCGTGGTCTTCGGCATCGACGCGGTGAGCCTGCGTGAATTCCGCGTGGCGCAGGCCGGCGCGGGCGACATCGTGATGTCGTGCCGCGAGGTCTTTGCCGCCGCGCCGCACGCCATCGAAGTAGTCGGGCCCGTGCTGCTCGACGAAGCCGCGGCACCGCACCGCGCCTACTGGAAGATCTGAAGGAACACGACGATGAGCACCCCCTACACGATGCAGGAGCTGGCCAAGGAAAGCCGCATGGGCTCGATGGGCTCGGAGACGCACCAGCGCGAGATTCGCCGCATCGACCTGAGCAACTTCGACGAGCGCCGCGCCGAGATCACCGAGCAGCTCTGGGCCGCGTCGATCGACATCGGCTTCTTCCAGCTGACGAACCACGGCATTCCGCTGGCCGACATCCAGCGCGCGTTCGCGATGACGCAGGCCTTCTTCGCGCTGCCGGAGGAGGTGAAGGCCCGCCACCCGCTGAAGAAGGCCTTCAACGCCGGCTGGGAAAGCCGTGCGCAGGTGCGACCCTCCACCGGCACGCCGGACCAGAAGGAGAGCTACCAGATCACCCGGCCGCACATGGACGGCCTGTGGCCCGGCGAAGAAGCGCTGCCCGGCTTTCAACAAACGATGCTGGGCTTCGAGGCGCAATGCTGGTCGGTGGCGATGAAGATCCTGTCCTGCTTCGCCGACAAGCTTGCCTTTGGCAACCAGTTCTTCACCCAGGCGCATGATCCGTCGGTGCCGGCCTACCAGAGCACGCTGCGGCTGCTGCACTACTTCGCGATTCCGCCCGAGCGGCGCGACAACCTGGGCCTGTGGCGCGCCGGTGCCCACACCGACTTCGACTGCCTGACGCTGCTGTTCCAGCAGGCGGGGCAGGGCGGGCTGCAGGTGCTGCCGGGCAAGGAGCACGAGAAGCAGGAGTGGACGCCGATCGAGCCGGCCGACGACGTGATCACCTGCAACATCGGCGACATGCTGATGCGCTGGAGCGATGACCAGCTCAAGTCCAACTTCCACCGGGTGAAGAACCCGCGCCCCGACGAATACCAGGGCGCGCGCTACAGCCTGGCCTTCTTCGCCCAGGCCAACCGCGACGTGGTGATCCAGGGCCCGGGCAGGAAGTACGAGCCGATCACGGCGGAGGACTACCTGTACCGCCGCGTGAACGCCAACTTCGCCAAATATTGATGGGGCGGGTTCAGCTGTAGACGGTGAAGCGCTTCTGCACGTGCTTCGGCGTCTCGATCTCGTCGACGATCGCCACGGCCAGGTCGGCCACGCTGATGCCGGCGGGTTCGCCACCCACCATCGGCACCTCGTCGCCGCCCACGCGGTAGGCGCCGGTGCGCTCGCCGGGCGCCAGGTGCACCGGCGGCGAGAGGAAGGTCCAGTCGAGCGCATGGCGGCCGCGGATGCGGTTCAGCGCCTCGCGGGCGGCCAGCGCGCCCTGCTTCCACTCGGCCGGGAATTCCGGCGTATCGATCAACTGCAGGCCCGGCGCGATGAACAGGCTGCCGGCGCCGCCGACCACCAGCACGCGCTTCAGGCCCGCGGCCTGCACGCCGTCGAGGATGGCCTCGGTGCCCTTGAGGAACAGGTCGTGGATGTCGGGCAGGCCCCAGCCGGGGTTGTAGGCGTCGATCACGGCGTCGTGGCCGGCGACGGCGGCGGCCACCTGCTGCGCGTCCAGCGCATCGGCCTTCACGGCGGCCACGCCGTCGCGGCCGGCGTACTTGCCGGTGTCGCGGGCCAGCGCGGTCACGGCATGGCCGCGGCGCAGCAGTTCATCGAGCACGGCCTTGCCGACGAAGCCGGTGCCGCCGATCAGGGCGATCTTCATGGTGCGGTTCCAAGAGGTTGCGATGGCCTCATCTTCGGCCGCGCCGTGCGCCGCCGCCAGTCAGCGGAAGCTTTCTTCACCGTGAAGCCACGCTTCACACCGGCCGCACCAGCAGCACGTCGTTCTCGATCATGTCCAGCAGCCGCTCGGCCACGCTGCCCAGCAGCATCGCGGCCAGGCCGCTGCGGCCGGCGGTGCCCAGCACCACCAGGTCCTCAGGATGCCGCCAGCCGTGCTGCTGCAGCAACAGGCCGGGGTCGCCCGAGTCCAGCCACAGCCGCAGCCGCAGCCGCACCGGCTCGGGCAGGGTGCAGCCGGCGATGAAGGCGGCGGCCGCGCGAGTGGCCTGCTCCCCACCCGCGTCGCGGGCCGAGGCCAGGTCCACCCCGGCGCGCGCGGGATAGGCGGCGCCGAAGGCATGGAACAAGGTGATCGGTGCCTCTGGCCAGCCGGTGGCCGCCACTTCCAGCGCATGGCGCGAGGGCGGCGACCAGTCGCTGGCCACGACCAGCCGCGGATAGGCCCGCCGCCCGCGCTGGCGCACCACCAGCACCGGCACCGGCGAGCGCCGCACCAGCAGGTCGACCGTGGAGCCCAGCACCAGCCGGCCCAGGCCATGGGCGCGCGCGGTGCCGGTGACGATGAGGTCGCAGCGCTGCTCGTCCGCCACCTTCAGCAGCGCCGCGCCCACCGGGCCATGCGCCACCTGCACGTCATAGGGCACGCCGGCTTCGCCCAGCTCGGCCTGCAGCCGGCGGCGGGCCTGTGCCTGCAGCAGCTCGGCTTCCTCGCCGGTGAGGGCCAGCGGCCCTTGCGCCTGCAGCTGGCCCAGCTGCGCACGCTCCGGCACCGTGACCACCACCAGCCGGGCGCCCCATTCGCGCGCCAGCAGCACCGCGCGGTCGATGGCACGGTCGCAGCGGCTGCTGAGGTCGGTAGCCACCAGCAAGCTGCGGGGGCGGGTGAGCGGCGGTTTCATGCCTGCGATTCTGGGGTGGGTGGCGGCAGCCGGCTTGATGGCGGTCAAGCCGCGGCGCCCACCGGGCCGCCGGCCCGCTCGGCGACAATGCCGCCCCTTCGCACCTGCCCCGCCGCACGCCATGACCGACGACCAACGCCCCCGCCGACCCATCCGCAGTTTCGTGCTGCGCGCCGGGCGCATGGGCACGGGCCAGCAACGGGCGCTGGCCGAACTGGGTCCCCGGTTCCTGCTGCCCTACCAGCCCGCGCCGCTGGACTATGCGGCCGCCTTCGGCCGCAGCGCGCCGGTGGTGCTGGAGATCGGCTTCGGCATGGGCGGCGCCACCGCGCAGATCGCCGCGGCGCGGCCGGACACCGACTTCATCGGCGTGGAGGTGCACGAGCCCGGCGTGGGCGCGCTGCTCAAGCGCATCGGCGAGGAAGACCTGACCAACCTGAGGCTGGTGCAGCACGATGCGGTGGAGGTACTGCGCGACATGATCCCGCCCGGCTCGCTGGCCGGCGTGCACATCTTCTTTCCCGACCCCTGGCACAAGAAGAAGCACCACAAGCGCCGGCTGCTGCAGCCGGCCTTCGTGGCCCGGCTGGTCCAGCACATCGCGCCGGGCGGTTACCTGCATTGCGCCACCGACTGGCAGGACTACGCGGTGCAGATGCTGGAGGTGCTGGGCGCCGAGCCGCAGCTGCGCAACACCGCGGAAGGCTACGCGCCGCGGCCCGACTACCGGCCGCTGACCAAGTTCGAGCAGCGCGGCCTGAACCTGGGCCACGGTGTGTGGGACCTGGTGTTCACCCGCGTGGCGGCGGCCTGAAGCCGCCGGCCTTTCAGCCTGCGTCCGAAGCGGACTTGCGATAGGGCTCCTCGAAGTCGATGAAGTCCTTTTCCTGCTTCGCGTCGGCCACCCAGGCGGCCACGCCGGGCGAGGCCCACAGCCGGTCCACGTAGGCGGTCAGCTCCGCCGGCAGCGGCACGCCATAGGTGATGAGGCGGCCGGCCAGGGGTGCATAGAAGGCATCGGCCGCGCTGAACTCGCCGAACAGGAATGGCCCGCCGCTGTCGTTCAGCGCCGCGGTCCACATGCCGACGATGCGGTCGAGGTTGCGCCGCACGTCGGGCTGCTCGGCCAGGATGCGCTTGCCGACCGAGGGCAGCGAGGCCTCGATGTTCTGCGGCATGTGCTGGCGCAGCGCGCCGAAGCCCGAGTGCATCTCCGCCACCAGGCTGCTCGCGCGGGCGCGAGCCTGCCTCTCACGCGGCCACACCGCATGCTGCGGAAACAGCTCGGCCACGTATTCCACGATGGCCAGCGTGTCCCACACCGCGAAGCCCTCGTCGAGCAGCACCGGCACCAGGCCCACTGGCGTGATGGGCGCCAGCTCGGTGTGGAAGGCGGCGGCCGGGTCCTGGCTGAAGCGCAGCTTCCGCTCGGTGAACGGGATGCCGAAGTGCTTGAGCAGCACCCAGGGCCGCATGGACCACGACGAATAGTTCTTGTTGCCGATGATGAGCGTGAGCATGGCGTTCCTCTCCTGTGAGGAAGCATGCTAGCGGCGGCAGGCGGGCCGCCGCGCGGGCTCAGGCATGAAATGTCCGCATCACAGTGATGCGGCCGACGCGGGCCCCGACCGTCAGGCCGACCACTCCACCCAGCCGGTGTAGGCCGTGAGCAGCACGATGGCGCCGAACACGATGCGGTACCAGGCGAAGACGGTGAAGTCGTGGCTGGACACATAGCGGATCAGCCAGCGGATGCAGATCAGCGCGCTGATGAAGGCGAAGGCCAGGCCCACGGCGAACATCGGTGCGTCGGCCAAGCTCAACGCCGCACGCTCCTTCCACACCGAGTAGGCGCCGGCGCCCATCAGCGTGGGGATGCCCAGGAAGAAGCTGAACTCGGCCGCGGCCTTGCGCGAGAAGCCGAACAGCATCGCGCCGATGATGGTGGAGCCCGAGCGGCTGGTGCCGGGAATCAGCGCCAGGCACTGGATCAGGCCCACCTTCAGCGCGTCGAGGGCCGTCATGTCGTCCACCGTTTCCACCCGTGCGAGCCGGCCGCCTTCCAGGTCGCGCTCGCCGAACTGGCGGCGATGGCGCCGCTCCACCCACAGGATGATCAGGCCGCCGACGATGAAGGCCATGGCCACCGGCACCGGATGGAACAGCCGCGCCTTGATGGCGCTGCCCAGCGCCAGGCCCAGCACCACGGCCGGGATGAAGGCGATGATGACGTTGCGCGCAAAGCGCTGCGCGACGGGGTCGTGCGTGATGCCGACCACGGTGCGGCCGAGGCGCTGCCGGTATTCCCAGATCACCGCGAACATCGCGCCGGTCTGGATTGCGATCTCGAAGACCTTGGCGCCGTTGCCGGTGAAGTCGAGCAGCGAGGCGGCGAGGATCAGATGGCCGGTCGACGAGATTGGCAGGAATTCGGTGAAGCCTTCCACCAGGCCCATCACCGCAGCCTTCACCAGCAACATCACATCCACGTAGAAGCCTCCCGCCCAGGGCGTTGGTCAAAAAAGAGCCGGCGATGATACCGGCGGGGTGATGACGGCCCGGAGGCACGCGCCGCGCGGCGCCGCCCGCCGTCAGCGGGGCGTGCTGCCCAGCGCCAGCTCGATGCCGGCCTCGGTGATGCGCACGTCGACCTGCTGCACGCCGGCCTGGCGCAGCCGCTCGGCCTGGCGTGTGGAGGCACGCCACACCACCTGGCCTTCAAGCAATTGTTCGGCCACCACCGCGGCAGCCTGCTGCACCGGCTGCGGCCACGGCCCGCCGGCGTCGGCCAGCTGCAGCGAGGCCACCCGCACCTGCGCCAGCCGCAGCGTCATGTCGCCGGCGTCGAAGCGCAGCATGCTGTCGGCATCCAGCAGGCCGGCGGCGGCCTTGCGGGTCAGGCGCTCGGTGGCCTGCAGCGGCCACTGCACCGCCACGCGGTTTTGCGCCGGCAGCAGGCGCAGCACCGGCTGCTGGAGGGTGAGGTCCACCAGCGACAGCACCCGCCGCTGCTGCGGAAAGTTCGACACCAGCCGTTCCTGCAGCTGGGCCTCGGTGATGACGATGCGGTCGGGCAGGCCCAGCGTGCCGCAGCCCGCCAGCCCGGCCAGCGCGCCGGCGGCCATGAGTGCCGCCACCGCGCGCAAGGAGGTTCTTCTGTGCATGGCGGGCAGCTTAACCAAGCCGCCCTGCCGCGGTTGACCCTCCCTGTTCAGGGGGCTACATTAATGACTGACCAGTCAGTAACAACCGCCCTGGATGTCCTCCCCCGCCCACGAGCCCCCGCGCGCCACGCGCCAGCGTCGCAAGGAAGCCCGGCCGCACGAGTTGCTGGCCGCGGCGCTGGAGGTGTTCGTGGAGAAGGGCTTCGCCAACAGCCGGTCGGAGGAAGTGGCGGCCCGGGCCGGCGTGTCCAAGGGCACGCTCTACCTCTATTACCCGAGCAAG
>OFDN01001055.1_pt1 | contig 19811 bp, 15 predicted proteins | sample 1520971 | NCBI WGS metagenome assembly OFDN01 (sample SAMEA94257418, study PRJEB24077) | hot springs metagenome | biome: Aquatic biome; feature: Geographical feature; material: Water | place: India | collected 2012-06-12 | depth 5 m
CAGAGCGCGCGCGGCGGATCGGCTACCTGCCGCAAGCGGCGGAGGTCGCGTGGAACCTTTCGGTGCGGACGCTGGTCGGGCTGGGGCGGTTGCCCCACCGCACCGGGGCCGCCGCCGATGCGCGCGCGGTCGGTGCTGCGCTGTCGGCGCTTGGGCTGGAAGAACTGGCGCAGCGGCCCTTGTCCACGCTTTCGGGCGGGGAGCGCGCGCGCGCGCTGCTCGCCCGCGTGCTGGCTACCCAGCCGCAGTGGATTCTGGCGGATGAACCGCTGGCCGCGCTTGATCTGGCGCAGCAGCGGGCGCAGTTGCAGCACTTGCGCGCGCTTGTCGCATCGGACCATGGCGACGCGGTAGCAGGGGTAGGCGTAGTGCTGGTAGTGCATGACCTTGCGCTGGCGATGAACCATGCCGATCACGTCGTTGTGCTGGACAAGGGGCGCGTTGTAGCAAGCGGTGCGCCGCTTCAGGCACTGTCACCTGAGGTCATTGCCACGGTATGGGGTATCGAGGCGGAGTGGCTGGGCGATAAGGGGCATCGCGCCTTGCGCATGTAAAACCGGTCTGCAATCCGCCCGGCGGGGGCGACAAATCATGCCGCCTTTGCAGCAACTCTGTTTTCGGGATGGCAGTGTTCGGTCAGGGCGGCGGCAAAGTCGGGTGCGAAGCGCGCGGCGAAATGCTCTTTCACATCCAGCGCGATCGCCGGGCGATCGTCGCGCATGGCGGCGCCGCGGCAGAAGAGGCTCTGCGCGGGTTGCTCGTGAAAGGGCGCTTCGATAACCATGACGTTGAACCGTATCTCCTGTTGTCTGCCAGCAATGTCTAGCAAACTATCGTAACATTAAATTGTATGGTTTCGACAATCTTTCTTGCCATGCGGTATTCGTGCGAAAGAGCGGCCAGGCTGCTTCCCTGAAGGGCCGTCTTGCCTTGCCGGCCGCAGCTCCTATCTGGCTGTACAACGCTCTTGCCTGACCCGAACAAATATGGAACACCGCCGCGCATGTCCACCTCCAGAACTTCGGCGCAGACATCTGCGGTGCCCATGCTTTCGGTGCGCGGAGCGCGCGAACACAACCTCAAGGGGATTGATGTCGATCTCCCGCGTGACAGCCTGATCGTCATCACCGGACTTTCGGGTTCAGGCAAGTCCAGCCTCGCGTTCGACACGATCTATGCCGAAGGGCAGCGGCGCTATGTCGAAAGCCTTTCAGCCTATGCGCGTCAGTTTCTTGAGATGATGCAGAAGCCCGATGTCGAACATATCGACGGGCTTTCGCCAGCCATTTCGATCGAGCAGAAGACGACCAGCCGCAACCCGCGCTCAACCGTGGCAACGGTGACCGAGATCTATGATTACATGCGCCTTTTGTGGGCGCGGATCGGTGTGCCTTATTCCCCGGCTACTGGTCTGCCCATCGCGGCGCAGACGGTTTCGCAGATGGTCGATCGCGTGATGGCCCTGCCTGAAGGCACGCGCGCCTATCTGCTTGCGCCCGTGGTGCGCGCGCGCAAGGGGGAATACCGCAAGGAACTGCTGGAATGGCAGAAGGCGGGCTATACCCGCGTGCGCATCGACGGCGTGATGATGGCGATCGAGGATGCCCCGGCGCTCGACAAGAAGCTCAAGCACGACATCGAAGTGGTGGTCGACCGTATCGCCGTGAAGGATGGCCTGCAGACCCGGCTGGCCGACAGTTTCGAACAGGCGCTCAAGCTGGCTGACGGGCTGGTGTACATCGACCTTGCCGACGGCGTCGTGCCGGGGCGTGAAGATGAAGCGCAGCCCGAAGGTAAGGCCAAATCGGGCATGAAGAAGACCGGCCTGCCGCCCAACCGCATCGTCTTTTCCGAAAAGTTTGCCTGTCCCGTCAGCGGCTTCACGATTGACGCGCTGGAGCCGCGCCTGTTTTCATTCAACGCGCCGCAGGGGGCCTGTCCGGCCTGCGACGGGCTTGGCGAAAAGCTGCTGTTCGACCCGCAACTGGTCGTCCCCAACGAAAGCCTCAGCCTGAAGCAGGGCGCGGTAGTGCCCTGGGCGAAGAGCAACCCGCCTTCACCCTATTATATGCAGGTGCTGGCCAGTCTTGCCGACCATTTCGGGTTCGCGCTCGATACGCCTTGGGAAAAGCTGCCGGGAGAGGTGCGGCTGGTGATCCTTTACGGCACCGGCGGCAAGCCTGTGCCGTTGACCTTTGTCGACGGCAAGAAGTCCTACACCGTAACCAAGGCGTTCGAAGGGGTGATTGGCAACCTCAACCGCCGCCTGCTGCAAACCGAATCGGCGTGGATGCGTGAAGAGCTGGGCAAGTTCCAGACTGCGCAGCCGTGCGAAACGTGCGAGGGCAAGCGGTTGAAGCCGGAGGCGCTATCGGTGAAGGTGGCCGAAGCCGATATTTCCAGCATAACCCACCTTTCGGTCGCGGCGGCGGTGGAATGGTTCGGCGCGCTCGACGCGAAGCTGACCAGCCAGCAAAGCCAGATCGCCAAGGCCATTCTGAAAGAGATCAACGAACGGCTGGGTTTCCTCAACAACGTCGGCCTGGATTACCTCAATCTCGATCGTACCAGCGGTACGTTGTCGGGCGGGGAATCGCAGCGCATCCGCCTGGCCAGCCAGATCGGGTCGGGGCTTTCAGGCGTGCTCTATGTGCTTGATGAACCCAGCATCGGTCTGCACCAGCGCGACAACGACCGCCTGCTCGAAACGCTCAAGCGGCTGCGCGACCTGGGCAATACGGTGATTGTGGTCGAACACGATGAGGACGCGATACGCACTGCCGATCATGTGGTCGATCTTGGCCCCGGCGCGGGCGTGCATGGCGGGCAGATCGTGGCGCAGGGCACGCTGGAGGATATCCTCTCCAGCCCGGATAGCCTGACCGGCCAGTACCTGACGGGCGCGCGCCGGATCGAAGTGCCCGCCACCCGCCGCCCCGGAAACGGGCTGGCGATTTCGATCGAGGGTGCGCGGGCCAACAACCTGCGCAACGTCAGTGCGCGGATACCGCTGGGGACTTTTACCTGCGTGACCGGGGTTTCCGGTTCGGGCAAGTCCAGCTTCACGATCGACACGCTGCATGCGGGCGCAGCGCGTGCGCTGAACGGTGCGCGGGTGATTGCGGGCGCGCATGACGCGATCCGTGGCCTGGAACATTGCGACAAGGTGATCGAAATCGACCAGTCGCCCATTGGCCGCACGCCGCGCTCCAACCCGGCGACCTATACCGGCGCCTTCACCCTGATACGCGACTGGTTTGCCGGCCTGCCCGAAAGCGCGGCGCGCGGCTACAAGCCAGGTCGGTTCAGCTTCAACGTCAAGGGCGGGCGCTGCGAAAAGTGCCAGGGTGACGGGCTTATCAAGATCGAAATGCACTTCCTGCCCGACGTGTACGTGACCTGCGAGGAGTGTGACGGTCGGCGCTACAACCGCGAAACGCTGGAGGTGAAGTTCAAGGGCCACTCCATCGCCGATGTGCTCGACATGACGATCGAGGATGCGGAGGAGTTCTTCAAGGCAGTGCCGCCGATCCGCGATCGGATGCACATGCTCAACGAAGTGGGGCTGGGTTATGTCAAGGTCGGGCAGCAGGCGACGACGCTTTCGGGCGGCGAGGCCCAGCGCGTAAAGCTAGCCAAGGAACTCGCCCGTCGCTCTACCGGGCAGACGCTGTACATCCTCGACGAACCCACGACCGGGCTGCATTTCGAAGATGTGCGCAAGCTGCTGGAAGTGCTGCACCGGCTGGTCGATCAGGGCAATTCGGTGGTGGTGATCGAACACAACCTCGATGTCATCAAGACCGCCGACTGGATCATCGATCTGGGGCCGGAAGGCGGGGTGCGCGGAGGCGAGATCGTGGCCGAAGGCACTCCCGAAGTCGTCGCGGAAAACCCACGCAGCTTTACCGGCAGCTATCTCGCACCATTGCTGCGCCGGGCAGGCACGCACTTTACACCGTGCTGACAAAATCGTACGATTTCGTTCAATTTAGGTGGGGATCAGGCGAAAATGGGTGGGGGCCGGCAACCGGCAGAGCGCGCGGGCGCGCCGATCGTCACAGCGCAGCCGGAAGCTGCCGATCTTGCTGCATGGCTGGCAGTTGCCGCAGGGGCGCTCGGCGCGTTCATGGCCACGCTCGATATTTCGATCGTCAATGCCTCGCTGCCAACCATCCAGGGCGAGATCGGTGCGTCCCCCAGCGAAGGGACATGGATCGGGACGTCCTATCTCGTCGCTGAAATTGTCATCACGCCGATCACTGCGTGGCTGTCGCGGATGCTGGGCCTGCGCCGGTTCATGCTCATTGCAACCGTGCTGTTTACGGCTTTTTCCGTCATGTGCGGCCTGTCGGGCGATCTTACCACGATGATCGTCGGTCGAACCGGGCAGGGCCTTGCCGGCGGCACGCTCGTCCCCACCGCGCTTACGATTATCGCAACCCGGCTTCCGGCGCGGCAGCAGCCGGTTGGTATTGCAATCTTCGGCGGGACCATGTTGCTGGGGCCACTCACCGGGCCACTGCTGGGTGGCTGGATTACCGAGGCAATAAGCTGGCGCTATGCCTTCTTCATCAATGTACCGGTTGGCATCGGCCTTGTCGGCTTGCTGATCTTCAGCCTGCCCAAAGTTGCGCCTGACTGGAGCGATTTGCGCAATGCCGATTGGCTGGGCCTTTTCGGCATGACGCTGGGGCTGGGCTGCCTTACCGTAATGCTGGAGGAAGGGCACCGCGAACAATGGTTCGAATCCGGCTTCATTATCCGGCTGGCGCTGTTGTCCGCTGCCGGTTTCGTGGCGGTCGCCTGGACACAATTCCGCAGCCCCAGGCCAATCATCCGGCTGGCGCTCCTGCGCGTTCCGGCTTTTTCGGCGTGTGTTTCCATGATGCTGATGTTCGGCGCGCTTTTGTTCGGCCTGTCGTATGTGGTGCCACAGTTCCTTGCAGCCATTCCGGGGTACAACGCCTTTCAGGCAGGGCAGGTGGTGTTCATGCCGGGCCTTAGTTCCGTGTTCATGATGATGGCGTTCCCGTTGATCGTCAAACTGCTCGACCCGCGAACGGCGGTGGTACTGGGCTGCCTTGTTGCCGGTATCAGCGCCTATTTGTTGAGCGGAATGACGGCACAATCGGTGGGCAGCGCATTCATCTTGCCGCAAGTGCTGTTCGGAGGCGGCGCAGCGGTCGCCACGCTCACGCTCCAGCAATCGTCTATCATCGCCGTTCCGCTGAAATACGCGGATGAGGCATCGGCGATCTTCATGGCGGCGCGCAACCTCGGCGGTTCAATCGGCCTTGCCATGATCGCCAGCTTTCAGGAACAGCGCATTGATGTGCACCGCTGGCAGATTCACGCCTCGATCAGCGCCAACGACATCGCCGTCCAGCAGGCGATGACCGATAATGCGGCCATGCTCGGCGGTGGGCCGGAAGGCATGGCGGGGGCTTACCGTATGCTCGATGGACAAGTGCGGCTGGATTCGCTGGTCATGTCATTCAATGACATATTCCTGATGCTGGCTCTGGGTGCGGTAATTATCGCACCGCTCGCCCTGCTTCTGCGCGGCGACCGTTCCGGCTCTGCAGCGGTCATGCACTGACGATCCGGCATGACGAACGCTCGGCGATCAGCCTAATTTCGCGTGCCGCTCACTCCCTGCTCCAAACTGGGGAGCAGGGAGTTGATGCAAACGTGGCGTTGGTCAGCGACCCTGCTGGGCCAGCAAGCGCAGCCGCAGCGCGTTAAGCTTGATAAAGCCTGCCGCGTCCTTCTGGTCATAGGCCCCCGCATCGTCCTCGAACGTTACATGCCGTTCGGAATAGAGACTGTCAGGCGACTTGCGGCCAACCACCGATGCGCTGCCCTTGTAGAGCTTGAGCCGCACGGTGCCGTTGACGCGAGCCTGGCTGTGGTCGATCGCGGCTTGCAGCATCTCGCGTTCGGGTGCGAACCAGAAGCCGTTGTAGATCAGCTCGGCATACTTGGGCATCAGCTCGTCCTTGAGGTGGGCTGCGCCACGGTCGAGCGTGATGCTTTCGATGCCACGATGCGCGCGGGCATAGATTTCACCGCCCGGCGTTTCGTACATCCCGCGGCTTTTCATGCCGACGAAGCGGTTTTCGACCAGATCGAGCCGGCCGATCCCGTGTTTGCGACCCAGCTCGTTGAGCGCGGCCAGCAGCGTGGCGGGCGACATGGCCTGCCCGTTCAGCGCGACGCCATCACCCTTTTCGAAGTCGATGGTGATGTATTCCGGAACGTCGGGCGCGTCTTCCGGGTTGACCGTGCGCGAATAGACATAGTCCGGGGTTTCTTCCCACGGATCTTCCAGCACCTTGCCCTCGGACGAGGTATGCAGCAGGTTGGCGTCGGTTGAGAACGGGCTTTCGCCGCGCTTGTCCTTGGGGACGGGGATCTGGTGTGCTTCGGCCCAGGCGATCAACGCGGTGCGGCTGGTCAGATCCCATTCGCGCCATGGCGCGATGACCTTGATCGACGGTTCGAGCGCGTAGGCAGACAGTTCAAAGCGAACCTGGTCGTTGCCTTTGCCGGTCGCGCCGTGCGCCACGGCATCGGCGCCGGTTTCGCGGGCGATTTCGATCAGCCGCTTGGAAATCAGCGGGCGGGCAATGCTGGTGCCCAGCAGGTAGTCGCCCTCGTAGCGGGCGTTGGCGCGCATCATCGGGAACACGAAGTCGCGCACGAACTCTTCGCGCAGATCGTCGATGTAGATGTGGTGATCGGGCACGCCCATCAGCTTGGCCTTGGCGCGCGCGGGTTCCAGTTCCTCGCCCTGTCCCAGGTCGGCGGTGAAGGTCACGACCTCGCAGTTGTAGGTGACCTGGAGCCACTTGAGGATGACGGAGGTATCGAGGCCGCCGGAATAGGCCAGCACGACCTTCTTGGGGGCAACCGTCTTGGTATCGGACATGGGCGTTACGACTCCCGTGGAAACACGCGCCGCGCGCCTAACAGGCGGGGGGGATCATCGCAACCTTTGGCATGGCGACAGCGGTGCGGGAACGCCGGGTTATTCTGCAGCGATTGCCGGTTCAAGGTGCCACGATGGCGCTTCGTCAAGCGCTGAAAGGCGTGCCGCCTCCACCTGGATATAGTCACGCGTCATCGGCAAGGCGCTGCGGCGCTTGACGCTCTGGATGTGGAAGTTGACCATCTTGCCGTGGCGGAAGCTTTGTTCGGCGCCGGCAAGATAGAACTGCCACATGCGGAACAGGCGTTCGTCATAGAGCGCGACGATTTCATCGCGGTGCAGGTTTGCGCGGCGATACCATTCGGCAAGGGTGTGAGCGTAATGGTAGCGCAGCACTTCGATGTCGCCCACTTCCCATCCGGTCTTTTCCAGCGCGCCGACCAGTTCGCTCATCGCCGGGATATAGCCGCCGGGGAAGATGTACTTGCGCGTCCACTTGTCGGTCGTGCCCGGTGGACCGGTGCGACCGATGGTATGCGTGAGCATGATGCCGTCGGGGTCCAGCAGGTCGTTGGTCTTGGCAAAGTATTCGCCAAAATGGGGCGCGCCGACATGTTCGATCATGCCGACGCTGGTGATGCGGTCGAACGATCCGGCCACATCGCGGTAGTCGATGAGCTGGAACTTCACACGGTCGGCAATGCCTGCGGCCTGCGCGCGCTCCTGCGCGAAGCGGATCTGGTCCGGGGCCAGCGAAACGCCCAGCACTTCGCACCCGAAATGGCGGTTGAGATAAAGCGCCAGCCCGCCCCAGCCGCAGCCGATGTCAAGCACGCGCAGCCCGCGCGACGTGGCAGGGTCCAGCCGCAGCTTGGCGGCAATCAGCGCCTTCTTGTCCACCTGCGCCCGTTCCAGCGTGTTCGCGGGATCGCGGAAATAAGCCATCGTGTACTGGCGGTCTTCGTCGAGGAAGAGTTCGTAGAACTGGCGGGTCAGATCGTAGTGATGGACGACGTTCTTCGACGCCTTGGCGCGCTGGTTGATCTGGTCGGCCTTGGCGATGGCGGCTTCGGCCAGTTTGCGCAGCGTCCCCTTTCGGTCGATCCCGCCGCCGGCATTGGCGTTGCCCATGACCAGCAGAATCATGTCACGGATGTCGTGCGGCGGCTCCACTACCAGGCGGCCATCCATGTAGGCTTCGCCGGCGCCGACACGCGGATCGCGGGCGATGTGCATGGCCGCGCCCTGGTCGGTCAACCGGATGGTGACGGGCGGGGATGCCGGATCGCCGTAGGCATATTCGCGCCCGTCATGGTCGATCACGATCAGGCGACCCTTGCGGATCAGGCGGGAGAGCATCTTGTCGAGCAACCACATGCATCGAACCCTATGATGTTCGCCATGGAAGGCAACCCAGGAAAAGGGCTGTTCGTGTAGTTCTGGCGGAGCCTTGCGGCCCCGCCCATCCTCTACGCCTGCGATGGGGCATGCGGACGATCAGCGGCAACGTCCGCCGCTGCGCTCGATCTCGCGGCCCAGCAAGGCGCCCCCAACAGCACCCAGAATGGTGCCGGTCGCGCGCTCGCCGCGCGTGTCGATCGCCCGGCCCAGCAGCGCGCCGCCTGCGGCGCCGATGATCAGCCCGGTCGTGCCGTTGCTGCGCTTGCAGTAGTAGCGCCCGTCGCGGCCACGCCAGACCTGATCGTTGCGGCTGATGCTGCGCGGTTCGATGTAGCGGCCGCGGCTGTCGTAGAGCGCGTTGCGCTCCTTGGCGCGGTGCCCGTGCGCAGGCGCCCAATGCGGTGGGTCGGCCATGGCCGGAGCGGCCGGGATGGCGATGGCGGCAAGGGTTGCCGCAAGAATGGTCTTTTTCATCGGGTATGCTCCGTTGATCTCTTCATGTCCGGCAAAGTGGATGCCTTGCGCGGACTTGATGGGACAACCCGAAGCTTTGCGATTTGATCCCCAACGCCAGATGAACGGATTGCGCGCACGGAAAACGCAAGGCAGGCGGTTCGTCAGATGCGACGAACCGCCTGTGATACCAAGCAGGACTATCCTGACGAACGGGTCAGTAGTTCCATTGCACCTGCGCGCGCACCAGATCGCCCTTGGCGCGCCCGGTACGGCGATCATCGGTTTCGGTGCGGCTGACGTTGGAATAGCCTAGCGTGAACTCCAGCTCCTTCATCGGCAGCCATTCCACACCCACTTCGTATTCGTCGGTTTCCAACCGGGGGGCGTTGGTGGCGATCTTCCAGCCGCCGCGATAATGCTGATACCGCGCGAAGGGGATGATCTGGCCGACCGGCGTATCGGTGGCGCGCAGCATGCCCATGACGTAGCCGCCGCTGGCCTTCTTGACCTGGATCGAGCCAGTGGTCGCATCCCACTGCGGTCCTTTGCCCCAGGTCCATTCAGCCTGGATGCCGAATGGGCGCGGATAGATCATGGCATGGACGCCGACGTGGTTGTCCTTGAACGCCGTGGCCGAAACGCCGCCGGTGCGCACTTCGGGCTTGAACGTGTTCAGCATGCCCGATGCGCCGATTTCCGCGACCTGGCCTTCGAAGATGCCGCCAAGGCCGTCAAGCCGGAAGGGCATCGTCGCCATGCCGATCAGCATCACGCCATCGGTCTTTTCAACACGGTTGATGGTCTGGCCGTTGTAGACGGCAAAGCCAAGCGCACCGTAATTGCCGAACAGCTTCTGCCCTTCGTGTGACAGTTCGTCCCAGATGCCCTGGATGCGGGGCGGGGTGTAGTAGACGACCACGCCCAGATCGCGCTCGCCGGGGATGGGCGAGTTGATCGCATCGCTGCGGTCGAGCGGCAGGCGGTTGGAAGACGACTGCAGGTTTTCCCATCCGAACGGGATTTTCGACTGGCCGAGACGGACCTTGAGCGTCTTGGCCTTGTCGAGATAGACGTCGGCGTAAGCGTCGCGCATCTGCATGTAGTTGAGGCGCGATTCGCCGTTGGACTGGTTGGATACAGACCCGGCAAGCTCGCCCTGCATGTACAGCGAAACGCGGTCTGAAATATCGCCCTGGACGACCAGACGCGCACGGCGGATCGAGAAGTTGCCGTTTTCGTTGATGCCCGAATCATGCGGCGAACGCAGACGCGAAACCCCCGCCGGTGCCGTCTTGTCGCCCGAAATGATTTCGCTGACGCGCAACTGGGTATAGCCGCGGATCATCAGCTTTTCGTACCACCCCTTTTTCTTCTTTTCGGCCGGGACGGCAGCGGGCGCGGGGGCGGCTGCTGCCATCTGGACGGGGGCTGGCGATGCGGCGGAACCGGCAGAACCGGCCATTTCGACCGGGGCGGGTGCGACAGGTGCCTTGGCGGCCTGAAGTGCGCTGACAATGGCTTTCAGTTCATCGACCTGCCGTTGCAGGTCGGCAATCTTTGCGTCCTGCGCGCTGGACGGCACCTCCTGCGCCTGCGCAATGCTTGCCGCGCTGATGAATACGCTGGCCGTCAAGGCTGCACGAAACGCCTTGCCTGTCATTCTGCCGGTCATTTCCCGAATATCTCCACGTCGGTTGATGACCGGGCGGCTAGGCGTCAAAGATGACGGCAATGTGACATTATATTGACGTGATTTTCAGGCGGAGAGCAGCAATTTCATATTTTAATGTTTAAAAACAAAGATGAAATATATTTCATTAAAATGAAAATTGTCAGAAAAATGCCTCTGCTTCGAAAATTATTGCTGAAATGTGATGATGGTGGAGAGTGTGGGCGGCGGCGGGGGCCGAATCTGTGCAGCCTTCAGGCCAACGGACGGTCGCAATGTGGTGTGGCTGGTGCGTCTGGCCCGGCCGATGTGCCCATCTTTCCTTGCTGACACTCCGCAGATGCGCTGCTAACGGCCCGACCATGACCGACCTCGCGCTGATCCGTAACTTTTCCATCATTGCCCACATCGACCACGGCAAATCGACGCTGGCCGACCGCCTGATCCAGTATACAGGCGGGCTGAGCGCGCGCGAAATGAGCGAGCAGGTGCTCGACAACATGGATATCGAGCGCGAGCGCGGCATCACCATCAAGGCCCAGACCGTGCGGCTGGATTATCTCGCCAAGGACGGCAAGACCTATCAGCTCAACCTGATGGACACACCGGGGCACGTCGACTTCGCCTACGAGGTCAGCCGCAGCCTGGCGGCGTGCGAAGGCGCGTTGCTGGTGGTCGATGCCGCGCAGGGCGTCGAAGCCCAGACGCTGGCCAACGTCTACCAGTCGATCGAGCACGACCACGAGATCGTGCCCGTCATCAACAAGATCGACCTGCCTGCTGCCGAACCCGAAAAGGTCAAGGCCGAGATCGAGGATATCATCGGTATCGACGCCAGCAACGCGGTCCTGACCAGCGCCAAGTCGGGCATCGGGATCGAGGAAGTGCTCGATGCCGTGGTCGAGCGTATCCCGCCACCGGGGGGTGACCGCGATGCGCCGCTGAAGGCGATGCTGGTCGATTCCTGGTACGATCCCTATCTTGGGGTCGTCATCCTCGTGCGCGTGATCGACGGGGTGATCCGCAAGGGGCTGCAGGTCAAGTTCATGGCCGGGGGCACCGAACACCTGATCGACCGCGTGGGCTGCATGCGCCCGAAGATCGAGACGCTGGCCGAACTCGGCCCCGGCGAAATCGGTTTCATCACTGCCCAGATCAAGGAAGTCGCGCAGGCCCGCGTTGGTGACACCATAACCACGGTCAAGGGCGGGGCGATCAAGGCGCTGCCGGGCTTCAAGGAAGTCCAGCCGGTCGTGTTCTGCGGCATCTTCCCTGTCGATGCCGCAGAGTTCGAGAAGCTGCGCGAAAGCATCAGCCGCTTGCGACTGAACGATGCCAGCTTCAGCTTTGAAATGGAAAGCAGCGCCGCGCTGGGATTCGGCTTCCGCTGTGGTTTTCTGGGCCTGCTGCATCTGGAAATCATCCAGGAACGCCTGAGCCGCGAATACGATCTGGACCTGATCACCACCGCACCAAGTGTCGTCTACCGTATCCAGTTGAACAAGAGCCGCACTGACGACGCGCGCGAAATCATGCTGCATAATCCGGCCGATTATCCCGATCCCAGCCGCATTGCCCAGATTGATGAACCGTGGATCAAGGGCACAATCTATACGCCCGACGAATACCTGGGGTCGATTCTCAAGCTGTGCCAGGACCGGCGCGGGGTGCAGACCGGGCTGACCTATGTGGGCGGCCGGGCACAGATCACTTATGAACTGCCACTCAACGAAGTGGTGTTCGATTTCTATGACCGGCTCAAGAGCATCAGCCGGGGCTATGCCAGCTTCGACTACGAACAGATCGGCCTGCGCGAAGGCGATCTGGTCAAGATGAGCATTCTGGTGAACAACGAACCGGTCGATGCGCTGTCGATGATCGTCCACCGCAGTGCCGCCGAGGCGCGCGGACGACACATGTGCGAGCGTCTGAAAGACCTGATTCCACGCCACCTTTTCAAGATTCCGATTCAGGCGGCCATTGGTGGCAAGGTTGTTGCGCGCGAAACGATCAGCGCGATGCGCAAGGACGTGACCGCCAAGTGCTATGGCGGTGACATCACCCGCAAGAAGAAGCTTCTGGAAAAGCAGAAGAAGGGCAAGGCCCGGATGCGCGAATACGGCAATGTCAGCATTCCGCAGGAAGCTTTCATTGCGGCGCTGCGCATGGGCGAGGAATAGGCCCAGTCCGGGCGATGCGCGGGGCGCGGGCGATAAATGCAGAAAATGGCGTGAAATGGCCTTTGAACACGGTTGACGCGCGCGCGGTTTGACGACAGGCATGCCCGCATGATTGATCCACGCCATTTCCGCAACGTGCTCGGCACCTGGCCTACGGGTGTCTGCGTCATCACAGCCATAGACAACGAAGGGTTGCGCCACGGGATGGTGGTTGGCTCGTTCTCGTCGATTTCGCTCGATCCTCCGCTCGTCGGGTTCTTCCCGGACAAGCGGTCGAGCACCTGGCCGAAGGTCGAAGCAGCCGGTCGCTTCTGCGTCAACGTGCTGGGCGCTGATCAGATGGATCTGTGCGAACGCTTTGCCGCGCGCGGAGAAGACAAGTTCAACGAACTGGCGCACGGTACCACGCCTTCGGGCCAGCCTTTGCTCGACAATGCGCTTGCATGGATCGATTGCCGTATCGAACGGGTCGAGGATATTGGCGATCACCTTCTGGTCGTGGGCGCGGTCGATGCGCTCGATCGGCGCGAAGATGGCACGCCGCTGCTGTTCTTCCGCGGCGGTTACCACGATGTGGCGCAGGCACCGGGGCTTTAAGCACACGGCAAACCGGTTTTTCGATGCCCTTTCGCCTGTTTTGACATCCGTCAACGCAGGTGGATTGGGCGCGCGCTAACCATGGTTTCGACGGAGCGGGGCCTTGATCTCTCCCATCGGATACAGCCCCGTTCCGCCAACTTCTCCCCCACTTGGGCGGTGCGTCTGACGGACCGCCCCACTTTTCCGCTTCACCGGCGGATTCCGGCCATTGCGGCGGCTCTCGATGGTTGCTTCTGCAATTGCGACCGGCGCGGTGCGGTGGTATCGCTCCGGCCATGACGGCCTGTGATACCTGCGTAGTTCGCAACCGCGCAATCTGCTCCGCTCTCGACAACCACGAGATTGCGGCCCTCAACGCCATTGGTCGGCGCCGCGTCGTCACGGCTGGCGAACCCCTGATCTGGGAAGATGATGATTCCCTCCTCGTCGCCAATGTGATCGAGGGGGTTCTCAAACTGACGACCAGCACCGAAGATGGCCGCGAACAGATTGTCGGCGTTGCCTATCCGTCGGATTTCATCGGCAGGCCATTCGGCCAGACCACCACGGCCAGCGTTGTCGCTCTGACCGATGCGCGGGTTTGCGTTTTTTCACGCAATGATTTTGACCGGTTCGCCCGCGAACACCCCGAACTGGAACACAAGCTGCTGGAACGTACGCTCGCCGAGCTGGACCGGACGCGGTCGTGGATGATGCTGCTGGGCCGCAAGAACGCGTCTGAAAAGATTGCGACGTTCCTGATCGAAATGTCCGAACGGATGACCGAAACCGGTTGCCTGCCATCGCCCGGCCCGGCGCGGCGCTTCGCCCTGCCGTTTTCGCGCCAGCAGGTGGCAGATGTGCTGGGCCTGACGATCGAGACAGTGAGCCGCCAGTTTACCCGGCTCAAGAACGATGGCGTGATCGAACTGCCATCGCGCCGCGAGGTCGAGATTATCAACCGCGGGGCGCTGCTCGCCATGGCGGGATAGGCAGCCGCTTTTTTTGCAGTCTCAATAGCACTTCGACAAGGCGCGGCCGTCCTTGGCGCGGTGCCTTGTTCGGGAGTGACGGGCAGGAAAGCGGCCGGGTGATCCCAGAACCCATGGCTTTCCTGCCCGCCGTCCCCTTGCCCGATGTGCGATGCTGCGCGTGCGGGCAGGGAATTGCGTGCCTGCTACCGGATCAGAAGCGGTAGGCTAGGCCGGCGCTGACCACCCAGGGGTCGAGCGAGTGCTTGGTGGTGAGCACTTCCGCCCCGCCGGCATAGAAATGCGCGGTCGTGTCCATGAAGTACTTCTTGGCGTCGAGGCTGACGCCCAGGCCCTTGTCGTTGACCGGGATGTCGACGCCTGCCTGCAGGGCAAAACCGGCGTCGTTGGAAAACTTTACCCGCGTCACGCCCAGCGGCACGATGCTGGAGCCGGGCTTTTCATCGATGTAGAGGAACATCGCCGGCCCAGCGCCGACATAGGGCTTGATCCCGCCAGCCATCGGGACATGATATTTGAGCATCAGCGTCGCCGGAAGCACCAGCACGTGGTCGACGATTTCGGTTGCGGCGGCGAGCGCGCCGGTGCCGCTGACGTGGTGCTGCGTGAGGCAGCAGATTGTTTCAGCCGAAATGTTCGGCGTGAAGAAGTATTCGATCGCAAGCGTCGGCACGACATTGTCATTTGCCTTCGTGTTTGCGCCGACGGTCAGGCCGAGCGGGTCGTTCTTCACGTCGACGATCTTGCCATCGGGCAGGACGCCGGTGCCCAGCAGTTTGACCTGGAGTTTGCCATCCGCAGACCCTGCCAGCGCCGGTGCCGGAGCCATCGCCGTGCCCAGTGCAGCGGCTGCCATGATCGCGGGCAGGGTGGTGGAGATCAGCTTTTTCATTGCGTGTATCCTGCGCCACGGCTGGCCAACCCCTCGTTGACCCAAACCTTGTCCGTGACTGGCCCTGCTGATGCACGCCTGCGAATCGCCCGACATTGACGAAGCGCAAAATTGCGAAAGCGCAGCGGAAAGGCATGTGAGGCACCTGATTTTGCCTGATTTGATGCCGGTCAATGTTCGATGCCCGGTTGCAGTGCAGCGCAGCCGTGCATCTCGCATGGAAGGAAGGCTCCATGGAATTGGTACTCTCGCGCACGGGCTTGTGGCTCGTGTCGCTTCTTTTTGCTGTCGTCGCCTGCGCCGCCGCCGTGGACAGCGGCTTTGCCATTCACATGGCCATCGTTGCGCTGGCCTGCATCATCGGTCTGGTGGTGACGCTGCGCGGCGTTGATCTTTCGCGCGCCATCCTGGCCCCGGATCAGGGGCGTTACGACGACGACGTGATTCGCTGGGGCGTCATCGCCACGGTTTTCTGGGGCATGGCCGGGTTTCTGGCCGGTCTGTTCATTGCCCTGCAACTGGCGCTGCCGGTCCTGAACCTGGGCCTTGAATGGACCGCGTTCGGCCGGGTGCGGCCGCTGCATACTTCTGCCGTGATCTTTGCTTTCGGAGGCAATGCGCTGATCGCCACGTCGTTCTACGTGGTGCAGCGCACCTGCCGGGCGAGGCTGGCCTTCCCCGGCCTCGCCCGTTTCGTGTTCTGGGGCTACCAGCTTTTCATCGTGCTGGCCGCCACCGGCTATCTGCTTGGCATCACGCAGGGCAAGGAATATGCCGAGCCGGAATGGTACGTTGATCTGTGGTTGACGGTTGTCTGGGTGGCCTACCTCGCGGTTTTCGTGGGGACGATCATCAAGCGGACCGAACCGCATATCTACGTGGCCAACTGGTTCTACCTGTCGTTCATCATCACAGTGGCGATGTTGCACATCGTCAACAACCTGAACTGGCCGGTCAGCTTTGTCGGCAGCCGCAGCTACCCGATCTTTGCGGGCGTGCAGGGCGCGCTGGTGCAGTGGTGGTATGGCCACAACGCCGTCGGCTTCTTCCTGACCGCCGGCTTCCTGGCGATGATGTACTATTTCGTGCCCAAACAGGCCGAACGCCCGGTGTTTTCCTACCGCCTGTCGATCATCCACTTCTGGGCGCTGATCTTCCTCTACATCTGGGCCGGCCCGCATCACCTGCACTACACCGCCCTGCCGGACTGGGCGCAGACGCTGGGCATGACCTTCTCGATCATGCTGTGGATGCCCTCCTGGGGCGGCATGATCAACGGGCTGATGACGCTGTCGGGCGCCTGGGACAAGCTGCGCACCGATCCGGTGCTGCGGATGATGGTGGTCTCGCTCGCCTTCTACGGCATGTCGACCTTCGAGGGTCCGCTGATGTCGATCAAGGCGGTCAACTCCCTCTCGCACTACACCGACTGGACCATCGGCCACGTCCATTCCGGCGCGCTGGGCTGGGTCGCCTACATCTCCTTCGGCGCGATCTACTGCCTGGTCCCCTGGTTGTGGAACCGCAAGGGCCTGTATTCGCTCAAGCTGGTGAACTGGCACTTCTGGGTCTCGACGCTCGGCATCGTGCTCTACATCTCGGCGATGTGGGTCTCGGGCATCATGCAGGGCCTGATGTGGCGCGCCTACACCTCGATGGGCTTCCTCGAATACTCCTTCATCGAGACCGTCGCGGCCATGAAGCCCTATTACGTCATCCGCGCCATGGGCGGCGGCCTCTTCCTCGCCGGCGCGCTGATCATGGTCTTCAATCTCTGGATGACGGTGAAGCACGGGACGGAAAGCGTCCCGGAGGCCGAACCCCAGCCGAAGCTGCAGCCGCAGCTCGTCCCCGCCGTCTGAGGAACGCGACCCATGTCGACACTTGAAACGCCCGCGTCCCAGCCGCGCAAGTCGCTCTGGTCCAAGCACAAGATCTTCGAGACCAACTCGATCATTCTGGTCATCGGCGTGCTGCTGGTGATCTCCGTTGGCGGCCTCGTCGAAATCGCCCCGCTCTTCTACCTGAAGAACACCATCGAGAAGGTCACGGGCATGCGGCCCTACACCCCGCTCGAACTGGCTGGGCGGTCGATCTATGTCCGCGAGGGCTGCTACAACTGCCACAGCCAGATGATCCGGCCGCTGCGCGACGAGATCGAGCGCTACGGCCATTACTCGCTGGCCGCCGAGAGCATGTACGACAAGCCCTTCCAATGGGGCTCGAAGCGGACCGGGCCCGACCTCGCCCGCGTCGGCGGCAAGTACTCCGACGAATGGCAGCGCCAGCATCTGGCCCAGCCGCGCTCGCTGGTGCCGGACTCGATCATGCCCGGCTACCCCTTCCTGGCGCAGACCCAGCTGAAATTCGAGGATATCGACAGCCAGCTCAAGGCCAACCGCGTCGGCGGCGTGCCCTACACCGACGAGATGGTCGCACAGGCCAGGCGCGATCTCGTCGCCCAGGCGACGCCCGACGACGCCGGCCAGAGCGACCTCGAGAAGCGCTACCCCAAGGCCCAGTCGCGCGACTACGACGGCGACCCCAAGACCATCACCGAGGCCGACGCGCTGATCGCCTATCTGCAGGTGCTGGGCACGCTGGTCGACTTCAAGCTCTACGACGACAAAGCCAACATCCGCTGAGCGAGGACGCCATGGACACAACCTATCAGTGGCTGGCGGGCTTCGCCCAATCGGCCGGACTTCTCTACTTCGTCGGCATTTTCCTGGCCGTCTGCTGCTACGCCCTCTGGCCCAGCAACCGCGACCGTTTCGAAGAAGCCGCCCGTACTCCGCTTCAGGAGGACTGAGCGATGGACAGCAAGCACACGCACGCCCAAGAGGTCGATTCCGTCACCGGCATCACCACCACCGGCCATGAATGGGACGGCATCAAGGAGCTCAACACGCCGCTGCCGCGCTGGTGGCTCAGCCTGTTCTACGTCACCATCGTCTGGTCCGTCGGCTACTGGATCGTCTACCCTGCCTGGCCGCTGGTCACCGACGCCACGCGCGGCGTTATCGGCTATGCCTCGCGCCTGTCGATCAAGGAGGATCTGGCGGCGCTGACGAAACAGCGCGCCGCCCAGGCCAGCGGACTGGTCGACGCCTCGCTGGAGCAGATCAAAACCGACCCGGCGATGTTCCGCATCGCCATGGCCCAGGGCAAGGCCGCCTTCGGCGACAATTGCGCGGCCTGCCACGGAGTCGGCGGCGGCGGGGCCAAGGGCTATCCCAACCTCAACGACGACGACTGGCTCTGGGGCGGTTCGCTCGACGCGATCCACGCCACCCTGCAGAACGGCGTCCGCGTCGCCGGCAACAACGACACCCGCATCAGCCAGATGCCCGCCTTCGGCCGCGACGGCGTGCTGAAGCGCGAGGAGATCACAGCGGTCGCCAGCCATGTCCGCAGCCTCGCCGGGCTCGCCCCCGACGCAAAGGCGGACAAGGCGCTGGGCGCGAAGGTCTTTCAGGAGAACTGCGCCGCCTGCCATGGCGAGGGCGGCAAGGGCAATCAGGAGCTGGGCGCGCCCAACCTGACCGATGCGATCTCGCTTTACGGCATGGACATGGCCTCGCTCACCGAGACCATCACGAACAGCCGCAACGGCGTGATGCCGGCCTGGGGCCAGCGCCTCGACCCGGTGACCGTCAAGGCGCTGACCGTCTACGTCCATTCGCTCGGCGGGGGCCAATAGCGCCATGGCCAATATCGATGCAGAGGACCTGCCGCTCTTCGCCCCAACGAAGAAGGTGTATCCCCAGAGCGTGAAGGGCCGCTTCCGCCGCGCGAAATGGATCATCCTGGCCCTCTGCCTCGGTGTCTACTATCTGCTGCCTTTCCTGCGCTGGGACCGCGGGCCGAACCTGCCGAACCAGGCGGTTCTGCTCGACCTCGCCAATAACCGCTTCTATTTCTTCTTCATCGAGATCTGGCCGCAGGAGGTCTATTATTTCACCGGCCTGCTGATCCTGGCCGCCTTCGTCCTGTTCCTGATGAACGCTGTCGCCGGCCGGGTCTGGTGCGGCTATCTCTGCCCCCAGACCGTCTGGACCGATCTGTTTCTCGCCGTCGAGCGCGTCTTCGAGGGCGACCGGCGCGAGCGCATCAAGCGCGACGAGGCGCCGTGGACCCTGGACAAGGCCGCACGCAAGACCGGCAAGCATGTCGTCTGGCTGCTGATCGCCTGGTGGACCGGCGGCGCCTGGGTGCTCTATTTCGCCGATGCGCCGACCCTGGTGAAGCAGCTGGCGACGCTGACCGCGCCGCTGACGGCCTATGTCTGGATCGGCGTCCTGACCTTCACCACCTATGCGCTCGCCGGCGTCATGCGCGAGCAGGTTTGCCTCTATATGTGCCCCTGGCCGCGCATCCAGGCCGCTCTCACCGATGACGACGCGCTCAACGTCACCTATCGCTACGACCGCGGCGATCCGCGCGTCTCGGTGAAGCAGGCGCAGCGCCTGCGCGCCGAGAACAAGCCGGCGGGCGACTGCATCGACTGCAACCAATGCGTCGCCGTCTGCCCGACTGGCATCGATATCCGTGACGGCTCGCAGCTCGGCTGCATCCAGTGCGGTCTCTGCATCGACGCCTGCGACACGGTCATGACCAAGATCGACCGCCCGCTCGGCCTGATCGCCTATGACACGGACGACAACGTCCAGCGCCGCATCAAGGGCGAGGCCTCGGTCTACAAGCC
>OFDN01001056.1_pt1 | contig 19749 bp, 23 predicted proteins | sample 1520971 | NCBI WGS metagenome assembly OFDN01 (sample SAMEA94257418, study PRJEB24077) | hot springs metagenome | biome: Aquatic biome; feature: Geographical feature; material: Water | place: India | collected 2012-06-12 | depth 5 m
CCATCAGCAGGCCGCCGATCAGGTTGGCCGCCAGCGTACCGAGCGGAAAGCCGGCGAACAGCGGGTTCAACGCCAGCGACAGGCCCCAGCGCATCCATGCACCCAGCGCGGCGCCGACACCGACGGCAATGAAGTTCTGCATGTCGCACTACCGGATGTGTTCGAGGCCTGAATTGTAGGGGCAGACCCGTCATCGGCTCGCCTCCTGTGGGAGCGGCCTCTGCCGTCCGCAGGCTTCGATGCAGACCGTGTCGGGGTCGGAAGACCCCTCCCACAAAAGCCCGGCGCCGGCCGCCGGTCGGGCGCACTTCCTGTGGGAGCGAGCTGCGGTCCTGGTGCGGACTCAGCCCGGTTGCAGCCCCGCTTCGGCCAGTTCCGCCGCTCGCAGCACGGCGCGCGCCTTGTTCAGCGTTTCCTGCCATTCGCCTTCAGGCGTCGAATCCATCACCACACCACCGCCGGCCTGGGCGTGCAGCACGCCGTCCTTGATCACTGCGGTGCGCAGCGCGATCGCGACGTCCATGCCGCCGTTGAAGCCGAGGTAGCCGACCGCGCCGGAATAGATGCCGCGCTTGACCGGCTCCAGCTCGTCGATGATTTCCATCGCCCGCACCTTGGGCGCACCGCTGACGGTGCCGGCCGGGAAGGTAGCGCGCAGCACGTCCATCGCGGTCAGGCCCGGCTTCAGCACGCCTTCGACATTGCTGACGATGTGCATCACGTGCGAGTACTTCTCGACCACCATGCGGTCGGTCACCTCGACCGTACCGGTGGCGGCGACGCGGCCGAGGTCGTTGCGACCGAGGTCGACCAGCATGATGTGCTCGGCGCGTTCCTTCTCGTCCGACAGCAGATCCTCAGCCAGCGCGCGGTCCTCCTCAGGCGTGGCGCCGCGCTTGCGGGTGCCGGCGATCGGACGCACCGTCACCTTGTCGCCTTCGAGGCGGGCGAGGATTTCCGGGCTGGCGCCGACGATGTGCGTGTCGCCCAGATTGAAGAAATACATGTAGGGCGACGGATTCAGCGCACGCAGCGCGCGATACACCGCCATCGGCGTCGTCGCCAGCGGCTTGCTCATGCGCTGCGACGGCACCACCTGCATGATGTCGCCGTCGAAGATGTAGCGCTTCGCCTTCTCCACCGCGGCGCAGTAGGCGTCATGGCCGAAGCCGGATTCGGCGGCCACCGATTCGCCGCGCGGCGTGTCGGGCTCGCGCAGCGGCGAACGCAGGCGCGCGGTCAGCGCGTCGAGGCGCAGATGCGCATTGACCAGCGCGTCCGGCTTTTCCGGGTCGGCATAGACGATGAAGGTGAGCCGGCCGGACAGGTTGTCGAACACCGCCAGTTCGTCCGACAGCAGCAGATGGATGTCCGGCACGCCCAGCGGGTCGGCCTTGTCCCAGCCGGCGGCGAGCCGGTGCTCGACGTAGCGCACGACGTCGTAGCCGAAATAGCCGACCAGACCGCCGGAAAAGCGCGGCAGGCCCGGCAGGTCGGGCACGCGGTAGCGGCCGAGGAAGGCCTGGACGAAGGCCAGCGGGTCGCTGCTTTCGGTGCGCTCGATCACCGCGTCGTCGCGCAGCACCTCGATCCGGTCGCGGCGCACGACGATGCGCGTCTGCGCCGGCAGGCCGAGTATCGAGTAACGGCCCCAGCGCTCGCCGCCCTGCACCGATTCCAGCAGATAGGAATACGGTACGTCGGCCAGTTTCAGATAGGCGGACAGCGGGGTGTCGAGATCGGCCAGTGCCTGGCGCGAAACGGGGATGCGGTTGTAGCCGGCGCGGGCGAGCGCCTCGAATTGATCTTGATTCATGGACAGACCGGAGAGCGGGGTTTTGAACGACGCCGCGGTGTCACCGCGCGCGCCTGACCAGGAGCGGACTCAGGCGGCTCGCCACAGGTACCCGTGCAGGGGCGCGGACGCGCAGCTGCGGGCGGGTGTCTCCTTGGAAGTCAGGCTGTCCATTCAGTGTTCGGTCGGAAGTGCGACCCGCGAGAGCAGATCGGGGAGCGAAGATAGTAGCCCATCGCAATCTTTTGCGTCCAGCACGCGCCCTTCGCTGTAGCCCCAGGGCACGCCCAGCACCGGAATGCCGGCATTGCGCGCGCAGTCGATGTCGTTGTACGAGTCGCCGACGTGCAGCGCGGCCGACGGCGCCACGCCCAGTTCGCGCACTGCGTGCAGCAGCGGCGCCGGGTCCGGTTTCTTCTGCGGCAGGGTGTCGCCGCCGACCACGCTGCCGAAGTAGCGCGCCATGTCCATCTGTGCGAGCAGCGGCAGCGTGAAATCGACCGCCTTGTTGGTGACGCAGGCCAGCCTGAAGCCCGCCGCCTGCAGCGCCGCCAGCGTCTCGTGCGCGCCGTCGTAGGGCACGGCGCGCTCGCCGTTGCGCACGCGGTAGCAGCGCTTGAACACCTCGATCGCCCGCTCGAGAAGAGCCGCGTCCTGCGCCCGCTCGCCGAGGCAGCGTTCGACCAGATTCGGAATGCCGCGACCGACGAACACCCGTACCTCGTCCTCGCGGCGCGGCGGGATGCCCAGTTCGGCCGCCATGTCCTGTGCCGCGGCGGCGAGATCGGGCACGGTGTCGAGCAGCGTGCCGTCGAGGTCGAAGGTGATGGCGGCGACCGAGAAGCGCTGCGTCATGCTCAGACGGCGTCCAGCTGCTTGCGCAGCGCGGCGATCACACTGTCGTAGCGGTGCGGGTCGCTGTCCTTGCCGGCACCGAACACGGCCGAGCCGGCGACGAAGGTGTCGGCCCCGGCGCGCGCAATCTCGGCGATGTTGTCGATCTTGACGCCGCCGTCGATCTCCAGCCGGATGTGGCGGCCGGTGCGCGACACGTACTCGTCGAGGCGGGCGCGCACCGCGCGCAGCTTGTCGAGCGAGGACGGAATGAAGCTCTGGCCGCCGAAGCCCGGGTTCACCGACATCAGCAGCACGACGTCGAGGCGGTCCATCACGTGGTCGAGGTAGTGCAGTGGCGTCGCCGGGTTGAACACCAGGCCGGCCTGGCAGCCGTGCTCGCGGATCAGCGACAGCGTGCGGTCGATGTGCTCCGACGCTTCCGGGTGGAAGGTGATCACGTTGGCACCGGCCTTGGCGAAATCGGGAATGATGCGGTCCACCGGCTTCACCATCAGGTGCACGTCGATCACCGCTTCGGTGTGCGGGCGCAGCGCCTGGCACACCAGCGGGCCGATGGTCAGGTTGGGCACGTAATGGTTGTCCATCACGTCGAAATGGATCCAGTCGGCGCCCGAGGCGATGACGTTGCGCACTTCCTGGCCGAGTGCGGCGAAGTCGGCGGACAGAATGCTGGGGGCGATCAGGTAATCCAGATTGGTGGTGCTCACGGTACGGCTCCGAAGGTCGAAGCCGCGATTGTATCGGGTCGGAAGCGTCGCTCTGTCGCGTGTCGCCGATACGCGCACGCGCGCCGCTTGCCGCGTCATCGGAGTTCGGTTAAATAGAAGGCATGGCCGAATCGAAAAAATACGAAGTGACGGTGAGCGTGCAGGCACGCTATGTCGAAGAGCAGTCCGACCCCGAGGACAGCCGCTTCGTGTTCGCCTACACGGTCAGCATCACCAACACCGGCACCGTGCCGGCGCAGCTGATCAGCCGGCACTGGATCATCCGCGACGCCCACAACGCCGAACAGCAGGTGCGCGGGCTCGGTGTAATCGGCCAGCAGCCGCTGCTCAAGGCCGGCGAGAAATTCGAGTACACCAGCGGCTGCGCGCTGAACACCCCGGTCGGCACGATGCGCGGCAGCTACCAGATGGTGGCCGAGGACGGTACGCAGTTCGAAGCCGACATTCCCGAATTCACGCTGGCCATGCCGCGCGTGCTGCACTGAGCGACGGGGCGATGTCGCTCGCCTCGTCCTACACCCGCCTCGCTCCCCTCTACGACACGGTGGTCGCTGCCGCGTCGCTCGGCGCTCGCCGTGCCAGCCTGGCCCACCTGCCGCGCACCTCGTCCGACGTGCTGCTGGTCGGTGTCGGCACCGGGCTGGATCTGCCCCACCTGCCCGCTGATCACCGTTACACCGCGATCGACTTCAACGCCGCCATGCTCGCGCGCAGCCTGCCGCGGGCCTCCGGCCTGAACTACGCGGCGGTGCGCGGCGACGCGATGCGCCTGCCCTTCGCCGACGCACAGTTCGACTGCGTGGTGCTGCATCTGATCGTCGCCGTGGTGCCGGACGGCGCCGCCTGCCTGCGTGAAGCGGCGCGCGTGCTGCGCCCCGGCGGTGCGGCGCTGGTGCTGGACAAGTTCCTGCGCCGCGGCCACCCGGCCCCGCTGCGTCGCCTGCTGTCGCCGCTGGCGGGCCGCATCGCCACCCGGCTCGACGTCGTGCTCGAAGACGCGCTCGACGGCCTGCCCTTCGGCATCGTCAGTGACGAACCGGCGGCCTTCGGCGGCTGGTTCAGGCAGGTGAGGCTGCTGCGCACCTGAACCGGCTCACGCCGCATCCCGCCCCAGGCGGCGCATCCGCGCATGCCAGCGCGCGCGACCGGCGTCGTTCATCGCATCGACACTGCCGATCAGCGTGCTGCGCACCGGCTGTATGCCGACGAAGTGCAGCATGTTGCGCTTGAAGCTCATGACGCCGTGCGCCAGATAGACGGTGCGGAACAGCCAGGCCGGCATGCCCATAGCCACCACCAGCCGCGCCGAACGTCCGGTGAGCAGCCGCGTGAACGGATTGCGCCCGCGCCCTTCGCCGATCGCGAAACCCGGGCGGAACACCTGTTCGAAGAAGGCCTTCAGCACCGCCGGCAACGTGCCCAGCCAGATCGGAAAGAACACCACCAGATGTTCGGCGTCGGCGATCAGCGCCTGGGCCTGCGCGATGTCGCCCTCGGCCGGCGCCGACCACTCGGCTTTCGAGCGCAGCAGCGGAAAGGCGAGCTGGCTGACGTCGATCACGCTGACCGCATGCCCCGCTTCACGCGCCGCGGCGACATAGCTGTCGGCCAGCGCGCGCAACAGCCCGGGGCGGGATTCCGGGTGACCCTGGATGACGACGATGCGGCTCATGACCGGGCTCCTGCAGTGCACAGGCCTTCATCATGACCAGCCGAAAGCGTTCGGCCCTTGAGCGGGATCAGGGTCGCGTTTCGAACGGCAGGAGTGCGCTGCGGGCGAGGAACACAGCCCGCGGCACACCGCGGCCGCGTCGCGGCCAAGGCCGCTCCCACAAGGAATGCGCCCGATCTGTGGCTCGCGCCGGGATTCTGTGGGAGGGGTCTTCTGACCCCGACAGCGGCGGCGGGTTGGGCGCGGCGCCGGCTCGAGCGTATGAGTCAGCCCTTCAGCCGAGCACCCGTGCCACCAGCGGACGCCCGAACGGGCTGGTCAGCAGCAGGAAGAGCGCGACATTCCCAACCACGGTGATCCAGAAGCCGCGCCGGAACGAGGCCTTCACCGTCTTGTGACGCAGGAACTGCTGCGCCAGCAGCGCGCCCGGCCAGCCGCCGACCAGGGCCAGCAGGTGCAGGCGCGGTTCGGGCACGCGCATCGCGCCGATTGCCGCCTGCTGCTTGTCGATCGCGTACAGCGCGAAGGTCACCAGGCTGACCGTCAGGTAGAGCAGGAACCAGCCGTGCGGCGCCCGCCAAAGCACGCTGACCAGCACCATCAGCAGCAGGAAGGCCGGGATCAGGAACAGCGTCGCGCCGCCCCACTGCGCCGGCGACGCCTCGTCGCGCACCTCGACCCGTCGCGTCTTCAGCGGCACGCCGGCCAGCGTCACCCGCTGCGCGCAGCGCCGGCCCTTGCGGTCGCGGCCAAGATCGAACACGACGCGTTCGCCCTCGCTCGGCCGATGTCCTTCGGCGTCGAACGCGCTGATGTGCACGAACACGTCCTCGCCGCCACCGTCCGGCGTGATGAACCCGAAACCCTTGTCGTCCTTCCACGACCGGATGCGACCTTCGCTGCGCATGCTGCTTACCCCGGAAAAGAGGTTGCGGACGATATCACCGCTGGTCGCGCCCTGCCTGTTCGACGATGTGGTCCGGCCACTCGAAGGCGTCGCAGCGCGGGCAATCGAGCAGCGCGCCGAGGTGGGCCGCGCGCCCCTCTTCCGTCACCACCCAGGGGCGGTTGATGAAGGGCGGGTGGTGGCGCACGTGCTGGCGGTGCCCGCAGGCCAGCCGGGCAACCCAGTCGCCCTCCTCGTCGATCAGATAACCGGTGATCGGCTGCTTCATCCTGAAAACCTCAGTTGATCGGCGTTGTGGGCATGGTTGGCGGGGTGTACGGCAAGGCGCGAGGACGCGGCAGGATGGCTCCCTGCAAGGACGAGCAACGCGGCCGGGCGCCCCGCCGGCCGTGCACACGACGTCGAAGCGGTCTCACCCGGGGGCGAACGATGCAAACCGACCAATGTCCTTGATGGGCAGGGCTTTCAACTTCATGGCGAGCGGTCAACTGAGGTTTTCAGGATTATTCGGCCGGCGCCGTGCGCTGCGGCCGCACCGCGGTCACCCACGGTTCGAAGCGGCGGCCCCACGCGACGTCCATTTCGAAGGTGGCGCGGCCGCTGTCGAGCGCGCTGCGGTCTATGCCGTCCATCGCGCCGCGCAGCGCGTGCGGCACGCTGATGCGGGCGACCGCCAGTTCGCCGATGTGGCCGCTGAACGAGGTCTTCTTGTCGATCACCATTACCGACGGCGTCACCGTGGCCACGACGATGAGGTGACGATGCGTGTCCGGATAGCGCTGGCGCAGCGCCGCGGCGTCCAACCCGGCGTCGACGGCGAACAGCCGCGACGCCTTGTGCTGCTCGTACTTCAGCGCCTCCTGTGCCGACTTCTGCGCATCGACATCCTGCTTTTCGGCGTCGCCGCGGGCGAGCGCGCGGTCCAGCCGGCGCTGCGCCTGCGCCAGCGCCGCCTGCCAGTCGGCACCGGCCAGTTCGAGCACGACGTACACCTCGCGCTTCTGGCGGTAGGCGTCGAGCTCTTCCTTCAGGTCGAAGCCCAGTTCGCGCAGCTTGTCGGCACCCAGCCAGTCGGGGCCGCGGCCGTAGTGCATGTCGTAGGCAGCCTCCGCATTGTCGTCGCGCATCGGCGCGCGCCAGAGCAGCGCCACGTCGACGCCGCCGCGCTCGCCGTCCAGCCCGAAGGCATACGGCAGGCTGAGTTCGCGCTGCGTGAGGGTGAGCGCGCTGCCGGGCACGCCCGAGCGGTTCCACGCGACACCCGCCAGCACGAAGGCATTCACCGCAACGATGAGTGCGACGCCGCCGGTCAGCAGCCATTTCTGCGCCTGCTTCATTGCCCGCCCTCCGTCTGCGTCACCGCGCGCAGCCGCTTTAGCACCAGGATGACCAGCAGCGCCACCAGCCCGAGCACGAGGAAGAACAGGAACTTCGGCATCACCGCCCACCACCAGTCGAACAGCTTCGTGTACAGAAAGATGACGAAGAACACGACCGCGGTATTCATCACCTCCGGCCAGCCGCGACGCGCGCCGAGCCAGGTCAGCAGGCCGCCGGCAACGAATCCACCCAGCTGATAGAAGCCTTCGACCACGTCGGCATCGAAGGGCAGATAGCTCGCGCGGCCCCAGTTCGACAGCACCAGCATGGGCAGGAAGAGCGCGAGCAGCGCGACCAGCCGCCAGGTCGCGTCGAAACCTGGATGCCGCCGGTGATCGACGAAGAAGGGCACGCAGAACATGAGCAGCGCCGCCGGGAAGAAATGTTCCGGCCGCTCACCGACGCTGAGCCAGTACATGCCCGACCAGCTGCCGACGCGGGCGGCGATGAAGCCGGTGATGCAGACCAGCCCGGCCACCAGCAGCAGACGCAGTTCGCAGGTGTAGGCGAGCAGCAGCGCGAAAGCCGCCCACGGCAGCAGCGCCTTGTCCGACGGGGTGATGTTGAAGCTGGCACCGAGCAGGCTCAGGTTCAGCACGAAGCAGGCGAAGGCCACCAGTGCGGCCAGCTTGGTGAAGTAGCCGGAGGCGTCACGCCGGTGCAGCCAGGCGGTGAGCACCAGCGTGCCGAGCGAAGCGCCGGCCAGCACGAGCACCTGCACGGCTTCCGGAAACAGCGGCCAGTACTGGCGGAACAGGAAGAACACGCTGGCCGCCAGCGCCAGCGCGCCGAGGAAGGACGCGATGCGCAGGCCCAGCGTGAGCTGGCGCGCGCGCTGCGTGGTGTCGACATCGGGCCGTGCGGCAAAGCGCGCGAGCAGTGCGTCGTGATGTGCGCGGATCGCCACCGCATCGGCCGCCGTCATGCCGTCGGCGCTCAGCCGTGCCTGTTCGCGGCGGAAAGCGTGGATGTCATCCACGCGCTGCTGCGCATCGGTGCGGGACAGGGTGTCTTCCATCGGATCGCTTCCGGATGTCATCGCCGCATGATGCCACGAGCGCAGCAGCCTGCCGATCGGGCACAATCCGGCGATGGATCACGCCCCCGTACCGTTGCTGCGCGGCAGTCTGCGCGCGCTGAAAATCATCCTGCTTACCTTCACCGGCATCGGCCGCGCGCGGATGATCAACCGCACCACCGAAGGGCTGGGCCCGCAGCACTTCCTGCTCGGCGGGCTTTTCGCTGCCATCGCGGTCAACGTCGTGCTGATCGGCCTCGTGTTGTGGGCCACCGGCTGAAGCGCCCGGGCGTAGAAGGCTCCAGCGGGCTATTCGCCCTTATAGCCGACCAGCACCACCTCGGCCCCGGCCTCGCGCAGCGGCACCAGCGCCTGATAGGCCGGCGAGTCGTGCCAGGCGCGCGCGCTGGCCGCATCGGCGAAGCGCAGCACCACGGTATCGGTGCCCGGCCAGTCGCCGGCCAGCACCACGTCCACCCCGCCGCGCATCACCACCTCGCCGCCGAAAGGCAACAGCGTGGCACCGACGCGCGCGCGGTAATCCGCCCAGCGCGAGGCATCCAGCACACGGATGTGGCCGATCACGTAGTAGCTCATGCGGCCGCCACCAGTCGCCACAGCGTCGTCACCTCCTTCGCCCGCGCCGCGTGCAGCGGGTCGGTGGCGTCGGCAGCCTTGGGATGACGCGGCCGAGCATCGAGCCGGCCGGCCACCTTCAGCCCGGCCGCATCGATCAGCCCCGCCAGTTCGTCCGGCGCGCGCAGACCGAGGTGTTCGGCGAAGTCCGACAGGATGAGCCAGCCCTCGCCGCCTGGCGCCAGATGCGCCGCCAGCCCGGCGAGGAAACCGCGCAGCATGCGGCTGTCCGGGTCATAGACGGCGTACTCCAGCGGCGAGCTCGGCCGCGCCGGCAGCCAGGGCGGATTGCACACGACCAGCGGCGCGCGGCCAGCGGGGAACAGATCGGCTTCGATCACCTCGACCTGCGCACCGATGCCCAGCCGCGCGACGTTGTCGCGCGCACAGGCGAGCGCGCGCGCGTCCTGATCGGTCGCCACCACGCGCGCGATACCGCGCTTCGCCAGCACCGCTGACAGCACACCGGTACCGGTGCCGATGTCGAAAGCGGTCGAATCGCTCTTCAGCGCCGCCGGCAGCGGCGCCTTCGCGACCAGATCGACATACTCGCCGCGCACCGGCGAGAACACGCCGTAATGCGGATGGATGTGCGCGCCCAGCGCCGGAATGTCCACGCCATTGCGCCGCCACTCGTAGGCGCTGATCACGCCCAGCAGCTCGCGCAGCGAACAGACATAGGGCTCGCCCGCCTCGCCGTGCGCCTGCGTGCAGGCCTCGACCACATCCGGCGCGCGGCGCAGCGGAATGACGTGTCCGGCCTCGAACGGAATCAGCAGCATGCCCAGCGTGCGCGCCCGTTGCGACTGCGCCAGCCGGTGCTGATTGAACGCATCGCGCAGCGTGGCCGCCGGTTTGCGCGGCTTGCGATCCACCCGCCGCGCCATCGCCTGCAGCAACTGCCGCGCGTTCTGGAAGTCGCCGCGCCACAGCAGCGCCGTGCCCTCGCTCGCCAGCCGGAAGGCCATGTCGGCAGTCAGCGTGTCGTCGGCGACGACCACCTTCTTCGGGGGCGCTACGCCGGCTTCGGATTGCCAGCGGACGCTGTGTGCAGCGTCGCCATCGGGCAGCGCAAGTCGTGTATCGGTCAAAGTTCGGTCACCGGATGAATCTACATTGCATATATATATGCGAAGGCGCCTGGCAGCCGCCGGCGCTCAAGCGGGGGCAGCAGGGTCGCGCGTCCAGTTCTCCACCACCAGCCCAGGGTAATCGGCGAAGTCCGCTTCATTGTTCGTGACCAGAACAGCATCGACGCTCACCGCATGGGCGGCAATCATCCGGTCGAGCGCGTTACGCCGACGGTCGCGAACGGCAGCCCGCAACGCGCCGAAGGACTGCGCGGCCGGAATGTCGAAAGGCAACACCGGAATGCGCTGAACCAGCGCCTCCAGAACGCTCTCGTCCCGCGCCCGGGTCTCCTCGCGCATTTCAAGTCCGGCACGCAACTCGGCATAGGTCACGACCGACATGACCGCGTCGCCCTCGCGCAACGATTCGAGCCGCGCAATCACCTGGGGCGGCGCCTGCTTCATGAGGTAGATGCAGATATTGGTATCGAGCATCCACGCCATGACCTAGGCGCCCTCCCTGGAAACACCGGCAGCGCCCCAGTCCCGCTCCAGCTCCTCGTGGAATTCGCGCCCTTCGGACATGAAATCCGGACTGAACATCGCAAAGATCTCGCCCACACCGGCAAGGCTCTTGCGCTGCGCCGGCCGCAGTACCAGCGTATTCCCCACCCGCTCGATCTCCACCTCTTCCGACACCCCGGCAATGGCCAGTTCCTTCGGAATGCGCACAGCGAGCGAGTTGCCACTTTTGAAGATACGGGTTCGCATGATGAGTAAGGCTCTGGAACGGTGTACATACAGGATATACATCGATAAACGGCCGTGCAACGCGGGGGTGACGGGGCCAGGCAGCGAGGGCAGTAGCGCTATCGACGAACGCGCACCCGACGCCACACGTCTCTGCGGTCTCTGCGCGCTGCGACTGCGTCAGGCCGGTGCCGATTAATCGCATCGCGCAGCGTCGCAGCCGGCTTGCGATCCGCCCGCCGCGCCATCGCCCGCAGCAACTGCAGCGCGTTCTGGAAGTCGCCGCGGCTAATCGTTAAATAGTGTGGCCACCCGTGAACCGCTTCTCGTCATGACAAAAGGAACACTAAAGTCCACTGACATACCCCCACCCCTTGCACGCAAGCGGGTCTTAAGAGGAGGCCACGGAGTTTGCTCTACTTTGCGCACTCGACGCCACGGCAAGACCGATCAGATTGGCAGCCGCTCGCGGAACACCTGCAGAACGTCGGTCGCGTGGCAGGAGAGTTCGCTGCGCCATTCGGCGCCAGCCAGATCGCTGCGGTGGCTGGTCTCCTCCATGACCTCGGTAAATACACCGAAGACTTTCAGCGTCGCATCTCCGGTGAATCACTGCGCGTAGATCACGCCACCTGGGGCGCCATCGTCGCACGGCAACGGTACGGCGAACTGGCTCACCTCATCACCTACGCAATCGCCGGTCATCACGCGGGCCTTGCCAACGGAATCGAGAGCGGCGAGCGAACCTCGCTCAAGGAGCGCATGCGCGGAGACACCCTGCCTCCACTGTCTCCGGACTGGCAACAGGACATTCAACTGCCTGCCAGTCTGGGGGAACTCCCTTTCAAGCGAGGGGGCACGAGCGAGCCTCTCTTTCAAGCGGCTTTTCTGGTTCGAATGCTGTTTTCCTGTCTCGTCGACGCCGACTATCTCGACACCGAGTCCTTCTACGACAAGCAGGCGCAGCCGGGAGAGCCGGCCGACCGAAGCCAGCTGCGCGCCCAGCCCAGACCATCCCTGTCGGCATTGCGGGGCAGCCTGAACGCCCATCTGTCCCGCTTTTCGGTGGATACCGAAGTCAATCAGGTGCGCGCACGCATCCTTTCGCATGTGCGTGGCGAAGCGGCGCGCGACCCGGGCCTGTTTTCGCTGACCGTACCCACCGGTGGCGGAAAGACACTCGCATCGCTCGCTTTCGCACTGGACCACGCACTACACCACGGTCTGCGGCGCGTGATCTTCGTCATCCCGTTCACGAGCATCGTCGAACAGAACGCCGCCGTATTCCGGCGCGCGCTGGGTGAACTGGGCGATGCCGCCGTGCTCGAGCACCACAGCGCCTTCGTCGTGCCCGAGCCCTCGCGTGCCGATGCAGAACGCTATCAGTCGCAAGCAAAGCTCAAGCTGGCGATGGAGAACTGGGACGCACCCATCATCGTCACGACCGCAGTGCAGTTCTTCGAAAGTCTGTTTGCCGCGCGGCCGTCGCAGTGCCGCAAGCTGCATAACATCGCAGGCAGCGTAGTCATCCTCGACGAAGCCCAGACGCTGCCGCTGAAGCTGCTGCGCCCGGCCGTCGCGGCGATAGACGAGTTGGCGCGCAACTATCGCAGCAGCGTAGTGCTCTGCACCGCGACTCAACCCGCCCTGAACGCGCCGGAATTCAACGGTGGGCTGGAACGGGTGCGGGAACTCGCACCGGAGCCAAGCACGCTGTTCCAAGAGCTCGAACGTGTGCGTGTCCGTCATGTGGGCGAACTTGCGGATGAAGCGCTGGCCGCACAGATGCGTGCCCACGATCAGGTGCTGTGCATCGTAAATAACCGTCGCCATGCCCGCGCCGTATTCAAGGACATGGCAGACCTGCCCGGTGCCCGCCACCTGACGACACTGATGTGCGCCCGACATCGCAGCCAGGTATTGGCGAATGTTCGGGAAGACCTCAGGTCGGGACTCCCGTGCCGTCTTGTGTCGACCAGTCTGATCGAGGCCGGCGTGGATGTGGATTTCCCGCTGGTATTGCGCGCCGAGGCCGGTCTCGACTCCATCGCCCAGGCAGCAGGACGATGCAACCGGGAAGGGCTCCGAGATGCCGCCGCGAGCGAAGTAAGGGTTTTCTCCAACGCAAATGCTGACTGGGCACCACCGCCGGAACTCAAGCAGTTCGCCCAGGCTGCGGCCACGGTGTTGCGAAACCATGCGGACGACCCTCTCTGCCCTGCGGCCATCGAAGCCTATTTCCGCGAACTCTACTGGCAGAAGGGTGAGTTCGCGCTGGATGGCGGCGATCTGATGGGCCTGCTGCGGCGCAGCCGGCTCGACAGCCTGCCGCTGGAAACCCTGGCAACACGTTTCCGCATGATCGATTCGGTACAGATGCCGGTCATCGTGCCCTACGACGACACCGCACGCGAAGCCCTGCGGGACCTGCGCTTCGCAGAAAGGAGTGGAAGCATCGCTCGCCGCTTGCAGCCCTATCTGGTGCAACTGCCCCGTCAGGGCTTCGAGGCGCTGCGCAAGTCGGGAGCCATTCAGCCGGTCGCAACAGATCGCTGGGGTGAGCAGTTCATGGCGCTGACGGTGATGGATTTTTACGACCCGCAGTTTGGTTTGAGCTGGGACGATCCAGCTTTTATCAAGGCGGAGAGCCTGTGCTGGTGATGGCTAAAACACTTTTGGCCGCTGTCCAGCAGGTGAGATAGGGAGGGAATTGACCTTGACGTATGGAATCCGCCTTCTGGTCTGGGGCGAACGTGCCTGCTTCACGCGACCCGAGATGAAGGTCGAGCGTGTGAGCTATGACGTGATCACGCCTTCGGCCGCCCGCGGCATTCTGGAGGCCATCCACTGGAAGCCGGCAATCCGCTGGCACATCGACCGCATCCACATACTGAAACCAGTGCGCTTCGAATCGATACGACGCAACGAGGTCGGCGGAAAGCTGTCGCCGGCCAGCGTGGTCAAGGCGATGAAAGCAGCCAGCACCGCCGGCCTTGCCACCTATGTGGATGAAGATCGCCAGCAGCGCGCGGCCACAGTGCTGCGCGACGTGCGCTATCTGATCGAAGCCCATTTCGAACTGACCGGGCGAGCCGGGCCGGACGACTCGGTCGGCAAGCACCTCGATATCTTCAACCGCCGTGCCCGAAAGGGGCAGTGCTTCCATGCACCCTGCCTTGGTGTGCGCGAGTTCCCCGCACATTTCGAGCTGCTTGAGAACGACAGTCCAGCGCCGCCGCCGGAAAACGGAGTGGAGCCCGACAAGGACCTGGGCTGGATGCTGCACGACATCGATTTCTCCGACGGCATGACGCCCCGCTTCTTCCGCGCCCACATGCGCAACGGGGTGATCGAGGTGCCGCCCTGGCAGGCCGCCGAGGTGAAGACATGATCCTGCAGGCGCTCATTCGCTATTACCAGCGCATGGTCGAGCGGGAGGCCAAAGGTATTGCAGGCTACGGCTACAGCCCCGAGAAGATCAGCTACGAGATCGTGCTGGCGCCAGACGGTACAGTGCTGGCGGTCAATGACATCCGCGACACCACGGGCAAGAAGCCTCAGCCGCGTGTGCTGGATGTGCCCCAGCCGGAAAAGCGCACTGTCGGCATCAAGTCCAATTTTCTCTGGGACAAGACCAGCTACGTGCTTGGCGTCAGCGCCACCAGCAAGCGCACCGACAAGGAGCACGAGGCCTTCAAGGCGTTCCATGAAGAAGCGCTGGCCGGCACGCAGGATGAGGGGCTGCAAGCCCTGCTGGCCTTCCTGCGGCGCTGGTCGCCGGATCAGTTCCAGGCGCCGCTGTATTTTGAAGAAATGCAGGATGCCAATCTTGTGTTCCGCTTGGGCGATGAGCGTCGCCACCTGCATGAGCGCGAAGCGGCACGGGCGCTGCGTGCCCGACTGCTGGGGAACGATGGCGCAGGGGAGAGCGCCGGACCGACACCGACGGCAGGCGCATTCTGTCTGGTGAGCGGAGAACCCGCGCCCATCGCCCGTCTGCATCCGGCGATCAAAGGCGTGAACGGCGCGCAAAGTTCCGGCGCTTCACTGGTGTCATTCAATCTCGATGCTTTCACGTCCTACGGCAAGAGTCAGGGCGACAACGCGCCAATATCCGAACAGGCCGCCTTCGCCTACACCTCGGTACTGAATTACCTGCTGCGGCGTAGCACCGACAACCGCCAGCGCCTGCAGGTGGGCGATACCTCTGTGGTGTTCTGGGCGGAAGCTGCCGGCAGCGAGACGGATGCCCAGGCGGCAGAAAGCTTCTTCGCCAGTCTGCTTGTCCCCGCTGACGACGACAGCGAAGCCGAGCGACTGCGCACGGTGCTTGATGGGTTGAGCAAGGGAAGACCGTTGGCAGAGTTGGCCCCCGGTCTCGCGCCCGGAACCCGCATGTATGTGCTGGGCCTGGCCCCGAATGCCTCGCGTCTCTCGGTGCGCTACTGGCAGGCGGATACGCTGGAGGTATTCGCGAAACGACTGGCCGAGCATGCACAGGACCTGCGCATCGAGCCGCTACCCTGGCGCGTCGAGCCCACGGTCTATCGCCTGCTTCTTGCGACGGTGCCGAATCGTGAGGGCGCGATGCCCAAGGCCGACGACGCCTTCGACAACCTGATCGGCGAAACCATGCGCGCCATTCTCAGTGGCGGCCTTTACCCGCGCAGCCTGCTTGCCAACACGGTGATGCGCATCCGAAGCGACGGCAATCTTTCCGGCATGCGTGCCGCGATCTGCAAGGGTGTCCTGACGCGCGAGCGTCGCCGGGGCATCCACACTTCCGACGAGGAGATCCCTGTGAGTCTAGACAAGCAATCCACCCTGCCCGGCTATCAGCTCGGGCGCCTGTTCGCGGTGCTGGAATATGTGCAGCGCTGTGCGCTGGGTGGTCAGGTCAACGCCACCATCCGGGACCGCTATTACGGCGCGGCTTCGGCAACCCCGGCCGCCATCTTCCCGGTGCTGCTGCGCAATACCCAGAATCACCTCGGCAAGCTGCGCAAGGAGCGCCCGGGGCAGGCGGTGACGCTGGAGAGGGAAATCCGTGACATCGTCGAAGGCCTGCCTGACCGCTTTCCGCGCAGCCTGAAGATCGAGGGACAGGGCAGCTTCGCCATCGGTTATTACCACCAGTCCCACACCCATTTCACCAAGCGCGACGCCGCCGGCGACGCACCCGAACACACCGAAACCGAGATCGAAGGAGCCCTCTGATGCCGGCCATCGCCCACCGCTACGAATTCGTCTACCTGTTCGATGTCACCAACGGCAATCCGAACGGCGATCCGGACGCCGGCAACCTGCCGCGACTGGATCCTGAAACCAACCACGGTCTGGTCACCGACGTGGCACTGAAGCGCAAGATCCGCAACTTCGTCACCCTCGACAAGGAAGGCAGCCCGGGTTACGCGATCTACATGCAGGAAAAAGCCGTGCTCAACAACCAGCACAAACGGGCTTATGAGGCGCTGGAGATCAAACCGGAAGACAAGAAGCTGCCCAAGGACGAAGCCAAGGCGCGCGAGATCACGGCCTGGATGTGCGCCAACTTCTTCGATGTCCGTACCTTCGGGGCGGTGATGACCACCGGCATCAATGCCGGTCAGGTGCGCGGCCCGGTCCAGCTCGGCTTCGCCACCTCGGTTGAGCCGGTGCTGCCGCTGGAAATCTCCATCACGCGCATGGCAGTCACCACCGAGAAGGAAGCGGAGGCGCAGAGCGGTGACAACCGCACGATGGGCCGCAAGCACATCCTGCCCTATGGCCTGTACCGCGCCCACGGCTTCGTCTCCGCCAAGCTGGCCGAACGAACCGGCTTCTCCGATGCCGACCTGCAACTGCTCTGGCAGGCACTCATCAACATGTTCGAGCACGACCGCTCTGCCGCCCGCGGTGAAATGTCGGCCCGCAAGCTCATCGTGTTCGAGCATGAAAGTGCCATGGGCAACGCACCTGCTCACAAGCTTTTCGAAGCCGTTGACGTAGCGCGGGTTACGGACGAAGCAGATGGTCCGGCGCGCAGCTTTGCTGACTATCGGGTTACGGTGAATGCAGAGGCCCTGCCCCAAGGTGTAACCGTGCGCGAGTACCTCTGAGCAGAGACAGGGGGACGAGCATGGACGACGATCTCATCCCCCTGTCAGCTCTGCAGCACTATCTCTATTGCCCGCGTCAGTGCGCGCTCATTCATCTGGAGCAGCAGTGGGCAGAGAACCGCCAGACGGCGGAAGGGCGCTTGCTGCACGACAAGGCCGACACACCTGCGGTGGAGGTGCGGCACGGCGTGCGCACGGTCACGGCCATGCCCTTGTCCAGCACGGCCCTGGGTATCAGCGGGGTGGGGGACGTGGTGGAGTTCCACATCGAGCCAACCGGCGAACGGCCGTATCCGGTGGAGTACAAACGCGGGCGCCCCAAGGCTCACCGCGCGGATGAAGTTCAACTCTGTGCTCAGGCCCTGTGTCTCGAAGCGATGTTCGGGACGCCAGTGATGGAGGGCGCCTTGTTCTACGGCCTGCCACGTCGGCGGGAATGCGTGGAATTCGACGAAGCGCTGCGCTCGCTTACACGAGAGACGATAGATGCCACCCGCGCCATGTTCATTTCCGGCCGTACGCCGCTCGCCAGTTATGAGGCCAGGCGCTGTGACAGCTGTTCCCTGCTCGATCTCTGTCAGCCGCGATTGCTGGGGAAAGCCGGCAATGTGGATGCCTGGCTGAAACGCCAGTTGCGGAACGAGGACTGAAGCGCATGCGCCGCCAGCTCAACACCCTGTACGTCACTACCGAAGGCGCCTGGCTCAAGAAGGACGGCGCCAACATCGTGATGGAGGTCGAGGGCGAGGAACGCGCCCGCCTGCCCTCCCACATGCTGGAGAGCATGGTGTGCATGGGACGGGTGATGGTGTCACCTCCGCTTCTCGGCTATTGCGCCGAACAAGGGATCTCCGTCAGCTTTTTGTCGCCCAACGGCCGGTTCCTGGCCCGCATGGAGGGACCGGTGTCAGGCAACGTATTGCTGCGGCGTGAGCAGTATCGACGCACCGACGATCCGTCCCGCTGTGCCCTTGTGGTCCGCAATCTGCTGATCGGCAAGGTACATAATCAGCGTGCGGTTCTTGGCCGGGCGCTGCGCGACCATGGCGAAGGCATGCCCGCAACCGATGTCACCGCCTTGACGCACGCCCGCGAGCGCCTGCGCCGTATCTCTGCCCGTCTGCTGCAGGAAGATGACATCGATGTGCTCCGCGGCCTTGAGGGAGAGGCGGCGCAAGCCTATTTCGGTGTTTTCGACCATCTGATCCGCGCGCCGGAACCCGCCCTGCGTTTCAAGGGGCGAAGTCGTCGCCCGCCGCTGGATGCCGTGAATGCCCTGCTGTCCTTCCTCTACACGCTGCTGACCCATGACTGCCGCTCTGCGCTGGAGAGCGTCGGACTGGACCCCGCAGTGGGTTTCCTTCATCGCGATCGCCCAGGCCGGCCCAGTCTTGCGTTGGATCTGCTCGAAGAGTTCCGCCCCATCATGGCTGATCGCCTGGCGCTTTCGTTGATCAACAGGCGTCAGCTTGGCGAACGTGACTTCATCCAGCTGGACAACGGTGCCGTTTCTCTCAAAGAGGCCTCCCGCAAAACCGTCCTGACGGCCTATCAGGAACGCAAGCGTGAGGACATGCGCCATGCCTTTCTTGATGAGAAGCTCGCCGTTGGCCTGTTTCCCGCCGTACAGGCGCAACTGCTCGCCCGTCATCTACGCGGCGACCTGGAAGCCTATCCACCTTTCCTGTGGAAGTGAGGCGGCGCGATGATGGTATTGGTGAGCTACGACGTAAGCACCCGGGAGCCTGCCGGAGCGCGACGACTTCGACGTGTCGCCAAGGCCTGTCGCGACTACGGTCAGCGTGTTCAGTTCTCGGTATTCGAGATTGAAGTCGACGCCGCGCAGTGGACCGTATTCAAGCATCGGCTGACGGAGCTCATCGACCCAACGCAGGACAGTCTGCGCTTTTACTATCTCGGCAAGAACTGGAAAACCAAGGTCGAGCACATCGGCGCCAAGGCCGCACTTGACCTGAACGGCCCACTGGTTTTCTGAGTATCTCTGCGAACCACAAGCTGCCGGTTATAGCCCGGAGGTTCGCAATTTTCTATCCGACTGATTCAGTTCCTTTTTTCTACCGCTACCTCGATATCCACGGAATTTGACGATGTTCGTCAGCGCGGTTCGCGAGATCCAGCAATATTTCTCTTTCCCTGCTTGGTGTTACCGTGCCACCGTCGCGCCCCTCGCGGGCGCGTGGATTGAAACTGGCGTCACCCTCTCCGGCGCGTGGGATGCCGTCGTGTCGCGCCCCTCGCGGGCGCGTGGATTGAAACCACGGAACTCAGCAACGCCCGGCGCTACAACGTGGTCGCGCCCCTCGCGGGCGCGTGGATTGAAACAGGCTGTCCCCAAACAACAGCTTGATTCGGAAATATGTCGCGCCCCTCGCGGGCGCGTGGATTGAAACTGCCCACACCGATAGTCAGCTTGCCGGCTGTGCAGTCGCGCCCCTCGCGGGCGCGTGGATTGAAACTTCCAATCTGCGTCCCTGCTGTAGTTGTATCTGACGTCGCGCCCCTCGCGGGCGCGTGGATTGAAACCGTGGAACCGAAATCGCGGTGTGAGCGCTGTGACTGTCGCGCCCCTCGCGGGCGCGTGGATTGAAACGTCTTCGGCAGATGCGCAACCTTGCCCGCGATCCGTCGCGCCCCTCGCGGGCGCGTGGATTGAAACGTGAAGGGCGCAGAGGTCAGCGCAGCGCCGCCGTAGTCGCGCCCCTCGCGGGCGCGTGGATTGAAACCGCCACTTCCCCGCCATCTGCCCTTCCCCCTGAATGTCGCGCCCCTCGCGGGCGCGTGGATTGAAACACCGAGGCCACCTTCATCGAAAGCGG
>OFDN01001057.1_pt1 | contig 19749 bp, 18 predicted proteins | sample 1520971 | NCBI WGS metagenome assembly OFDN01 (sample SAMEA94257418, study PRJEB24077) | hot springs metagenome | biome: Aquatic biome; feature: Geographical feature; material: Water | place: India | collected 2012-06-12 | depth 5 m
CAGCGTGCTCAGCTGGAGCGCGACCCGCCTCGAGGTCCGCACGCCAGCCTCGACCCGCACCGGCCTGGTCCAGGTCGCCGTCGAGACCGAGACCGGCGCGGGCAGCCGCGCGGGCGCCTTCACCTACTGGCCCGACGGCCGCGGCCTGACCGGCGCGGTCGGTGTGGTCGAATGGACGGCCCAGGTCGGCGGCTACGTCGTCGAGCGCGACGACGTGCTCGCCCGCTGGGCCGCCAATGCAGCGGAGATGCGGGCGCGCGCCATGCGGTCGAAGGGGGTCGCCAACCTGTTCGAGGCGACCCTGACCGCCTATCAGATCCTGGCGGTGGCGGTGGTCTTCGCCGTGCTTGGCTATGCCGCCGATCCTGGGACCGGAGCCGGAGTGTCGACCGGCGGTTACATGGTGTTCGTCACCACCTTCCAGTCCTTCCTGGCGGCCGGTGTCCTGATATCCCGCGGCGCCAGCCAGCTCATCAACCTGAAGCCCCAGATCACGCTGGCCCAACCCCTGCTGAAGAACGCCCCGGAAGCCGCCGAGCACAGGAAGGATCCGGGGGAAATCAGCGGCGCCCTGGAGATCAACAACGTCGATTTTGAAAGCGACGGCGGCAAGCAGATCCTGAAATCGATCTCGTTCCGGGTTCCGGCCGGCGGGTTCCTGGCCCTGGTAGGCCCTTCAGGCAGCGGAAAATCGACGCTGATGTCCCTGCTCATCGGGTTCGAGGCCCCGACGACCGGCACCATCCGCTACGATGGCCGCGATCTCGCCAGCCTCAACCTGACGAAACTGCGCCGCCAGATCGGCTATGTCCGGCAGAACGGCCGCCTGTTCGCCGGCAGCCTGCGCGAGAACATCCAGGGGCCGCACAGCGCGGCGTTGGACGAGGTCTGGCGCGCCGCCGAGATGGCCGGCATCGCCGACGACATCCGCGCCATGCCGATGGGCCTGCACACCATGGTGACCGAGGGCGCCTCGGCGTTTTCCGGCGGGCAGATCCAGCGCCTGCTGCTGGCCCGGGCGCTGATCGGCGCACCCAAGATCCTGCTGCTCGACGAGGCGACCAGCGCGCTCGACGGCCTGAGCCAGGCGCATGTCACCCGCAGCATCGACGCCCTGGGCGCCACCCGCATCGTCGTCGCCCACCGGCTGAGCACGGTTCGCAACGCGGACAGGATCCTGTTCATGGATCAGGGACGCATCGTCGAATCCGGCCGGTTCGAGGACCTGATCCAGCAAGGCGGCGCCTTCGCGCGCTATGCCCAGCATCAGTCATTGCCGTGATTGCGGGCCAGCGCCGCGTGGAGACCAGACGATGAGAACAACGATGCGGTCGATCATTCGTGTGTTCAGCGCCGTCACAGTGGCCGTCTGCATGAATGCGTCCCCGGCGTCGTCCCAGTCCCGCGCCACGCTGAGCGCCGTCAAGCTGCGCGACGCGGTGGTGTGCGGGGTGTCGAACGGCACCAAGGGATTTTCCGCCCGCAAGCCGGACGGAACCTGGCACGGCCTGGACATCGACGTGTGCCGGGCGGTCGCCGCCGCCGTGCTGGGCGACGCCGGCAAGGCCAAGTTCGTTCCGCTGAACGCACAGGAGCGATTCAAGTCACTGCAGCTCGGCGAAATCGACATCCTCAGCCGCAACACCACCTGGACGCACACCCGCGACATCGGCATGGGCATGGCCTTCGTCGGCGTCGCCTATTTCGACGGACAGGGCTTCATGGTCCGCACGGGCAGCAACATCAAGACCCTGGAGGACATGAGGGGGGCGAAGATCTGCTACGAGGCCGGCACGACGACCGAATTGAACCTGGCCGATCACTTCGCGGTCCAGGGCATCGCCTACAAGCCGGTTCCGTTCGACACCGCGCCGCTGACCATGGTCGGGTTCCAGTCCGGCCGCTGCGACATCCTGGCATCGGACCAGAGCGAACTGTTCAGCTTGCGCCTGGAACTGTCAAAGCCGGAGTCCGCCGAGGTTCTGCCGCTGATCATCGCCAAGGAGCCGCTTGGCCCGGTCGTCCGCCGCGGCGATGAATCCTGGCAGGCGCTCGTGCGCTGGGTTCTGTTCTCCCTGATCGACGCCGAAGAACTGGGCGTGACCTCCGGCAACGTCGATCAGATGGTCCAGAGCCGCGATCCCGCGATCAAGCTGTTGCTCAAGGGAACCGCCGTTGACCTCGCGATCGGGCTGCCGGGCGAATGGGTGGTCAGGGTCATCAAGCAGGTCGGCAACTACGGCGAAATCTTCGACCGCAACGTCGGCGCTCGGAGCCCCATCGGCATGCCACGCGGGCTGAATGCCCTTTGGAACAACGGTGGCCTGATGTATGCGCCGCCGTTTCGCTGACCAATCAACTGTCGCAGCACCTCCAGGGCGCCCTGCAGCCGTTGGATCACCGCAAGGCGGTGGCGTCCAGCGGCTTGCGCCGGAGGATGAAAGACCGAGGCGCGGTGACTGACCGGCGCCGGACGCTCTTCCCCGCCGTGTCGGCGGCTGGCCAACCACGCCTCCACCCGCTCCACCCCGCTCCACGACCGCCGCGGCGACGCCGTCGGCCTCGACGAGGTGGAGCGCATCCGCATCCGAGTGGCGGACCCCTGGGGACTCTGGCCATAATGGCGCATGGCTGACACAGCGGCACTCCAGGACGTGCGGTTGGCACGCCCCACCGAAGACGGGCTCGAGCGGAGTCTGTCTTGTTTCCAAAAGCAAGTTGGATGATAATCCAACTTATAGCGGAATTCTTGAGATAAGTTGGTCTATGATACAACTAAGTCTCATGGCTCCTGGGGATGTGGCGCGAACCGTGGCCGCGCACGCCCGTGCCCGTCGGGTCGCCCTTGGGCTCACCCAGCAGGATGTCGCCGACCGCAGCGGGGTCAACATCTGGACGCTGCGGCGGTTCGAGGCCAGCGGCAAACTGGCGTTCGATGCGCTGATCCGCGTCGCCGTCGTGCTCGACGCGGTCGAGGAGTTCGGCGCGCTGTTCCCGGAACCGGAGTTCCGCAGCCTCGACGAGGTGATCGACCGGCCGAAGCGCCGGCGGGGCAAGCGCCGGACGGCGGCCCCATGAAGCACGTCGGCGTTCTGGCGGTCTCGCTGCGTTGGGGCGAGGGCGACGAGGAGCCCGTCGGCCGCCTCGCCACCCGCGACGGGAAAATCTATGTTGAATTCGACGATGCCTTCCTGGCCTCGGGGCGGGTCCTGTCCTGGCTTCTGCGGACCCCGCGCCAAGGCGTTCTGCAAGGGCCGGACGCGCCGTTCTCCGGCCTCCACGGCGTGTTCGACGACAGCCTGCCCGACGGGTGGGGGCGGTTGCTGATTCATCGCCGGGCCGCTGCCAACAAGGTCAACCCTCTGTCGCTCACCCCCCTCGACATGCTGGCCTGCATGGGGGAGTGGGCGATGGGGGCCCTGGTCTACCGGCCGGAGACCGAGGCGCCCGTGGACACCGGCGCCATCGATCTCGACCGGATCGCCGCACAGAGCCGCCAGGTGCTCAAGGGGGCGCCGGAGGCGCTCTTCCCCACCTTGCTGCGGGTGGGCGGTTCCCCCGGCGGCGCGCGGCCGAAGGCGGTCGTTTGTCGCGACGATCGGAGCGGCGACCTGATCCATGGCGCCCTGGTGGCGCCGGAGGGATGGTCGCATTGGCTGGTGAAGTTCCGCGGCAAGGAGGACCCGGCCGACATCGGTCCGATCGAGCAGGCGTATGCCCGGATGGCGCGTGCTGCTGGCGTGACCCTGCCGCCCACCCGTCTCCTGCCCAGCGGAACCCCGAAGACGCCCGCCTACTTCGGAGCGCAGCGGTTCGACCGTGTCGGTCCGGCCGGCCGGCTGCACCTCCACTCCGCCTGCGGGCACCTCCACGCCGACTTCCGACAGCCGAGCCTGGACTACAAGACGCTGATGATCCTCACCTTCCATCTCACCAAGGATCACCGGCAGGTGGTCGAGATGTTCCGGCGCGCCGCCTTCAACGTGTTCGCTCACAACCGGGATGACCACGGCCGCCAGTTCGCCTATCTGATGGACCGGACGGGCGGCTGGTCCTTGGCTCCCGCCTACGACCTGACCTATGCGGACGGCCCCGGAGGCGAGCATTCCACCGCCATCATGGGCGAAGGGCGAACCCCCGGTGAGCGGCATCTGCGGGCGATGGCGGCGGAGTTCTCCATTCCGCCGGCCGACGCCACCGGCATCATCGACCAGGTGCGCGGCGTGGTGGACCGCTGGCGCGATTTCGCCGAGGACAGCGGGGTGGGGCGGACATCGCGCGCTCGGATCGGCGCTGTGATCGCGCCGCGGCGGATCGGCAGGAAACCCTGACCAGAGGTGCCGGGAGGGGTATGCCCAGCTGTCCCGCCCATCCCCCATATCGGAACCATGCAGACCCCCGGTCGAGGCCCACCAGGGCTTCGCGGAAGGCATCAGACTGGCGGCGTGACAGAGATCAGGACCAAGCTTAATTCAGCCGCCAAACGGTCCGGGTGATGGGGACCAGATCAGCCCTGACTCCCGGACACCCCGCATCGTCTTGCGGCACGGGTTCAGGCGCGGCCGGCCGGCCGCTCCACCCGGTTGGCCAGCACGCCGATGCGCTCGATCTCCAGCTCGACCACGTCGCCGTGCTCGAGGAAGCGGTCCTGTTCGAGGCCGCAGCCGTTCCCCACGGTTCCCGACCCGATGAACTCGCCCGCGTGCAGCGTCTCGTCCTGCGACATGTGGGCGATCATCTCCTCGAAGCTGAACAGCATCCCCGACGAGCTGCCGTGCGAGCGCGTCTCGCCGTTCACGCGGGCCGTCATCGCCAGGGCGTAGGGGTCGCCGATCTCGTCGGGCGTGACGATCCACGGGCCCAGGACATTGCCCCCGTCGAAGCTCTTGCCCTTGGCCGGCCCCAGCCAGCCCGGCATCTCCAGCGCCTGCTGGTCGCGGGCGGAGAAGTCGTTAAAGATGGTGAAGCCGAAGATGTGCCGGCCGGCCTGCGACACCGGGATGCCGGCCCCGGTCCGGCCGATGAGGATCCCCAGTTCCAGCTCGTAATCCATCAGCCGGCTGTAGCGCGGCCAGCGCACCGTGTCGCCGGGCCCGCCGACGGTCAGGCGGTTGGTGATGTAGTAGATCGGCAATTGCCCGTAGACCTCGGGAAGCGGCGGCAGCGGCTCGGCGTCGATGGCGGCGAGCGCCGCCGGATCGTTTCCGGCCGCGATGCGCCGCATCCCGCGGATGGATTGCCGGATGTGCAGCGGAAAGCTCATGCCGTCGCGCATCTGGCGCGGCTCCGGGACCGGCGCCAGCAGGCGGACCGCGTCGAGGCCGTGGACCAGACCCTCGTCGTCGCGATGGCGCTCGGCCAGCGCCCGCGCCGTGTCGAGCCCGCGGTCGCCCGCGTCCATGAGCGCCTGCATGGAGGCGAAGGGGGCGGTGTCCAGCCCGGCGCGCCCGGCAGCGGCGCGGAGGTCGAGAAGGCGCCCGGCGTCGGCATCGACGACGCCGACGCGCGGCTCTCCGGAGCCGGCCCGGAATGTGGCGAGTTTCATGATCCGTCCGTTGTCGATGGTGGAGCGGGCGCGCCGCCGCGCTCGCGATCGGACCGGCAAGCCAATGAATTGACTTGCCGTATTGCGTTCAAACGCCACGCAGGCTTTCCCGCGCCCACGCGGGCGCGCCGCCGCGCTCGCCGGTATCAGACCTGCGCGGCCAGCCAGAGGGCGAGGCCGGGGAACAGCAGGAGCAGCACGATCAGCAGCAGCGGGGCGGCCAGGAAGGGCAGCACGCCCAGATACATGTCGCGCAGCGCGATGTCCGGCGCCTGGGCGCGGATGACGAAGAGATTCATGCCGACCGGCGGGTGGATCAGGCCGATCTCGACCACGATGACGAGCAGAACGCCGAACCACACCGGGTCGTAGCCGTTCGCCACCACCAGCGGCAGGAACACCGGAACGGTCACCAGCACCATGCCGATGCCCTCCAGGAAGCAGCCGAGCAGGATGTACACGACGATCAGCAGGGTCATCACCATCAGCGGCGGCATGCCGGTCGCCCCGATCCACCCGACGATGCTCTGGGCGATGGTCGTCTGCACGACGAAGTAGGAGAAGATGGTCGAGCCGATGATGATCAGGACGATGTTCGCGGTGATGCGCGCGGTCTCGGTGAAGCAGTCGAGGATGCCGAACCGCGTCAGCGTCCGCCGCCAGAGGCCGAGCAGCAGGGCGCCGAAGGCCCCCACGGCGGCGGCTTCGGTCGGCGAGAACCAGCCGACATAGATGCCGCCGAAGGTCACCAGGAACAGCGCCGCCACATCGGCGACGTTCAGGAGCACGCGCACCGCCCCGCCACCCTCGTCGCGGGGGAGTTCCAGCGCCGCCTCCGGCCGCAGGCGCGCCCACAGGGCCACGGTGAGGACATAGAGCGCCGTCAGCACCAGCCCCGGCACGAGGGCCGCCGCGAACAGCTTGATCACCGGCTGCTGCGCGATGATCGCGTAGATCATCAGGATCAGCGACGGCGGAATGAGGATGCCCAGCGTCCCGCCGGCCGCCACGGCACCGGCGGCAAGCGCCGGGGAGTAGCGCGCCCGCAGCATCTCGGGGATGGAGATCCGCCCCATGGTCGCCGCGGTCGCCACCGAGGAGCCGCACACCGCCCCGAACGCCGCCGAGGCGCCGATGGCCGCCATCGCCAGCGAGCCGCGCGTTCCCGCGAACACCGCGTTGCTGGCGCGGAAGAGGTCGGCCGACAGCCCGGCCAGGGTCGCCAGCGCCCCCATCAGCGTGAACAGGGGCAGCACCGACAGGGCGTGGGCGGACGCCAGCTCCAAGGGTACGGCACCGAACACATACTGGGCCTTGGTCCAGCCCTCCAGCGCCACATAGCCGCCGAAGCCGACGAGCCCGAGCGCCACCCCGACGGGGATGCGCGCCAGGATGAGCAGGAGGAGGACGCCCATCCCGGCGAAGCCGATCGCGGTCTCGCTCATCGGCCGCCTCCAGCATGGGTGAGGCCGGCGAGGTGGTGACGGGCCGGCGCCGGCCGGCACGCCCGCAGGATCTTGCGGACCATCACATGGGCGGAGACGAGCAGCGCCAGCTCGATGGCCCCCAGCAGGAACACGATCGGCACGGGAATGTCCGGCTTGACGTCCCAGAAGCGCCAGGCGTCGGCGATGGGCTGGATCATGGTGTAGGCGAGCAGCAGGATGAACCCCAGCATCGCCAGGTCGCCCAGCAGTTTCAGGGTGAAGAGACCACGCCGGCCGACCTTGTGGTCGAACACATCGACCGTGATCTGTTCGTCGCGCCCGAGGCAGTCCGCCAGCGCCAGCAGGGCAACCAGCACCAGCGTCGTCTCGACGATGGCCACGGAACCGGGGAGCGGCCAGTTCAGCAGCGCGCGCAGCAGGATGTCGGCGACGCTCCAGAGCATCATCACCGCCAGCGCCGCGGCGGCCAGGAGGGTCAGCGCGCGGGCGCCTGCCGGCGTGGGGGTGGGGTCGCCCGGCCTCACGGCATGCCCTTCTCGACACGGGCCTTCAACTGCGCCTGGAAGTCACGGATGACGGCCCGATCCCCGGAGGCGCCGGCCAGCTTGTCGGCGAGCGGTGCCGCGAGGTTCTGGAAGGCCGCGGTCTCCTCCGCCGAGGGCTCGATGACGGTGACCTTGTTGTCCTCCAGATAGCGCCGCCCCGCGGCCTCCGCCTCGTCGTAGAGGGCGCCGACCCGGCGCGCCGCCGCCGCACCCGTGGTCTCGTCGATCAGCCGGCGCAGGTCGGCCGGCAGGGCGTCGTATTTGGCCCGGTTCATGACGAGGGCGAAGGTCGCGGCCGACGCCTTCAGGTTGGTGACGGAGTGCAGGCTCTTGGCCATCTGGAAGGCGTGCGCCGCCTCGAAGTTGAACACCATGCCGTCGAGCACGCCCTTGTCCATGGCGTCGGCGAGGTCGGACGGCGGCAGGGCCACCGGGCTGCCGCCCCAGGCGGCGACCATCGCCGAGGTGATGGGGCCGTTGTGGCGCAGCCTCAGGCCGGCCAAATCCGCCGGCTTGTGGACGGTGGCCTTGCGCATGTAGAGGCCGATGGTGGGGGAGGCGATCGCGTAGAGGATGCGCGTCCCCTCATGCTCCTTCTCCAGCAGCGGGGCGAGGTCGGTGAGGATGGCGGAGGCGTCGGCGATGCCGAGCGCGCGGCTCCCGCCATCGACCTTGCGGTTGAAGGCGTAGGGCAGTTGCGCCGCCTCGGTCACCGGGAAACGGCCGGGAAGGGCGCCGTGGATGAAGAAGGCCACGTCCGCCACGCCGGTGCGCGCCAGATCGAACTGGCGCGGCGGCGGTCCCATCTGGCCGGACGGGAAGACGTTCACGCGCAGCCGCCCCTCCGACTTCGTCGCGAGCTCCTCCGCCCAGCGCGTCAGCTCCTTGTGGATGGTGTGGGCGGGCGGCAGATAGTGCGAGACGGTGAGCTTGATCGTCTCGGCCCGCGCCGGCGCCGCCACCGCGGCGGTGGCGATCGCCACCGCCGACCACAGGACGGCGCGCCATACCCTGTGTCGTGTGTTCCTGAGCATCCAGCCCTCCCGCTTTCCTTGTCTCTCGTTCCTGGGAACGGTCTGCGCCGTCCTCAGCCCATATCCTCGCGCACCGGCGCCCGGCCGGTCACGATGGAGAAGACCTCTTCCGGGGTCCGCGCGTCGGCGCCGGTCCGGCGCCAGGCGACCACCTGATCCGGGCGGATCAGCGCCAGATCGGTCTCGTAGAGGTCCTGCGCCTCCGGTTCGGCGCAATCGACGACGGTCAGGGACACCCCCATCCGCCGGGCCGCCTCCACATGCGCGTCCACCGACGGCGGCTTCGGCCCCAGCCGCAGCAAGGTCCAGTCGAAGCCGAAGAGGTCGTAGAGCGACCGCGTCCCGTCCAGCCAGAGATGCGGCGCCCGCCCCCCCGGCTTGCCGGTGGGCACATAGACCGTCGGCCCGTCGGGCGGCGGCGGGCTGCCGTCGCCGGCGATGACCGGGGACGCGTCGTAGCGCGCGCCGAGCGTGAATCCGGGAATGTCGAATTCGGCGCGCGCGTGCGCCTCCAGATAGAGGCCGGCGCGCCGGCGGGCGGCCTCGCCGGCCTCCCCCGCCTCCTCCAGCGCCGGGCTGGGGCGGTAGAGACCGATGGATTCGGCGAAGCGGCGGGCGAAGCCGGTGTTGCGCAGCGCCACCGGCCGCCGCTCCCGCTCGTAGCTGTCCAGCAGCGACGGCGGCGCCAGGCCCGAGACGACGCCCGCCAGCTTCCAGCCGAGGTTGACCGCGTCCTCGATGGCGGTGTTGTAGCCCATGCCGCCGGTCGGCGTGAACAGATGCACCGCGTCGCCGCCGAGGAAGACCCGTCCCTGCTGGAAGCGGTTGGCGACCAGCGTGCGGCCGGCGATCCAGGCGTCGCGCGACAGCACCTCCACCGGGATCGACACGCCCATGGCCTGGGTGAAGAGCGCCACGGCGTCGGCGTCGCTCAGGGATTCCGCCGACTCCCCCGGCCGGAGCTGGGTGTGGAAGGCGAACTCGCCGCGCCCGTCGACGGCCCCCATCACCGCGCGCCGCTCCCGGTTGAAGGCCCAATATTGCCAGGCGCGCGGATGCGGGCAGGCCGCGTAGAAGTCCGGCGCCCGCAGATAGAGCGCCAGCATGCTGCCGCCCATGAAGTCGCGGTCGGCGCTGCCCTCCCCCTCGTAGACGAAGCCGAGTTCGCGCCGGACGACGCTGCGGGGACCGTCGGCCCCGACAAGGTAAAGGGCGCGGATGCGGCGCGGCCCGCCGCTTCCCTCGGCGGCGCTTCCCTCGGCGGCGACCTCGGCCACCACACCGCCGTCGGTCTCCTGGAAGGCGCACAGGCGCCAGCCGTAGCGGACGGACACCGAGGGCTGGGCGTCCGCATGGCGCCGCAGCACCGCCTCGACGAATTTCTGGGACACGCGGTGGGCCGGTTCGGCGGCGCTCCAGGCGCGGTCCTTGCGCCGGATCAGGCGCGCCGCCTCGCGCGAGCCCGGCAGGGGAAAGCGGGCGAGTTCATGGGCCGTGAAGCGGGTGAAATAGGCGACGTCGGTCGGGTGCTCCGGCGGCAGGCCCTGGGCACGGATCTCGTCCGCGAAGCCCAGGCGCCGGAAATGCTCCATGGTGCGCGCCTGGGTGGCGTTCGCCTGCGGGTTGAACGCCGTGGATGGTTTCTGGTCGATCAGGATCGTGGCCACCCCGCGCCGGCCGAGCTCGTTCGCGAGCATCAGCCCACAGGGTCCGCCCCCCACGATCAGCACGCCGGTCGTCTCGGCGGTTGTCGTCTCGGCGGTCATGGGTCCTTCCACGGGCGGCACCGCGCTCAGGCCCCGGTCTCGTGGTTGACGGTGAAGTCGGGCGGCGGGGCGGGGCCCCAGATGTAGAAGGAATCCTCCGGCGGATGATCCGTCGCCTCCCAGTCGCAATTGGCGGGGATGAAGTCGATGTCGGCCGAATACTCCGCGTAGCTGCCCCACGGGTCGCGCACGTAATGGAAGTAGTTGGAGCCGAGGACGTGCCGCCCGAGACCCCAGCCCTGCGCGAAGCCGCGGTCGGCCATCATCATCGCGCCCAGCCCGACCTCGTGGATGGAGCCGACGTCCCAGCTCAGATGGTGGAGGCCGGGTCCGGTCGATTTCGCCAGCGCGATCAGGTGGTGGTCGGAGCCGTGGATGCCGTGCAGGAAGGCGACGATGTCGCCCGACCGGTCCGACAGCCGCAGCCCCAGCACCCGCTCGTAGAAGGCGATCGAGGCCGGCACGTCCGCCGTGAAGAGCAGGATGTGGGCGAGACGGCGCGGCCTCACCGGCTGCGAGGCGGAGCGGGGGTGCGACCCCATGGCGCCCGGCGGGGCGCTGCCCATGTCGAACCGCGACTTCTCCGACGGCGAGGATTTCTCCGCCACCTTGATCTCGAGGAGCATCCCGTCGGGGCTGCGGAACCACAGCCCGTTCGTCTCGAAGCCGGCGGGCGGATCGACGAGCGGCACCCCCTGCTCCTGGAGATGCCGCTTGAAGGCCGGGAACTCGTCCTCGAAGACCCCGAAGGAGACATGGGACAGCCGCTTGCCCCCGCCCTCCCCCAGCGTTCCCCAGCGGTGCGGGTGGCCGACCGTGTGCAGGTCGAGGCCGTTGCCGCGTTCGCGGACATCGAGCCCGAAAGCGCCGTAGAACCGCTGCGCGTCCGTCAGGTCCGGCACCACCATGTGGAAGCCGTCGATGGAATGGACGCCGAGTTCGCCCGGGCGGCGGGTCGGCAGCATGCGGCCGCAGATGCGGGTCATCCTCTCCCCCTGTTGTTCGTGCCTTGCCGTTGCTTCTCAGGCCGCGTCGGCGACGGGATTGCGCAGCACGCCGATGCCTTCGATCTCGACCTCGCAGACGTCGCCGGGCTTCATCCACAGCGGCGGCTTGCGCGCCGCGCCGACGCCGCTCGGGGTGCCGGTCACCAGCAGGTCGCCGGGCTCCAGCGTGATCGCCTCGCTGATGATCGCCACCAGGGTGGGCACGTCGAACACCAGGGCGTCGGTGTTGGAGCTCTGGACGACGGCGCCGTTCAGCCGCGTCTCGATGCGCAGCCCCGCCGCCCCCGGCGGCAGCTCGTCCGCGGTCACCACCACGGGACCGAAGGGACCGGTGTCGTCGAAATTCTTCCCCATCGTCCATTGCGGGGCCTTGAACTGGTAGTCGCGCACGGACCCGTCGTTGAAGATCGAGTAACCGAACACATGCTCCAGCGCGCGCTCGCGCGGGATGTGCCGCCCGCCCCGGCCGATGATCGCCACCAGCTCGCCCTCATAGTCGAACTGCTCGGAGACGGTCGGCCGGAGCAGCGGCGCGCCGTGGCCGATCAGGGACGAGGTGAAGCGCCCGAACAGGGTGGGATAGTCGGGCTGCTTGAATCCGCTTTCGGCCGAATGGTCGATGTAGTTGAGCCCGACGCAGATGATCTTGCCGGGCCGGCCGACGGGCGGCAGCAGGGTGACCGCGTCGAGCTCCACCGGTGCCCCGGCGGACAGGGCATCGCAGGCGGCGCCGAAGGCGGCATCGTCCATCGCCAGGAGGGCGTCGAGGTGGCCGGGAAAGCCCGGGTCCGTGTCGCGGAGCCCGCGGAAGGCGGTCCCATCCCGGCTGATGGCGAGGCCGGTTCCGGCGGAATCGCGATAGGCGGCAAATCTCATGACGCGTTCGTCTCCAGTATCCGCGAGCGGGGTCAACAGTTTGATTGGTGTGCAGTCTATTCGCCCAATTGATGACCGGAAGGTGCCAGATTGATCCGATTGATACTGGTTTGTGATCGCTGTAGGCTTCGGCGATGAAGCTGAACCAGCTCCGCGACATCGCCGCCATCGCCGAGCATGGCAGCCTCAGGGCCGCCGCCCGCCATCTCGGGCTGGCGCAGCCGGCGCTGACCCGCAGCGTCCACGAGCTCGAGCATGAGCTGGGCGCGCCCCTGTTCGAGCGGCGCGCCCGCGGCATGGCGCTGACCCCGGTGGGGGAGGCGTTCGTCCGCCGCGCGCGGGCGATCCTGAGCGACGTCCGCCGTGCGCGCGAGGAGGTGGAGCAGCTCCGCGGCCCGGCCGCCGGCTCGGTGGTGGCCGGGCTGTCCGTGGCCGCGCACATGGCGATGCTGCCGCGCGCCCTGGCACGGTTCCGCGCCCGCTATCCGGATGTCCGGCTCCATCTCATCGAGGGGTTCTTTCCGACGCTGGAAGCCGGGTTGCGGGCCGGGGCCGTCGATTTCTACATCGGCCCGCAGCCGGAACGGGCCATGCCGGCGGATCTGACGGCCGAGCTGCTGTTCGAGAACACGCGGGTGGTGATCGGGCGCATCGGGCACCCGCTGTCCGCCGCGACCTCGCTGGGCGATCTGGGCGGGGCGGAGTGGGTGACCACCACCATCACCCACCGCGCAGCGGAGGAGCTCCACCGGCTCTTCCAGGAACGCGGGCTGCCGCCGCCGCGCCTGGTCATGCAGACCCAGTCGGCGCTCAGCATGATCATGGCGATCGCCTATTCCGACGCGCTGGGCATGCTTCCCGTGCAGTTCGCCGACTTCGCCCTGACCACCGGAACCCTGGCCCGCATCCGCGTCCGGGAGACGCTGCCGGCACCACCGATCGTGATGATCCGCCGGACCGGGCTCACCCTGACGCCGGCGGCGGAGTGGCTGGCGGAATGCTGCCGGCAGGCGGCACCCCCGCCACGCCACCGGGACCGCTTGGGTTGAACGCCCGGTTTGAACGGTCAAGCCGCCCGGGCCTTTTCGCAGCAAGCGCACCCCCGCCCGATTCGCGGCCGACCGGCCCCGCAAGGCGGCGATCCATCCACAAAGCCGGCGGGTTATCCCGTGGGGTCTGGTGACGCGGCTGTGGACTCTGGTGACGCGCGACTCGCCACGACTCGGGTTATCCCGTGGACTCTGGTGACAAAGCAACTAGTAGAGAATCAACTAGCTAACAAATAGCCTGCGTCACCACAGTCCACATTGCTTTCCGGTGCAGGTCTCGTCCATGATCCGATGATCCAGCGTGGAGTTCGGAACATGGGTGACATTCACCAGCTGGTGCTCCAGCACGGCCAGGAACAGGCACGGCGTCTGGTCACGCCGGATGAACGTCACCTCGTCGACATGGCCGCGGCGGTGCTCGCGGTGGAAAACCCGGCACTCGGCATCTCCTATTCGGGCTTCTGCCTGACCGCCCTGCCGCACCGCCGGCTGGCCGACACCGACCGGTGGGAACGGGTCGGGCACAACGTCACGCTGGTGGTCGAACCCGGATCCCTGCCCGACGCCTCCGGCGTCACCAGAGTCCACGGGGTGCCCTACGGGAGCCGGGCCCGGATGATCCTGCTCTATCTGCAGACCCGCGCGATCCAGACCCGGAGCCCGGAGGTGGAGCTGGGCGGATCGATGCGGGACTGGCTAGGCCGGATGAACATCCCGGTCGGCGGAAAGAGCTTCAAGGATGTGCGCGACCAAGCCAACCGGATCAGCGCCTGCCATCTGACCTTCGTCTGGCAGACCAGCCGCGGCGCCAAGTTCGCGAAGGACAGCATTGTGAAGGGCGGCATCGCGCTGCACGAGCTGGACGACGACCGGCAGCCGCGGCTGTGGGTGGACACCGTGCGGCTGTCCGACGCCTTCTTCCAGGCGCTGCGGGAACACCCGGTCCCGGTCAACGAGGCGGCGCTGATGCAGATCGCCAACGACAGCCCGGCGCTGGACGTCTACATCTGGCTCGCCTACCGGCTGCGCTCCCTCACCGGCCCGGCGCCGGTGAGTTGGGCGGCGCTGCACCAGCAGTTCGGGGCCGGCTACAAGCTGCTGCGGCAGTTCCGGCCGAAATTCACGGCGACCCTGAAAGAGGCGCTGGCGGTCTATCCGGAAGCCAAGGTGACGGTGGACGAGACCGGCATCGTGCTGCACCCCTCCCGGCCGCCGATCCCGGAACGGGAGCTGACACGGATCGCGTGATCCCCCGCCCTCACCGTCCCAGCGCGGTCAGCCCGCCCCGTCCTCGCCCTCCTCGCCCAGAATCCGGCCGATGGCCGCGGCGCAGGCGGACAGCCGCCGGCGCAGCTCGCGCAGGCGCTCCTCGTCCTTGCCGTCGAGCGCCGCCTGATCCGCCGCGACCGCCGCGAGGCCGGTCTCCAGCCCCTTCTGCAGCTTCGGCAGCGCGGCGATGAAGCGGGTCCGGGCCGAGCGGGCGGCGGCCGTGATCCCGCCCTCCACCGGGGCTCCGCCGGTCCTGCGGGCGGAGCGGGCGTCGCGCGCCGTCAGGGCGCCGACCTTCGCCCGCTCCCAGGCGGCGAGCTGGTCCGGCGTGTCCATCCGCGCGATCTCCAGCAGCAGCGCCTTGGGCAGGCCGGTGTGTGACGTCACACAGGCCTTGCGGATGGACGGGTGCAGGCGCAGCAGCGTGAGGGTGGTGTTCACCTCGGTGCGCGAGCGGCCGAGCAGGGCGCCGGCCTGCTCCTGGGCGTAGCCGTGACGCTCCATCAGCCGCTGGATGCCCTCCGCCTCCTCGACCGGCGCCAGGTTCACGCGCTGGAGATTCTCGATGAGCGCGATGCGCTCGACGTCGGCGTCCCGGTCGAGGATGTGCGCCGCGATGGTTCCGAGGCCGGCGATGTCGGCGGCGCGCCAGCGCCGTTCGCCGGCAACCAGCAGGTAACGCCGTGGCTCGTCGGGGTGCGGCTTGACCAGGATGGGGGAGAGCTGCCCGACCCCCTGCAGGGAAGCCGCGAGCTGTTGCAACTCCTCCTCGTCGAAGTGGCGCCGAGGCTGGCCCGGGTTCGGCACCACGTCGGTCAGGCGCAGGGACACCGTGTCGCGCAGAGCGCCGCCGCCGAACAGCAGGCCTCCCCCGCTCTCCCGTCCCCCGGCCGACTCCTTGCCCAGACCCCTGGCCAGGGCCTCGGCCCCGCCGGCCTTGCGCCAGTTCCTAGTCGCCATCGATGATCTCCCGGGCCAAGCTGCGGTAGGCGCTGATGGAATGGCTCTTCGGCAGCGCCCGGATCGGCAGCTCGCCGGCGTAGGTCGCCTGGTCCACCTCGGTGGAGCGGGGGATCGGCTCGAAGATCCGTGCCCGGCCCTCCAGCAGGCCGCGCAGGTCGTTCAGCACCTGCTGCTCCACCGCGTAGCTGCGGTTGAACATGGTCGGCAGGATGCCCAGGATGCCCAGGCCCGGATTCTGGCGGCGCCGGATCTTTGCCACCGTGTCGAGGATCAGCGGGATGCCGCGCACGTCGTAGCGGCTGGCCTTGGTCGGGATCAGCACCTGGTCGGCGGCGACCAGCGCGGTGACGGTGATCAGCGCCAGTTCCGGCGGGCAGTCGATGAGCACGACGTCGTAATCGTGCTGCACCTCCTCCAGCCGCTCCCGCAGCGCGTAGCGGCCGTCGTCGGGGTCGAGCAGGATCTTGATCTGGGCTTCGGCCAGGGCGATGCTGCAGGGCAGGATGTCGAAGCCGTCGCGCCGCACGATGGCGTCGCGGATGGCGGTCTCGCCGAACAGCACATCCTCCAGCCCGCGCCGCTCGTCCTGCACGGCCATCGGGTCGAGCCCGGCACCCTCGGTGGCGGTCGCCTGCTGGTCGGCGTCCACCACCAGCACCCGCCGGCCGAGCTCCCCCAGGGCGTAGGCGAGGTTGAGCGTGGTGGTGGTCTTGCCGACGCCGCCCTTCTGGTTGGCGACGGCGATGACCCGCGCCGGGCGGTGGCTGAGCCCGGCGACGAACTCCGCCACCTTGGCCGGGATGCGTTCGGCTCCGGACTCCCACCGGCTGATGGTCGCGTTGTCGTATTTGCGGCCGAGCCGGGCGTTGAGCCACTGCGCGAACCCGGCCTGGTTGTCGCCGCGGCGCTCACGGAAGCTGCGGAGTTCGTCGGGGGTCATGGAGTGCCGTGGAGCAGGGGAAAGCGCTTTGAGGGTTGTCTCAAGCTCCCGGAACTGTCAAGCCGGCGTGGCACGGGGTGGTGTGTGACGTCACACACGGCCCCGGTCGGGCACCTCTCCCGGCCCCCCCCTGTCACGACGACCTCGCGGCAGGGGCCGTCGTGCGTGGCGGCCGCCCGGCCCGGCCGCCAGGAAATGGCGCAACTCCTCGACGGTCGGCCGTTCGCTCCGCGGGTCGCCACGTCGGGGGCGAGATCGTGCTCTGGGAGGTCCGCTGGTGCTGCCGATCACAGGAAGCCGGCGCCGGCGTGGTCCTTGAAGAGGTCGGCGTCGCGCACGTAGCCGGCCAGCACGTCGAGGGACTCGTGCCGCGACTGGTCGCGCATCTTGAACAGCGACGCTCCGGTGGCGGCGGCCGAGGTGAAGCCGGCGCGCAGGCTGTAGGCGCCGAACTCGGCGGCGTCGAGCCCGACGGCGGCGGCGCGCTCCTTGAGCTCCAGCGCCACCGCCTCGCCGCTCAGCGCCGCCCCGGTCACGCGGTCGCCCTTGCGCATGCGGCGGAACACGAACCCATCGCCGATGCCGCCCGCCTGCAGCCACGCGTCCAACAGGATCAACGGGCGGATGCGCAGGCCGCGCGGCACGGCGATGGTGCGGCCTTGGCCCTCCTGGTCGGTCTTCGATCTCGGGATCAGGACGCGCAGACCGTCCTCGGCGCGGGTCAGGTGCTCCAGGCGCAACGCGGCGAGTTCGGAGCGCCGCATGGCCGAGGCCAGCCCGAAGGCGATGAGGGCGCGGTCGCGGAGGTTACGGGCGCCGCTCTCCGGGATGGCCGCGAGGATGGTGCGCACGAGGGCATGGGTGGCGGCCCGCTTCCTCTTCGGCGCGGTGCCATGGGTGCGGCGGATGCCGCGCAGCGTCTGTCCGATCGCCAGCGCGTCCGGCATGGCGGTGGGCGCCGGCAGGCGGGCGCGCTTGTGGTGATGGCCGATGGCGGCGAGGCGCCGCTCGATCGTGGGCACCGCCAGGCCGAGGTCGGCCTGATGGGCGAGGAAGGTGGCGACCGGGGCCAGTGCGGACGGCAGAGGCTCCAGGCCGCGGTCTGCGCACCAGCGCGTGTAGAGCTCCCAGTCGTTGGCGTAGGCGCGCAGCGTGGCCGGCGCCATCGCCGCCTCGACCTCCTCGGCAACCAGCAGACCGGGAAACCACGGGTCGGCCGGAGCGGGGACCGGGAGGGAGGGCGGCCGGTCATCCCCGGCGGCATCGTCCATGCCGCCGCTCATGCCGGCGCAAGGTCGGTGCGTGACGTCATCGCGCTTGAACAGCAGGGGCTCGCCCGTGTCGGCGGCCAGGGCGTAGGCAAAGCAGTCGCCGTAATTCAGCCCGGCCTCGACGAAATTCGCGGCCGACAGGCGACACCCGGTGGCTGCGGCGAGCTTGGCGAGGAAGGAGGCCGCCTCCGGCTCGGCCTTCAGGATGGCCACGAGGGCCGAGGTGTCGACGACCATGGCTCAGCGCGGCAGGCCGTGTTCGTCATAGAGGGCCGCGCTTTGGTCACTGTCATCGCCGCCGTCCAGCGGCGGCAGCGCCTTCACCCGCGCCAGCATACGGTCGACCTTGGCCTGCTGGTCCGGGGTGAGACCGGCGGGAGCCGGCCGCTCGACCCGGGCCAACGCGGCGCGGACCGCGGCGCGCACGGCTTCATCGACGCTCAACCCCCGCAAGGCGGCGAGCCGGCGGGCCAGGACTTCCGTTTCGGCGCTCACCGGGATGGGCATCGGCGTCTCCTGTTGTCGATCGATCCGGCACGGTCATCATGGCCATGAGCCACGGCGTGGTCACCACGGGACCATTGTGGAGCCCGTCGAACCACGCGGCAAGTCGGCCCCGACGACGCCGCCGAAGGGCCGAGGGCCTTCGCTTTGTCGCAGATCCCTTTGGTCGTGAGAAGACGGGTTTCCAGACTCGACGGAGCTAGGAGCCAAAGATCCCGTCCGCGTCGGAGGCCATCCGCCCGCCGCACGATCCCCCGACGAACGCCGACCGACGCCCCAGCCCTCTGCTCTCCGGCGAAGCGGGTTCGGACCCCGGACGATTTGCAAACAGGGCCGCACTGCTCCGATAGTGCCGACGTTCACCCGCAGGCGTAGACGAGCGATGGACGAACCGAGGCATCCCACCGAGAACCCGTACTGGCACGAGCTCGATAAGCCGCACGTCGTTGACCGCGATGAAATCCGAAACCTCTGCCTCGAATGCCTGCATGTTGTGTTGGCCAGCGGCTCCATGTCGGCGCTGTGGGTCGATGACGACGAGGAATCCGCATGGGAGTTCCCAAACCTCGCCGCTTTGCACCACAGGAACGCCGAGGCCACGCTTTCCCGCAGCCTGCTGAAGCTGGCCGTCCTTGCCCCCAGCACGTTGAGCGCAACGAACAGGGTGGTCGTCCCTGGGCCGCGTGTTGTCTCTGGGTCTGCGTCGCGGACTCGCCCTGGGTCATCGGTAGCCCCGGCTGGGTGCCGCTCCAGGGCCTGAGTCTGCGATCGCTCGTCCACCGCCACATCGCCGCCCTCACCCCTCCTCTATATGTGATAATTCCCTTTATCAGCGGCTCGGGTTGCGTGGCGCTGGCCGCCGGTGCTAGGCTTCCGGCATGCGCAAGCCCAGCCCCTCCCGATCCCCCCGCCCGCCGCGTGCTGACGGCTTCGTGGTGGGGCGCGCCCGCTTCGCGTCCATCAGCGCCGTGGAGGGGATCGTCCTGTCCACGGACATGCGCGCGGCCCTCGAGCGCTTCGACTGGGACGGGCTGAGCACCGAGGAGCGCCGGCGGCGCATTCTCGCGGGGATCACGGCGCCGCCGCGCTGACCGGAGGCATGTACGACAGCGGCCCCGATCCGTACTGCTACCCCGGCACCACCGTCCTCAGGAACCGCCTGGGCCTGCGCGACCAGGCCGCGCTCGACGGCTACGAGGCCGTGCTCACGGCGCTGCGCGCCGAGGAGCCCTTGCCACGCGGGCGGCTCGGCTATGCCCATTACCGGGCCATTCACCGGCATCTGTTCCAGGATCTGTTCACGTGGGCCGGCAAGCCGCGCACCGTCCGCAACCCGCACACCCGCCGCGCCTACGCCCGCGCCGTCGGCGACTTCCTCGCCTGGTGTGCGGCCGCCGGGGTGCCGGACCTGAGCGCGGTGCAGCCGCTGCACGTCGCCGCCTGGGTCGAAGGGTTGACGCGCACGCGGGCGGCGCCGACGGCCAAGCAGCGCCTCGCCGCCGTGCGCGCCCTGTTCGACTGGCTGGTGACCG
>OFDN01001061.1_pt1 | contig 19635 bp, 19 predicted proteins | sample 1520971 | NCBI WGS metagenome assembly OFDN01 (sample SAMEA94257418, study PRJEB24077) | hot springs metagenome | biome: Aquatic biome; feature: Geographical feature; material: Water | place: India | collected 2012-06-12 | depth 5 m
CCGGCAGGCCGCCGCGGGACTCCAGCTCCTCGGCGCGGTGGCCGTCGACGCGGTGGGTGTAGCGGGTCAGCGCGCCGCCTTTGCGGGCCGGCTCGACGCGGAAGAAGAAGGTCCGCGTCGGGTGACCGTCGACCATCCCGAGACGGCCGCTGACCTTGAGGGCGGGCGGGGGAAGGGCGCGCAGGCGGGCGGCGGCCCGGGCCACGCGCTGGCGGTCGGCGGCGGTGCGGCGGACGCGGCTGAGGGCGGCGAAGCGGTTCAGCGCGCGCATCCGGCGCAGCAGGTCCGTGACCTCGTCGGTTTCCGCCAGGTGGCCCGGGATCCACTCCGGCTCCTCGATGAGCCCATGGCTGCGCCGCTGTGACATCCGCTTCTCCGTGCACGATCCCCGGGCGATGCGCACCGGGGGCGATAGGATGACCATCCCAATGACCGCAGGTTGATAAGTCCCGTTTAAACGGGACTATTTTCCTTCTTATCACGTTGACACCGCCGAATATGACGGTATCATCAGTAATGTTCAACCTTGTTTTTGCCCGCATGCCGCCACCGCACGCACCGCGCCGCACAGGCCATCACGAATCCCCGGACACGGAGTGGATCGATGACCACCCGGCGCTCCTTCAGGCGCTGCGCGATGCCCATGCCCGGGGCTGGTCGCCGCACGCGCTGGCCCGCTGGCTCGCGCGGGACCTGCGGGGGTCACGCCTGCCGCGCGCCACCACCGAGGACGTTGCCCGCTGGCTGGGTGTCGAACTGACGGTCATCGACCGCACCACGCCGCCGCCCGGCACCGGGCAGGGATCATGACCACCGGCACGGCGCGTTGCCTGCCCCCACCGGACCACGCCGGCGCTCCGGTGGTGGGGCACGCGCGGAGCGCCGCGACCATGTGGCTGCCCGGGCTTCGTGCGGGGAGACACATCCGGGCCGCGCCGGCGGGTCATCGTGAGCGGCCGGATGGCGACCACGGCGGCGGGGTGCGCACCGGGTCCGGCCGGCGCGGAACACCCCGCCCGGCGGACCACGTCGCCGCGCCACGGCCGCGCGGCTGAAAGGAGGGGCGCCATGGAGATCGACAAGCGTTCGGACGTCTGGCTGCAGTGCGCCATCGACGTCGAGATGCAGTACCGCGGCTGGGTGTCGATCCGCTGCGTGCGGAGCGTCGCCGATGCCTCGCCCGAGCGGGTCAGGCGGATGGCTCTGGATCTCTACGGGCCGGCAGCGTTCACGAAGCCGCCGCCCCGCACCCCCGCCGAGCGCCAGAAGGACGCGCGCACGCGCCGGCGTCGCGAGCACGACGAGCTGGTCGCCGCGCTGGTCTGGGCCGAAACGAATCTGAGCGCGCGCAAGCGTGCCCAGCTCCATCAGCGCTGGCCGCTCCTTGTCGGGCATTTTCCCGAGCGCTGACACCCGCGGACACCCCGCGCCGGACACCGTCGCAGGTGCTTTCCGTCGGGGGTTTTCCGAGGTCCCGTCCGACGCGCCGGAGGCGCGTTGCCGCCCCCTCCGTTCGTCGCCCGGAACGCCCCTGGGCGACCTGGCGGGCGGGGGTCCGGACGCCCCTCGTGCCGGGTCGGTCCGAAGGCTCGCGGAACCCTCCCGTGAGGGCTCTCCGGTGGCCGGCTTGCACCCGCTGATCGGGGCCGGCGCGGCGGTCCCGGCGGATGGTCCGGGCGTGCTGGCGGAAGGGGTGTTTCGTGACGCCGGATCGGCCCGGTTCTCCCAACGCGTGACGTCACGATCGGGCCGGCGCCACGGCCGTCTTGTCCGCCGTCCGGCAGGGGCGCATCATCGGCCCCGGACGGTGACGGGGCCCTCGATGTTCATGGTCAGTCAGCAGGAAGCGGCGGCGATCCAGAAGGCCTTCCACGAGGGCGGCGAGTGGGCCGCCGTGGTGGAGTTGCGCCGCGTCTTCCACATCGAGGACAACGCCTGCGCGCTCGACGCCGTGCGCGCCATCGCGCGGTGGTCGCTGACGCCCGCAAAGCCGCCGGCCGACCCCGCGCCCGCGCGGTCCTGACCATCGGCCAAATGCGCCAGGGCGAACCACCGCTCGACAGCGCGCCTTTGGAAAGGGGCTTCTCCATGCCGGCCTCCGGCCTCTACGCGCACTCCGTTCCCGACCAGGACACCGACGCCTGGGAGCCGCTTTCCAATCACCTAGCCGCCGTCGCCGCGCGTGCCGCCGGCTTCGCGGGATGGTTCGGTTTTACCGAGCCCGCACGTGCCGCCGGTCTGCTGCACGACATCGGCAAGGCGGCACCCGGTTTCCAGGCCTACATCTGTGGCCGGGGAAGCAGCCCCGATCACTCCACCGCCGGCGCGATCCTTGCCGTGGAACGGTACGGCAAGGGCATCGGCAAACTTCTGGCGTTCGGGATCGCCGGGCATCACGCCGGGCTTGCCAACGGCAGCCGGTCGGGGCGGCAGACGTCGTCGCTGAAAGATCGGCTCAAGGCCGGAATGCGGGTGGAGCCGCCCACCGGCATCGACCTGCCAGCCGCCGAGGCGGTGGCCGTGCCGTTCGAGGGGGACGACGGTTCGCCGTTCCGCCGCGCCTTCCTTGCCCGCATGCTGTTCTCCTGCCTCGTGGACGCCGACTTCCTGGAGACCGAGCGGTTCTATCTGGAAGCCCACGGCGAGAGCCCCGACCGCGGCTGCGACGTGACGCTCGAAACGCTGCGCGGCCGGCTGGCCAACCACATGGCGACGGTGCGCGCCGGTGCCGAACCGGGCGAGGTGAACGCCCTGCGCGCGCACGTGCTCGACACGGTCATGGGCCGCGCCGCCCTGCCCCCCGGCCTGTTCACGCTGACGGTGCCTACCGGGGGCGGCAAGACCCTGGCCTCCCTGGCCTTCGCCCTGGAGCACGCGGTGCGGCACGGGATGCGGCGGGTGATCCACGTCATTCCCTTCACCTCGATCGTCGAGCAAACCGCAGACGTGTTCCGCAGGGCGCTGGAGGATGACGATGCAATCCTAGAACACCACAGCGCCTTCGATCCAGAGCCGGCCCGCGGCACGGGCAAGGGGGCCGACGACGAGGCCGCGGACGGGCTGCGCAAGCTGCGGCAGGCGGCGGAGAACTGGGACCGTCCCGTGGTGGTCACCACCGCCGTGCAGTTCTTCGAAAGCCTGTTCGCCGCGCGCACCGGCCGCTGCCGCAAGCTGCACAACATCGCCCGCTCGGTCATCGTGCTCGACGAGGCGCAGACCCTGCCGCTGAAGGTCCTGCGCCCCTGCCTGGAGGCGCTGACGGCGCTGGCCGCGGGGTATGGCTGCTCGGTGGTGCTGTGCACGGCGACCCAGCCGGCCGTCCGGGTGGAGGACGGCCTCAAGGACGGGCTGTCCGCCGTGCGGGAGCTGGCCCCCGAGCCGCGGGACCTGTACGTGCGCCTGAAGCGGGTGACCGTCCGCCGGAGCGAAGCCCCGCTGTCGGTGCAGGAACTGGCCGAACGGATGGCCGGCGAGCCCCGCATCCTCACCATCGTGAACAACCGCCGCCACGCGCGCGACCTGTTCCGGGCGCTGGACGGGCGGGACGGCGTGCGGGTGCTGACCACCGCGCTCTGCGCCGCCCACCGCCGCGCCGTGCTGGCCGGGGTGCGCGAGGATCTGAGACACGACCGGCCCGTCCGCCTGATCGCGACCTCGCTGGTGGAGGCCGGGGTGGATCTGGATTTCCCCGTGGTCTACCGCGCCATGGCCGGGCTCGACTCCATCGCCCAGGCGGCCGGCCGCTGCAACCGCAACGGACGTCTTGGACGCGAAGGCGGGCGGGTGTTCGTGTTCTCCCCCGCCGACAGCGACGCCCACAAGCCGCCGCCGGAACTGAGCCAGTTCGCCGAGGTCGCAGCCGAGGTGCTGCGCACCCACGGCACCGACCCGCTGGGGCTGGACACGGTGACCGCTTATTTCGCGGACCTCTACTGGCAGCGCGAGTTGGGCGGCGACTGGCGGGCGGGCACATCCTGTCTTGACGAGGCGCTGGTCGGCGACCGCAAGGGCATCCTGGCCGCCCTCCTCGAATCCGGGCGCAGCCTGGACTTCCCCTTCGCCGACATCTCCGACGCCTTCCGCATCATCGACGACACCCAACGTCCGGTCATCGTGCCCTACGCGCCGAAGGCGGCGGACATCGCGGAGCTGCTGGACGCCCTGAGACACGCGCCCTATCCCGGCAGCATCGCCCGCGCGCTCCAGCCCTACACGGTCCAGATCCCGCGTTCCGCCTGCAAGCGCCTGCTGGAGGCGAGGGCCGCCAAACCGGTCTCCCCGGAAAAGTTCGGCGACCAGTTCCTGGCCCTGGACAACCCCGACCTCTACGACGCGCGCAGCGGGCTTGATTGGGACGATCCGTACTTCCGACGGGTTGAGGGCGGAATTTTTTAATAGCGGGGAAGGAGGATTCAGAAAGGGCGGATTCCCAGGAATCCGCCCTTTACGTGGCTCAACAACCCTATACCATTGCTAACGCTGTTTCGATCCACGCTCTTGCAAGCGACGGAAATAGTTTATATCCCCGCTAGGATTTTTTCAAAGTTTCAACGTTCAGTGTAAGTAAGGTATGGGTAATGGCTAGATGGGGATGGTTGTTATGGTGCTTCCCGTTCCAGTTCCGGGCTTGGTCATCCGCTACTCGTACCTTTGGCGCTCGGAACACGCCAAGGGCCGGGAAGAGGGGACAAAGTGGCGCCCTGTCGTGGTCGTGCTGTGTGTCGTGCGCAGCAACCAGACGCAGCGTGTCATCGTGGCTCCTATCACGCACACGGACCCTGGACCGGAACGTGGCATCGAGATGCCACGCCGGGTGGCCCACGCATTGGGACTGGATGACGAACGATCCTGGATCATCACCGATGATCTGAATGTCTTCGACTGGCCTGGACATGATCTTGCCCAGATCCCCGGACAGCCGGAACGGTTCCATTACGGTCACCTCCCGCAGCGTCTGTTCTTTCGTCTGCGGGATGCGATTCTCAGTCAACGGCCGCCCGCCAGACCGACGCCCCGAACGTGAGGCACCTGCGATGCCGTCAGCCTCAATCCTCGTCCATCAGGTGGTCCATGGCCCGACTTTCCGGTCCTGGTTCAGCGGTACGCAAGGCTTCCCGCAGGTCGTCCGGCAGTTCCCAGGGGTGGAGCGCCTGCCGTTCCGCACGAATGCGGTTCAGCAGGGCGATGTCCTCGGCCGAGACATAGGCGCCGGCGATCTTGCCGCGGCTGGTCACCACCACCGGTTCACGGGCGGCTGTGCGCTGATAGGACCCAAAATTCCGGATGAATTCGGCGACGGAAACAGTCGGCATCACCCGCACCCTCTCGGTTATACGCATAATACATGAAATACATATAATGGGTCGACGCCACGAAGGGCAACGGCATAAAGGGCGCGATCCGGCGCCACCTCTCCGCTGCGGCCACCGGACGCGGGTTCCCGCCGTGGGAACAAGCCTTGGCATCGACCAAGCGGTTGCGAAAATCCTCATTCCTTGCCACTCTTGCGACGCATTGCCATTGCTCCGCCGTCATTAAGGCATTGACGATGCGGCCGGCCCGCCCGAAATCGGAGGCTTTCATGTCCTATGGCATCATGTTGCGCGTGTCCGGACAGCGGGCGTGCTTCACCCGGCCGGAGATGAAGGTCGAGCGGGTGTCGTACGACGTCATGACCCCGTCGGCCGCGCGCGGCATTCTGGAGGCGATCCACTGGAAGCCGGCGATCCGCTGGACGATCGACCGCATCCATGTGCTGAAGCCCATCCGCTTCCAGTCGCTGCGCCGCAACGAGGTCGGCCACAAGGTGCCGGTCGCCAACGTCCGCAAGGCCATGAAGGCCGGTCATGTCGATGGCCTGCGCCAGATCGCCGGGGAGGACCGCCAGCAGCGCGCCTCCACGATCCTGGTCGATGTGGATTATGTGATCGAGGCCCATTTCGAGATGACCGGCCGGGCCGGGCCGGAGGACAGCCCGGCCAAGCACCACGACATGGTCACCCGGCGCGCCCGGCGGGGCCAGTGCTTCCACCAGCCCTGCCTGGGCACCCGCGAGTTCCCGGCCGACGTCGCCTTGTGGGAGGAGCCGGTGCCGCCCTCGGCCCTGCCGCCCGACCAGCGGAACCGGGATCTCGGCTGGATGCTGCTGGACATCGATCACGCCAACGACCGCGCCTCGCTCTTCTTCCGCGCGGCCCTGCGCGACGGCGTCCTGGAGGTGCCGCCGGTCGGCTCCGCGGAGGTGCGGTCGTGACGATCCTGGCGGCGCTGAACGCCCATTACGGGCGCCTGGAGGCGCGCGGCGCGGTGGCGCCCTTCGGCTTTTCGACGGAAGGGGTGTCCTTCGCCATCGTGCTGACGCCGGACGGCGAGCCGGTGTCACGCCTCGACCTGCGCAACCTCAGCGGCAGGAAGCCGGTCGCCGCGTCCCTGGCCGTGCCGCGCTCGTTCAAGCGCCCCGGCACCCTGCCGCGCGCCTTCTTCCTGTGGGACAACAGCAAATACGTCCTGGGGCTGGGCGCCGCGAAGGGGGCCGCGGGCGTGGCCGCGTACCCCGAGCACGTCCGGGCGTTCCGCGCGCTGCACGAAGGCCTGATCGGCAACGACGGCGACGAGGGGCTGTGCGCCGTCCTCCGCTTCGTCCGCGCCTGGACGCCGGAGCGCTTCGCAGAGCCGCCCTTCGCGCCGGACATGCTGGACCAGAACCTCGTCTTCCACCTCGACGGGGACCGGGTGGGGGGCAAGCGCCGCTTCGTCCACGACCGGCCGGCGGCCCGCGCCATCTGGGAAGCGCAGGTCGCGGCCGGCGAGGCGCGGTCGGCCATGTGTCTGGTCACCGGGCGCGTGGCGCCGGTCGCGCGCCTGCACCCGACCATCAAGGGCGTCCGGGAGGCGCAGAGTTCCGGCGCCTCGCTGGTGTCCTTCAACCTCGACGCCTTCACCTCGCTCGGCAAGGAGCAGGGCGACAACGCCCCGGTGTCGGAAGTGGCGGCGTCGAACTACGGCGCGGCGCTGAACGCCCTGCTGGCGCGCGGCAGCCGCAACCGCGTGCAGATCGGCGATGCCACCACCGTCTTCTGGGCCGACGCCTCGGCCTGCGGCGAGGAGCGGGCGGCGCGGGCGGAGGCGCTGGTGGCCGGCGCGTTGGCCCCGCCGGGACCGCACGACCCCGGAGCCGACGGGGAGGAGACCCGCAAGCTGCGCGAGGCGCTGGAGCTGATGGCGGAGGGGCGCGCGGTGCGGGGGATCGACCCCGACCTCGATCCCGGCACCCGCTTCCACATCCTGGGCCTGGCGCCCAACGCCGCGCGCCTGTCGGTGCGCTTCTGGCACGAGACGACGCTGGGGCCGCTGGTCGAGCGGCTGACCGAGCACTGGGCGGATCTGGCGATCGAGCCGCCGGCCTGGAAGGGGCCGCCGTCCGTGTGGGCACTCCTCTACCCCGTGGCCGCGCAGGAGAAGGCCGAGAACATCCCGCCGCTGCTGGGGGGCGAGGTGATGCGCGCCATCCTGACCGGCGACCGCTACCCGCGCACCCTGCTGGCCGCGGTCATCCAGCGGCTGCGGGCCGGCGAGCCGGTGAACGGCGCCCGCGCCGCCCTCTGCCGGGCCGTCATCCAGCGCGACCTGCGCAAGCGCCCGGCACAGGACGGGTGCGCCGACACAAGGACGGCTAACGCAAAGACGAAGGAGGAGGTTCCCGTGGCACTCGACCGCGCCCAGACCAACGCGGCCTACCGGATGGGCCGGCTGTTCGCCGTGCTGGAGAATGTCCAGCGCTCCGCGCTCGGCCGGGTGAACGCCAGCATCCGCGACCGCTATTTCGGCGCCGCCTCCGCGACGCCGGCCAGCGTCTTCCCGCTGCTGCTGCGGGGCTCCACCCACCATCTGTCGGTGCTGCGCAAGAACAGCAGCACCGGCGGGCTGGCCGTGTGGTTCGAGCGCGAGATCGGCGAGATCATGGACGGGCTGCCCATGGATCTGCCCCGCCACCTGACGCTGGAGGACCAGGGCCGCTTCGCCGTCGGCTACTACCACCAGCGCAACGCCCGCAAATCCGCCGACGACGCCGGAACCCCGGCGACCGACCGCCCCGCCGATTCCCCCGACGAGGAGTGACGCCGCATGCCCGCCATCGCCAACCGCTACGAATTCGTCCTGCTGTTCGACGTGACGAACGGCAATCCCAACGGCGATCCCGACGCCGGCAACCTGCCCCGGCTCGATCCGGAGACGAACCACGGGCTCGTCACCGACGTCTGCCTGAAGCGCAAGATCCGCAACTACGTCGGCCTGTTCCACGAGGGCGAGCCGCGCTTCGGCATCTATGTCCAGGAGGGCGCCATCCTGAACCAGCGCCATCGGGAGGCCTACATCGCGGTGCGTCCCGACGATCCCAAGGCGAAGACCGACGCCAAGCTGTCGCCCAGGACCGACGACGAGGAAGCGGCCGTCCGCCGCTTCATGTGCGACAACTTCTTCGATGTGCGGACCTTCGGCGCGGTGATGAGCACCGGCGTCAACTGCGGCCAGGTGCGCGGGCCGGTGCAGATGGCCTTCGCGCGGTCGGTGGACCCGATCCTGCCGCTGGAGATCTCGATCACCCGCATGGCCGCGACCACCGAGGCCGAGGCCAGGGAGCGGACGGGCGGCGAGGAGACCGCCGGCGACCAGCGCCGCGACAACCGCACCATGGGCCGCAAGCACATCGTGCCCTACGGCCTGTACCGCGCGCACGGCTACGTCTCGGCGAAGCTGGCCGAGCGCACCGGCTTCGACGACGGCGATCTGGAAACACTGTGGACGGCGCTCGAGCGCATGTTCGATCACGACCGGTCCGCCGCGCGCGGGGAGATGGCCAGCCGCCGGCTGATCCTGTTCCGCCACGACAGCGCGCTCGGCAACGCCGCCGCTCCCGCCCTGTTCGGCCGGGTGTCGGTGGAGCGCCTCGTCAAGGGCGACAACGCGCCACCGGCGCGGCGGTTCGAGGACTACGCGGTCACCGTGGACCATGGCAACCTTCCCGCGGGCGTCACGATCGTCGAGCGGTTCTGACGGGCGGCCCGGTTGCCATGGATGACGACGACCCGATCCCGCTGTCGGCCCTCCAGCACCATCTCTACTGCCCGCGGCAGTGCGCGCTGATCCATGTCGAGCGGCAGTGGGAGGAGAACCGGTTCACCGCCGAGGGCCGGCTCCTCCACGACCGCGTGGACGCCGGCGGGGCGGAGCGCCGCGGCGGCGTCCGGACGGTGCGCGGCATGCCGCTGCGCTGCCTCCGGCTCGGCATCGCCGGCGTGGCCGACGCCGTCGAGCTGCACGGGGACGGCCGCCGGCCGTTCCCGGTGGAGTACAAGCGCGGCAAGCCCAAGGCGCACCGGGCCGACGAGGTGCAGCTCTGCGCCCAGGCGCTGTGCCTGGAGGAGATGTTCGGCGTCAGCGTGCCCGACGGTGCGCTCTTCTATGGCGAGACTCGCCGCCGGGTCGCGGTGGCGTTCGACGCGGATCTGCGCGCGCTGACCGAACGGACGGCGGCCGAGGTGCGGGCGATGGTCGAGTCCGGCCGGACGCCACCGCCGGTGTGGCAGGCGCGCCGGTGCGGGGCGTGCTCGATGGCCGGAATGTGCCAGCCCAAGCGTCTCTCCAGCCCGCCCGCGGTGGCCGGCTGGTTGGTGCGGCGCTTGGCGGAGACGGAGGCGGAGTGACACCATGCGCCGGCATCTGAACACCCTGTTCGTGACCACCGAGGGGGCGTGGCTCCGCAAGGACCGGGAGAACATCGTCGTGGAGGTCGACGGGGCGGAGCGTGGCCGCGTGCCCATCCACATGATGGGCGGGGTCCTGTGCTTCGGGCGGGTCGGCATGTCGCCGCAACTGATGGGGCATTGCGCGGAGCTGGGCGTCTCGGTCTCCTTCCTGACCGAGCACGGCCGGTTCCTCGCCCGGGTCGAAGGGCCGCAGAGCGGCAACGTGCTGCTGCGCCGCCGCCAGTACCGGGTCGCCGACGAGCCGGACGGCTCGGCGGTCATCGCCCGCGCCATCGTGGCGGCCAAGGCGGCGAACCAGCGGACGGTGCTGCGCCGGGCCCTGCGCGACCATGGAGACGAACTCGGCGAGGGCGGGCGCGCCCGTCTCGACGATGCCCAGCGCCGTCTGGGCGACGCGGCACGGCGTGCCGCGGAAGCCACGGACGTGGATACGGCCCGCGGGTTCGAGGGCGATGCCGCCAACGCCTATTTCGGCGCCTTCGACCTGCTGATCCGCCGCCGGGACGAGGCGCTCCGCTTCACCGGACGCAGCCGCCGGCCACCCATGGACGCCCCGAACGCCCTGCTGTCCTTCCTGTACGCGATGCTGGGACACGACTGCCGGTCGGCGCTGGAGACGGTGGGGCTGGACCCGCAGGTCGGCTTCCTGCACCGCGACCGCCCCGGACGCTCCAGCCTCGCCCTCGACCTCATGGAGGATCTGCGCCCGGTGCTGGCCGACCGCGTGGCCCTGACGCTCATCAACCGGCAGCAGCTGGGGCCGGACGATTTCCGGCGCCTGGAGAACGGCGCCGTCCTGCTGGAGGACGACGCCCGCAAGACGGTGCTGACGGCGTGGCAGGAGCGCAAGAAGGATGAGGTCATCCACCCCTTCCTCGACGAGAAGGTGAGCTTCGGGCTGGTCCCGCACATCCAGGCCCAGCTTCTCGCGCGCCATCTGCGCGGTGATCTCGACGGCTATCCGCCGTTCGTGTGGAAATAGCGCGTTCCGCCGGGCCGCCTGACACCGTGGGAGAACCACCCCCATGCTGATGCTGATCACCTACGACGTAAACACGGAAACCACGGCCGGCCGGCGGCGGCTCCGCCGGGTGTCCAAGGCCTGCCTGGACGTCGGGCAGAGGGTCCAGCTCTCCGTCTTCGAGTGCGAGGTGGATCCGGCGCGGTGGGCCGCGCTGCGCGCCCGGCTGATCGCCGAGATCGACCCGGACACCGACAGCCTGCGGTTCTATCACCTGGGGACCGATGCCCGGCGGCGCATCGAGCACATCGGCGCGAAGCCGGCGCTGGACCTCGATGGACCACTCGTGTTCTGATTCCCGCACAGTCCAGGTCGACGCGCTGCGAACCCCAAGCGACCGCCGCGGCGCCGGCCGGTTCGCGCGTGGCAGAAAGCCTTACGGTGCAACGACCTTGACCGTGAGATGCCAATCCGGCCCAGTCCTGACATCGTCGCCTCACCCAGGTTCGCGCAATCCATCTGGATTGCGCTTCTTTGACAAGTGAATACAGTGACACAGTCGCCCCCCACGCGGGGGCGTGGATCGAAACCACGCCGATCACGGCAATCTGGCCGGCAGCGCCGCGGTCGCCCCCCACGCGGGGGCGTGGATCGAAACATCCGTGGCAGCGGCTCGGCGGACCAGAAAGGCCAGTCGCCCCCCACGCGGGGGCGTGGATCGAAACACCCTGGTTGCGGCTATCGCCGAGTTCGAGCGGAACGTCGCCCCCCACGCGGGGGCGTGGATCGAAACGTCCGTTTCCGCCGCGTTGATCGCGCGGCGGGCAGTCGCCCCCCACGCGGGGGCGTGGATCGAAACAGGTACGCCATAGCCGCTTCCGCCCGGCCGGACGTCGCCCCCCACGCGGGGGCGTGGATCGAAACTTTTCCGCTTCCGGCAGGAACACATGGGGGACCATGGTCGCCCCCCACGCGGGGGCGTGGATCGAAACGCCACATAGTGGAACCGCGCGATGGTCGGATCCTTGTCGCCCCCCACGCGGGGGCGTGGATCGAAACTTCTTGGTCGTCATGACATCTCCTCACATCGTCGGTCGCCCCCCACGCGGGGGCGTGGATCGAAACTCCGCCAGGATCGGCCGCAGGAAGCTCCAGCTCGAGTCGCCCCCCACGCGGGGGCGTGGATCGAAACCAGCCGCCCGGGACGCAACTGCCGAAGGTGCCGCGTCGCCCCCCACGCGGGGGCGTGGATCGAAACATCGACACCGACGTCCCCACCACCCGGGTTCCGGCCGTCGCCCCCCACGCGGGGGCGTGGATCGAAACTGCATGATGGCCCCCTCCCCCCCTGGCGCTCGGGTCGTCGCCCCCCACGCGGGGGCGTGGATCGAAACGAGGTTGCGCTCGATGCGGTCGAGCACATCGGGCAGTCGCCCCCCACGCGGGGGCGTGGATCGAAACGGCGGGGACGGGGACGACGGACACCTCGTAGGGCGTCGCCCCCCACGCGGGGGCGTGGATCGAAACTGGCGGAGCACTGGCAAGCGAGCGGCAATATCTGGTCGCCCCCCACGCGGGGGCGTGGATCGAAACGACGTGTGGGAGCGGCTGTCCACCGGTCGCCTGGTCGCCCCCCACGCGGGGGCGTGGATCGAAACAGCTCCAAGGTGCTGACGCTGGACGACGCCCGGCGGTCGCCCCCCACGCGGGGGCGTGGATCGAAACCTGGACGAGGAGACCTCGCTGCCGGTGATCGCGCAGTCGCCCCCCACGCGGGGGCGTGGATCGAAACAGCTCCAGCAGGGCACCAGCCCATGGGTGGTTCGTCGCCCCCCACGCGGGGGCGTGGATCGAAACACTGACTACGCCAAGGCGCTGGAGCTGGCGAAAAAGTCGCCCCCCACGCGGGGGCGTGGATCGAAACCGCATGGGGCACGCCGCCATCCTCGACCTGATGCCGTCGCCCCCCACGCGGGGGCGTGGATCGAAACGACACCGACCACAGCGAGGGCGCCAGCGGCGCCCAGTCGCCCCCCACGCGGGGGCGTGGATCGAAACAACGCCTGGGTGGTGGCGCGCGGGAAGGCGGCGGAGTCGCCCCCCACGCGGGGGCGTGGATCGAAACGTCCTTCGCCTTGGCCAGACGATTCTCGTTGGCGGTCGCCCCCCACGCGGGGGCGTGGATCGAAACAGGTGGTCGATGATGATCAGGCCAAGTTCGCCGCGTCGCCCCCCACGCGGGGGCGTGGATCGAAACGGCGAGCGCGTCGCCGGCGACATGCCCGAGCCGCGGTCGCCCCCCACGCGGGGGCGTGGATCGAAACAAGGATTACCTGCGCCCGCACGTCACCGGCGCCACGGTCGCCCCCCACGCGGGGGCGTGGATCGAAACACCGCCCTGGACATGGCGAATCCCTCCGTCGTCGGGTCGCCCCCCACGCGGGGGCGTGGATCGAAACAACCGGGAGGAGTTCGGCCATGCTCGTTGCGGTCGTCGCCCCCCACGCGGGGGCGTGGATCGAAACTCAACATGATGGCCGGCGTGCTCGCCGAACTCGGTCGCCCCCCACGCGGGGGCGTGGATCGAAACACCTATGGCTCGGCCGGCGAAAGCGTCAAGGCCTAGTCGCCCCCCACGCGGGGGCGTGGATCGAAACGGCCAGCGCCTGGACGCGGCCCGCCGTGTGGCGCATGTCGCCCCCCACGCGGGGGCGTGGATCGAAACACCGGGGAACACCCGCGGCACGATCCCGCCCGGACGTCGCCCCCCACGCGGGGGCGTGGATCGAAACGACCACCTCCAGAGATGCGTCAAGCTGACCGGCCAGTCGCCCCCCACGCGGGGGCGTGGATCGAAACACGGAGACGATGTGATCGGCGTGACGGCCGGCGGTCGCCCCCCACGCGGGGGCGTGGATCGAAACGTTGGCGACGTCGATCTCCTGCCCAATGTCACGAGGTCGCCCCCCACGCGGGGGCGTGGATCGAAACCGCTTCGTGACGACCGACGGTAACGCCGTCATCGGCGTCGCCCCCCACGCGGGGGCGTGGATCGAAACACCATCGGCGACGGCAGCACCGCCACCGAGAACAGTCGCCCCCCACGCGGGGGCGTGGATCGAAACGGCACCGCCCCGCCCGCCGGCTCGTCCGTCTACGGTCGCCCCCCACGCGGGGGCGTGGATCGAAACGACGCCGACGGAGCGATGGTCACCACCGGCAGCACCGTCGCCCCCCACGCGGGGGCGTGGATCGAAACGTCGCCTGTGTGTGCCTCTTGATGTCGATCAGCTTGTCGCCCCCCACGCGGGGGCGTGGATCGAAACTCCGAGCCGTGCCAGACGCGCGCCCGTCCGCAGAAGTCGCCCCCCACGCGGGGGCGTGGATCGAAACGACGACGCCGATCGCGCGCTCGCGGGGGACGATCAGTCGCCCCCCACGCGGGGGCGTGGATCGAAACATAGACTGGCTGTGAGCCGTAAATTCTGTGATGACGTCGCCCCCCACGCGGGGGCGTGGATCGAAACCTCGCTGCGGGCAGGAAAGATCGAATTCCGCCGGCTGTCGCCCCCCACGCGGGGGCGTGGATCGAAACAGGAGCACGGCCCCGCCATCGACCACCAGCCGCGTGTCGCCCCCCACGCGGGGGCGTGGATCGAAACTATAGAGGGTTCGGGGGACGCCCCTGTCATCCTGCCGTCGCCCCCCACGCGGGGGCGTGGATCGAAACGCGAGGGTGGCCGCCCCGTCCCCCTGCCCGTCCCCGTCGCCCCCCACGCGGGGGCGTGGATCGAAACCAGGCGAGGTCGCTTTTGCCCATCGACGGCCGCGCGGTCGCCCCCCACGCGGGGGCGTGGATCGAAACGTGCGGTCCGGGGACAAGGGCGACACGGGGGCGGCGTCGCCCCCCACGCGGGGGCGTGGATCGAAACCACGATCACGCCGTATTGCCGCGTGCCGGCCGCGGGTCGCCCCCCACGCGGGGGCGTGGATCGAAACGACCATCAGAAGGTCCCAGACGTGGCAAATGCGCCGTCGCCCCCCACGCGGGGGCGTGGATCGAAACTCCTCGGTGGTGCCGGCGAACTTCCGCGACACGTGTCGCCCCCCACGCGGGGGCGTGGATCGAAACGCCGCAGGTGATCGCGGCGGTGCTGTACTGCAGCAGTCGCCCCCCACGCGGGGGCGTGGATCGAAACGCCGCCACTCGGCGGGTGAAGTCATCGCGCCGCTCGTCGCCCCCCACGCGGGGGCGTGGATCGAAACGCTGAGGAATACCTCGTCGATCTGAACGCCGCCGGTCGCCCCCCACGCGGGGGCGGGGATCGAAACTGCCGGGGAGGAGCGACGCGACGTGGGTGCTGCGGGTCGCCCCCCACGCGGGGGCGTGGATCGAAACAGGTACGCGCCGCGCGCGTCGGTGCGGGCACGGAACAGTCGCCCCCCACGCGGGGGCGTGGATCGAAACTGGAGCATGGCGCGCCCGAAGACCACGACAGCAAGGTCGCCCCCCACGCGGGGGCGTGGATCGAAACCCCGCCCTGGCAGCCGAGCGCATCACAGGCCCCGTGTCGCCCCCCACGCGGGGGCGTGGATCGAAACAGGACGAAGGCGAAGCGAAGCTGACGCCGGGCGATGTCGCCCCCCACGCGGGGGCGTGGATCGAAACTTCGCCCAATCGGCCGCGGTGCCGCCCATGACGGCGTCGCCCCCCACGCGGGGGCGTGGATCGAAACAGGCCAAGGCTCGCCCGCCTTGTCACCCGTCGTGAGTCGCCCCCCACGCGGGGGCGTGGATCGAAACCCGGCACGGGACAGCCGCGCCATCTCACCGTGTCAACACCGGCTGAAAACTGACCCACTTTGGCTCTTTGTCACCGGTCGAAAACTGATCCACCGAAGCGCTGCGGGGTGGGGCGAGCCCCACCCCGCAGCGACGTTCATTTTCCCTCGGATTTCGGTGCGAAGCCGGCCTTGCGCTTGTCCTTGAGGCGCCAGCCGTCACGCCTGATCCGGTGCGATCACGCTCCGCTTACCGATGATCTCGTTCTGAATGCCGAGTAAAGCGTCACCAGACTCCGAATGCTGTTCGGAGTCTGGTGACGCCCTATACGATGAACTAGCGCTGTGGCCTGCTAAGCCAGCAGCCGGCGTATCTCCTCCCGCCTCCGCTCGATCCGCTCCGCCGTCTCATTAAGACGGCGGAGCTCGGCTTCCAGGCGTTTTCGCGGGTCGGTTTCCCTACGCGGCGGCCGAGCCTGTCGGACGAAGGTTGCTACCTCTTGCCTGGTCACATCAGGCCGCAGGATGTTCGCCTCTGCTGCCCGATCAACGCCGATTTCCAGTATCGGCTTCATGGCCGCCAGCACCGAGTATCCGGACGGCGCCTGGCCTGCGGGGATCATCCCGGAATCAATCACTTCAGCCGCGGCCATGAGCATGTTCGCCCGGCGTTGGCCGACCTTCACGCGCGTTTCTACTTCAGCCATGAACCGGCCATGCCCGAGCGCTTCCTTCGCTTGGTTCAGTAGCCGGCCAGCCTCGACGAATGCCGCTTCGCCGTGATCGGTGAGCCGGTCCACCGCTTCGACGAATTGGAAACCGGTTTCCAATTTGCCCGGCGGGATGATCTCCGCGACCGGTGTATGGCTGGGCACAGTGGCGATCAACGGTGCCACCCGCCGCTTGACCTCCTCCACGTTGATTGGTGGCAACGTCTTCCGGCGTGTTGGCTTATGTTCCACGGTGAAGTCCTTACCGGCGGCCTTGGGCTTAACCATTCGCGGCGATTCCCATCACCTCGGCAGCCAGAGCCGCTATGTCATCGCGGACAGCGGCATCCTCCAAAGGATCTCCGGTATAGCTGGATTGCTGGTAGGACGTGCGCATTGGAACGTCAGCAGCCAGCGCCGGGACCCCCATGGCGTCGAGTTGCCCGCGGCTGTGCGCCGTTACTGTAGCGCGGCGGTTGACCTGGACCAGTACCGCAGCCGCCGGGATGGTGCGCCTGGTCATCTTTCGAGCCGTGGCGACGTGCTGGTAAGTCCGCAGTGCTTCCGCCACGTCCTTCGCGTCCGGCCGCGTTGGGATTAGCACAATGTCCGCCACACTAACGGCGTAGACCAGCGCCTTGGCGAGCGCTCCGGCAACGTCTACCACCACGACATCGGAGGACTCGACGGCCGACGCTACAGCGTCTACCACGTCATCCTCCCCAATGGCGTAGCAGGGCAACGGATTGCCTGCCGTGCCCATCCATGCGGTTAGGTTCCGGTTCGGGTCCGTGTCCAAGCAGATGACGCGCTCGCCCTGCTGAGCCAGCCAACGCGCCAGGCACATAGCGAGTGTCGTCTTTCCAGGCCCGCCCTTGGTGGTCGCGATGACAATGACTGGCATGTCAGTTCACCCCCAACCTGTCACGGGCCTTGGTGATTGGAGGCGGAGAAGGGTGCAGGATGATGCAACCAGATTCCACCTCCACCTTGGCGCCTGGGTAGGCTGCCAGCGCCATGCGTAGCGCTTCGGTGAACGGCGCCTTGAAGTTCCGCACCGATGCCGCCCCGGCTCCGAACTGCTGGTACAGTGCCTGCCATGAAACGGGAGTTGCCTTGGCGAGCGAGTGCAGGCGGTAGGCGAGCCAGATGTAGATGTCGATCGACATGCTCTTGTTGCCGATCACCCGCAATGCCGCCTCCGACACCGGTACTGGGTGCTCGACGAGCGACTTGTAGAAGGCGTCGTTGAGGGTCACGGTGTCGCGCCACAACGTCGGCTGCTGGTCATCGTTCAGTACGCCTGCCAGCTCGATCGCGCGGTCAACGAAGGCGCCGTTGTCGCGGATCTTGGCCATTCCGTTGTCAGCGAAGAAGGTGAGGCGGCATGCCGAGATGCGTCGAGCTTGTTCCGCCACAGTCTTGTATGTGGCTCCGCCAATAGTAGCGATGCCCATGGCCTTCATCCACGCCTTCAGGGACCTGCCCAGCTCCACCTCTCGCGAGCCGGTCCGTAGTGCCTGGGTTTGGAGGTAGATCAGGATCATTCGAGCCTTTGACCCGTAGGGGATGCCGATCGGCTCTCCGGCCTCGCTGCGACCAGATTCCACCATCAGCGTGATGCGGTGACCTTCGCGCCGCCAGTACAGAGCATCGGTGCTCTTGTGTGGTAGAGAGGTGAGCGCAAAGCCGGCGTGGCAGATGCCCAGTGTCTCCCGCTCCTCAGCGAGCACAGCGGCAGCAATCTCAAGCTCCTGTCGTTCGAGCTTGGTTGAGACCAGTTCACGGGCCGTTTCCAGGCCGTGCACTCGCAGGAGGTGGTGGACGCTCGGCATGGCCGGCATCACGCGCTAATCTGGCGGCACGGTCAACGGTGGAATCTGGTTGAGGATCTATTTGAAGGTATTTGGATTCAGTTATTTGTATATGCTACCAGATTCCACTGGATAAGCCTGGGTCTGCGACCAGATTCCACCGCCCTGCAATCCGATTCCACTGGATAACTGCTCGGGTGGGAAGGAGCGTTTCGGCGAATCGGACGGCTAATGGGCCGGGATCATCATGGTTGTATGTGCGTGACACAGTCCCCGGACCACTTTCCAGAGATTGTTCAATGTTTCAGATTGTAACTGAAAAGAAAATATTTGTTTGCAGAAAAGTATTTGTAGATAACGTGAACCACGAAGGGATGTTAAAAAATTTTTCTTAAAACAATTACGCATAAAAACTTGTGTGAGCATTGGGCGCAAAGAAATTACAATTCGGCCAACCAACCGAATCGGGGTGGTGATCCTGTGGAGACTGCACTTAGGAAAGTTCCAACCTCTGCGATGCCTTCGAATTTGGTAGGCGCTGGGCTTCCAGCAGCTGCGGGCAGCGGCCGCCGTCCTCTGGTGCGCGACGACAAGAGCAGAGCGCCGGGTTCCGGGCGTGGCTCCCCCGCCGCCGTCCCAGTGCGCCCCTTTTTATATGTGATAATTCCCTTTATCAGCGGTAAAAGGTTCTTTGCCGCCCTGGAAATTTGCATGTACATCATCCTCTTCATTTAATACTATTATATCCTGAATTCGTTGAACAGGATGCTCGTCATGAACGCAACGCTGATTACGTTCAAGGAGCAGTTGGTCGAGAACATCCGACGCTACAACGCGAGCGGCGGCAAGCTTGCCGATCTGATGCCCTACAACCGCGCCTGGTATGCCCTTCGTACGGAGGAGGGTTGGCTGCTCGGGCCTTCGAAGTTCATCGGCTACGAAAACATGGACGCGGATGCTTACCTGCAGCGGGACCGCAAGAAGGTTTTCCTCGACGGCCGGGTCACCGAGAAGTTGTTGGACCGGTGGTCGGAGCCTGTGGAGGAGGGGCATCCAAACTACGAGGAACTCCACGCAGCCCTCGACGGGCTGTGCGCCCGGTACGGCAAGATGCCGAACGCGCTTGCGCGCATTTCCATCGTCCAGGCCGACGACCGGACGGTTGCGGCGCCACCGGTGGACGATCTGGTGCACCTGTTGGCGGCGGTGTATCGCGGTTTGCCCGCGGCGCAGAAGTCCGCCTTCCGTCGCCTCGCGCTCGACTGACCGCGGTGACGCCAGCCGTGACCCCGAGCGTCGTCCATCCCCAGCCGCTCGCGCGCGCCCTCCCCGCATTGGTCACGGCGTCCGGGGATCGGGCCGCCGGCCGTTTCCTGGAGTTCTTCGCCGCGACGATCCGCAACCCGCACACCCGCCGCGCCTACGCCCGTGCCGTTGGCGATTTCCTCGCTTGGTGCGAAGCCGCCGGGGTGCCGGACCTGATCTCGGTGCAGCCGCTGCACGTCGCCGCCTGGGTCGAGGGGCTGGCGCGCGCACGGGCGGCGCCAACGGCCAAGCAGCGCCTCGCCGCCGTGCGCGCCCTGTTCGACTGGCTGGTGACCG
>OFDN01001065.1_pt1 | contig 19594 bp, 19 predicted proteins | sample 1520971 | NCBI WGS metagenome assembly OFDN01 (sample SAMEA94257418, study PRJEB24077) | hot springs metagenome | biome: Aquatic biome; feature: Geographical feature; material: Water | place: India | collected 2012-06-12 | depth 5 m
GCCCCTCTCTAATTGCAATTAGAGAGGGGAAAAGTTGGGTAATCGTACAATTATTCGGTAGTCAGGGGTGAGTTAAAAAGGTTTGTTTCAGGGCTCGTGATGTACTAGAAGTTAATTCCCCGAAACTAGTTCGGGGATGGATTATTTGGCGGCTTCAGCTACTTTTTTCACGGCAGCATCGTACACGCGGCGCATACCTTCTTCAGTACTGATTTTCGGATACCAGTTAAACTTGTTGTTTACGTACTCCATGTTAGCGTAGCGGCTATGCACACCTACAGGCTTATCCAACAACGGTTTAATGGTAGGCTCGTAGCCTGCAAACTTGGTGAACAACTGAATAATTTCAAGGAAGCTGGTTAGCTTGCCCGAACCGATATTAATGGCCGAACCATCGCTGATGTTGTCCAACGCCATCAAAATACAATCGATACAATCGTCTATATGTACAAAGTCGCGACCTTGTTTGCCGCTTCCCCATACTTCAAAAGGGTCTTCTTTTTTAGCTGCACGGGCTGCAATGGCCGGTACAGGGTAGGTAAGGTCTTGGTCTTCGCCGTAGCCGCTAAAAGGGCGTACGCAAGCCACTGAAATTCCATAGTATTTGGCGGCAATGCGGGCAAGGTATTCACCCGTTAGTTTGCTCCAGCCATAAGTCATATCGGGTTGTCCGAGACTACCGTCAAAACTGATGTCGCTTTCGCTCAACGCTATTGCGTGGTCAGTAGTTTGCAAATCCACAGGATAAGCAGCACTACTGCTGGGGAACATTACCCTTTTGGGTTTGTAGTTACATACCCAATAGAAAAACTCAGCATCAATACTCAAATCCAATGCTACCATCATCGGGTCGCCGTCAATTTTAGAGCGTCCGCCAACAATCGCTGCAAAATGAAATGTATCGGTAAACTTAGGATAGCTAAAACCGTAAGTATCGTTTATGTAGTTATGATTGTTGGTAATGTTGCGTAAAAACGTACGGAAATCACCTTCCCAATAAATCATTCGGCCACCCATAAACAGTTTCAAATCCTGATGTACGGTGTGTTCGGTATTCTCCAACCACTCTTCGGGGCGGGGAGTACCTGCGCTTAAATCATCAATAACAAAAAGTATATCGTTGGTAGTTTTAAGCAAGCGCTTCACAAGGTTTCTTCCAACAAAACCACAGCCGCCTGATACTAAGTGAATGTTCATCCGTTTTTCTATTTTCTGCAAAAGTACAATTTACCTTCTATTACCAAAGATGTTGTTTTAAAACAATACGTTGGCTTTACACAGCCATTACACAAAAATTACGTTGCTTTCTTTTTGGGTTTTACTTCAATGGCAGCCGTATACGCCATCGATTTTTCAGCCCAATCCTTCCAGCGGTCAGCGTAATCGTAGGGAACTTGAGCCCAGCCATTCATCGCCCTGTTGTCCATTGGGGTAAACATTTGCACACCGTCAAGTGCCAATGCTTCGTTCAGTTCAGCCTCAGGTAATTTAAATACCATATAATCTCTCCAAAACATAACACCTGCCTTGCCATTCGGTGCTTTAAGACACATGGCACCAAACATTTTACTTTTGGTAGCATTGTTAATAGTTTCAGCAATTCGGTGGTATAGCTCCTCTGCTTTTGTCATACTGCAAAGGTTTAAAAAATATAGAATTAACCAAGGTACTAATCTTTCAGTAAGCTTTTAAAAGCCTCTGTGATGGAAGGATATTCAAACTCGAACCCGTTTTTCTGCAGCCGTTGGGGCACAACGTTGCGACTTTTAAGTATCAGTTCGGTTTCAGTTTGCAGAAGTATTGCCCCAAGTTCAAGCAGCCAGCGGGGATGGTTGATGCCGAAACGTTTGCCTAAGCCTTGCCGCAACGATTCCATAAAGTATTTGTTCGTTTCAGGCTGCGGTGCGGAAATGTTCACTGCGCCTTCTATCGGTTGGTTTAACACATAATCTATTGCCCTACAAAAATCCTGCTCGTGTATCCAGCTTATGTATTGTGTACCTTTGCCCATCTTGCCGCCTAATCCAAGTTGTGCTAACTTTTTTAATACAGGAAAAGCACCACCGTTGTTGCCCATTACTAAAGCAATGCGCAACGCCGCTTTTCGCGTAGCCGGGGAGGGGACAGCAAAAAACGTTTCCTCCCACACCTTGCAAACGGTTTCAGAAAAACTGTTACCAAAATCGGTGTATGCTTCGGTCATTTTCTCTTTTTCCGAATGCGGATAAATGGTAGCCGATGAGGCATTTAGCCATACCTGTGGCGGATTCTTGCAGCCTTGTACAGCTATTCCTATCACATGGGTACTTCTCGCCCGCGATTGTATGATTTCCTTTTTGTTCTTCTCGGTATAGCGACAGTCAACACTGCGGCCTGCAAAATTTATCAGGGCAAATGCACCCCCAAGTTCGGCAACCCAGTCGCCCGTATCAACACCATTCCATAGTACAGTTCGGGTGTTTTTAAGGTAGCAAGGTTTTCTTGTTAAAATTACAATGTCGTACTTATCCGCTCCCCAATGGTTAGCCAATAGTTTACCCAGATAGCCGTTGCCGCCTGCGATGATTATTTTAGGTTTCATTTTGTGTGAAGAGTTTATAAAATTCCATTATGGTGGTGATGAAGTAGATAATGAATGCTATGGGACACCCTAAAACGCTTAACATGGCTGAAAAAAAATAAAATATTGTGCTTACCACTGTTGGTATTATAGCATGAATGCCAAATGATATCAAGAATACAAACGTTGAGATTAATACCACCTTAGCAATCTTCCAATAAACCAAATTACCGATGCCATCTTTGGGGCGTTGTACTAGAAAACTAATCAGTTGCCAAGCGCACCCCACCATCATTATGTATATCATAATAGTGTTGTAATAAAGGGCCAGCCCAACTGTGGCAATCTGGCAGGTCAAGTCAAATACTTTGAATAGTTTTTTTTCCTCTAAATCCACTTTGATATATTTTGTTGAGTTCAAATATACAGTATTTTCAAAACTTATTGAAAATATAAATTTTAACAAGATGTTTAAACGAAAGCTTTTTGCATAATTTTGAAAAAAGGAAATTTAGGAATTAATGAACAGGCTTATCATTTTAATAGTTGTATCAGCAGGGATGCTATGGGGCGGATGCGGTGCAGCAAAGCGCGCCCGCATTGAAAAAATACGACAACTGCACGCATTAACTATTGATGACTTTCACAGTTTCTTGGGAGTAAAAAAACACTACACTTATGATAGTGCAATAAATGTTTGGGGCGAGCCCGGTAAAGAGGAGGTAAATGAGGGCACAAAACTTAATTATGCCTCTATGTATTACTATGGCGAGTATGGAGAAAAACTATTTTCACTTACTTATGATAAACGTAATTACACGCTTAATTACATAAGGGTAACGGGCAGTAACGAGATTGGTTACCGCAGTACGCGTGATTTTTTTAAGCAATGTGGTGTAAATGATATTAAGCTTCAGTTTTTAGGAATGCCCCGCGACAGTATTGTGAGTGTATTTGGTGAGCCTACCCGTGCCCAAAAAAGCGAGCTTGAATATCAAAAGGGGGGGATTACTGTTACTTTTTTGTGTCCTGATTTTTCAGGTGGTATTTGCGACGAGGTGCTTGTTTTTTGGAATTATTACTACAAAGAACAAAATTAGTTCTACTACCCGGGTTTTACCCATTTACCTTTTGTAAGCTATTTAGATTAAACCTAACCTATGATTACCAATATGAAAAATACAATCTATTTGGCCGTATTGTTTGTTACTCTTGCAGCTTGCAGAACAAACAAAGAAAGCGGCTCAGCAGCAAAACCTAAAACAATACAGGAAACCACTATTGAAGATTTTGCAAACGTACTGGGCTTGAAAAAAGGTGATTTAAACACCAAAGCCGTGTCGCTTTTGGGAAATGCAACCAAAACCACTAAAGACGAAAAAAACACTTACAGTTTTGTAACCTGCTATTACGATGATGCGGGCAAAAATCGAATGTTTAGTTACACGTATGATAAAACCACCAATGCGGTGAACCACATACGTATTACAGGCAATAGAAATACCAACTTTGCCGAAACAAAGGCATATTTTAAAGACCGCAAAATCAACGATATAAAAGTGGATTTTTTAGGAATGCACAAAGACGATATTTTGAAAATTATGGGTACCCCGGTACGTGTAAACTCAGGTAACTACGAGTTTGTGAAGGGCCACGTGAGCATTACTTTTATTTGTTATGATTTCCACGATAACAAATGTTCTGAAATGTATATTTTCTGGAATTATTACTACACAGAACCTGCTACAAAATAAAAATCCTTCGGCTAAAAGGACGATTATAACACGGGCGCAATTCTGCAAAGGGTTGCGCCTTTTTGTTTATATCTCGGCTTCGTATAGCAAGTAATTGCTTTTTTGCATCCCTAAACTTTCATAGGTAGCTTGGGCTTTGGTGTTTTCGTGCTCTACATACAAACGGATTATTTTTACACTATGGACTTTGGCAAGCTCCACCACTTTTGCATATAACGCTTTATAAACTCCTTTACGGCGATGATTTTCGCGCACAAACACGCTTTGTATCCACCAAATGTTTTTATTGCGCCAATCGCTCCACTCGTACGTTACCATCAGGCTTCCGGCAACCTCGCCTTCAATCTCAGCCATCAGGTAAAAGCCTTTCCCGGGGTCGTTTATTGCAGCCTCTACCGCAATTTTCACAATTGCCTCATCAAGGGTTTTACTTTCGGTTTCCATTGCCATCAGGCAGTTATGCAGGGTAATGGCATCAATGTCGCCTGCAAATGCGTTGCGGATAATCATGCCCCAAAGCAATAAAAAAGCGTGCGATAAAAAAAGTAGCGTTTGTTAGTTATTCCTCAGGGTTTGCTTGCCATTTACGTGCAAGGCCTATATAAGCCCCAAGTAATAACAGAATCAGCACAATATTGCCTCCGTTAATAATATCCCAATTAAGCCGTATCCATGTATGAATAGGGGAGTCGGGGGGGCAAGGCAATCCTTGCTGATAAGCAGTATAGCAATCCGTATCCGTAGCTTCATATATTATTACAAAAATCAGCGGTAAAACAAACGGCATAAACCAAAACACCCAGTTGAGGAAAATACCGCTAATGGTTTTAGGCCCTTGCTTATATATAAACCGAAGCGTAAAGAATAAAACAATTACCCAGATGAAAAGTAGTAGGGCGGGAATTGCTTTTTCTTCATTTCTGAAACCAAGAACAATAATGCTTACTACTACCGATAACAACCCGATGCCTATAATAGCCATAAACCACTGCTTGAGTCGGGTGGTACGGAAGCTGAAAATTATGATAGACATTCCCAGCGAGTAATAAAGAATAACAAGTAATAACTCGTTGTTCCAAAATCCGTTTCTAACTTCATCCACCTTTTCGATGGATTGTCTCAACTCATGATTATTAGCATAGTAGCCGCTATAAACGGCTCTACCTTCATTATTCTCGTCAGCGTAATTTCTTGATGAGGCCAATATGCGCATTACCGTATGCCTGTTATCATTAAAACATTCAGCAACTTGTTTTTCAGTATTGATGTTGTGGTCTATACCGTACTTGGTACACAATGCTTTAAACTTGTTTATTTGCGCAGCAATAGAGTCCTTGCGCCCCTCATTTAACCACCGTTGGGCAATTGCATCCAAGTCATACTCATGCAATATGTTTATTGGGCTGTTGTAGAAACGTATATGTTGTTTGCAATAGTGCAGGTAGCTTTTTTCATATTCTACAGTATCAACAGTCTGATACTCTGATTCAAGTAGCTCCATTGCCGCCGCTATCGAGTCCTGTGCAGCTTGGGGCATATTTTTCTTGCTTAGCCGTTCCAATGAGTCTCTAACATAATCAGCCCTCAACGAGTCACAACTGTGACGGATGTCAAAATCAACCTCATCAAAAGCCATGAAGTGCATGGCAAGGTTTATAGCATTCGCATCGTCTTCAAGCACTACTTCTCTACTTACCAGTTCAACGCGGTTATAAAGTCCTTGTTGATAGGTAAAGAAAAAGGTAGAGGTAGAAAAGAATACGGTGAAAATGAGCAGAAACTCGTAATACAAATAGGCTTTACCGATGGTATAAAACGATTTAAAGGGATTATTGCGGAGGTAAAATACCAGCCAGCCAATAATCATAAGAGCAGAAATAAGTACGGAAAAGGTTACTACTCCCTCCATATTAAAGTAACGGTACACCCACAGTTCTGTAAGTTTTATGGGTTGTAAAAAACCGGCCAGGTAAAAAAGTATATGTATTATAAGCGCCGCAGGAATAACAAATGCAACACGTGTATTCCACAATAGCGGGTACTTGCTTATCAGTTTTTGGTTGAGTTTTTTTAGCATGATTTTTAGTTGATAAAGAACCTGCGTGATGAATTAGAAATGTTGCGGAAATAGTTAGGCGCAATATTGTTTTTAGCCATTGTATCTAATAAAAGACTTACAGATACAGTTGCCGGAAAGTGGAGCAGAAATACTCCGCCGTTGTATTGAATTTTTGTAACCCCGATGGTATTGAACGCTGCTGCCAAAGCCTCTCGTGTAGCAGAAGTTTCAAGCTCCACAATTAATTCGTTGGTAGCTGTAGGGGTGTGCTCAGTAGTATTGGTTTGGTATTGAGGCTCCCCGTTTTTAATAAAGATAATGGTGTCTGATACCTTTTCAACCTCATAAATGTGTTGTGAACTCAATATCATCCCAAACGGAGCTGTTATTGAATTGGCCATAAATTTTAAGTCTTGCAGGATAGTTTGTTGTGAAAGTATATCCAAATTGGCCAGCGGTTCATCCAATAACAAAATCTTAGGTTTGCGCAGCAATGTTTTTGCCAGCTCAAACCGTGTACGGTAGCCTGATGATATTCTATTCCAAGTTAAGTGCCTATAGGGGCGCAAACCCAAGCGGGCAATCATCATATCTGCCCACAAATGCCCCTCCTCGCCTTTAATATCGTAATAGGGCAGCACAAAATGCAGGTTATCCATCAATGTTCCGTACCAGCGCGGTATGCGTTGTTCTATGTAAATCAGCTTGGTTTTTAAGTCGTATTGGTCGGTGGTATCCTTGGCAAACGAGTAATTTATGATACCGTTATCGGGTTTTAACTCAGCTGCCAACAGCCTTAGAAGCGTTGTTTTACCATTCCCGTTTTCACCCACCAAGCCGGTTATCTGCCGCTCGTTTAACTCAAAATTCAGGTCTTTAATCTTAAACCCGCTTTTCAGGTAGGTTTTCGTCACCTTTTGCACACTCAATATTTTAGAGTGTTCCTTGTGCTCCGTTTTTAAGCCCGCATTCCGTATCGTTTCAAGCAGGTGTCCTACCTTCAGCAACACTTCTTGGTTATCAGCATTTGTGTTGGTTTCAAGCCATTCATACAACGCAATCGTTTTTCTAAACACTTCAGGGTCTTGTGTCTCAAACGCACAATCCGTGAGACGGCGTAGCCCTAAAAATGCATCACCCGATTGGTAATGATTATGGACTTCTTGAAGGTGGGTTTCAAATGCTGGGTTCATAGTATGCAAATACGCTAATAATTAAGAAAGTAAACGCAAATTATCGACAAAGAGTATTATCAGTTAATCAATTGTTATTGTCATAAAAATGTCAGCTTTTGAATTTGAGTTTTGACAGATTACGGATACTCTTACATTTGCCGCTGTTTATAATTAGTCTAAATAAGAATAATAACATTACAATGAAAAAACACTTAACCACCTTTATGCTGTTGATTACAGCAACATTTTCATTTGCACAGGCAGTAAACGATTCAGTTTTTCTTGGTGCACAGTACGCCAATCAAGTATGGTACAGCCTTGCCAACGATGAGCAAGGAACATCGGCAAAAAACAATTGGGACATTGCGTTTGAGATTAACAGTATCACATCATCGATACTATTAAACAGCGCCAACGGTAACACATTATGGGTGTATCCAAAAAGTGATATTACCGGCTGGAGTACTATTGATACCACTGGTATAGCTACTTGGCCAAAACTTTACAACTCTGATTTGGCGTGGGAAATGGGTGCGTTTAATGTGAACATTGACCCGTTTGATGCCGCAGATTTGGGTTGGGGTGTGTATAATACCTCAAACCATCAGGTGGTGGGCGATAGCTTATACGTGATTAAACTATCAAACGGTGCTTATAAAAAGCTTTGGATTGAAAAATTGGCAAACTCAACCTACACCTTTAAATATGGTAACCTTGACAATACAGCCGAAGAAACCAAAACCATTGCTAAAGCTGACTTTACAGGTAAAAACTTCGGGTATTTTTCAATACAAAACGGAACACAGGTGAATCGTGAGCCTTTGGCTGCCAATTGGGATTTAACTTTTACCCAATACACCGCGTTTGTGCCCGTAGCGTACACCGTAAGTGGTGTTTTAACTAACAAAACCACGGGAACTGTAAAAGTATATCCTGTAAACGACCCTTCAACCTATAAAGATTATGCAAGCCAAACTTTTGGCGATAAGATAAATACCTTAGGCTGGGCATGGAAAACCTACAACATGACGTTGGGAGCCTACGTAATAGAAGATAGTACAGTATACTTTATTAAAGATGGTAACGATGATGTGTGGAAGCTAATATTTACAGGCTTTGCAAGCAGCAACGGCAAGTTTGTGTTCTCAAAAGAGAAACTAACGTCATCGGTAGGCATAAATGCTCCTGTTAAAAACAACTTCTTCACACTATACCCCAACCCGGTATCGGCAGGTGCTGTATCAATCGTGATGGATATGGCGGCTGATGCAACCGTAAACATTATGGATATGGGAGGAAAAGTGCTAAACACTCAAACCTTGCAAGGCAACGGGCTTAGCTCACATACACTTAGCACCCAAGGGTTGGCAAACGGCCTTTATATGGTGCAAGTGGCCATGGGTAACCAAGTGTTTACCCAAAAATTAGCAATAAACCAGTAACACTCAAAGCGGGGCGCAGGAACCAGTCCTCGTCCCGTTTTGCGAAGCAAAAATAAGTACAGTAAAAATAAGGGCGCCGGGAGGCGCCCTTATTTTTTACACAAAGTCTTTTTAAACCTTTAGAAGCCTATACTGTTTAAACAGTAAGTAATAAATTTTAGACCCAAAAACATATTCTGTTTCAACTAACTGTGTATTTTTTGGTCTATAAACAGGATGTACACAAATAAAGTAGGGAAAAAAGATTTTTGGCAAAGTAGTTGATTTTTGTATAGAAAAGTTAACTTTCACCCCGAATTAAGACAGAGATATGGCTGAGAATAGTGAGTATAAATACAGAGATATAAAGGTATTTGGTTCTACCGAGTGGTTGGCCAATAATGAAAAGAATTACAGGCTGGTATATGACGAGAGCGAAGTAAGTTATATATACTGCGAAGTTTCGCTATACAACAAATTGTTTGACGAAGAGGACTGGGACCTTAAAATGGAGCTGAAGTGCTACTCGTCAGACAATAAAGAAGTATGCACGCTGAATTGCGACCGCCGCATACGCAAAGAAGACAATATTGTTTTTGTGCGTGAAGGTTGGGGAGTGAAAGAAACCGGCGGTTATTGGAAACGGGGCAGCTACCGTTGGGAAGCACACGTGAACGGTAAGTTTGTGGCTGAAAAGCATTTTTATGTGGAGAAGGAAGGCATTGTGACCGAAAACCACAACCCTTACTTTAAGCTGGAAACTCTTAAGTTGTACGAAGGTCCAGATAGCAACGTAAAACCAAAAGACCGTAAATACTTTAAAACCTTTTACGGTGCTGATGCTCGTTACATTTGGGTTGAGTTTACCGCCGATAACTTGGTGAAACAATACGATTACTGGGCTTGCGAATTAATATTCCAGTTTAAAACCCACACAGGGCAGTTGATTGGAAAAATTGACAAGCTGTTGTTTGTATATCCCCAAGATGAAAAGATTGTTTGCACCGTAGGCTGGGGAAGCGAAACCAAAGGTACTTGGAATAACGACGCGTATTACGTTGATATTCTTTTTATGGACGAGCTGATTGCAGAAGTTCCGTTTAAAGTGGGCTATGATTACGAAGAAGCCGACGATGAGGACTTTGAAGCACAGCCGCCTACATTGGTAGAACGCCAAATACGCAAAGAAGAAATTGAAGCCGCAAAAGGTGCTGAAACCCTTGACGATGTGATGAAGGAGTTTCAAAGCCTGATAGGCTTGGCTCCGATTAAGAAGCGGGTAATGGAATATACCAGCTATCTAAACTTTATTAAGCTGCGCAAACAACGCGGTTTAAAAGATGCTGATAATGTGGTATTGCACGCCGTGTTTAAAGGAAACCCCGGTACGGGTAAAACAACCGTAGCGCGGATGTTGGGTAAAATATACAAGCAAATGGGCTTGCTAAGCAAAGGGCACGTGCATGAAGTGGATAGGGGAGACCTTGTTGCTGAGTACATAGGCCAAACAGCACCCAAAACTAAAGAAGCCATTAAGAAAGCAAAAGGCGGTATATTGTTTATTGATGAAGCCTATGCTTTATCACGCAAAGACGACGATAGCAAAGATTTCGGCCGTGAGGCAATAGAAGTGCTGTTGAAGGAAATGAGCGACGGTACAGGTGATTTGGCTGTTGTTGTAGCAGGTTATCCAGAGCAAATGGATTCATTCATTAACTCAAACCCCGGTTTGAAATCGAGGTTTAATGTTGAGTTTGATTTCCCCGACTATGTTCCCCAAGAGCTAATACAAATTGCTGATTACGCAGCCGATAAACGCGGTGTTAAACTAAGTCCTATTGCCCGCGATACCATGTACCGTAAATTGGTAGATGAATACCGCGACAGGAATAAAACCTTTGGTAACGCACGTTTGGTAAACTCATTGATTGATGAATCAAAAATCAATCTGGGCTTGCGCATCATGAAGCAAAAAGACCCTCAGTTGTTGACCGAAGAAGAACTTTCGACCATTCAAATTGAGGACATTGAGAAAATATACGCTCCTAAAACCAAAAGCCTTGCCGATATACCCATTGATGAAGATTTGCTACGCGAATCGATGGGCAAGCTAAAAGCAATGGTGGGCTTGAGCAAAATCAAAGAAGAGATTGACGAGTTGGTGAAACTGGTGCGCTTTTACCGCGAAACCGGCAAAGATTTCCGCAAATCATTCTCGTTGCATGCTGTATTTACTGGTAATCCCGGTACAGGTAAAACCACAGTAGCGCGTATCTTGGCTCAGATATACAAAGCGTTGGGTATTTTGGAACGCGGCCACATGCTTGAAACCGACCGACAAGGGTTAGTGGGTGGTTACATTGGCCAAACCGCCATTAAAACTGCCGAACTGATTGATAACGCAATGGGCGGCGTACTGTTTATTGACGAAGCCTATTCGTTAACCGAAGGCGGCGGCGGAGATTACGGTCGTGAGGCGGTTGAAACCCTGCTGAAACGTATGGAAGACCGTAGGGGAGAGTTTGTGGTGATAGCGGCCGGATATACCCAAAATATGACTTATTTCCTTGAATCGAATCCCGGTTTGAAATCACGTTTCGACCGTGCATTCCATTTCGAAGATTACAATGAAAATGAGTTGATGGATATTGCCATGCTGCTGTTTAAAGAAAACGGAGTACAGCCTGATAAAAAAGCAAAAGGGCACTTGCAAGAATACTTTAATCACCTATTGACTGTTAAAGATAAATACTTCGGTAATGGTCGCGAGGTGCGCAAGGTTATTGAGCACGTGATTAAAAACCAACACTTGCGCTTGAGCCAAACAGCGCAGGAAGACCGCAACCAAAAAATGATTGAAACCATCACCATTAAAGATGTTGAGGACTTTAGTGTTGACCGCAACCAAGCCGCAAACCCAAGCAGCGGTATCGGTTTTAAACGATAAAATTTTACATTGAATATAAAAAAATATAGCCTGCTAACACTACTTGTTGTTTGCAGGCTTTTTCTTTTTGCCCAATTTGAGGACGAGGAAGAAGAAGTAACAGACACCGCTGATTATGAAGTTGATACAGTAGTGTACAAATGGTTTGAGCCCTACAAAGCCGACTTTCAGTTTTCAATGGGGAGGAATATCCCCGTAGGTAGTTTTGGGGCTAAGAATGACCCTTTTGAAGATGCCTTTGCCACTTCGTATTATGGGCAGATAAGTGTTAATGCGAAGTACTCTAAATTTTTCCATAATAAAATAGGGTATGTAATCGGAGCTGTTTTCAACAGAATGAAGTTTGACTATGTTGCATTTAGTAAGAGCTACATTCAAAAATATGGGGACTCAATTGTATCAGGTTTAGGTTTCTTTTTGTACGAAAACTATGGAGGGTATGGGGGATTATCGTATTCATACTTGCATAAAAAGATAGCTGTTTCAGGAGGGGCCGGTTTTGGTGTTACTTATTTCAGGAAAATAAATAATTACGATGGGTCAATGCAGCTAAACATACAAAGAGGGGTTAATAGCAGTAATTATTATAAAGGAGGCTCTTGGAAGGTGGGCGGTAATGTTGCCCCGCTCTTATTCTTAAATGCAGATATTAAGTATTTAATGAAAGGAGATTGGTACTTACTGGCAAGTACCAATTATTCGCTGTCATACATCAGGTCGGAAGTAAGGGAGGTTATTGATAATAGTTTTAACAGCCCTGAAGTGGATTTTATGAAGCGTAATTTGTTGTTCTCAAACGTAGCAGTAACGTTTGGGATAGGTACAATATTCCGTTAATTACTGGGCTTTAAAGCTAATGGTGTAAGTATATACCGTGCCTGCACCCAACACCGTATCAAGGGTATTAAGCTGCAAATCTTTATCCGTAAGCACTACAATTTTGTATTTTTCAATACTGCCTGCAAGGTTATAAGATACGCTGTCTTCAGCTGCGTTAAACGACCATGTGGCCGATATTGCCTGCGGGTCATTGGCAGCACACTTTGTAGCCCCTTCATCCACAATCAGTGATTTATCTGTTTTATACACATACAGATTATCCTTTTGGCAATTTTCAAGCGTTTCTACATTGTCTTTTTTTGCAGAAACAAACAACCAGCCCTTAGCCCCGCCACCGGTGATAAGTTTTGTTTTCTCACTCACATTCAAAGTATTGTTATTGTCCTTATCCTTCTTGCAAGAACCACATAATAAAGCGCTGATAATTGCTAACACCAAAACCGATTGTTTAATCATAAAAAAACTCCTGCTACGATAGTGTAACAGGAGTTAAAAATAGTGAAAAGCTATATAATATTATAGTTCTCCGTCAAAGTTATAAGCATCGTTGGTAGCTTGGCTGTTGCCATCACCACCATTAGGGCGTGTACGACTATCGTTATTACGATCGCGGTTATCATTGCGAGGGCCACGGTCACGATTATCATTACGTGGACCACGGTCGCGGTTATCACGTCCGCCACGGTCACGGTTGTCGTTACGTGGGCCGCGGTTATCGCGGCCCCTGTCTCCACCACGGTCGCGGTTATCGCGACGCTCACGGCCTTCGTTTTCGTCAGGCTCAGGCATACCTTCAGGGCGTGGTAACAATACTTTACGGCTCAAACGGTATTTACCGGTTTTCTTATCTACTTCAATAAGCTTCACCTTAACCTCTTCGCCAACTTCCATTACACCTTCCATGCTTGGAAGTTTCTTCCAGCTAATTTCAGAAATGTGCAACAAACCGTCTTTACCGGGTAAAAATTCAACAAATGCACCAAACTCAGTAATGGTTTTCACCACACCTTCGTACACTTCGCCAACTTCAGGAACAGCAATAATGCCTTCGATAATCTTCACGGCTTTTTCCATGCCTGCCTTATCGTTGCTGGCAATCTCAACAATACCTTTGTTACCTTCTTCAGTGATGCTGATAGAAGTACCGGTTTCTTTTTGGATGCCTTGTATCATTTTACCACCGGGTCCGATAATTGCACCGATAAACTCAGTAGCAACATCTATGCGCACAATACGTGGAGTGTGTGGTTTGTAATCAGATGCAGGTTCAGCAATGGTTTTGCTCATCTCGCCCAATATGTGCAAGCGGCCTTCTTTGGCTTGGTTAAGTGCTTCTTCAACAATTTCCCAGCGCAAACCATCTATTTTGATGTCCATTTGCACGGCGGTGATACCATTTTTGGTACCTACCACTTTAAAGTCCATATCGCCCAAGTGGTCTTCGTCGCCCAAAATATCAGTAAGTATAGAGTATTTACCATTTTCGCCTGAGATAAGCCCCATAGCAATACCCGAAACCATATTTTTTACTTTTACACCGGCATCCATCAATGCCATGCAGCCTGCGCATACAGTAGCCATTGATGATGAACCGTTTGATTCAAGAATATCAGATACTACACGGATTACATAAGGGTTTACATCATCGCCGGGTAATATCTTTTTCAAACCGCGCATGGCAAGGTTACCGTGCCCGATTTCACGACGGGCAGGTCCGCGGTTTGGTTTTACTTCACCTGTTGAAAAACCGGGGAAGTTGTAGTGCAGCATAAAACGGTTGAAACCACTGTTCATTGGGCTGTCAAGCATTTGCTCGTCCAATTTGCTGCCCAAAGTAACACTGGTTAGCGATTGGGTTTCACCCCTTGTAAATATAGCCGAACCGTGTGCCGATGGTAGATAGTTAACCTCAGTCCATATTGGGCGCACCTCGTTTAGTTTACGTCCGTCCAAACGTACTTTTTCGTTCAATACCATGTTACGCATGGCATCGTACTGCACGTGGCCGTAGTACTTTTTCACCAAGCCTTTCACCTCATCGGTGGTATCTTCGGGCATGGCGGCAATATATTCTTTAACAATTTCAGAAAATGCTTTGCTGCGTTCTTTTTTAGGGGCTTGTGATTTAGCAATAGCATACACCTTGTCGTACAAATCAGCATATACTTTTTTCTTTACCTCTTCATCATTCACTTCATGCACGTACTCCATACGAGGTTTGCGTCCGCCTAAAAGTTCACAAAGTTCAAGCTGTGCCTGGCAGTGCTTTTTAATTGCATCGTGTGCAAATTTCAAAGCTTCTACCATATCAGCTTCAGATATCTCATTCATCTCACCTTCCACCATGTTTATATCATTCATGGTACCGGCAACAATCATATCAATATCACTGTTCTCAAGTTCGCTTTTGTATGGGTTTATAACAAATTTACCGTCGATACGGCCTACACGCACTTCGCTCATAGGGCCGTTAAAAGGTAAATCAGTCAGCATAATGGCCGACGAGGCTGCTAAGCCTACTAAACAATCGGGCATGATGTTTTCGTCAGATGAAATAAGGGTTAGCATTACCTGCGTATCAGCATGGTAATCTTCGGCAAATAGAGGACGTATAGCCCTATCAACCAATCGGCTGATAAGAATTTCATAGTCAGAAAGGCGTGCTTCACGCTTTAAAAAACCGCCCGGAATGCGGCCTACAGATGCAAATTTTTCCTGATAATCAACGGTAAGGGGCAAAAAGTCAGCTCCTTCTTTGTGCTCGGGCGCAGCCACAACGGTTGCTAGTATCATCGTATTGCCCATTTTCAGCACCACTGAACCGTTTGCTTGTTTGGCAAGCCTTCCGGTTTCAATTTCAATTACTTTTCCGTCACCAAAATCGATTGTCTTGGTAACTCCTAGTGGATTAGACATATATTGGATTGTATAAATGTGTAAAAATAACAAAAGCCTTATGGCTATAAGGCTTTTGATTTATTAAGGTTTTAGTTCGTCAAAATATTTTGAACTTATTTCCTAATGTTAAGTTCTTTAATAATGGCCCTGTACCTGAAAATGTCTTTCTTGGCCAAGTAGTCCAATAAAGCACGGCGCTTACCTACCAGTTTAATTAGGCTAAGCTCTGCCGAATGATCCTGTTTGTTTTCTTTCAGGTGCCCAGTAATGTGTTGTATACGGGCAGTAAAAAGGGCTATTTGAGCCTCGGCACTGCCTGTGTTTGTTTCCGCGCCGCCGTGTTGTTTAAATATCTCTTTCTTAACTTCTGATGTAACTTGCATCGTATTACGGTTTATCTCTTATAAAATAGTGTGCAAAGATATTAAGAGTAATAACATAAAGCAAATGTTTGTTTACTTAATGTTAGCATTTATTCATCAATCTTTAATCCTCCAAGGCGGGTTTAGTCTGTTTTCGCCTGCGTGGTAAATGCACAGTTTATTTCCGTCGGGGTCGTTAAAATAGGCTTCACGCCATAACCACGGCTGGTTGGTAGGAGGCATAATAAACACAATGCCCTTATTTTTTAATTGATCAAAAGTGCCGTCAACATCCTCACATTCAAAATACAACATCGTGTCGGATGGGACTACGTTTTCAGCATGATGTAATGAAAAGGTGGCTTGATTGCCGGGAATTATAAACCGAGCATAAATATCGGTAAGAACTATTAACTGAAACCCTAACGTTTTGTAAAAGGCTACAGAGTTGTTGATATTGCTTACCGATACTATTACTTGGTTTAATTGCACGGTTAAAATTCTTAAGAAGCGGTTTCGGCCTTTTTGCTTTTGCTTTTCTTTTCAGTAAGCAGTTGTAGCAATAGTGCCATTTTTTCTTTCAGTTCTGTGCGGGGCACTATAAAATCAAGAAAACCGTGTTCTAACAAAAACTCAGCGCTTTGAAAACCTTTAGGCAAATCTTTACCGATGGTTTCTTTAATTACACGTGGACCTGCAAAGCCTATCAGGGCTTCGGGTTCAGATATGTTAAAATCGCCCAGCATTGCAAAGGATGCGGTAACACCACCTGTAGTAGGGTCGGTCATTAGCGATATGTAAGGAATTCCTTCTTTACTCAACAACGCCAATTGTGCACTGGTTTTAGCCATTTGCATCAGCGAGTGGGCAGCTTCCATCATACGGGCACCGCCCGATTTTGAAATTACTAATAAAGGAATATGGTTGGCACGGCTGTGTTGTATAGCCCGCGAAATCTTCTCGCCCACTACACTACCCATACTACCGCCAATAAAGTTAAAATCCATACAGGCAACCACTAATGGATGGCCGTCAACTTTACCTACACCGGTGCGTAAAGCATCGTGTAAGCCGGTTTTTTGTATGCTTTCTTCAATACGTTGCTTGTAGCTTTTGCTATCCGTAAACTCCAAAGGGTCAGCACTAAGCATATTAGCGTCTAACTCTTTGTAGTGACCTTCGTCAAACAAAATCTCAAAATACTCCTCAGAGCCAATTTTGTGGTGGTATTGGCAATGTGGGCATACGTAGTTTGCCTGTTTGTGGTCTTCGGTAAGTGTAGCCTTTTTACAACGGGGACATTTGTACCATAATCCTTCCGGTGTAGCTTTTTTATCTTTAGTAGAAGTAGATATTCCTTCTTTGAGGCGTTTATACCAACTCATTTGTTAGTTATTGGGTTTATCCCGGTTATAGGTAGTAGCTTGTTAGTCAGTGTGTAGTTTACTGATAACCAACAAAAGTTACCTGCTAACCAAAAATCAAAGATAATAGTTATCGGCAAACGGAAAACAAATTCTCCGATAACCAGTAACTATTACCCGATTGTATGAAAATTAAAGAATTAAGCGATGGTAACGTCCTTGTTAAGGTACACATCTTGGATGGCGTTCAACAAAGCAACGCCTTCGTTTATTGGTTTTTGGAAAGCTTTACGACCTGAAATCAAGCCCATACCGCCGGCACGTTTGTTAATAACTGCAGTGCGAACAGCATCAGCCATATCGGTAGCACCTTTGCTATCGCCACCACTGTTAATCAAACCGGCACGGCCCATGTAACAGTTAGCCACTTGGTAACGGCAAAGGTCAATAGGGTTATCGCTTGAAAGCTCAGTGTACATTCTTTCATCCAATTTACCGTAGCTGCTTGAGCCTGTATTAAGAGCTTTAAAACCGCCGTTGTTTTCAGGTAATTTTTGTTTGATGACATCGGCTTGGATAGTTACACCCAAGTGGTTGGCTTGGCCTGTTAAATCGGCAGATACGTGGTAATCAACACCGTCTTTTTTGAAAGCATTGTTACGTACATAGCACCACAACACAGTAGCCATACCCAATTCATGCGCTTCTTCAAAAGCTTCAGCAACCTCAATAATCTGGCGTGAAGATTCTTCAGAACCAAAATAAATAGTAGCACCCACCGCAGTAGCACCTAAGTTCCATGCTTCGCGAACGCTGCCGAACATAATCTGGTCGAATTTGTTAGGGTAAGTAAGCAACTCGTTATGGTTGATTTTTACCATAAAAGGTATTTTGTGAGCATACTTGCGAGACATCATGGCAAGGTTACCAAACGTAGTGGCAACGGCATTACAACCGCCCTCAATAGCAAGTTTTACGATGTTTTCAGGGTCAAAGTAAATAGGGTTTTTTGCAAACGACGCTCCGCCGCTGTGTTCAATACCTTGGTCAACAGGAAGTATTGATACATAACCGCTGCCGGCCAAACGTCCGGTGTTATAAATAGCATTAAGGCTACGCAACACTTGTGGGTTGCGGTTGCTGTTCACCCAAACGCGCTCGGTGAAATCGGGGCCGGGCAAGTGCAGCATATCTTTTGATACGGTTTTGCTCTCATGGTTTAGCAGGGCATCAGCTTTGTCGCCCAGCAGCTCTTGGATTTTCGAAATGTCCATCATAGTATGAGGTCGGTTTTTAAAAATTTCGGCAAAGGTATGTTTTTTTTTGAATGTGCAGAGGTAAACTGTTAACAGCCTATTGTTAGTAGTTGATGAGCAATGCAAGGGGTATTAGCACATTGGTTATTTAGTATATTTGTTATTATATGACGGTTTCAGTTACAAAAATTAGCGACCCCGCTGCTTTACAACGGGCGTTTGATATACGGGTGAAGGTATTTGTGGATGAACAGGGCGTTAATAAGGATTTGGAGTATGAACACGAAGAGGAAAGCACCCATTTTATTGCCATGGTTGATGGGAAAGAGGCCGGTACTGCCCGTTGGCGCAAAACCGAGAAGGGGATAAAGTTGGAACGTTTTGCTGTATTGCCCGATTTTAGAAGCGCAGGAGTGGGCAGGGAATTGGTAAAAGCAGTACTAAATGATATTGATACGAAAGCACAAAAAATATACCTGCACGCTCAAAGCCAAGTAGTTGATTTTTATAAAAAGCAAGGATTTGAACCCGAAGGCGAAGAGTTTGAAGAAGCCGGAATAAAACACTTTAAAATGGTGTTGAAGTGATTAATACGATGCCGAAACAGGTTCGGCATGACTCGCAGTTTAATGCTTCTGGCACACTCTTTAACTCACCCCGAAAAAATAGTAGCCCGACGTTCCCACAGTCGCCCCTCTCTAATTGTAATTAGAGAGGCGAAAAGTTGGGTAATCATACAATTATTTAGTCGTCAGGGGTGAGTTAAAAAGGTTGTCTTAGGAACTCAATACAGATAATTCATTAACCGTGATACGATGCCAAACGAGTTCGGTATGGCTGGTTGAGGTTAGCACACTCTTTAACTCACCCCCGAAAAAATAGTAGCCCGACGTTCCCACAGTTGCCCCTCTCTAATTGCAATTAGAGAGGGGAAAAGTTGGGTAATCGTACAATTATT
>OFDN01001066.1_pt1 | contig 19584 bp, 18 predicted proteins | sample 1520971 | NCBI WGS metagenome assembly OFDN01 (sample SAMEA94257418, study PRJEB24077) | hot springs metagenome | biome: Aquatic biome; feature: Geographical feature; material: Water | place: India | collected 2012-06-12 | depth 5 m
TACTTAAACGGGCGGCCTCACACAAGTTGAGGCCGCCCGTTTTTATTAACTATCAAACAAATAAGTAGCTAAAACACCACTTTGGTGTGTTGTAGTACATAATTACCCGTAGGGTTGATAAACGTTAGTATTTTTATACCCTCGGCCAATGTTCCGGTTTCAATTTCATAGCGACCTTCGTCCAAATTGGTTAATTGTTTTTCAACCAATAGCCTGCCTGATATATCGTGCAACTGCACGGTAAGTTTATCATACGCAGCGGGAGTTTCAAAAGCCAGCGTGCCTTGTGCCGCAATTACTTTAATAGGAGAGGGGTTAAAAATATCCTGCACAGCACTTGCTGCCGATTGTGCATTGATGGTGGAGTCAATCCACTTACTAAGTGCGATTACGCTAACATAACGTCCCGGACCTTCTTCAGTAGTAACCAGCCCTGAACCGCCACTTACAATGCCCACTTGCACCCACTCGCCGTTTCGTTTAGCTACCAACGGGCCGCCACTATCACCCGATGCTGCTCCTGCCTGTTTATCAGGACTTGTATAGCCTGCGCACAGGTATCCCAAATGGTTAAAGCCATAAGTGCTTTGGCAGGTGGTTTGGCTAATTATTTTTATGGAAGCCTTTTGCAAGGTATCAGGTGTGCTAAAATCATCATCGTTTAATATTCCCCAGCCCATGGCTGTTACAGGCTGTCCTTCGTTAATCAGTGCTGCATCATTGGCAGTTGCGGTTAAGCAAGGAGTATACGTTGAATGACTCTTTAAACGCATCAGCGAAATATCTACGCCTGAATTCATATCACCCATTAAGTCGTAACCGGGGTAAACAATAATGGTATCAATGTTAATGGTTTGCGAGCCAGCTTGAGGGTTTGCGCTGCTTAAACCGTTTATTATTGCTCTTGAAGGTTTAGGGACAATGTTTTCGAAACCCAAGCCGCAATGTCCGGCGCTTAACACCCAATTAGACCGAATTAGCGAGCCGCCGCAGATATGTTCACCATCGGCAGCTACAAGCTGAACCATCCACGGGAATTCGTTTTTCTGACTGGGAGTGCCGCCCACAATAGGTTGCGCATACAGTGCATTGAGGCACAAGGTAAGCAGTAATGTTGCAGTAATTTTTAGTTTCATAGTATTTTGTTATCAGACACCGTATTAACGTAAACCGTTTCATAGGGTTGTAACTCAAATATATTTTATTCTTTTTTAGGACAGAAATAAAACATTGCCACCCCGCTATCGTACACCTTATGTTGGGTAATGCTTAAGTTCACTTGCTTTTTAATGTCGGGGAAAAGCTCAATCCCTTCTCCAAGTAATACGGGTATGTAGGCAATAATGTATTCATCAATCAATCCAGCATCGTGCAGTAAAGTGTTTATTTGCCCACCACCCAAAAGCCAGATATCGCCCCCATCTTGCTCCTTAAGTTTCCTCACAAAATCGGCAGGGTTTTCAGTAACTCGTTCAGCTACCTCCAATATGGGTTTGGTTGCGCTGCGGGTAAACACAAACGATTTTTTTCCGTCATACGGCCATTTGCCGTCAAAACTCAGGCAAACTTCATACGTAGCATACCCCATTACAATGGTATCAATGCTATTGTAAAAGGGTTCGTAACCGTAATCCTCGTCGGTGGGGCTGGGCAGCCAATCGATAGCCCCGTCGGGGCGGGCAATTTTTCCGTCAAAGCTGGCGGCAATGTAAAGTTTTACTTTTCTCATAGTTTTAAATGTGTCTGCAAAAATGCCTTGCATCCCTTTTTAAAAATTGTACAGAATTTTCCTTTTTGCAATTTCAACCAAAAAATCAAACAAGTCGTAAAATCAACGTTTAAACATTGATGCGTTTCGTTGGGTAATAAAAGTTTTGTAGAAGCCATGAAAATAGTGGTGCGGCTTTCTTAATAATTTTATAAATTGGGCACATGAACAATGCTTCGCACACCCTTCCGCAGATACAATCGTTTGAAGAATATACATCCGTTTACAAACAAAGTACAGAAAACCCCGAAGGCTTTTGGGATGATATAGCAAAAAGCTTCCATTGGTACAAACCTTGGGAAACCACCCTTGCGTGGAGTTTCAATCCTCCTAAAGTAGAGTGGTTTAAAAAGGGGACAACCAACTTGTGTTATAACGCACTCGACCGTCACCTTGAGACCCGTGGCAATCAAACGGCAATTATTTGGGAGCCTAATAATCCTGATGAAGCCATTAGAACACTTACATACAATGAGCTGCATGCAGAGGTGTGCAAGTTTGCCAATGTACTGCTGGCGCAAGGTTTGCAAAAAGGGGATAGGGTTATTTTGTACATGCCTATGGTACCCGAAGCGGGGATAGCCATGCTGGCTTGCACGCGCATTGGCGTGGTACACTCTATTGTGTTTGCAGGTTTCTCTGCACAATCATTGGCCGATAGGATGAATGATAGCAGTGCAAAAGCGGTAATCACTGCCGATACATTTAAACGCGGAGATAAAACCGTAGCCTTAAAAGCGATTGTAGATGAAGCATTAAAAACATCGCCCACGGTAATAAAAAGTATTGTGTATAAACGCACAGGCGATGCTATTGATTGGACAGCAGGGCGTGATGTGTGGTGGCACGATGAAATGGCAAAAGTAACGGCACAAAACACCCCCGCCGAAATGGATGCCGAAGACCCGTTGTTTATTCTTTATACCTCAGGCTCTACAGGAAAACCCAAAGGTATTTTGCATACCACGGCCGGTTATATGGTATACGTGGCCTATACATTTAAAAACGTATTTCAGTACAAAGAAGGAGATATATACTGGTGCACAGCTGATGTGGGTTGGATTACAGGGCACAGCTACCTTGTATATGGTCCGTTGCTAAACGGTGCTACAACCGTATTTTTTGAAGGTGTACCCACTTGGCCTTCGCCCTCGAGGTTTTGGCAGGTAGTGGATAAACATCAAGTAACCATATTTTACACTGCCCCAACGGCTATACGTTCGTTAGAAACCGCAGGGTTAGGTCAGTTTGAAGGAACTAAACTCGACAGCCTTCGTGTGTTGGGTTCTGTAGGAGAGCCTATTAACGAAGAGGCTTGGCATTGGTACAGCGAAAACGTAGGTAAAAACCGTTGTCCCATTGTGGATACTTGGTGGCAAACCGAAACAGGCGGAGTAATGATTAGCCCATTGGCAGGTATTACCCCGCTAAAGCCGGCGTTTGCAACCTTGCCTATGCCGGGCATACAACCCGTGTTGCTTGACGAAAAAGGAAATGAAATTGAAGGTAATGGGGTAGAAGGGGTATTGTGTGTTAAATTTCCATGGCCGGGCATGGCTCGCACCGTGTATGGCGATGATGACCGCTATGCGCAAACGTATTTCTCAGCCTATAAAGGCTATTATTTTACCGGAGACGGTTGTAAGCGCGACGAAGACGGGTATTACCGCATAACGGGTCGCGTAGACGATGTGATAAATGTATCAGGGCACCGAATAGGGACGGGTGAAGTTGAAAGTGCCATCGATGAACATGAGTTAGTGGTTGAAAGTGCTGTGGTCGCTTATCCACACGATATTAAAGGTCAAGGGATTTACGCGTATGTAATCTGCCACCATACACCGCAAGACGTTGACAAACTAAGGTCTGAAATAAAAGAAATTGTATCGCGCATTATTGGTGCATTTGCCAAACCTGATAAAATACAAGTAGTTACAGGACTACCCAAAACCCGCAGCGGAAAAATTATGCGCCGCATTTTGCGCAAAGTAGCCGAGGGCGATACGTCTAATCTTGGAGACACTTCAACCCTGTTAGACCCCTCTGTGGTGAATAGTATTAAAAAGGGCGCGTTGTAATAAAGATCTATTGAATTTTGAGTTTAAGATATACAGATTAATTTGCCCAATTTAATGGCAAATATTACAAGCTCATAATTATTAACTAAGAGTAATAATATTAAACAGTGGAAATAGAATTATCTAACAATAAGAGCGTCTTTTACGGACGCTTAATTGTAATACTATTAATTGTCCGTATAGCAACATTTAAAATTGATGTTTCTTTAGAGGTAATATTATACCTCACGGTTCTTTTGCTGATTATTATTTCCGGTATAAAGAAAAACTTGTGTAAGATTATTTTAACTGATTACACCCTTGAACTGGTTTACAAAAACATTTATTCTTCTTCGGTTAAAAAATTCAAACGATCTGAATTAGTAACAACTTTGGAGAAAGGCACAAAAATGAGAAATGGTAAAAAAGAGCAACTGGTAATAAAAGCGAATGGTGAAATAGTTGATGTAGTGCATGTTTCCTATTTTAAGAAAAGTGAATTTGAGCAATTACTTAATCTTTCATAAATAATTTTAACTCTTCTTGTATAATTTACATACCCCCAACGTCTTAAAACTTTTAGGGATAAGAAGGGGGCGACTTTAGGTGCATCGGTTATTTTAGTTTTTGTTGTGAATTAAAGGTTACACAGTCATTCATCGAATAGATTTTCATCTAAACAAAAGAGCGTTAATAAATTACTCATCCACTGTTGTAATAAATTCCTTACTATTGATTGTTTAGGATTAATGGCAACTACTCCTTTATCCATCAAAGCTTAAATGGTCGGTTGGTAAAATTTAAATTCCGTCTAATCTTGGAGACACTTCAGCCCTGTTAGACCCCTCTGTGGTGGATAGTATTAAGGCAGGAGCCTTATAATTAAGCTATATTTTTGCCGTTATTGTTTTTATAATGAGAGTAACAGGCAGATATATAGCAACTTTTGGGTTGGTTTTGTTGGGTGTGGCTGTAAAAGCACAGGATACTACTTTGTCTATCCGCGATGTAACGGTAATTTCTGATTATGTACCTTATTTGGCCGATGCAGTAAAGGAAAAAACAGCTCCTGTGGCCGAGGCTCCTGATGCACCGTTGCCCAAACTTTCGTATTCAATTATACCCATACAATTCCGTACCGTTTCCCGCCTGGATATACCCAAAGCGTTGGAGATGGGAAAAAATACACCTCCCAACCTTAGGAACAACCATATCAGGCTTGGGTTTGGTAATTATGCCTCGCCTTTGGCCGAGATATACCTGCACAACAAACGCAGCGAATACAGTGCTTACGGGTTAACAATCAAGCACCTTTCTGCCAATGGACCCGATAAAGCCATATTTTCAGATAACAACGTTAGCTTGTTTGGTAAGCGTTTCTTTAAAACAGGCACACTGTTCGGTGATTTTGATTATGTGCGTAACGGGCTGCGTTTTTACGGATTCGACAGAACGTTTCCTTATACTCCAAGCGACGATAGTTTGAAACAGGTGTACAACACATTTGCGGTGAGTACAGGTTGGGAAAGCAAAGAGTGGGGCAAACGCAAAATGCAGTTTAAAGGCGATGTTGCTTTTCATAATCTTACTGATAAATGGGGGGCACAAGAAAACGATGCTACAATTAATACATCTTTTAAAACCCTTATTAAAGAAGATGTGCTAAAGGTAAATCTTGCATATAGCTATAGCTCTTACAGCGATAGCTTGGGCAGCCTTAACCGTAACTTTGTTCACTTAAATCCCCGTTATACTCCTAACGGAGATAAGCTAAAACTAACCTTGGGTGTAAATTCATCGGTGTATGTTGACACTGCAAAACCTAAGTTTTATTTATTCCCCGTTGTGGATGCTGAATACGAGATTGAAAAAGGATTTTTCTCTGCCATTGCAGGGGTAAATGGCGGTTTGCAAAAAAACACCCTTCGCAGTTTTATTACTGAAAATGCGTTTTTATCCAACCGTATAGCAATGGGTAATACCGTAAACCGTTTTGAAGGTTATTTGGGTATAAAAGGCAAGGCCAACGCTAACTTTGGGTTTATAGGCCGCGTGTTTTATAACCAGTTTAACGATATGGCGGTATTTATTGCTGATAGCACGGTATTGCGAAGGTTTAAACCTTTGTATATTGATGCGCACGTTATCCGTTTTAACGCGGAATTGGCTTACCAATACAGCGAGAAGGTGCGTTTGAACCTGACTGCAAACGTTTATAACTATAAAGTACAAGACTCAAAACAAAAGGCATGGCAATTACCCACTGCCGAGGTGAAACTAAACACTACTTACAATATAGGTAATAAACTGCTGCTTAGTGCCGATGTGTTTGTGATGAACCAACGCCCCGCCACCAGTGAGTACACTACTTTACCTGCTACCAATCTGAAAGCGTTTGCTGATTTTAATTTCGGGATGGAATACCGCTACCGCAAAACACTTTCGTTGTTTGTGAGACTGAATAATATTTCTTCGGTGCGTTACCAACGTTGGTACAATTACCCTACCTATAGTTTAAATGGCATGGGTGGTATTACTTTTAGCTTGTAAACTTTGTTTCGAGAAGCTAGTTATCGATAATTAATTTTTTGAGATAATTAATATGCCCATTACTAAATGAAACGATGTATACTCCATTTTCTAGGGTAAGAGTATCGAATCCCAAAATATGTGTGCCTAAAGGTTTGTATGTGTTTTCAATAGTTGTAATACGTTTGCCTAGGATGTCATAAATTTCTATGGTGATAAAATCTTCCGCATCAAGGTTATATTGAATGTATATGTTCTCACGTGCAGGATTAGGAAAAACATCAAACGTGGACAACTTGCTTCCGTTTGGGACCTTAAAGTTACCTTCTGTATCGGTTGAGAGAAAGAAAATGTCAGAAGAGTTAGGTTCAATGGGGAGAAGGTCTTTGTCCTTATTATCAACATTACCAATCAAGAAGGCCATTTTATGAAATGCGCTTTTTTCATAAAACATTGTTTTATGCAATCCATTAAATAGTGGTTTATAAGACGACGTTTTGAGTGTAAATAGTGGGTTTAATCCGGTATCAGTAAACACAATGTTATTTTTCTCAAAAAACTTGTATCCTTCAGCATTATCGCGCATTGCAATTCCTGAAAAGTTATTTCCATCAATTTCCTTTGTGCTTATGATCTGTAAGTTTTGGTCATAATGACTGAAATTTTTTTTGTTCCCTGAATATACAAAGGCAACTAATAAAGACGTATCATATTGCTTCACCTGTGAAAAGTTGTAGTCTCCCAGTGTGTTGTCTGGATAGGAGTCGTAATACAGTATTTTATCCTCAATGATATTACCGGAACTGTCTATTAAAAGAGCAGAAGCAGTATCTGATATTGTAGAGAAGGGAGGAGAAGAATCATGGAAATAAATATTTCCGAAAAGTGCGTATCGTTTTTTATTGGGGATGTAACCTACTCTATAAAACAATCGGAATGTGATATTTATTTTCTTTCCCCAAAGAAGCTTTCCCGCAGGACTTATTTTTATCAATTCATTCCGCTCTCTGTTGGCTGTTATATTCAATGGGCTTGTTTTGCAAAGCACTATAATATTCCCATCCTTATCCACCAATGAATGAACTGGAAATGATGACTCAATAGCACCAACTTTAATGATGGGGTATTTAAAACTCCATATTGTATCCCCAGCATAATCAATTTTATATACAACAGGTGTTACTAATCCTTCATCCGTTAAACTCCCTCCAACAGCGACAATGGTATTGTCAGGACTCTGCATAAGTGCATTGGTTTGGTAATAGAATTGATCTATACTTCTTTCGATATTAGTTCGGTATTCATTTCGGTATATTTTTTCCCAAACCTTGTTCCCTGAATAATCAATTTTAGCGAAATATACTCCCGGATCGTCCATTGCCGATAGCGGGTTAATATCCGAATTAGAATGTCCACCAATTATAAAGCCGTCTTCAACCTCAACAAAACCATAAACTAAGTCATAGCCCAGTGTATTGTACTGTCTGAAAAAGTTGTAATCTTGACAGCATACATTGTCAAACAACAAAAAGAATATTAGTAGATATGATAATCTTCCCATGTATGAGTGAACGTGAAATGTAGGTCTCTGGATGTAATTTCTTGTTAAAACAATCAATACCCGTCAGCCAGCATAGGCATGAATTTTCGCCAGTCAACCTTGCCTGCCTGTTTACCCATACGTACAATAATCAAGTTTTTAGCAGGGTTCACATAAATGTATTGCCCCAAAATTCCGATGGCCATAAAATCACCGTTTTTAGTGGGCAGCCACCACCCGTATTGGTAAAACCACGCACTACCGTTTGCAGTATCCACCTTCGTAGAAGTTTCAACCCATTCGGGGCTTAGTAATTGTTTCCCGTTCCAATTTCCTTTGTTAAGATATAGCCTACCGATTTTTGCAAAATCGCGGGTACGGGCATTCACACAACAAAATGTTTTTTCTACCCCGCCGTTTCTTTTATCAAGGCTCCAACTGGCACTGTATTCCATTTGCAAAGGTTTCCAAAGCTTCTCCTCCAAGTATTGCGAAATCGTTTTTCCTTTTAATGCCTTTTCAAGCACCAAACCCAATAATTGTGTATTCCCGCTGATGTAGTCAAACTCTTTAGCAGGCTCATTTACCACCTTCAGTTTCTTACATTCCTTATACAAATTTCGGCCATAATAAAACGAAGCCGCGTGCCCGAAAGGGTTCCAATAGCTTTCGTTAAACCTAACTCCCGAAGTCATTTGCAGCAAATCGCGCACGGTTACCTTTTCAAAACTCTTGTTCAGTTGGGGAAGATACTTCAACACCGAGTCGTTAACGTCCAGCAAGCCGTCGTCAACCGCAAAACCAATCAATACAGACAAAACCGATTTCCCCACCGAAAAAGAAGGGATAATCGAAGCCGAATCATAATCGCTGAAATAATTTTCGTAGTGTATCGAGTCGTCTTTGATAATCAAAAACGCCACGGTTTTATTATCCTTTAAAAACTTTTCAAAGCTCGCCTCTCGGTCATTAACGGTGATATTTTTTGGAGCTTTAGGGTGTTGTGCTTTGAAGAATGTAAACGCAACGCTATCTGCATTAACAGTGTGGGCAGGAAATTTTTTATAGTCTTTTAAATCAGCAAAATTGTAAAATACAAAACGCCCCAATTTGCACGACGGCAACACAACAATTGCAACGCAAAGGAGCAGTAAATAAATAGAGGTAGGTGTCTTCATAGCTTTTACTTGGCTAAAATATAGTAAAATTGCCTTACCAACACAGTACGCTGTGCTGGCAATAATTATTGTGATGACGAAAACACTTGCCCCGCCGCGCCATGTAAACGTGGTGCGATACGTAACCCCGCTACGCGAAGGCGGCTCTTTGCCTGCCATTGCCGAGGCGGACGATGATTTTTTGTACGTGCTGAAATTCAGAGGGGCAGGGCAGGGGGTAAAATCGCTGATTGCGGATTTTATTGGCGGTGAGATTGCCCGAGTGTTGGGTTTTAAAGTACCCGAAATGGTATTTGCCCATTTGGACGCTGATTTTGGTCGCACCGAGGGCGACGAGGAAATACAAGAGTTGTTGCGCAAAAGCGAGGGCTTAAATTTGGGCGTGCATTACCTGCAAGGCAGTATGACGTACGACCCTGCGGTAACGCTGATAGACCCGTTGCTATCTTCAAAAATCGTGTGGTTGGATTGTTTGCTAACCAATGTTGACCGCACGGCACGCAATACTAATATGCTGTGGTGGAATAAAGAGTTGTGGCTGATTGACCACGGGGCTTCGTTGTATTTTCACCACTCGTGGGACAATTGGGAGGAACAGGCCAAAAAGCCTTTTGTGCAGGTTAAAGACCACGTGCTGATGCGTCGCGCCACCGAGTTGGAAAGGGTAGATGCTGAGTTTAAACAAGTACTTACGCCCGAAGTTATCCGAGGGATTGTGGCACAAGTGCCCGATGAATGGTTACTTGAAAACACGATAGATGAAACTGCCGGCAGTCGCAGGGAAGTTTATAGCCGCTTTTTGGAAACCCGCTTACAGGTATCAGAAATTTTTGTGAAGGAGGCAGAAAATGCAAGAACATCACCTTTTTGAGTATGCCGTGATACGCATTGTGCCCCGCGTGGAGCGTGAGGAGTTTATTAATGTGGGGGTTGTACTGTTTTGCAAGAAGCATCAATTTTTGCAGGTGAAATACGTGGTGGATGCCCAACGGTTGCAGGTGTTTTGCCCCGTGCTGGATGTGCCCGCTGTTGAGGCGTATTTGGCAGGATTTGAAAAAATTTGCAAGGGCGATGCCGATGGCGGTCCTATTGCAAAGTTAGACCTTGCTTCGCGGTTTCGTTGGCTAACGGCCAACCGCAGCACGGTGTTGCAAACCTCAAAAGTGCACCCCGGCCTTTGCTCCAACCCTGTAAAAAAACTTAATCAGTTGTTTGAGGAGTTGGTGGGGTAATTATACTGAACTTGTTTCAGCATCGTATAAACTATACAAACATTACTATGAGAGAAATAATAATCGATAAGCTGAAAGGAATTGAGCAAAACAACAACGTAAAAATCTTGTACGCTTGCGAATCGGGCAGCAGGGCATGGGGTTTTGCTTCGCCTGACAGTGATTACGATGTACGGTTTATCTACATCCATAATCCTGATTATTATTTATCGATAGATAATGCTGATGATGTAATTGAATTACCCGTGAACGAAGTATTGGATATAAGCGGCTGGGACATTCGCAAAGCATTAAAACTGTTTCGTAAATCAAATCCGCCGTTGATGGAGTGGCTGCAATCGCCCATTGTGTATGCTTGTAACGAAGAGTTTTATGCGCAAATGACGGCCCTTGCCCCGCAATACTACATTCCCCGGGCGGGCTGTAACCACTACCTTAGCATGACCGCTAATACTTTTGAAAACAGCTTATCGGGCGAACAAGTGAGGATAAAGAAATACTTTTATGCACTACGGCCTGTATTGGCTTGCCTTTGGACGATAGGGAAGGGCACACTCCCGCCAATGGAGTTTGAACCCTTACGTTCTATCATTAACAATACAGAAGTGCAAAATGCTATAGATGCCTTGCTATTACAAAAAACGCAGGTAGATGAAAAACATACAATTCCGCCTGTATCCGTATTGCAAAAATTTATTGCTGAAAGTATGCAGTTTTGCAGAGAACAGGAGCACACAACGGCTGCAACAAAAAATCCCACCGAACCGCTAAACGAATTATTTAGGAAATACCTGCATGAAAGTTGGTGATACATTTATACCCGATAGTAATGTAGTGTTGCACGCCATTAGCGGTAGCAGGGCATACGGGTTATCTACCCCTCAATCGGATACGGATGTTAAAGGGGTTTTTATTTTACCTAAGATGGAGTTTTACGGGCTTGAATATGTTGAGCAAGTGAACAACCCTACCAATGATATTGTGTTTTATGAGTTAAAGCGGTTTTTTGAACTGCTGCTAAAAAATAACCCCAATATCCTTGAATTGTTGGCTACCCCCGTCAATAGTTTGTTGTACAAGCATCCGTTGATGGAGCGTGTGAAACCCGATGTGTTCTTATCTAAACTTTGCCGGCAAACTTTTGTGCAATATGCTGAGGCACAAATAAAAAAGGCACGCGGACTTAATAAAAAAATACACAATCCTGTAGAAAGGCAACGAAAAACCGTTGTAGATTTTTGTCACGTGGTGAGCGGGCAGGGGAGTGTGCCATTGCAACAATGGCTTTTGCAAAAGGGATACAAACAGGAAGAATGCGGATTGGTGGCATTGCCCCATTTTAGGGACGGATATGCGGTGTTTCATGCCTCGCAAGGGGGAGACATGAAGGGGATTTTCTCAGGCGATTATGCCAATGATGTATGGGTAAGCACGGTGCCTAAAGGGATTGAGCCCGTTGCTGTTTTAAGTTTTAATAAAGACGGCTATTCGGTGCATTGCCGCGAGTATAAAGAGTATTGGGATTGGGTGGAGAAGCGGAACGAGAACCGTTACCAAAATACGTTGGAACACGGCAAGAATTACGATGCCAAAAATATGATGCACGTTTTCAGGCTATTGAACATGGCCGAAGATATTGCCACCAAAGGCGAAGTAATAGTTGAGCGACCTGAACGTGATTTTTTGCTGCACATTAAAAGCGGTGAGTTTGAATACGATTACCTGTTGCAACAAGCAATGGGAAAAGTAAACACGGTAAACCAACTGTTTGACAACTGCGCTTTACCCGAAACCCCCGACCCGCAAACGGTGAACAGCCTGTTAATAGAGTTAAGGGAAGAGTTTTATAAGGGAGTTTAATCAGTTGTTTGGGGAGTTAGTGGGGTAGTCATTCCCAACTTGATTGGGAATCATGACTGACAAATTTGATTACAGAGTGAGATTCCCGCCTGCGCGGGAATGACGGGTTACCGATAGTCATGCTGACGAAGGAAGCATCTTTGTACAACGTTTAACAAAGTTTCCTCGCTATGCTTCGGAATGACAGAATGCCCCCGTTAGCGCAAGCGTCCCGCTTGTGCCAACGGGGGGACAAGCGGTAAATGATTTTATATTAATAAATTTACCTTTCGAGGTTTACAAAAAGATTAAATAGTTCTTCAGCGCAATAAAAACTAACACCATTGCGACTATTCTGTGAAATTTTTGAGGCTTTCCTTCTATAGCTCTTAAAACAGTTTGGACGATAAACATAAATTTTTCCTTTGTTTGATGTCTGGGCGAATGCTCTAATTAATTTTAAGGATATTGGGTTTACAGAAAGCCATAATGTATTTAACACCCTTGTATCATCATTAGTGAAAAGTGTAAATATTGAATCAGGATTATGAGAAATAAACAAGGAGGCAAGAACTGTATCATTTTTTTCATTGCCTGTTTCTAATACACGCTCTTTATAAAAAACAACTCTATCAAAATCTGTTTTGAAATGAAAATAATAAAGCGAAGTGTCTGCGAGGATTTCCGGGTACAGTGTATAAAATAATTCGTCAAAACTCTGCATGTTTTTTGTGTACAAAACAAAACTAAACGCCTGTCGCTCATTTAATAATTTGCCTACTGCCATCAATGAGTCAACATCCAGATCATATAAATAGTTATATGTCTTATAAATTGACTTTCCATTAATTTTTTTGACATACTTACACCAATTAGAACTTTTGATCGAATTGACGGAATCGTAATAGCACCTAATGCTTAAACCGCCATAGTCTTTAGTATAATATAAGTTGCTGAAGACTGTCGAATCTAAATAGGAATGAAAATCAACAACATTAATATTACTCATTACACAAAAAAGTGGGCTGGGAATGAACATAGAGTCATAGCCAGAAACCTCTAGGTTATTACATCTTTTAAATTCACTTGGTATAACAAGAGCATATTTTGCCGTGTCGTTTGGGTCGTAAATTCGGGTTATATGATCTTTTTCAAAAAAAGGAACAATTTTCCGCCCAATAAAATACACATCAACATTGGAAAGAGAAAATTCTTTAATAAATATGTTGTTATAGGAGGTATTGTATCCGCTAAAGCAAATGAAAATAAGTGAATCAATTGACTTATTGTGCGGAAACACAATATTTCTCCATTTATTTGAACACTGGATTATTAGCTTGGTCGGCTGTTTTAAAATTATAGTATCTAATTGCTCTTGAGTGTGCAGTTCAACAACCTTCTCTTCATCGAACTTTGCAGACAAACATAGAGTAGTATTAATATTAAACCCAAATAAGTTGGTAAAGTATACTACCAACGTAATTGCAAGTAGTAACCTAAAAATTTTAAATTTTTCCATCCTTATTAACTTTAAAACGCACCCGGTCTATTATAGTAAAGATTAGTTTATATCGTTAATCGTTAATAAGTCCCTGAATCCCTAACACATTCGGGACAGGGTGACCGGCTAAGAAATTATCCCCCCATGCTTAATTCAAGTTCTTGTTCTTGAACGTACAGATGCCGGTTTTGGGTTTTCACATCGTTTTCGATGTGGATGCAGGTTTGGTGCATTTGGTGTATCATAATGCCGTAAAACACAGCTTTATCCAAAAACTTGCGATTATTTTTCAGTGTCCAGAAGATAAGTTTCCAAAAATACTTGCGATTGGGGTCTTTTATGCCCAATAAGTACACAATGCGCAGCACCATTTTCAAGTCCTTCATCCTGAATTTAGAAGGTACTTTTACAGATATTTTGGGGTGTTTGTAGGTGGTAAAAAATTGTATCAGGCGCTCGTACGATTTTTGTGGAGTATATATATTGTTAATCAGCTCTACGAATCCATCAAACAGTACCTTTTCGTTCATCACGGGAATGATGTTGGTTTCGCCTTCGGTAAAAGCAAACTCCTTACTCAACCGTCCCTGACTTTTTATTTTTTCAAATAATTCAGTACCCGGCGGGGCTTTCAAAATATTTACAATGGGCAGCGGTATGCCGCTTTGTTGTATAAAATCAACCTGTTGCTTAAAAATAGAGGGTTTATCGGTGTCAAAACCCACAATAAAACCGGCAGAAATAATAAAGCCTGCTTCGTGCAGTTTTCGGATATTATCCAGTTGGTTGCGTTTAAGGTTCTGGGTTTTTTTAGAGTTTTTCAAGCCCACTTCATCGGGTGTTTCAATACCGATGAAAATATGCCTGAAACCCGCTTCCAGCAACAATCGCATCAACTCTTCATCGTCGGCAAGGTTAATGGTAAGCTGGGTAGCAAAAAAGAAGGATGGTTGTTTCTTTTTGCGCCACTCAATCAGTGCGGGCAGCAAATCACTTTTAAGGATACGTTTATTACCAATCAGGTTATCATCGGCAAACAGTACCAGTTGCACATCGCTAATACGCTCAAGGGCTTCCAGTTCGGCAATTATCTGTTGGCTGGTTTTAACGCGGGGCTTGCGGCCAAATAGTGCGGTAACATCGCAAAAGTCGCACATATAAGGGCAGCCGCGCGAGTATTGCACAATGGAGTAGATGTACTCGTCCATATCGGCCAATTCAAAAGCCGGAATGGGTGTTTGGGTTACATCGGCAAACTCATCCGAGAAATAGCGGGGTTTGGGAGTACCGTTTGCTAAGTCTTCTAAAAACAGTGGCAATGTGATTTCGGCCTCGTTGAGTACAAAATGGTCGATATTAGGAAAACGCTCGTACTCGTGGGTAAACAATGAACCGCCTGCAACAATTTTAACTCCCGCTCTGTTGCATTGGGCTACAATTTCGCGCACCGATTCTTCTTGCACATTCATCGCCGAAAGAAACACATAGTCGGCCCATTGCAGGTCGGCATCTGATAAATCGGCAAGGTTCATATCCACCAGCTTTTTGTTCCACTCTTTGGGCAGCATCGCCCCAACGGTTAAAAGACCTAAGGGTGGGTACGCAGCTTTTTTACCTATCACCTTGATAAAATGCTTCATAGCATAAAAGGTGTCGGGCATTTTGGGATATACCAATAGAATATTCACGGTGTGAATTTAACAAAAAAAGCGCAACTGTGGGGTTGCGCTCGTGTTTTCATAGTTTATGGTAGTGTTACATGCCTACGCATTCGCGTATTTCTACGCTGGTACCCGTGCCTTGCAAAATGGGGCAGCTTTGGGCTATTGCCGCGGCTCCGTTAATATCTTCAGCCAAAACAATAATGTATCCGGCTACTGATTCATTTTTTTCGGTGTAAGGCCCGTCAGTCATTACATTGTTGGGTCTAAGTATCTTCCCCTGTACAGATAAGTGCGTGCCGCCGTCGGCCAGTTGGTCGTTGGCTGCAATCATATCCATCCAATCGCCCCACTGCTCCATATACAACTCCATTTGCTCAGGAGTAGGTTGTGCTTCGGGAGTGGTAATATCCATGCGGAAAAATAACGTGTAGTGTTTCATAGTTTCTTTTGTAGAAACAAAAATAGGTTTGTAAAAACTGTACGGCAGGGTGTGTTTGCGGCAATTAAAAAGGTGCTTTGCGACAGCGTTAAAAGAGAGCATGTTGTATATGCAGATAGCCGTAACCTTACTAAAATATTCTTTGTTTTACCATTAAGCCTAATAATAAGCGGTTAAACCAATTTGAACATAAAATTCAATTTTTGAAGTTATGTTCCGAATGGTTTTATCCATTCGGAACATAATATGAGGATGATGTTGTTGTAGCAATCGTTGGCTTAAAAGGGTATCAGCCTGCCTTTTACCCTGTTCAGTTATTTTATTTAAACTGTAGGATGGATTTTAGCCTGTAATTCTTTTGTCTTTAGCGGCATATTTAGCGTACACCAACAATGCGCCAATTACCATCAGGTTTCTGAATATGTTCAGCATATCGTTTTCATTCGTTCCTGCTCTGGGTATGTGTACCATAAAAATCATTAAAAGTACATACAAGGCCATTAGTACTGTGGCTAATTTATCGTATTTGCCCAATAAACAGCTGATGATAAACATTAGAATTAATACACCGGTGAAGTAATTCCAAAATAGAGGCAAAGGTAGCCACGAGGGGACGAAACTTGCACCTACTAAAGGGTTTCCGAAGTGAAGCCCTACATACAGCAGAAACGATAACGGGAACAAATACCGGCCGACGGTTAATAATCTTTCCATATTGGATTACTAATTAATTAATCGGAAATGGCACCAAAGGCCTTATTTCTACTGAACTTTCGGGGTATTTTAAAATGGGACAGCTTTTAGCCCACTCTTGCACCTCGGTAATGGTTTCTGCCTTGCAGATAAGATAACCGGATACTAATACGCTGTTGGCTTCTTTGTAGGGTTGTCCGTTGTTTACAACATCGTTGTTTACTATTGAACCGTCGTAAAGAATAGGAGCGGTGCCCACCAGCTTGCCCTGCATTGCAATATTGCCAATCCACGATTGCCACTTGGGCATATCTTCGGCCATGTCGTCTGTAGTTGCCAAATAACTGTTTGGTGCACTTGCATTGCGAAATAATAATAGATACTCTGTCATGGTTTTAAATTTTTAGTTTGAATTATGGTACAAAACTCAACATCTAAAACCGGTCGGATGATGACAAAAGTCTATAATTTGGCTTTTAACCTACTAAACACGTCTTTGTTAATTCCTAAATAAGAAGCAATCAGTTTGCTCGAAACCCTTGTCATAAGTGAAGGCCTGTTTTGCATTACCCACTTTATTCTGTCAAGTGCTGATAATGATACGAATGTATTTATCCTGTATACCGAGTTGGCGTAAGAAGTCTCAAGAATTTGTTTATATACAGCATCAAATTGTGGAACTCTCTCAATCATTTCACCAAATCCAAGCTTATCAATGGCTAAAAGATGGGTGGGCTCTACCGCTCTGATATTTTCACTTGCCGGTTGTCCGCTGCCAAAACTGATAAGTTCAGTACACCAGTTATCTTCGGTTACAATATCGCGGGTGGTTTCATTCATTTCATTATCATACACATACACTTGCAAACATCCCTTGGCAATAAAATATACGTGTTTACAAACTTCACCCTGCAACACAAGGTGTTCATTTCTTTTTACCTCAATCGGAGTGAACTTAGACAATACAAGATCCAAGTTTTCATGATTAGGCCCAAGTCGTTTAACTATATGCTGCCTTAGGACATCTATCATTTTGTTTTTAGAAGATATGTGAGGAGAACAAAGAATAAAGTTGACATGGTAGCAAAATAATAAAAAAACCGAAGCATCTCTACTTCGGTTCTCAAGTGCCCGGGACGGGAATCGAACCCGTACTGGCATTACTGCCAACAGGATTTTAAGTCCTGCGCGTCTACCTATTCCGCCACCCGGGCGGGTGGACTGTTTTTAACAAAAAACGGACTTGAGGGGCTTCCGGATAATTCCGTTTCTCTCAAATCCGTTACCATTTTTGAGCGGGAGACGAGGCTCGAACCCGCGACCTCAACCTTGGCAAGGTTGCGCTCTACCAACTGAGCTACTCCCGCATTTTCCCGTGTACCGGTGTTCCGTTTGGGGAGTGCAAATATAGTACTCTTTACATTCAACACAATAGCAAGGCAAAAAAATCTTTAAATTTTTTTCTTGTCTGCCCCCTTGTAGCGGGTGTTTTAAGGGTGTAGTACACAGATTTTCAATAAGATTTATGTGAGCAGTGATTGTTAAAAAAAGTTTAAATTTTCTTTAAGCTTAACGGTGCTTTGAGGTGAATTGCCGTTTTTTTAAGAACAAAATATTGCTTAGGGTATCACTTGGTTGTGCTTTTATAAAAAGAACGCTTATTTTCACACCGCTAACTGCAACTAACTGTATGAACCAGCGAATTAAGATTTTAGACGGGTTTAGGGCACTTGCCATATTGCCTGTAGTGCTTTTTCACTTTTTTACCCGTTGGACACCTCCCTTTAACGATGTATCGCTGTATCCGTACGGGTCTGATTATGATTATTTTATGTTTGGCAAAATGGGGGTGCAGTTTTTCTTTATTATCAGCGGGTTTGTAATTGTATACACGTTGGATAATACCCAAAACCTTAAGCAATTTTGGATACGTCGTTTTATACGGTTGTACCCAACCATGGTAATTGCCTCGCTGATAACGCTGACGGTAATTAACCTTTTTGATTTTTCGGGCTACTTTGCTGCTAATGGTAAGATACAGAATATGCTTTCGAGCCTTACATTTCTTCCTCCGTGGAATTTGGAAACGATTTTCAGAAATAAACTGGAGTTTGAATACATCGACGGGGCGTATTGGTCGCTGTGGTACGAGATTTTGTTCTACATCCTTTGCAGCGTGTTGTACTTTGCCAATACCAAAAACTTCTTCCGAAATTTTGTAGTGGTATCATTTCTCATCATTGCCGGTGGCACTTTTTTCGATAATCTTAGCGATGGTAAATTCTTAGGAATGGCTATCAATCCCCAATCGTCGGTAATTAAATTATTGGGTTATCCATTCAATTTATTCCCGTTGCACAGGCATTTGGTGTTTTTTCAGGCAGGATTTTTCTTTTACCACCTGTTTAAAGCTCATCATGGCGATTATAAAATTGATAACTTCTTTAAAATCGCAATGGGATTAAGCTTTGCAGTATTCTGTTACTATTCATACTATCATTACCTGCATAGTTTTGAAATGATGAATGTTGTGGCCGTAATGCTGATTTTCGCCTTGATGCTGGCTATGTTCCTCACCTTTATTTATTACCCCAAAACATTGGCCTTTTTTGAAACCAAATGGATGGTAGAGATTGGACTAAGTTCTTACTTTTTATACCTCATCCACCAAAACATAGGCGGGGTGATTTTGAACGATGTTAAAGATATTTCGTTATTTGCCAACCCTGTGTTACCGCTTGTACTGATGGTGTTTTTTGTGGCGTTTAGTATTTTTTATACCCGCAAAATTGATAAATCCATTTCAAAAGCACTGCGCAAAGTGTTTAAGTTGGATGCGCACAAGAAGTAGCTTTTAGTGGTTGGTTGTTAGTGATTTGTGATTAGGGTTCTTCGCTACGCTCAGAATAGCAGGGTGGGGTACAAAGGCCAGTGCGCAAGACTTCCTCCTGCTAAGGGGGAACACAAGGGGGTGTGTCGGCCAGTTTGACACCCCCTTACTCCCCCTTGATAGGGGGAAACCGCCGCACTTGCCTGCCACCGCACCCTTCGGCAAGCTCAGGATGGGCAACCGCACTCACGCCCATCTATCGTCATCCTATGTTTGAGAAGTAATTAAAGGATTATCTATCTTTAGTTATTAAT
>OFDN01001070.1_pt1 | contig 19473 bp, 29 predicted proteins | sample 1520971 | NCBI WGS metagenome assembly OFDN01 (sample SAMEA94257418, study PRJEB24077) | hot springs metagenome | biome: Aquatic biome; feature: Geographical feature; material: Water | place: India | collected 2012-06-12 | depth 5 m
GTTGCCAGCCCCGTCCCATGTAAAGTTATTGAGGTTGCCTACGGACATTGTGACGGTCATGTTCCCCTCGTAAACATGCATCGCCGCAACGTGTCGCGCTCCCCATCGTGTTGCTCTCCAGACCATGTAGGCTGCATTTGAGTTAGGGGTGCTTATTTGCACTGCCGGAGCGGTCGAGCCGGTCCAATCCACAAAGGCGGCACCAATGTCCCCGTTCTGCTCCACTGCTGACGAGACATATGGGTTAACAACCCTTGCGGCTGTACCTGTGACGTTGATCGGCCACGTCTTGCCGAAGTTGGTGGCATCTACTTGGCACAGCAAACCACTACTGTCCAGCGCCCAGCCTATATAAACCTTGCCCGGCCCCTGCCCGCCCACGCCGCCCTGCTGGACTGGTGTGAAGCCGAGAGATGCTTGTTTGCCGTTAAGCGCTGCCTGCAACCCGGACACATCAGCAACCGCGTGAGTGTGCGAGGTGTTGGCCTTGCCGTTCAGGGCTGTTTGGGTGGCGGTGCTGATTGGTTTGCTTGCGTCGCTGGTGTTGTCCACATTGCCAAGGCCGACTTCACTCTTTGTGTAAGTTGGCTTGATGGCGGGGGTGGTTGCATCGCCGATGCTAGCAACAAAAGCTGAAGCATCCATAAAAGCAGCTGTGCCAAGCATCCCGTTGACTGGCACTTGCTCGGGTTTTGTTCCGATGAGATTGGGCATTGCTTAGGCTCCTGCAAAAACGCGGGTTGGGTTTGTCGGCACCGCGGTGTATTCATCCCATTCGGGAATAGGCGCAGTCGTATTCACGTGCCAACCGTCCACTGGGGCGAACGCAGGCATTGGGCCATCGTCCGTGTCCACGGTTTCACCAGTTGGCTTCTGAATCACACCAACCACATCCACCGCTGCGCTGCCGATGTAGGCAGGCAACTCGCCGTCAACGATGAACTCTGCGGCGGCAGTAAGGAACTCGGCCTCGTCGGCAAATTTGTAAAAGCAGGTCATGCGAACCCTTTCAGAAAATAGATGGCGGCGCAGGCAGCAGCCGGGACGATGAAGTCCAGCACGCTGCCCTTGTTCCAGATGCGTGGATCAAACCCACCCCCACCAGGGCATGTTTTTTCGCAGGTGGCGCTCATCTTCGTAGTCCCATCCGAATCTCTCGATCCAGCGGTATTCGGCCTGTGTGTGCTCGCGGGCAAGCCACCAGATGCAGGCAGCAACACCACCTGAAATCCAATCGCCGGAGGTCAGGCCCGTGGTGATTTGGACAGCGACAGCGACTGCCGCATGGATCAGCGGAGTCTTGTCGGTCATCGTGTGGTCAGAGCTTGTAGCTCTGCATTTGTTAGGCGCTTGGGGTAGTAAGCGATGCGCCGGATGTGGCCGTTTAGGATCCCCCCTGATAACGTAGATACCCCTAGCGACAGAGAATTTATTGATTGCGGCACTGATCCGCTTGTATCAAAAACAGCCGACTCACCATTCCAGCTTGCTGCAAAGTCATTCTCTTTGTACGCATACCCAACAACAACTTCCGCATTAGCAGGGATAACAGGTGTTGGAGATAAGTCTGCTTGTGACACCCCTGCTTTTAATACATATACACCTACTGTCCCAGAGCCTCTGTAAAAAATAACCGAGCTGTTGTTTGAACTGCCGTCACTAATGCTCGCAATGCCTACGGGGTAGGATGACTCCCTGTTGAGTTTTGCAACAGCTAAAAACGTACCCTCATCCTGCCGATACCATGACGAGAAGTTGCTGCCGGTCATCACCGCAACATCCGCTGCGCGGGTTGCTGCTGCCCCTGCTGTGGGGATGTAGCTGGTGGGGTGGCTACCTGCTTCAATTTGTGCGCCCCACACAAACAGCGTGCCTGCAGCTGTCGCTCGAATAAGTTGGTTGACATATGTCCCTGTTGCGGCCGTGAGCGTCACAACAAATGAGCACCTATACCAGCCATTGCCCACACTTTGAATTTGTGCGTTTTCAGCGCCGCCAGCACTGACCACCACGCCACTGGCCAGGTCAAAATTAGGACTGATGTTTGCGCCGCCAGCATTGAAGTTTGCGCCGTAAAAAATAGCTAAAACGGCTGAAGCAGTACCCGCTTTTGCGTAAAAGCTGACCGCATATTTCTGCCCATTGGTGAGGGATAGCGCTGGATGGTCGATGTAAGGACCGGCGCCGTCGCTAGTCAGGGTGTCAGCGGTCAGCGTTCCGTCTGGTGCGGTCGCTGTGTTTGCTGTGATGGTTGCGCCTGACATCTTCCCCCAAGCAGCGTTATCAAACTGTTCTGAATAAGTCACCAGATTCGTGCACTGTTCTTCCCCCAGCAGCCCCTTACACTCTCCCGTTACTGGATCGAAATCAATTCGCGGCACATTCGCCGCAACCGTTTCAATCAATCCCTTTTCGTTGGTTCGCGTCGCAGTGCTTGAGCGGGTGAACGTAATGCGTGGGTCAACGCTGCGGCCATTCGCAAAGTCGAGCAGCAGGGATGGGCGGAGTGTTGGCAGGTTGTTGGTGGTAATGGGCAGCGCCTGATCCACCAGGGTCAGTTGGCCGATCATCGTGTCGCCAGATTTGCTAACCAGATTCCCTGCTGCGCTCACACCGTCGCCCCAGGCGGAGCCGGTCCAAACCCTCCACTTGTTGGTGGTGGTGTTGTAGTAGGTTGCCCCTGCGCGTAGCGCCCCCCCCTGGTTGTCCACTGTGGGCTCAGTCGCCTTGTCGCCAAGGTTCAACTTGCTGGCGGCAATGGCCGATGCAGATGCACTGGAGGCGTCGGCCGACGCCATGGCGGCAGATGCCGCGGAGGCTGATGCATTCTGCGACGAAAGCGTGTTGCTCTGATCGGCCGCTACGGCGGCCTGCTGGGCAAGAATGCGCTGACCCTCAACCGCGGCAACGTCTATAGCCAAGCGTACCTTGCCGGCCGCCAAGTCGGCGGCAATCGAAGCGGATGTGTGCTGCTCAAGGCATGCGTAGATGCTCTTGCTGACCGGGTCTATGAAGTAGTCCGAGATGACGTATTGCGTGCCCGCGCTCCAGTCACCTCGCCAGCGGCCGCCACCAGCAATCCCTGCGATGTTGCCGGATGGATCAAAGCCAAGCAGCAGGCCAGCGCGCTGTCCAGCGGCGAGAGCTAGGGTCTGGTCCGCCGTACCAATCGGCAGCTTCACAGCTCGGGCGATATTGGCCTCCACCGTATCCAGCCCAGCAGACAGATCATCCAGCGCATCATTCACCTCCTCCGCCTTGGCGGAGGTGAAGCGAACAAAGCGCTTGAGACTTGCGGGCCAGTCGAAAATCGAATTACTCATCGGGATAGCCCCATCGTTTTGAATTGCGTAATGAGCCCCTGGATCGTGAAAGGAGAATCGGCGGCACTCTGATGCCACAGCACCAGGCTCATACTTCTGGCCACGCCATCAACATTCACCTCCACCTGATTCGCGCTCGGCATGGACCAGTAAAAGCTGTCCCATGAATCAACATCCCACTTGCCGCCAACGCCAAGAGATCCGGCGTCCAGCGTGGATGAGTCCTGGTAGAAGCCATCAGACAGGTCGAATAGCTGGCGGAACTTGATGCTCACCGCATCGCGTGAGTCAAGCTCCATCGTCAGCTTGTAAAAGCGCTTCTTCTGGGCGGGGCCTTTGAAGTGGTTGAAATGGAGTTGCAGCGCAGACTCGACGGCTTCACCATCGAATGATGGGCCGACATCCTCGCGCATCACCCACCCATCCTCCGTGCCAAATAGCAGCCAGTCCTCACCGCCAATCGAGCCAGACGCCAGCGCGGACGCGATGTGCAGCCTAGATGCCGGCATGAACGAGACATCCCGCGGCTGAATGGCGGCAGACGGAGAAAGGATGCAGGCCGACAGCAGCGTGCCGTCTTTGAAATACATCCGGTATTGGTACTTGCCACGCACCAGGCGGGCGCCTACGACAGAGCCAATCCTGGCGTCCAGCAATGGCTTCACATCGCGCGAGCAGATGGCCGGCTCAAACGATCCGTAGGTGTCGGCAGCTTGCATGCTGACCATCCCGCGCTCACCAAGGAACAGGGCGTTGCCGGCGTTTTCAACCATGGAGTAGCGCACTGCTCCGATGTTTTGGGCGTGAATACCCATGGACCAGTCACTCTTGCTGGAACCCTCCAGCAGGCTGATGCGGTTCTCGCAAAAGATGCCAAGCACAGCGCCCTTGAGGCTGGCCATGCCGGTGATCTCGTCGCCAAGGCCGAACAGGGCGGCGCTCGACGTGTAGAGCAGCGGGTCGCCAAGGTTCGATGTCTGAAGCTGACCACGCGGGTAGGCCAAGAAAGCATGGTCTTTGTGGACTGTCACCATGAATGGTTTGTCCTCAAAGTTTGCCAAGCCGATGCGCCAATCGGTAAAGGTGCCAGACCCCACCACGCTGGTCACGTTGACCGTCAGGTTGGGGTGTGAGTAGCTGGACACTGTGCCGGTCATCCGGTTGGCGGCATTGGCGCTGCTGTGAATCAGGACAGAATCACCCGCGGCGTAGTTGCGCCCAGCCTCCACTACGGTGAAGCTCTTGCTGCCGGCTCCAATAGCCACGCTCGATGCGCTTGTTGCCTGGCTGCCGAAGATCGGAGCAATCTCCTTGTAGGCCGCGTCATCAATAACGAACGGGCAGTTACGGCCATCGCAGCCCATGAGGATCTTGCGCTCCGCATCGCCCGAGAAGTTCGCCGTTGCGAACTCAAACCTGCCACCCGGCAGCAGGCCAGACCGAACCGACAGCCAGCCAGAATCAGTGGACTTCCAAAGCGCCGCGGATTGACCATCGGCAGAGTCCCTGGCTGCAAAAATCACGCCGTCATAAATCGCCACACCACGAACAGGCCCAGACCCTGGAACCTTTTGGATGGCGGACCTTCGCTTGTTGGCAGCCTGAGCAAGGTAGTTTGAGTGATCTGCGGAGGTCTGCGCCCTCCCCTGGTATGTGGCAGTTGATGCTCTCGCAATGGGCGCCCCTGCGCGCAGGATGCTTTGCCCAGCCACCCAGTCCCCAGCACTCAATACCACATAGGCCAAGCCGGTCGCAGTGCCGGAAGCCCAGCTTCCAGAAGAAAGCTCCACGCCAAGCACATCGGCCTGCGCGGTTGCTCCGGTCAGGGTGTCTCCAACCAGAATCTCGGAAGATCCTTGGTCAAACTCCTGGACGTAGTACAGAGCCAGGTGCGGCTGCGGGCGCCCGTCAAAGCGCTCGTAGCCATCCACACGACGGTAGCCAACCTTGCCGAAAACCTGCTCAAAATTCAGCGCCTCGGCAACGCGGCCAGGCTGGACTCCAACAGATCCGCTGACCAGATCCAGGCCGCCACTCAGCGAGGTGTACTCCACCTTCATGCAAGCGGCTCCGGCTCTTGCATCGCTGGCAGCTCAGAGATTGCCATGCGCTTGATGAGGCGCTGATAGTTCATCTGCGCAACCTGCATCAAAGAAGGGTTCTCCTCGCTGGCGCAAAAGAACATCACGGCACGCCAGACGATGGCCATGTGAAAGCGCTTTGGAATGCGCGGCACATCCAGGTTTTGGATCAACTCTTGAGGGTTTTGGAAATACTCCATCACCACCGTCAACCCATCCGAAGGAATGGGGTGAAAGTAGATGCGCTCGTCTGGGGCGATGGAGTAGTACGAAGGAGTGCCGGTCACATCAGGCAGGCGCAATTCCCGGAATTGCTGCCAGCCCACGAAAGCAGGCCAGTGCTTGGCATGCGGGCCATTAGCCGTGCGGTATGTGTAGAGCCCATCCTGGGCCACACGCTTCACATCCAGACCCCAATCGACGGCGGGGTCGCATGACTCCTTGCCGACTTGCAAAGCAGTGGTGAACGAGGCCCAATCGGAATTCCACTCGTGCTGCGTTTGCAGCTCCTCGTAGGCCGTGCGAACCCAATTCACCACCTTGGCACTCATGCCGGTTTGACCAGCAACAGAGCTTGGCCCCTCGCCGGAGATGCCGCACTCCTTGCTTGTGCGCTTTGCAAGTTCCAGAAAGTTCATGGGCTCCGCTCGTTGGTTTACCGATTATCTCAAAGGGTTGACTGTCAGCGCAAGCAAATCACGCGGCGCGCATTGCCTGGCGCAACCAGTCCCGACCACGGGGGTTGGCGTCATGGATCACGCTGAAGGGGTAGCGCAGCGCAGAGCGCTTGTTCACGCGGTTGACCACGTTCTCGCCTTCCACGCGCGTCTCCGTGCTCATGGACACATGGCGGGCGTTCACCAGGATCTGGACATACTTGCGCTTCACCGTGATGGGCTGGCCGCGGATGATGCGCTGAGGCACACCCTGGCAGTACAGGTCCACGATGGGATCGGGGTTGTCGCGGTCGGAGGACTCATGGATCTCAATCTCCACAGGCTCCTCATAGAAGGCCAGCTCCTTGGCGTAGTCATCCACGCCCGAGGCGGTCACGATGTCGGTCTGCTCGATGGCCTGCTCACGCATGGCGGAGCGGTCGATGATGCCCTCACCGGGCATGTCGATGTGGGTCTTTTGGCCCACGTCCATGTCGGTGGTGTCGGCTTTGCTGTTGGGGATACCGCGTGGCATTGTGATCTCCTGGTGGCTCTGGTTTACTGGCAGGCTTCGCAAGTCCCGTCTTCAGACAGGTCGCAGGCTTGGCCCAGGGGAAAGTCGTTGTCCTCGGCAGGCGGAGCTGGCGGGGTCACTGGTTGGGGAGTCTCTTTTTCGTCCATGGCATGCGGGGGCCGGCCGAAGCCAGCCCCATTCAATCAGCCGATGGCCTGCACGCGGTACTGCTTGTTTTGCAGCACAGGGAAGCCGATGGTGTCGCCAGCAACAGTCACGCCGCCAGTGGTAATGGCGGAGCGCGTGCCAGCGGCAACTGTCTGCTGGGCGTGGCCAGAGGTCATGCCATCCATCCAGACGAACTGAATGGAGTCGGTGACGTTGTTCACCAGCACATAGCGGGGCTTGAAGCCCAGCTTGTAAGACGCGGCAGCGGGGCTGGCTGCGTCATCCAGGTGGCTGATGGTGGCCACACGGGTGTTCTCGGTGGCGTTCGCTACGGTCGAGGTAATGGGCATGTCTGCCTCCTATCAGTTCTTGGTGAAGGTCGCGGCATTCAAGCCGGTGCCCGTGTTGTAGCCAGCGCCAAGGGCGGTGCCGGCAGCCAACAGGGCGCGCAGTGCGGTGTACTTGGCGCGCATGTCGTCCAGCTCGGCGCGCAGCGTGTCCAGCTCTGCAACGATCTGGGCGGCATCTGCACGATTGAGCGTTTTGAGTGCGCCAATGCGGGTGCGGTAGGGCATAAGTTCTCCTTAAATCAGGGGGCCGAAGCCCCCATGGGTTACACCACTGGCGAACCAACCCAGGCCAGGGCGCCCCAGCCGTTGTTCAGCACCACAGAGGTCATCCAGGTCTTGGCGCCGATGTATCCACGCTGACCCAGAGGATCGTTCTTGTCCTTCTGGCCAGGCGGGATGTAGGTCACATCGATGGAGTCGCTACCGCGCAGTGCCACCTGGCCCCAGGCATCCTCACCCACCACGATCATGGGGTAGATGTCGATGTTGGAGCCGCCCGTGGACACCATGCCGGTCGCGCCCACTGCGGCGCCACCATTGACGTTGCCAGCCAGCTCAGGGCTCATCACGAAGCGGTAGCTTTCGCACGAGCCGATTTCCTGCTCGTGGACAGGCTTGCGCTGGCCGTACTCGCTAACGTGCTTGAAGCCAGGCAGATCACGGATCGCAGGCTCCAGGTCGGTCGAGCAGAACACCAGGAAGGCGGCTTCTACGGGCGCGGTGCTGAAGTTGGGCGAGGGGGCCAGGATGCTCGTCACCATCTTGGCGTGGTTCGCCTTCAGGGAGCGGGTCATGCGGCGCAGCAGGTTCAGGTTGACCGTGCCGTTTACGGTGCTGGGGCTGTTGCCCGTGCCGCCGTAGAACACGTTGGTCATACCCTTGAGCGCGCCGTAACGCACCATCTCGCGCAGCAGGCCCACACGCTCGCCAGTCTGCTTCTTCATCTCCTCGGCCACATCGTCCTCATAGAGGTCGGCGGTCTTGTCGGTGATCGCGTACAGGCAGGAATACTGCTGGAGTGTTGCAGGCACATCCACGGCCGTCAGCGTGTCCGCGGAGGGGGTCACGCCTTCAGTGGTGATGTGGTCGGCAGCGTAGGTGTTGACGTTCGCGCCAGTGATCCAGCGGTTGTCCACACCACCCAGAGGCAGCCAACGGCGGAACACCGTGTTGTCGCCCTGGTTCTTTGGCATCTGCTTTTGCATGCCGGTGATACCCAGCACCTCGACAGGCACTGCGTGGCCCAGGATTTCACCCTTGAGCTTGTTTACCCGCGCTGGTTGCGAGTTGAAATTTTGAGTAGGCATGTTGCCCTCCTGAATGAATTAACCGATACCCCGTGCGCGCTTGAAGCCCGCAACGAAAGCGTCCTCATCCGTCGCCCCACCAGTCGGCATCGCGCGGTTGCTCTTGGGAGCGACAGCGGCCTCAAGGCGTGCTTGACGTGTTTGCTTGGATTGCGTGGCACTCTCGCGCCACTGCTTGAACTTGGTCAGCACCTCGGACACCGACAGCGCATCCCACGACGACTCGGCCACTTGCAACTCATCGGGCGGCAAAGTGCCCTTCCATTGCGCGAACTCCTGACTCGCCGCCACATTGCGCCAATCGGGGTGCATCACCGACAACAGCTTTTGCTCGTAGGTGCGGCTCGTCTGCTCCAGACGCTCCCCAACCACGCGCTCCACCGATGTGGTGTCCACCTGGGCCGAACCAGAACCAAGGGCCTCTTTCAGATCCTCGGCCAGCATCTCGGCCATCTCAGGGTACTCAGCCGACAACCTTTTCAGTTGACCAGTGATCGCAACAGCGGCGGGCGCGGCGGGTGCCTGCTGCCTCAGTTGGTCCACGGCCTGCTTCAAGGAACCGAGCGTGCCAAAGACCTTGGCCTCACGCTCGCGCAGCTTGCGCACCTCCTTAGCATCCTCCAGCAGCTCTCGCAGCTCATCCTCGGTGTAGCCAGCAATGCGCGGCGTCTCAGGCTCGGGCTCGGCCTCGATGCCGCGGGCGGAATCGAAACCCTGCTCAAACGCAGCGTCGGCCTCATCGGCTGGCGCGGCTGCCTGATCTACAACGACCTCATCAGTCGTCTGCTCTTGCGTGACCAACTCCTCGGTTGGCGCGGATTGCTCCTGTGTTGCCTCCAAGCTCATAACTACTCCTGTGTGAACTCAACCCATTGAGGGTTGACGGATTCGGGCGCGGCCTCATCGGTCGCATCCGCTTGCACTGGCTCTTGTTTGGCAAGGGCCAGAATCTCTTTGAGCTGCGCTATCCGCCCACGCAGCCTGTTTGTTTCGTCTTGCCCCAGGTTGGGCGAATCGTTTTGCCGGCGCAGATCAGCCAGGCGCTCATTCATGTGAGCGCTCAGGTCCAGCCACAACTGGCTGCGAAGATCCATGGGGGTCAGCTTCATCGGGTAAAGCTCTCCCCTGCGGGCGCAACGCCTGGCGGTTCAACCGGAGGCTTTGGCAGCTTGTCTGCCGGCGCCTTCATCCCGGCCAACTCCTTGGTGGCCTGGATCTCCATAGCCTTCTTCGCCAGGTCTGCCTTGATCTTGTCCAGCGTCACCTTGTTGGCGTTCGCATAGTCCAGCATCGCCAGATCGCGCTTGAGCACCAGCTCCTCGCGGCGCATGCGCAGCTCCTCAGCCTTGGCCTCTGCGGCAATCTGGTCGCGGTTGGCCTGGGCCTGGACATACACCGCATCGCGGTCCGTGTCGAGGCGTGCGCGCTCCACATCCGCCTGAGCTTCTGCTTGGGCAATCTGGACATCCTTCTGCACCACCATCTGCGTCTTTTGCAGATCCGTCTCAGCGCGGATCTTGGCGGCGGCCACCTGCGGCGCCTCGGGCGCTGGCTGGTTCTGCATCGCCGCACGCTTTTGCTCATCCATGCGGAAGCGCTCAGGGTCCAGGCGCTGCGACTTCAGCATCTCAGCAAACCACTTCTCTGGGTCAATGCCAAAGGCAGGATTACCCACCAGCGAGCCCATCTGGGCAATCGCCTGGTTTTGCAGGTCGCGCTCCACCAGGGCCGTCGAGCCCCGTGCGTCAATCTGGAAATCACCCTTGGCCTCGTCGTCCTCGCCGTACAGCATCAGGTACTCATAGTACCGGCGAATGTGCGGCTCCGTCACGCGGTCATCGAACAGGCGCGCAATCCGGCGCAACACCGTGCCTGCGTTGTTCTGGAGCATCTGCATCCCGCCCACGGTGTCAGGCGCATGCGTGGCCTGGCCCTGGAGCATGGCGGGCATGCCCGTGACATCCTCGGCCATCTTCAGCGCGAACTGCACCACCCGCTCCAGCTCAGCCTGGCGGGCGGGAATATCGAACACCTGGAAGGCGGCGCGAACATCGGTCACATCCGAATCGTCGTTCGCGTACCAAATCTTGCGCGGCGTCAGCGCCCACTTGCCATCCCCTGGCGTGATCGAGCCCCGGCGCAGCACAATCTGCGGGCCAGAGGTCAAACCACTGTTGTCCATCATGTTGCGCACAGCAGCGGTCAGGATGCGCTGAGCCACATTCATCTGCATGCCCACACCACGACCCCACGGCGTGCCGGCAATGCGCTGCCACACCATCACGTCATAGGGGAACTCGCCGGAGTCCAGCGGATTGATCGCGCACTTGATGACGCGGCCATTCACCATGGTCACAATCACCGACGCGCTGACATCGCCATCTTCTGGAATGTCCACGCTCGCCGCCTCAAGGTCATCCCTCTCAGCGGTCACATAGCCATACCAGATGTCGAAAATGTCATCCGATTTGGTTGACACGCGGCCCACATTAAAGCCAGGCGTGTTGTGCTTGCCCTGCGGTCCCTCATCGAGGCACTTGTCAATTTGGCTCTCGATGTAGCCATCCGACTCCTTCAGCTCGCGCAGGCCCTTGGCCGTGATCGTGTCACGCTCCCACACGTAGGCGCCATCGTGGATGCACTCGCCACACGCGGGGTCTGGGTAGAAGTTCCACGGACTCACGGCCAGCGACTCAGGAACGATCTTGTCCTCAATCACCAGCTCCACACCCACATCCGTCTGGCGCATCGCCTTGCGGCGCGAGCGCTTGGGCACCGGGCCTTTGAATACACCAGTACCCAGCCTGCCGCAGTCCTCAATCAATTTGCGGGCCTCGGCGTGCCACTGGCACTCAATATGCCAATCAGCAATCTGGTCCTGAGCCTTCTTGGCCCTCTCGCGCGCAGCCTCTTGCAGCTTCAGGGCATCGGCCACAGCCTGGGCCATGGGGTCCACAGGCACGGGCGGAGCGCCGGCAGGCATACCTGGAGGCATCCCAGGCATAGCGCCCGGAGGCATAGCGCCCGCTGGAGCGCCAGGCATACCCGCAGGCATACCAGAGGCACCCTGCGCCACCTGAGCGCTCAACTTCAGCAGCTCATCCTCGTTGGGCAGAGAAGCAATCGGCGTCGGCTTGATGGACCATGGCGAATCATCAGTCGGCAGCAGCATGTCTGCTACTCGCGCCGTCGCAGCATCCACGTAGGGGCGCGTGATATTTGGCACCACCGTGCTGCGCGTCTGGCTTGCCGCCTTGTCTGACGGCGACAGACTCACACCACCGTCAGGCGATGTCGGCTTGGGCATGGTCTTGCCATGCAAAGCCGGATCCAGCCCCTGGTAGGCAATCTCCGCCAGCAGCCATTCATCCTCGATGCCAGACTCCTTGCGGCCGGCAATGGCCAGATCCAGCTTGCGCTTGAGCAAAGCCCCGAAGGCGTCAAGCCGCTCCGCAAGAGCCTCCTCGCGTGCGGTATCTTTGGCGTCGTCTGTGATCTGGTCCATGGATGTGCGTGCGTTTAGTCAAGCATTTTGGTTGACTTCCGCGCGATTGTCTATCATTTTGGCTGTTATGTGCCCATTTCTGGGTCGAATGGGTCGAAAACTTCCACCTTCCCGGGCAGATCCTGCGGGTCATCGTCCACCATCTGCTCCGCGCACAGCGCGATGTAGCGGTAGTTGTCCGCACCATGGCTGGCGTCATCATGCAGCGGTGCGCCAGGCTCATTGGTGGTCGAACTGATCGCCCGCTTGTAGCGCTTGAGCGCGTTGACAATGGCCTCCGCCTTGGTCTTGTCGAACACCGTTTGCGCCAGCGTGGCACGCGCGGCCTTGATGCCGTTCTCGATGCTGTCCTTTGGCACAGGCTTCACCTTGAACTTGTGGCGCTTCAGGATCTCCTCGGCACTCTTGCCGGTCTTGTAGTCCTTGTGGTAGCCGTCATGCGGCAGGAACACCCGGCCCAGCCGATAGCCCCGCTTCTTGATCTCATCAGCGTAGCTGTCCAGCGTCCGATGGCTGTCCTTGATGGCGTCGATGACGCGGATGGACGACAGGTGGCGCTGGACAAAGCTCACCACCATCGAATCATTCCACCCCAGGTCAAACACCACATGGACCTTGAGCTTAGGGTCGTATGGCACGAAGGTGATGCGCCCCTCGCGCGTGGCCACATCCATCTCTTTGGCGTAGATGGCACCCACCACAGCGGCGCGACACTTGCCACCCCAGATCGTGTCATAGTCCTCCGGCGCAGTCTTGAGGCACTGCAAACGCTCCTGCTCCAACTCCTCACCAAACCAGGGGTTGTCGCAGTAGTTCATCTCTACCGCTTCGCAGTAGTCAGGCTTGTTGGCAATGAAGCGCTTGTAAGTCTCATCCGTGTCCAGCTCGGGGTTGAACGACACCCACACCTCGGAGCCCTTGCGTCGGATGGTCGGCATCAGCACATCCCAAGACTTCTTGCTGACTGTCTGCGCCTCCTCCACCCAGCAGATGTCACAGCCCTCAAAAGACTTGATCGAGTCCACCGTGTGGCTGGCCAGGCCAGAAAAGCTGAAGGTCGTGCCGTTGATCCCGCGGATCTCCGTCTCTAGCACCTCATAGAACCCGCCCAGGCCCAATGCCTCAATCTGGTCCCTCAAAAGCTGGTGGACCGACTGCTTGATCGACTTCTGCACCTCGCGGGCGCAGATGATGCGCGTCTGCTCCTGCGCTCCCATGATGAGAAGCGCACGGGCAATCCCCCACGACTTACCAGAACCCCGGCCACCATAGACAACCTTCAGCCGCTTGGGCCGAAACAGGAACTCCAGCTTCTCAGGGAACTGCGCATCAATCTCTGTCACGCTTCGCACCCACGAACGAAACCTTGAGGTTCATATCAATCGGCCCACCATCCACTCCGGTGTGGACGTTCTCCACCTTGTCGCGCCACACCTTGGGCTGGCGATTCTTCAGCCACAGAGTCGCTGCGCCCGTGTCTGGCGGGTAATGCTTGATCGTCGGCGTGATGACAATCGAGCCATTCACCGCCTTGATGTCATCCTCTGGATGGCTGTAACCCTTGGCCCGGTGGTACAGCGCGTGCGCAATCTCCGCATCAGCAACCTCTTTGCCTCGCGTGACCGCATCTAAAAATTCGGGCACTTCCAACTTCCAGTTATGAATAGTTGCCACGCAGACACCGAACATCTCAGCCAGCCGCTCATCGTTCGCACCCAGCAGGCAGAACTTGTACGCCAGGTCCGCATACTCAGGACGCCAGGAGCTTGGACGCCCAACCTTCCTGCGCACCGCCAGCTCCTGGGCTGGCGCTTTCTTTTTAGCCGCCATCAGAACCCACGCTCAATCCCGCGCGCCTGCTTGAACCCGCTCACGAAGTCAGCCTCACCCTCCATCATGGGCTTTTCCTCACCCATGGGAGCCTCACCCGTGCCGAATTGCTCGCGCACGTAGATCAGGGCCTCGTCCAGAGTGGCGAAGGTCTGCCCCATCTCCTGCTCGGCATCCATGGCGCCAGGCATGGGCGCAACCTCTTGCTCTGCTTCTACCTTGTAGCCTTCTTCGACTTGCTCGATGCTTACCTTCATTTATCTCTCCGGGGTAATTGGTTGGGGATTGACCCCATCGGACTACAGAGGCACTCACATGCCTACTGCTGGGGCCTGCCATCTCACCTTCAGCGGTTGCACGAGTGGGAACCCGTGAAAGTCTCGCCCGGACTTATCCCCCTCCGGGCACCGTCCGCTTTCCGGCAATGACGGGGGTTGCAAAAATAGAGCGGGTCGCACCCCCGATGGGAGGCGTTGACAGGGAGCGAAACCAGAGGCGCGCCCGCACAACTTCTTTATATCTTTGGTTTACATGTAAGTCAATATGGTTTACCTATCTGCGAAGCAAACCATCCCATGGACTTGCCCGATACGGCTTGTGGGCATAACCCAGAGCCACGTCATAGAGGACATGCTTGCTCACACCCCACTCCCGGGCCATTGGCGCAAGGGGCCTCCCCTCCTCTCGCGCTATTCGCACTTGCTCGGCCTGCTCTCGGGTCAGTTTGGTGGTCCCTACCTTGGCGTCTGAGATCTTCGCGTTGCGCGCCAGCACCGCCGCCCTGGACATCCGCCTGGCAGAAACACGCCCAGCGTACTCCCGCGTCGTGTACTGGACGTGCTCCTTTGCGAAGCAACGAGGATTACCGCACGTTGAGATGGGCACCATGTCGCTACGCTGTACCGCCCCGTGAACAATGGCCGCCAGGCGGCGCAGGTTCACCAGGTTTTTATGCTCGGCCACCCGAATCACCGGGAAGCCACAGGTCATGGCGCCCTCCCAGATGAGGCAATCACCATCCCAATGGGCGCGCTCCAGCGCACGGGCATGCGCCCTCTTTGCCGCATCCAGGTCAATGGGGCGGTACTTGCGCTTAACTTTCTTTTTTGCCGGTTCGCTCACGATTCATCACCTTGAAAATGCAGTCCTCGTAGGTCTTGCGCGGAATGGATTGCCGCTGAAGGTCGTGGTACTCGTGCGTGTCTTGCATCGCCCGCAGGCCGGCGCCCGATAACACACAGCGCCCTTTCTGCTCAAGCATCACCTTCGCCGCGCCGATCTCCAGCTTCAGCAGCTTTGCAGACACCAGCGCCTCCGGCCCAACCCCGCGGCCGGCCATCTCGATGGATATGTCCGCCATCGACTCCACCTCCACCAGATCCCTCATGGTCCCCGCGCCGGATCTCAGGGTATTCATGTACCCCAGCTCCATGTCGCGCAGCTCTTGCAACTCCTTTGGCGGAATGAGTGCAGCCTGGCTGGCAGCCAGCTTCAGCATGCTTTCCAGATCCAGGGCCTTGTAAACCCTGCGCTTGGTGCCTTTTCTCAATCCATCACCCCGCCAAGTGGCTTGGCCATGCCGGCGCGAGAGGCATGCTGCTTGCATGAGTAGATGCGTTCACCCCCGCATCCTCCTTGCGCATCTCCTGCCAGCGCGCCAGCGAGTCCATTGCCTCCTGGATGTCCTTATCCACATCCTTGGAACCACGGCCGCCAGGCACCAGCAGCTTTTTCACCGCGTGCTGGATGCAAGGGTCCGTCACCTCAAACAGGCACAGCACCCGGTACACATCCAGGCGCCGGAGGTTGGATACATCCTTGAAATAGTGGTCGTGCATCAGTGGATCTCCTCTTTGGGCTGGATGCTTTGCAGCACCTCAAGCGCCTCGGGGCTAATCTCCCCTTCGCAGCACCCGCGCATCACATGCATCATCGAATCGGCCAGCTCATGGGCGGCGTTCACCAGGTCGATGAACTTCCCACCGTCCTCCTCCAGCACGGCCACGCTCAGCACATAGTGGATTGGCCCCAGCATCGCAGCCGCAGCCGTGAATACCATGTCCCGCTGCTTGTCGTCCAAGCCCTCGACCTCAATACCAAATTCCATTGTCAACTCCCCGTTAAAAGACGCTTCACCGTCACATCCAAGGCGTCAAGCTCGGTCATGCGCTTGATCGCCCACATCCTTTTTTGCCCATGCCAGCCCAGCAGAGGCCCGCGGTGGCACGACTCGCACAGTGCCACGCAGGTGTACTGAAGCCCCTGCACAACGTGGTGCGCCTCACTCGGCCCAGAGGCATCGCACACACTGCAAGGCAACTCCTTCACGCGCGCCAGGTGCAGCCGCTCGGCCGCGCTCAGCTTGTTGTTCATCGCATCACCCGATCCTGGTTGCGGTTGCTGGCCTCCTGGCTACGCCACACCTCGACGCGCGCCTGGGCGGCCACAAGCTGCCACTTCAGCTCCTCCTCCACCTCCACGGCAGCGCGCAAACCCTCCAGCAGCGCCTGGTAGTCCTTGTGCGCGTAGGCGTACTGCTCGCGCGCATTCGCCGCCTTCTCAAGGCACTCGCTCATCAGTAGCGCCTTTTTTGATTTGCGGTATTCCTCAAGAAATACGCGCTGCGCCTTGGCCTTGGCGAACTCACCCGCCTTCTTGATGATGAAATCGACCGCAACATTCGGGTCCGTGACGCGCTCGCTCATGCAAACCACCTCGAATCCGAGTCACACAGGCGCTGAAGCTGGCGCGTCTCGTAGAACACCACCGCGCCCTTCTCGCCCATGCCCATCCACCCATCCACCTCCAGCGGGCCAACGTCCTTGGCGTACACCCCGCGGCGCGAAACCAAAATCAGTTGCGCACGCATTCCATGGGCAGCCTCTTTGCGAAGGGCGTGAACCGCCGACAGCGGCACAGTGGGAGGTGCAGCCAGGCACAAAACCACCACAGCCGCGCCTGCAATCCCGCCCTCCTCCATGAGCCAGAACCCATCAGGCCCAAGCTCGGGCGCCAGCACAGGCTCCAGGCCCAGCACAACGCCCGCCGCGGCCATGGCCTTGAGCGAGAGCTTTTGCGTGTTTTGTGGCGCGTTTTTCATTGCCACGATTATACCAAATAGGTTTACGTGTTGCACGTTTTGATTGACGAACGCGCGCAAAAAAAGACGCCCACGCAATCGCCAGATTGCTCAGCGCCGTCTTGTCATGCCGTACACCATGAGTCCCGCGCACATCAGCAGCACAAACGCGCCAGATCCTTCTGCGCCCCAGGCTACTGCCACCCCAAAGGCGGCAACAGCCAGCACCAGCGGAGCCGCGCGCCTGCGCCACCCACCACCCCACACAGCCACAGCCCACAAGGCGAGCGCAATCAGCGTGTAAGGCAGCAGGTTCGCCTCATCCGGCACGGACGGGGCATCGCCAGGCACAACCTCCTCATAGCGCGCATGAGCCGCCATTGCAGCGGCTGAGAGAAATGCGGCCAGGGTCTTGTTCACGCGCGCATCGTAGCGCCCGCGGGAGCAACGCACAACCCGGGCACGCGGCCCTGATCGCGTCACATCGCGCCCATGCGAAACGCGGCTGCGCATTATGCGAGGCAAAAGGCCAATAACCCCACAGTCCAGTCGGGAACCTCTACTACGTAGGGGGCGAAAATCGTGTCACTTGACAGGTCAACCTGGCGGGTTTACATTTCATCCCATCGAACGGCATCGACCGGCTCGACAGCCAGCAAAAACGGCGACACCGCGTCCAGCAAGCGGTCAATTAAAAAACTGGCGGCGCCAAGGCTAGTAGGCAACGTCCCCCGGATGGGAACCGGACGAACCGAACGAGATGTGGCGCATGGGAGCGAAACCCATGCACCGATGCCCCGGAAACACACACCGCCACGCTGCATCAAGCGTGGATGTCGGAACCGGCCCAGCCGGAATATGCCGACCGCCGTGGATGCCCTTGAGGTTAGGGCCTACCAAAGACCCACGGCAAGCACCCCGCAAGGGATGCCAAAGCGCACTCACATACCCCATCAAGGCAAGCCGCCGGGGCATGGTCAGCGAGTGCGCTTTGTCATCACACAAGGAGTACACACCATGAACCGCACCGAGTACCGCCAAGCCCGCCGCTTGTGCCGCGACAACGGCCGCTACGCCTTGAGCTGGCTACCAAAGGATCACGCCGACATCATGGACGCCGTGATGTTCGATCACCAGAAAGACCACCTCGCAGAGCGAGCCGACATCATCGCTTACTGCAAGCGTGAGGGGCTTGAATGCAACCCACGTCACACCGCACCAAGGAGCACACCATGACCCAAATCCACAAGAGCCACTACGGCTGGCGAGCCCAAACCACCATCGACCTGGACGCTGGCCGCGTGCTGGATTTCGTCACCCTCAAGCACAGCAACGGCGCCCTTGTCACCACCGCAACCTGCGGCAAATCGGACGGCAGCTTTTTCTCCTTCGTGATGTTTCAAGACTTCAGCGAGCGAGTCATCACCGAAACCCCGGCCCGCGTCACCGAGAAAGTCGTAGCCGACCAGCACCGCCGCGCCCTACTGCAACTCGACGCCACCAAGGCACGTTGCGCCGCTCACTACGCCACCAAGTCAACCGAAACGGCTGACACCTGATACCACCGCCAAGCCTTGCGAGTCAGGGCTTGCCAGTGAGATCAACCAAGGAGCAACACATGAAAGAGCCCTTCGGCATCGGCAAGTCCGACGCCTACATCAGCAACATGGCCGACGCCCTGGCCGCCCTGCAAGCAGACCTGGATGCTGGCGGCGAGTACCCCGACGCAGAGCACCGCATCGCCACCCGCTTCAAGATCAAGCACAGCGAGCTGCGCGAAGCCTACGACGAGTGGACATCCATCACCCACAACCCGGAGGAGTACCTGTGACAATCATTGCTTACACCTACGAAGCAGATGTTCACTGCCCAGACTGCGCAGGACACGACGCGGCCACTGGCACTCTGCGCCGCAACCCGCCACTGAAACTCGGAACCGACCAGCACGGCATAGCCTTTGATCTGGTTGACCGAGAGGGCAACCCCATCCGCCCTGTGTTTGACATAGACGAGCACGACTTCACCCACTGCGGCGACTGTGGAGAAAGGCTGGAAGCGTGATCGTTTACGACCGCCAATTCCAGGACCACGCCGGGGAGTTCTACCTGCCTGACACCAAGCGCTGGTTCACCTTCACACCCAACACCGACGACTCCTGGGGCCTCAAGCACAACCTCATCCACAAGGTGGACGTGCTCGACGGCTACCGCTGCGCCATTGTGCGGAACACGGTTGCCTATGTGGCCGTGGACCAGGACAAATACGGCAACCCCATCCTTGAGCGCTGGACGATCACCAAGCGCCGCATCTTTCAGGAGGCAGCATGATCCAAGTAGAAGGCTTCAACGTCCGCATCGTGGCCAGGGGCGACGGCTACGGCGTCAACGACAGCGTGGTGCATGACCGCGATGATTTCCTGGTCGAGTTCTATGATGGCCGCACACAGCCGGCCAGCAGGCGAGGCCAATTCGTGAGCCGGTACTTCGGTATCACCATCCTCGGCTGCCGCGATGGCTTGCTCCTGGATGGCTCCTCCGGCCTGACCATCAGCCACGATGGCATCCGAGAGGTGCAGCGCTACCTCCGCGGCTACATGCTGGAGGTTGCATGAAGATCGAAATCAAGCGCATCAACGGTGAGCGCTGCGTGTACCGCGGCGA
>OFDN01001072.1_pt1 | contig 19461 bp, 22 predicted proteins | sample 1520971 | NCBI WGS metagenome assembly OFDN01 (sample SAMEA94257418, study PRJEB24077) | hot springs metagenome | biome: Aquatic biome; feature: Geographical feature; material: Water | place: India | collected 2012-06-12 | depth 5 m
CTGTGATGCCTTGTACGCCAATGTTGGACAAAGCCTCACGCACTTCATCAAGCTTAAATGGCTTGATTATTGCGGATACAAATTTCATTTGCTTCTCCCGTTGTTAATTCTGGCGAGCACGATGCTCGCCAGATCTAAACTTGCTTTATTAGAATGTACGGCCAACCGTCAAAATCAAACGACCTTCATTCAGGTTTTTGCTTTGTGCAGTAGTGCTGGTGCCTTTACCGTTAAAGCTTGTGCCGCCGTAGCCAGAATCACCCCAGTAACGTGAGTTATCGGACTCAACCCAGTATACACCGGCGTTCCAACCTTCAGTCTTACCAATTTTGAAGGCTTTGCTCAGGCCAATTTTCCAGTCTGTGTAGTCTGGGTTAGTTGCACCTGAGATTGATGTACTAGGAAAATTCACGCCATCAGGTGTAAATGTTGGATCTAATTTACCTGCAACATTCAATCGACCCACGTGGCCAATCAAGGTCAAGTCCCACCATGGCAAAGGATAAGCCGCGTTCAACTCAAAGTAAGTGGAGCCCTTAGTACTGCCATCCCAACCGGTCGTTTTGTCCGCACCGAACCAGTCAGTCAAAGTGTATGACACTTTGGCACTGATCCAGTCATAAGAAATACCTGCGTTTAATTCATAGGTATCCCAGCGACCACCGCGTGGTGTTAATACATCATTAGGGTTTGCAGCATTAGACGCCCGGTATTTTTTCCAAGAACCGCCCGGATACATATAGCCATAAATACCGACGGTGTAGCCGAGTTTCTCTACAACTGGAATAGTACCGTTGTAGCCAGCATAGACGTCGATTTCGGTGTTAGCATCAGGATAGGTGTTAGGTGTAACACCAGAACCCCAAACACCCGCGTAAAAGCCGCTTGAGTGAGTAATATCCATACCGCCTTGCGCAGTTGGTTTGTGCCATGACTGTGAAATACCGCGGAAGTAGTAATCAGATACAACAGCGATGTTAGCGGTCGCTGTCCAGTCAGAAGCTTCTTCTTTGGCTTCTTCCGCTGCGTATGAAACTTGAGCAAATGATAATGTACTTAACACTGCTGTGAGCAAAATAGATTGACGCATTTATGAGTCCTCTCTCTGTGAAAATCTTTGATCGAATTGTTGTAAACGAGATGAAACAACATTGACCTCAAAGCAAGGCACGTGCCAACCAATATAAACAAATAAAATCAATTATTTAAATTATTAATTTAATCTAATTTATAATAAAAATAACGCAATAAACTGTTTTTTATTAAAAACATGTTTTATACATTGCAGTAATTATATTTTCAAGACTGCCAATCATGCTAAAATTATGTGCAAAGGAGCGCTCACCATGCTATTTACCAATGAAAAAATCAAAGAATTATCTATAAAAATCAAACAATTAGTGGATTCAAGCCCCATTTCAGAGCTAGAAACCAATTTGCATGCACTGTTTCAGGGCGCGCTCACCAAAATGGAACTTGTTTCGCGGGAAGAATTTGATATCCAGTCGGCATTATTGGCGCGCACCCAGCAACAATTAAAAAACCTGGAAGAAAAAATCAGCCAGCTGGAACAAGCGCAAACCACCAAAAAGTAAAAATTAATTTACAATTGTTAGCATTCCAACGTTTAGGGGTGCGAAATGAGTCTGGCAGTGCTATACAGTCGTGCATTAAGCGGTATGGACGCGCCAGAAGTGGTGGTAGAAGTACATTTGGCAAATGGTCTGCCGAGTTTTACCATCGTTGGGATTTAATGAAACTTAATTTAGGATTGCCAATTTATAAGAGTTTTTCTTTTAAGCTTTACTCAAATGACTGCTTCTAGAACTGATTATTGATTAATGCACCAATAGCATGCATTTTTAGAAAATCCTGTTGGCTCTGTGGAACAAAGAGAACTTATCCAATAAGACAACGTAATAAAAATAAAAAATAAAATTAAAGAACACGTAGTGGAATTAGAATAAATTTAATAATAATTAATTGAAAAAGAGCACTTCTGGTCCGCAAGCGTCCCATACCAAAGGGGGAACCCTGTCCCCCTTTTTATTACATATTTGCTTATTCACTAATCAGTTGCTGTAAAAACATCTTTGCCGGCCTCTTTTTTGTATTTCTCTGGCAAAACCAAAGTGTATAAAACCGAGGTGTAGGGTCTTCTCTCTTTTTTTAACCACCCTTTCTTTTCCAAACTACTGGCATTTTTTGAGATAGCACCAACACTCATTCCTGTTATTACCCTTAAAGTTTCGAGTGATGGGTGAACTTGGTCATGCTTGTATATAAATGAGGCTAAACTCACCAGAATACGAAACTCGGCATTAGTTAAGGTTGCATCATCGCGAATAGCTCTTGGAAGAATGAAAAAACCCTCTCTTGAATTAAACCACCTATCTTTTACCATCTGCTTTTCTGACGCCTGGTTTTCAGGACCTGACCGGCCTACGATTAGCCCAGCATCAGACGTATTACTTAATTGCATAATATTCTCCAAATAAAACACCAAAATTGATGCATTAAGTGAAGCGTTTGCATTTTAAATTTAATTAATTTATCCAAAATGAAACTACTTTTCATTGCAATATTTTTTATAGTTGATTAGCAATTAACACTCTATTATTCTGTTGCAAATCTCACACCCCAACAGGAGAAAACACGATGGCTACCACTATGTATTTTGAAGAAACCATTAAAGACCAAGGTGGCGTTAAAGAAATGGATTTAGAGATAGGGAGGTCTTCCTATTATCCGGAAGACAGTATTTACATTGTTGTTGATGGAAAAGGTGTAACTATGGATATCAAAACAGCCAAGAAATTTGTTGACGCCGTTCAGGCTGTTGGACGTTACCACAATCTAATTGATTGACCTTGATTGTAAGGGTTGAATATTCTCAACTATTATTCCAGCTAAAAACCAACTTAATTAAAGTGCGTTATAGAAAGACAAGAATGCAAAAAATTGCCATTACCGCAATAATGCTTTTTTTAATAGGATGCGAGCACAAAGCCAATGACGGACTACAAGATAACGTGCAGGCTATTAATGAGACATCAACGTCTGATGCAATTACCCCATTAAAGGTATCAGACAATGTTCAAACATGTGCCACAGCCATGCTTAATACAAAAATAAAATTTAAAGAATGGAAAAAAAGCATTACTCAAAGTTGCGCCTCTCTCAATGAAGAAGAACAAAAGCTGGCTTCTGAAAAAGCCACAGAACTTTCTGGCATATATACTGATGGAGATATCACGCTACCACGAATAAAATTTGGCGAGACACCATCCGATGCAATTATTGAGTTTGAGGAAGGAAGCCTTCCTTACACTGTTAAACCACTTTCAGAAGAGGAAGAGTGGTTGGCTTTGCAAGGCAACTATCAAGCTCAACGCAATTATGCATACAGCATGAGCCAAACAAACCCAATCGCTGGTTGTGCATGGAGAATTGTTATTATTAAACTGGGGCATAAACGCGTCGATACAACTGACACTGATAACTTAAAAGTCTATTGTGGGAAACTCGACACTATTGAATTAAATGCTGCCGAAATTCAAGCTCAACAACTTTTAAAAACCATTTCGACAAATGTTACGAAATAGATATTTGAGCTTCACTTTCAAAACCCAAAAGTATTGATATAAAACAAAAGCGAAGTTGGGGCTTCGCTTTTGTGCACATTTTTAATTTATCTGTGCTGAATCAGGAGTAAATATTTCTGCCCATCAGAAATGCCCTCATAAGAAATGTGATTGCCTAAAAGTGTATAAAGAGCTCAGGAAAACCAGCCTCAAAAAAATATTTTCATCAGTCCATCCTGTTTTTTTTAAATCACGTAACAACTTACTTTCAAATATCGGATTGCAGATGAATATAACTTTTTGAAGATTAATGTTATCCAACAATTTCGGTTTTTCATGTGGTCTTCTACAATTAGAAAAGATTTCATTCAACCAGCTAATCAAATGTGCATAATCCTTTGCATTCTTTCTACTGCGCTCTACTTCTACCCACCATGCAAAATCCTTATTTAATATTAGTAAGTCTGCTTTCTTTCCGTGGTATCCATCTTCGTTGAAATACCATTTATTTTGAGAAATTTCACGCTCACTGAAAATCCGAAATCCTTGCAATATTGAGGCAATACCAATCTCATTAGCAATTACTCTATGTCTATATTGCTCAAACGAAAAGAAACGTATTAAATCCTTACCCGACCCAGCAATAATTCCAAAGTCACTTAATTGATTTACTCCACGTTGTGACAGTGCATAAATTTTAGATAAATCTGGTGCTGTGGCAGTTAATACAAGCTTTTTCTGAACTAACCTTTTCAAAGTTTTCTGAGCCATACGAAGTGCACTTGGCGACGAATTAGGAACAATGAACTCAGGCTCTTTATTTGAGAACCTTTTATCTGCCTTTTGCCATATCAAAGGTGCCAGATCTTTGGCTCTTAACCAGCCGAACCGATGCAAATTATTTAGGATTTTAATCTCATTATCAAAAGCTACTGCCAACCCTGATTTTGCGTTGTTGCTATTCATATAAAAACTTTCTTCAAATATTCTATATGTATAGCGATTGTTTTTAAATTATTCGCAGGAGTTTTCGCTCCCCATATAACAGTGGAGCGAATAGTGTTTTAAATCCCACACCAACACTTTTCTTCTGAACGAAGAGTGTTGGTTAAACATTCTGGACGATGTTTGAGATTTACTTTTGTAGGTGCCCCTTTCACGTTGATTGAAGCTATCAACGCGAGGGCAAGAGACCTTACTCATTACGCTGAACGCTACACTCCTCAGCTCTCTTGCCCTCGCGTAGCTACGGGGGACGGGGCATCGCCCCCCCATGCACAACCGCCTGTTGGGACAGGCTAATTAATGACGACGAGTGTAACTCTGTCATAATTTTGCTTTGGCTCCCCCCAAATTCAAAAGCCCGCCAACGTATTGAATTGACTAAGGTTTATTTTGAATGTAGCCTGAAGTTCCAATCTTGAACGAGCAAATAATGTTTAAACTATTTAAATTAATAAGCAATTGTTTCTTCAATGAAGAAACAATTAATATAAACCCTGCTAATGGCTTACCGATGGTTAATGAAATTCAAGATATAAGTGGTTGCTTATATGGGGAGGACAGCACTTTTTCCACGCAAGGGTTCACGTCTAATAGCCTTTATGATTAGCTTTAACCTTCATTCCCAATCAAAATAAGTCCATCTTAATTTCTAAATCAATAGCCTTTCTATTTTTCAATTCAACGTGAAGTGACTTGTTGTCTTCTGAAAGAGTAATCTTCTTTATCAAACGTGCTATTTGAAAGCGTAATAGGCTTAATTTTTCAACATCACCAGAATGCACAGCATCAACAAAAGCTTGGTCTGCCTTAATACCCCAGTAAACCGCACTATCTTTTGTTTCTAATTGCATTCTTTCGATAATCTTTAAACTCAACTCATTTTCTCGCTCTAACTTGGTCAATCGGTCAAGAAATGTCTGGGGCAATTCGGTGGACGAACCAAATTGAATAAAGTTAGCTATCCGTTCTATTTGCAATTCATTTTCGGTAATTCTGCCACGGTGAAAATCTTCTTCGAGTTTAAACTTCTCGCTAACGTCATCCAGTGCTATTAACCCAGGGGCAGTTTCAGACATAAAAAACATTATCGTATCTTCGATATATCTGGTGGTAATCGACTTACAACTTGACAGCTTTACCACACGGTTGGAGCAATAGTATCTTGATATATCTAACTCCTTTGCAGATTTGAGTTTCCTGTGCAACCGAGCTCCACACGAGCAATAAAACAAACCATTCAAGATATTTCTATTGGAATTACTACGCCTTTTGGGAAACTCACGCGCCTGTTGATTTATTTTTTGAATACTTTCAAAAACTCTAATATCGATAACCTTTGGATAAAAGGATTTAATAGGCTCTCCCTCAGGAACTCTCTGGCCATGTTCATCGGTATAGTGAGGTTGATATTCACCAATTAAAGCCCTGTTGTTAATTAGCCTATTAATCAATGAAGTATGCCAAACCTCGCCCTTGGCTGGGGCTGGAAGTCGTCGCTCATTGCAACGATTGGCAATTGCTGTGGCACCGAGACCAGACTTTCTCATTTCAAACACGGCTTTAATACTATCAACTCTGTCTGCTAAAACTTCGTAACCTGTTCCCTCTGCATTTACTTTCAGCCATCTCGGACACTCCCGAGTAATTGGGGTTGCAAATTTAAGACTATTGTCTTTACGACGGTTCCAATTAGCTTTACTTCTTTCGCCCTTTATTCTGCTCTCATCATGGGCCCTCAATGTCTCCGATAAAACGCCCAACATAGGGCCAAGCTGGGTCAAAGTTTCCATCGTATATTTTTGACCATTGGTAATATTTACAACATTAATGCCTTTATTAATTATTGAGCCAAGTAGCAATAACGCTGTATAAATATCTGCTCGGCTTAATCTATCCAAACTCTCAATTAGAAGATAGGAACCAGCAGGAATATCCCCCCCCTCAACTAATGCAAGAAATGCAGATAAGGCACTCCCTTTTTTTATGTTTGCTTTTTTATATGCAGACTTCCCAAAATCTCTAAACTCTCTCTCATCCAATATCAATGAGTTTCTCAGGCAATAATCTCTACATAATTCGAGTTGCCGTCTCAAACTATCGCCTTCCCTTTGTTTGGACGATGAAAAGCGAATATAAGCATATGCGTGTGATAACTTCATAGTTTCATTATATACCAACCATTACCATCGTTGGCCTGCCTGAAACAGAAGTCAAAGAGAGCAAGGACCGCGTGCGTGCGGCCATACAAACCGCACAGTTTGAGTTTCCTGCCCGCCGGATTACGGTCAACCTGGCGCCGGCAGACTTACCCAAAGAAGGCGGCCGCTACGACCTGCCGATTGCGCTCGGCATTCTGGCTGCCTCAGGCCAACTGCCCAAGCAGACGCTTGCAAACTACGTCATTGCCGGAGAGCTGGCGCTCACAGGCGCCCTGCGGCCGATCCGTGGCGCATTGGCGATGACTTATCAGCTCCTTCAAGACAAAGCCAGCACCAGAGCAGCTATTTTGCCCCAAGAGAGTGCACACGAGGCCAGCCTGGTCGAAGGCTGCACTATTTTTGCAGCAAACAGCCTGCTGGAGGTCTGCGCACATTTGTCTGACAAACAACGCTTACCGCAACATCCGTTGGTGATTCCGCAAGTCAACGCTTTGCTGCCAGACTATCAGGAGGTCAAAGGCCAGTTACGCGCCAAACGCGCTCTGGAAATCGCGGCCGCTGGCCAGCACAGCTTGTTGATGAGCGGCCCGCCCGGCACCGGAAAAAGCATGCTAGCGCAGCGGTTTGTCGGTATTTTGCCCGCAATGACAACGCAAGAGGCGCTCGAGAGTGCGGCGATTTTGTCGCTCAACGGGCAGTTTCCTGCCAGCAACTGGAAGAAACGGCCCTTTCGGGCACCACACCATACCGCATCCGCCGTGGCATTAGTGGGCGGTGGCAGCGTGCCTCGGCCCGGCGAAATCAGCCTCGCGCATCATGGCGTGCTCTTTTTAGACGAGCTGCCGGAGTTTGACCGCAAGGTGCTGGAGGTGCTGCGCGAGCCACTCGAAAACGGCAGCATCACCATTTCACGTGCCGCCAGGCAAGCCACTTTCCCGGCACAATTTCAGTTGATTGCCGCCATGAATCCCTGCCCATGTGGTTATTTTGGTCATTACAACCAGCGCTGTCGCTGCACGCCAGAGCAAATCTTGCGTTACAAAAACAAACTCTCAGGCCCGCTACTAGACCGCATTGATATGAATATCGACGTCCCCGCACTCAAGCCAGAGGAGCTGAGCCATCACCAGCCCAGTGAAGGCAGTGCGACGATGCGCGCACGCGTCATGCAGGCGCGACAACGGCAAATGCAACGCCAGCACAAACCCAACGCGACGCTAGGTCCGCTAGAAATCGCCAATGTTTGCCAACTCGGCGAACAGGCAAGCCAGTTACTCCAAACGGCCATGCAAAAATTTTCGCTCTCTGCGCGTAGCTATCACCGCATTCTCAAAGTTGGCAGAACCATTGCTGACCTGGCCGGGACAACACAGATCAGCGATGCACATATTGCAGAAGCGTTACAATATCGACGTTATGACTACTGAAGAAGGTAAAGCCATGCGTTTATATGATGTGAGTATCGCGCCATTGCTGCGTAATTTGCAAAACCTGAAACACATTTTGCAACAAGGCGAACTTTACGCCGAGCAAAAGAAAGTCGCCCCTGAGGTGCTACTCAATAGCCGTTTATCTGTCGATATGTACCCACTCACCAAGCAGGTGCAACTGGTCAGTGACATGAGCAAAGGCGCAGGCGCCAGGCTGGCAGGGCTGGAGATTCCACAATATGCCGACGATGAAACCAGCTTTGAGATGCTGTATGCCAGAATGGATAAAACCATCGCCTTTCTGGAGCAGATTCAGCCCGCACAGCTTGCAGGCGCAGAGGACAAAGAAGTGGTGCTGACGATCCGCAAAGTGGATTTAACGTTTAGCGGTCTTGATTACCTGCAAAAATGGGTCATGCCCAATGTCTATTTTCATACCACCACGGCTTATAACATCTTACGCCACCTGGGTGCGCCGCTGGGCAAAACCGACTATCTCGGCCAAAAGCGCTAAGTACTCAAGTGCGCTTGCGCCAATAGCCAACCACTCCAGGCGCCGACTGCAGCATTGCTTGTCGGCGCAGTGTTTCATAGGCCTCAGCCTCTGAAACGCCTTGCTCATGTGCCATACGTTGCGCTTGCTTCGTGGCTTCAGCCACCCAGGCAGGGTTCTCCTGATACCCCCTATCCTGCATGCAGCGATCCAGCACACGCGACTGCCTAGCCGCTTTTTCAAGCTTTTGAAACGGCAAGACTTCAGGCAACTCCGCCGCCGCCTTGCTGGCAATCAAATCACACTGATTCACCACCTGCGACACCTCATTATGGCTAGTAGCGGAACTGACTTCTGTTAATGATTGCCAATACCAGAACCCGGCATAACCAAGCAACAACACCCCCAGCACCGCGAACACTCTTGATGTTTTCATTCACCTATCCTCACGCTCAGTGCCTTAATTGTGCGCCATTTCATGGCAGATGAATAGCAAGGTGACTGTCATCTAAAAAGTGTATTGACTTCATTAAAGCGTCACACAAGCTGATTAACATAGTTTTAATCAAACACAGCACACATGGCTGCCATAAACCTGCGTGCAAGACTCAAGAAGGGAGTAAGCATGACGTTAATACAGTTATATACGCAAACAAACAAAGGACGAATCATGAGCGAATGGCAAGACGAGCCACTGACCTACACCGCCAGCATGCCTGAGCTGATGACAGCGCAGGACATTATGTACCTGGCAGAAGACATTGTGGCTGATAACAATATTCAAGCGATTTACAAGCCAGCAGAACTCTCCCTGGAAGTGGTCTAATCCAAGCATTCTGGCCCGGCTACTAGCCGCAGCTGATCTGTACCACATTCACGTATCACCTCTGCCATATCCCCGTGGGCTCACGTTTAGACCATGCCTAGACACTGCCTCTATGTTTACCTAAAATAAGCCTTCGACCATCACCATCACAGGAGGCAACCATGTTTTTTGGCGCGGTAGGCATCTATACTTTGATTGGCGTTGTTGTAGCGATCTGCTTGATATTGTACGAGTTTGCAAAACGAGTGAAGTAACTCGCAGGTAATAAAAAAGCCCCGTTAGGGGCTTTTTTATTAGTGTCATTCTTACTGAATCAACTCATGCCAGCTTTGCTTGGTGCCATAGCTGCCATTGGTTTTTTGTTTGAAGATTTCAGTCGTAGTGCCTGTGCCAGACATGCCAAACACTTGATCATCCATGGATAATTGCTGAGGCGTTGGATCATTGCTACCAGTAACCACCACATGCGGCACGCCTTTACCGTCATACACAATGTTGTAACCTACAGCGGGCGTGGTCATTTTCTCAGAGACAATACCACTCGCTAATAATGAGCTGCCTTTTTTATAATCAAAATAGTTAAACCATCCGTAACCTGCACCGCTACATGCTTGACTACTAGGCACTAAAGTAGGCATGAGCAGCACACCGTTTAACAGCAACGGATCGAGATTGACCCGCTCACCTGCCGGAAAGTCAACATACCAGCCATATCCAGTATCGAAATCCGGCGTTTTGCTAGATGTCACTTTACGGTCAGCACTCAGTGTCACTGCGGTCAATATGTTGGACTGTGCACGCGAAATGGGTGAAGTTTGACCACTATCTTTAATCACATATGCTGAGTTAACCGGCGTATTGGTTAAATCTGCAGGCTCTAAGAATTTACCTGTGCCTATCATCAACACCACATTCTTATCGACCTTACCCAGCTCAGGTTGGGTGGTGATTCTTTGTGCCTCAGTACCGATAGACAGCGTTGCAATTTTGGTCACGGCACCGGTGTTAATGTTAAAGCGCCAGACATTACCATTCAAATCACCGCCATAGATACTGACGGCAGTATTATTTTCGAACATCTGCTCGGCATATGCTGAAATGCGCGATAAGCCACTAGGCGCACCCGAATTACCTTCACCAGTGGTCAGGGTTTTAATTTCTGCGCCAGTGCTTGCATCGCGCACAAACACATACCCACGTCCATCCCCTTTAGGGCTATTAGGCTTCAAATTGCCATCGCTCAACTTACCAGCAGCATCACCATTGTTATACCCCGAAGTAAACACCACCACCCAACGACCATCCTGCATTTTAGTGATGACAGGATTGCCATAAGTAAAGCCAAGATTACTATTGGCACCTGAAGCTTGCGCATTAAACTCCCACAGAAACACAGGGGACTCAGGCACTGTCACATCCAGCGCAAAATAACCACGACCACCGCCATTTAACCCTGAGACCAAAATAGTACGCCACACAGCACTACTGCCGCTGCAACCTGACACACACACATCCGCGACTTCAGGGCTGCCATTGACAAAGTTAGTGTGGTAACTAGCGCCGTACTCTTTATCGGCTAAGTTAGCCAAGTTAGCGATGGCCGGTGTTGGAATAAATGCCCACAGTTCATCTCCCGTATTTGCATTAAAGGCATGCAACATGCCATCGTTGGCCCCTACATAAACCGCGGGGGTACGACTAGCCGTAGAGGCTTTAAACGCTTTGTAATTACCATCAAGATAGCCAACATTTGAGGTCTTGAAATAATTCGGCCGAGACTGTGAAATATCCCCCAATGTCGCTTGCCGCTCACGGAACAGACGATTGGCGGCCACCGTGTTAATGCTGGTGTCTTCATAGGTTTTATTACCACGGAGATAGTCCACCAGTTTAGAGACCTTGTTAACATCCTTAATCTTCGCATCCGAGTCAGGCAGGCCTTTCATCTGACTCAAGGCGAGGTAACCTTTAGATAAAACGTCGCGCTGGTCAGCCGACAAACTATCTGCGGTAAAAGGCACCAGGCTATTACCTGAATTAAATAATATCTTACGAGTGTTGTTTGCTACTTGTGTCTGCAAGCGGCCTTTACAACTACCCGCCACCTCCACATAACAAGAAGAAGTCTCGCTTGTGCCAAGCACTGCCCCTAAAATACCACCGGCCTTATCGCAATTGGATTGATCTGAGTTGCTGGATTTACAGTAAATTGAAGTACTACCGTTACCGGTAATGCGTGTCTCTTCTGTGGTCGCCGGGCATGCCGTCGCGGCAACATTCTCAACACACCAGACCGCATTTGTAGAAGTTTCCAGAGACTTCACATCAACAGTGCGCGCCTCCAGATTGCCTATCCATTTGACGGTTTGATAGCTTGCCACATATTGAAAGTTATCGCCTGTAGTCGGTGCAAGACTGCTGGCTGCAGCAGCGGCACTCGCCCCTTGTATGGCTTTAATTTCAGATAAACCTTTGGCTAAAGATTCGCGCAATAATTTAGGGTTTTTTGCACTATAGTAAGTGCCACCTGCATTGACCGCGGCATGCCACAAGTCATCAATACGGGTACCATTCTCGGCTGGCAACGGGTTAGGCCAATTTTTGTTACCCAACTTTAAATCATTATAGTCACCAACAACTTGAGTCTTATAGTCGTCCGTGTATACCAAAGTACCATCAATACCCAATCCCAACGTGAGCGTGACCATATTTTGCTTAGGGTAATCGTTTGTCGTACCACATACAGAGCTACCTAAAGTACCTGTACAATTTGAGAAGGCACCATCTCTTATATCGGTATCATAAAAATACTTGGCGGTATCAGCCAGCGTGTTTGCCGCATTGCTACTGTCAAATAAGGGCGTAGGCGAGCTACCATCCTGATTACCAATCTGGGTAGTGCCATCAACCTGGGTTGGGTTGGTTGTATCATTCCAGTAGCCATCAGTTGTCAGCAGGGTAAAGTTAGGCTGACAGGCATATTGCATTGGATCTACCGAGTTGAGTTTTTTATTCCCTGCAAAATAGCGTCCAGCTTGCGATAGCGCCAACCTAATTGGGGTGTAGTTGCAAACCGCTGTAGCTGCATACAGCCTTTTATACCAAGTTGATTTTTGAGTATTATCAAATGGTGACACGGCTAAGAAAGCATCCTGTATGGTATTTTCTCCGTTTCTGGCATCGTCGCAGATTCTCATAAACCCGATACGATAACGTGAATCCATATTGCTAAATGCAAGACTTGCTGCTGTTTTCATCGCTTGCAATCGTGTCCTGTAATACGTGTACCAATTAGAAAAATTCGTCATTTCTTCTTGGTAATTACAAATGTTACCCGCACAGTCTGTTCGATCAGGATTTTTTGTTGACGATCCAGGCAAAGGATAACTATCTGATGTATTGGTAATTTTCACATAGACAAGGCTACCAGGCACATCTGAGGGTGCTCCATCCCACTTGGCTTTGATAGTGGCCGTTCCTGTATAGGTAACCTGTACAGGTGTACCTTGGTTGAGTGGGGCTCCAGCTATAGTAGTGAACTTAATTACACCATTAGAATTGCTAGTAATATTAGTTTGAGAAACCTGACACTTACGAAATGTTCTTGCGGTAGATGTTGAAGTTGTGGCGGTCAATACAGCCGTAGCCCCCGCATTACAAAGCCCATCCAAACTACTAGAAGCAGAGGCTGAGATCACATTTGCCAGACCAGTATTGCTACTAGCTGAAACCGTGCCTGACAACAATTCAATATTATTCACCTTGATGCTCTGTACATTGACTGTCCCATTTACGCCCGTAATTTCAAGCGTGTAAGCTGCACGAGGCTGTCTTAAATTCTTATAAGTGTCTTTATCATACACACTTTGACACGACATACTGCCAGTTAATGAAGCCGCGCTAGCAGCAGAGGCTGAATTACACCAACGAACTTCGGCCGGAAATGTATTAGTAGTTGTAGGCTGGCTACTTTTGATACAACTTGTCAAAGCTGCTGTAGTGCAATACTCTCCCGCAACATACATAAAGTAATCAGCGCTACCAACTAAATTGACAGTGCCGCCCTTAGCCGCACCAGTATCTGTCACATCTGCTTTGACCGCAGTAAAGGCAGTCTGATTACCCATCGAGACATTACTTGCAGTGACTGCCGGAATGTAAGTCACATTCGGATTGTAATACTGAGTGTTGTATGTCGAGTTATCCATGAGCCAAACGAAAGAGCTATTCGACCAATCAGGGGTATAGTCACGGCCCATACTCCCGGAGTCATCCAATATAAACATCAAATTGGGCTTTACATCTGAGGTGCCTGAAGTTTGCAGTGGCGTGCTGGCCAGATCAAGGAACTCAGCTTGTGCAAGCATGGGCAGCAAAGCGGCCAGCCAGATGAATGTTCTTACCGTAGTGTATTTAGTCATCATTCCACCTGTTTAGTTGGAAATAAAAGATTGCATATAAGTCACTGTATTTTTGGGTCCGGTGATGCGCAAGGTCACACGGTATAGCGGCGAATCAGAACTGGTCACACACTGCCTGAATAGCTCACGATTGTTAGCGTTATGAGAACATTTCTGCCCATTACTCGGAGAGCTCGCCATCATGCAGCGTGAGGCGTCACTGACAGCGCTACCAGCATCTAGCTCCGCTTGGGTGTAGTTACACATCCGCTCTACCACATAGCGAATTTGATTACCCTGACGATCAACGCCGTTACGAATTTCGTCATTACCGTCTGTTTGCGTAGGGACTAAAGCACTATTACTGCCGTCCCAAGTCACCATCGTCAGCCTGTTTCCATCGCATGCTTGTACATCCGGTTGCGTATCAAATTGACTACAATTTGCGTAGTAGCCTAGCGTTGGGTGATTGGCGGTACTCGCTGTCAGAGAGACGCTTTTGGCAATCGTCTCGGTAATGCCTTCAAGGGCTACGTTGGTTGTCGTATTGGCAGATTGGCGGAACACCAGGTTGCCTGACAGTAAAGCATTGGTGTCCACACTACGGATCAGGGCAACTGATGCGATAGACATGACCGCCAGTGCCAGCAAGGCAAAGAACAAGACAATCCCTGATTGGTCGGCATCATTAAGCGTTGAATGTCTATAATGCATCGCGATTCCAAAGAATATTTCGAAGCGGGATCGTGGCTTCAAACACACGATAGCGATAACGCTGCCAGTTTGGAATTGTGCTTAAGTCAACGCTGGCAGGCGTTGCATCATCGCGCCAAATACAGACACGGCTCAAACCATCTTCGCTGCCATTACAAGCCTGGCTTACATTGTTTTTTTGCAAATGACCGTCTCTGGCAATGACCGCGATCCTGATTGCACGAATCCGGTTTCTGTCCAAGAGCGCCATGCCGGGTCCGTAGGTTCCCGTCGCATCTGTCCACTGGTCAACCCGATTTAAGAAGCCTGCACCGCTGGTTGATGTTGATGCGGGGTCTGGTGTGGTCGTAACACCATACTGCGCTTGCAACGAGACGATATCGCTCGCCACCGGGACTGGCAGGTTATTGGGGAACGGGTTACTCCCAGCGGTGCCACCTGTGCGTGTTAACTCAAAGTTGGCAGTGGCAGTGTATTCGTATTGATTCCATGCCCCTAGGCAAGAAAATCTCACCCAGTCGGCACCATTGAGGTTGGTGACAGGCCGCTCTGTTGGCGGTGTATTCAACTCTGATATCGCATTGATGGAGCGATCCGGGTTGAGTTTTTGCAAACGTGCCATGCTGCAATTAGGGCTGTCCGGTGTCTGATGAAACAAGACAACGTCATTTTCCTGACAACCAATCAAGCGGCCATCAAGCGTTGGGGCGGCCATATTACCTGTGGCGCGTAACGATGCCCCACCGCTGGCTGGGTTTCCGTAGCGAATGCGCACAATATCATTCGCCGCGCCACCATCCACAATGACCACCGGCGAGAGATTAATCAGCACACCTGCCTGATTAATTGAGGTATCTATCGGACATAATAAAGGCGAGGGGTCGCTGCTGTTATAAAGCGGCAGACCAAACCCAGCATTCTGCGCATCACGCTGTATGTAATACATCGCCAGCACACCACTCGATTGGGCATCTGACCCGCCGCTAATGATGCGTTTACGCGCCTCAAAGCCACTGAATAAATTACTGATCGCCAAGGTGGCAACCAAGCCGATGAGGATACCAACGAGCAGCTCTACCAGACTCATGCCAGACTGCGCACGATTGCTGGCTGGACAGGATTGCAAGCCGTGTCGCTTCATCACTGTATCACCTCAAACAAATAACTAGAGGCATTGACCTGATGACGATTGCCCCCTGGCAGTTGCCAACCAACGCTGACGGTCACCATGCTATTGGTCAAGGCTGAAAAAGTCAGTGTCCCATTGGGCAGTTGCGACTTGATCTTGTTTTTGTCAACCTTAGCAATATAGTTTGCCGCATCGCCTCCGTAAGCCATCATGTTGGCAATGTGCGTTTGTGCGATCATCTGTGCTTCTGCACGATAGCGGTTATCACTACTATTCTTAATCATGGCGCTTTGTAAGCCGACGAGTGCCAACACACCCATGCTAAAAATAGTCACGGCCACCATGGCCTCAATTAACACGGATCCAGTTTGGCCGCGTTTGGCGGCGGAGCTTGTATTTGGTCGATGATTTAACATGTCCGGGTGTCTCCCACTATGTTCACTGAAGGATCACATACTTTCACATTACCGCCAGCATTAAGCATCACCCGCAAGGCCTTAAGCTCTTCACTCTTCACTTGCGAATTGGTGATGTTCACCACAGTCAGTGCAGATGCAGCTGATGGATCTCGTGTTCCAAAACTGCTAAATACCACGGTGTAGTTATCGGCGCTGACTGTGGTGTTATCAGATGACCCCTCTACTGCGCTTTTCTGAGTAATCACCGTAGGGCAGTCAGCTCCCACGGTGACGCAACCAATTTGCCAAGCGCTATTCGTTTGCAACGTAAACCTTACCCGGGCGTTACGCTTGATGGCTTCTGCCCTCGCTTGTTGCAATCCATTGCGTATTGACTCGGTGACTGTGCGAATTTGCGCATTCCCTATCGAGCTTTGAAAAGCGGGAATCGCGATGGTACTCACCGCCACCAACACAGCGATGGTGACGACCAACTCGATTAAAGTGAAACCAGCTTGTCGCATCAGCAACTTCCAGAAGAAGAGGTCAGCCAGCAGGTGGCGCCGGTTGTGCCATCGTAGGTAGACGTTTTGGCATTGTCTTGGTTGACGGTAAACGCAAAGTTACCCATGTTTTGTGAAGACTTTCCGGTCGCCGCCAACGTGTAGGTCGTCGCTGTCTGATCATTCACTGCATAGTCAAAAAACTTCGCGTCTGCTGGATTACAGGCAAAACCCACATAAGTAAAGTTATCCTGAAAAAACTGCTCAGCCTGTACACGGCAATTAGCCAGGTTGGCGGGCGCCTCGGCCGCGTTGCCGCTTTTGACGTAATCCTGATAACCTGGCACGGCAATGCTGGCCAACAAGCCAATAATCGCTACCACGATCATCATTTCAATCAGGCTAAACCCATATTGATTAGAGCGCTTCATCATCCAACCCCTTTTTAGATAGCTTTATCATGCAAACAGTGGGGCTGTCATGTCCAGCAGCAGCCGACCAGTGGTCACTATCAGCCGACAAGCGGTTAAAACAGTGGCCATAAGTCACGCTAGGTTTAATGGTAAAATGGCATATTATTTACATTGGACGGTGAATCATGCTTTCCTGCTGGACGAGATTACTGGCTGTTGCCTTATTGTTGGCGCAATTGAGCGCTTGCGGTCTCAAAGGAGATTTGTATATTCCCGAGCGCCAATATCCTCAACCCCCTCAACAAGATAAATCCGCATCGTGACCTCGCTTTTAAACCACCCTTTTTCTACCCAACAGGGCCTGCTGCATGCTGAACAGGTCGCCCTGCGTGAGATCGCCCAGACGCATCAAACGCCGACTTACGTCTATTCACGCGCTGCGCTCACCCAGGCCTTTGAGCGTTTTCAGGCCGGTCTGGTCGGCCACGATCACTTGATCTGTTTTGCCGTCAAAGCCAACCCTAGCCTGGCGATTTTGAATGTGTTTGCCAGATTAGGCGCCGGCTTTGATATTGTCTCGGGAGGCGAACTGGCCCGCGTTTTGGCTGCTGGTGGCGATCCGAAAAAAATCGTGTTTTCCGGGGTCGGCAAATCTCATGCAGAAATCAAAGCCGCGCTCGAAGCCGGCATTTTCTGCTTTAACGTCGAGTCAGCCAACGAGCTGGATCGTATCCAGCAAGTGGCGGCAGGCTTAGGTAAACAAGCCCCGGTGTCCTTGCGCGTGAACCCGAATGTGGATGCCAAAACCCACCCATATATTTCTACTGGTCTTAAAAACAACAAATTCGGCGTCGCGTTTGAAGATGCGCTGAGCCTCTATGAAAAAGCCGCCCAATTGCCAAACATTGCAGTGCACGGCGTAGATTGCCATATCGGCTCACAGATCACCGAGTTATCCCCTTTCTTGGACGCGCTGGATAAGGTCCTCGGTTTGGTCGATGCTCTGGCTGCCAAAGGCATACACATCCAGCATATTGATGTGGGCGGCGGCGTTGGCATAACCTACAGTAATGAAACTCCGCCTGATTTTGCTGTTTACACGGCAGCCATCCTGAAAAAACTGGCCAGCAGAAACGTCAAAGTGTTGTTTGAACCGGGCCGCGCCCTGGTCGGTAATGCAGGCGTGTTGCTGACCAAAGTCGAATACCTGAAACCGGGCGAATCTAAGAACTTTGCCATTGTCGATGCGGCCATGAACGACCTGATGCGCCCGGCGCTCTATGACGCGTTTCACAACATCACGGCCATTGCACCATCCACGGCACAAGCACAAGTGTATGAAATCGTCGGCCCGGTGTGCGAAAGCGGTGACTTTTTAGGCCATGACCGCACGCTGGCTATTGAAGAAGGTGATTATTTAGCAATTCACTCCGCCGGGGCTTACGGCATGAGCATGGCCAGCAACTACAACACGCGCGCACGTGCTGCCGAGATATTGGTCGATGGAGACCAGGTGCATGTGATCCGCGAACGCGAACGCATTGCGGACTTGTTTAAACTGGAACGCACACTGCCTTAAGCCTCGCTTTTGGACAATAAAAAAACCGAAGCCTTAAAGCTTCGGTTTTTTTATTGGTTGAAATGGCTTAATCAAAAATCACCGTTTTGTTCGCATATAACAAAATACGATGCTCAATATGCCAGCGCACCGCCTTTGAAAGCACCACACGCTCCAAGTCGCGGCCCTTCTGGATCAAATCCTCCACTTGGTCGCGGTGCGAAATACGCGCCAGGTCCTGCTCGATAATCGGCCCTTCATCCAGCACCTCGGTCACGTAGTGGCTGGTCGCACCAATCAGTTTTACGCCGCGCTCAAACGCGCGATGGTAAGGGCGCGCGCCAATAAACGCTGGCAGGAATGAGTGGTGAATATTGATGATCTTTTGTGGATAGCGCGCGACAAATTCCGGCGATAAAATCTGCATATAGCGCGCCAGTACAATCAAATCCACACCATATTGGTCAAACAGGGCAAATTGCTGCGCCTCGACCTCAGCCTTGGTGTCTTTGCTCATCGGCAGATAATGGAAGTCGATGCCGTAAAACTGCGCCAGCTTTTCGGTGTCTTGATGATTGCTGATAATCAGCGGGATATCACACGCTAACTCACCGCTATGATGACGGTGCAACAAGTCAACCAGGCAATGATCATATTGCGACACCATGATCGCCATGCGTGTTTTTTGCTCGGATAATTTCAGCTGCCAGGTCATGTCAAAACGCTGTGCCACCGGGCCAAATGCTTGTTCAAAATCGGCCACTGCCACATTAAAATTGGTTAGGTCCCATTCCACACGCATCAAAAACAGATTATTTTCCGCATCCTGATGCTGGTCTGCGTGTAAAA
>OFDN01001076.1_pt1 | contig 19426 bp, 18 predicted proteins | sample 1520971 | NCBI WGS metagenome assembly OFDN01 (sample SAMEA94257418, study PRJEB24077) | hot springs metagenome | biome: Aquatic biome; feature: Geographical feature; material: Water | place: India | collected 2012-06-12 | depth 5 m
CGAGGCCAACGCCGCCGCCGACAAGGCCCGCAAGGACCTGGTCGAGGCCCAGAACGCCGCCGACAGCCTGATCCACTCGACCGAAAAGGCCCTGGCCGACCACGGCGACAAGGTCGAGGCCGACGTCAAGACCGCGATCGAGACGGCTCTGGCCGATCTGAAGACCGCCCGCGAGGGTACGGACGCCGAGGACATCCGCGCCAAGACCAACACCCTGGTCCAGGCCTCGATGAAGCTGGGCGAAGCCATGTACGCCGCCCAGCAGGGCGCGTCCGCCGATGGCCAGCCGGCTGACGACGGCGTGGTGGATGCGGAGTTCGAGGACGTCTCGGACACCGACGAGAAGAAGAGCGCCTGATCCGCAACAGGTCGCTGAAATGATACGGCCCCGCTTGTCTTGCGATAGGCGGGGTCTTTTCATGAAACTTGCATCAAGCGTTCCGGCCCCCATGTCAGCCGGGACACCGCCTTTTCCAGAGCCCGCAGAGGTTCGGGCCGGGCGGCAGGGGAAGTAATGAGGACTGACGCCCGATGGCGCGTGACTATTACGAAATTCTGGGCGTCGAGCGGACGATCGACGCCGCCGGCCTGAAATCGGCCTATCGCAAGCTGGCGATGATCCATCACCCGGACCGGAACGGCGGCTCGGAAGAGTCCATGGCCAAGTTCAAGGAGATTTCCGAGGCCTATACGGTTCTGTCCGACGACCAGAAGCGGGCGGCCTATGACCGGTTCGGCCACGCCGGGGTCAACGGCGGCGGGGGCGGCAATCCCTTCGGCCAGGGCCAGGGCTTCTCCGACCTGAACGACATCTTCTCCCAGGTCTTCGGCGACGCCTTCGGGGACGCCTTCGGCGGCCGCCAGGGCCGCGGCCAGCAGGGCGGACCGCGGCGCGGTTCGGACCTGCGCTACGACCTGGAGATTTCGCTGGAGCAGGCCTATCGCGGGGCCGAGGTCCAGATCGACGTCCCCGCCACCCTGACCTGCGAGACCTGCGAGGGCTCGGGGGCTAAGCCGGGCACCAAGCCCGTCACCTGCACCACCTGCAACGGCGCCGGCCGCGTGCGCCAGGCCAACGGCTTCTTCCAGGTCGAGCGGACCTGCCCCCGTTGCCACGGCGCGGGCCAGATGATCGCCGACCCCTGCACGACCTGCCACGGGCACGGCCAGGTGCGGAAGACCCGCACCCTAAACCTGAAGATCCCCGCCGGCGTCGACGACGGTTCGCGCATCCGCCTGACCGGCGAGGGCGACGCCGGCCAGCGCGGCGGCCCGCGCGGCGACCTGTACGTCTTCCTGTCGGTGACGCCGCACGACCTGTTCGAGCGCGACAACCTCGACCTGCTGGTCACCGTGCCCGTGCCGATGACGGTGGCGGCCCTGGGCGGCGAGATCGACGCCCCCTGCCTGGTCTCTGACGCCTGTGACGGCAAGTGCAAGGCCGCCGTCCAGGTGCCCGCCGGCGCCCAGACCGGCAAGACCGTTCGGATCAAGGGCAAGGGCATGCCCCATCTGAACGGCCGCACACGCGGCGATCTGGTCGTCGAACTGTTCGTCGAGACCCCCACCGACCTGACCCCCCGTCAGAAGGAATTGCTGCAAGAGCTTGCCCTGTCCTTCGGCGAGGCGCAGAACCCCCGGAATTCCAGCTTCGCCGGCAAGGCGAAGCGCTTCTGGGCCGACATCCTGGGCAGCCAGGATGCGGACGGGTCGAAAGAGAACGCGGCTTGAGCGCAATCTTCCACGCCGGCATTTCCGGCTATCGCGGCAGGATGGGTCGCGCGGTGTCACAGGTTCTGGATGCGCGCGAGGACGTCGTCGTCGCCGCCCGCTTCGACTGGGGCGAGACGGCCGACATCTCGCTGTGCGACGTCATCATCGACTTTTCGACGCCCGACGCCTCGGTCGCCCTCGCCCAGTCTGCGGCCGAGCGCGGCGGTCCGCCCCTGGTCATCGGCTCCACCGGCTTCACCCCGGCCCAAGAGGCCGAGCTGATGAAGGCCGCCGAGAAGATCGCCATCGTCAAGAGCGGCAACTTCTCCCTGGGCGTGAACATCCTGATCGGCCTGGTCCAGCATGCGGCCCAGCGTCTGGACGCCCAGGACTGGGACATCGAGATCACCGAGGCCCACCACCGCCGCAAGGTGGATTCTCCCTCCGGCACCGCCCTGATGCTGGGCGAGGCCGCCGCCGAGGGCCGCTTCACGGATCTGGCCGAGATCCGCTCCAAACCCTATGACGGCGTCCAGGGCGAGCGCGAGACCGGCAAGATCGGTTTCTCCTCGATCCGGGGCGGCGGAATCATCGGCGAACATACGGTGCTGTTCGCCTCGGAGGACGAGGTCCTGACCCTCAGCCATTCCGCGATCGACCGGTCGCTGTTCGCCAAGGGCGCGGTCGCCGCCGCCGCCTGGGTTCGCACCCGCCGACCCGGCCTTTACGACATGCAGGACGTGCTGGGCTTCCGTCAGGCTTGAAGCCGCGCCTGGCCACCCGAGCCCGCTGAACTCAGTGCAGCACCCTGCGGCGCCCGAAGGCCGTGCCCGTCAGCAAGGTCTTGATGAAGAAGAAGACGGCGATGACGATGGCGTAGCCCAGGAACAGGGCCAGACCCGTCAACCAAAAGCCCGCCGTCAGGATGGCCGGCAGGGCGAAGTCGCCGCCGTTCAGGACGGGAAGGACAGACACGACGATCAGATGAACCAGGGTCGCCCCCAAGGCCGTTGATCCCAAGGATCGCCAATCGACCATCATCAAAGCGGCGATCACGGCGATGATCAGACCCATGACCTGATTGACGCCGTCGAAACCGGCGCTGGCCAGGTTGAACAGGCCGTTGAGGAACTGACCGATCTGATCCAGCAGATTTTCCATAGAGCGCCTCCAACCCTGTCGATGTTGCAGCGAAGCTTGCCGATCCGGAGGCTTAACGCGGCCGGATGGAAATCGCTCCGCCGGGGTGGGCGGCGGCGACGCGAAGGCCTATGGGTTCGTCCGACAGGAGCGGCATGAGCAAGACGACCGGAAGCGAAGACATTGCGAGGGGCATCGCCCTTCGGATCGCCGCAGCGGGCGCCTTTTCCATCATGGCGGCGGTTCTGAAACTGGCCTCCCTGGACGGGGTCACCGCGCCGGAGATGCTGTTCTACCGCGCCTTCTTCGGCCTGCCGGTGGTGTTGATCTGGGTGCTGACCCAGCCGGGCGGACTGACGGGCCTGGCCACGCGCCGCCCCCTGGCGCATCTGGGCCGCAGCGCTCTGGGCGTCGCCTCCATTCTGTGCGTCTTCCAGACCCTGACGCTTCTGCCGCTGGCAGAGGCCACGACCATCAGCTTCACCGCCCCGATCTTCGCCACCATCCTGTCCTTCCTAGTTCTGAAGGAGGCGGTCGGCCCCCGGCGCTGGGCGGCGGTGGCGGTCGGCTTCATCGGCGTGCTGATCGTAACCCGCCCCCTGTCTCTGGCTTCCGGGGCGGGCTCAACCCCCTTGCCCTTGGCCGGCGTCGGCTTCGGCCTGGCCGCCGCCCTCCTGACGGCGGCGGTCACGATCACCCTGCGGCAGCTGCGCGACACCGAACATGTGGCGGCGATCGTCTTCTGGTTCTTCGTCTGCTCGTCCATCGTCGGCGCCCTGCTTCTGCCCTTCGTCGGCCGGATGCACGCCCTGACGACCTTCGCCCTCCTGGCCGGGTCGGGCGTGGCGGGCGGCGTCGCCCAGCTGTTGATGACCGCCTCCCTGCAAAAGGCGCCCGTCGCCGTCGTGGCCCCGTTCGACTATCTGCAGATCCTCGGCGCGGTCGCCTTTGGCGCCTGGCTGATGAAGACCACCCCGACCGCCGACACCTTGGCCGGCGCCGCCCTGATCGCCGCCAGCGGCCTCTATACGGCTTGGCGTGAACGGGTCCGCCGCCGCCAGGCCCTGTTGCAGACGACCGCCCCGCCCGTCTGAGGTTTACACATCGCAGTTTCGGCCCTAGAGAGCTTGGCCGTGACCGTCTCCATGACCAAAGCGATTACCTCGAAAACCACCAGCTTCGGCGGGGCGGTTTCGGGTGTGCGCGAGGTCTGAAGCGCCGAACCCCGATCCCAAGCCCCGCCGATGCGCGGGGCGGTCGATCCGGCTGAACCCCGCGCCTCCATCCCTCCAGGAGACGCCTGAATGTCCTTTTCCCCGTCCAATCCGCCCCATGTGGGCATCGTCGGCGCCACCGGCCTCGTCGGCGAGATGATGCGCGGCCTGCTGGCCGAGCGGAACTTCCCCCTGGCCTCGCTACGCCTGTTCGCCTCGGCCCGGTCGGCGGGCAAGACCATCCGCTTCGGCGAGACCGACATTGTGGTCGAGGATGCGGCGACGGCGGACTACGCCGGGCTGGACATCGTCTTCTTCTCGGCCGGCGGGGATACCTCCAAGGCTCTGGCGCCCAAGGTGGCGGCCGCTGGGGCGGTGGTGATCGACAACTCGTCCGCCTGGCGCAGCGACCCCCAGGTGCCGCTGGTGGTGGCCGAGGTGAACCCCCACGCCCTGGCTGACCTGCCCAAGGGGATCATCGCCAACCCCAACTGCACCACCATGGCCGCCATGCCGGTGCTGAAGCCCCTGCACGATGCGGCAGGCCTGAAGCGTCTGACCGTCTCGACCTATCAGGCGGTGTCGGGCGGCGGGATCGAGGGCATCCGCGTGCTGGAGGACCAGGCGCGCGCCACCGTCGGGCAGGGCGCGGCCCTGGCCCGCGACGGCGGGGCCGTGGACTTCGGCGCGCCCGAGAAGTGGGTCGTGCCGATCGCCGCCAATGTGGTGGCCCTGAACTACAAGCTGGGCGAGGACGGCTATACCGACGAGGAGCTGAAGCTGCGGGACGAGAGCCGCAAGATCCTCGAGATCCCAGGTCTGCCGGTCTCGGGCACCTGCGTCCGGGTGCCGGTCTTCACCGGCCACTCCCTGTCGATCAACGCCGAGTTCGAGCGCGCGATTTCGGTCGAGGCGGCGCTGGACTTGCTGGCCCAGGCGCCGGGCGTGGTGGTCACGGCCGTGCCGAACCCGCTGGAGGCCGCAGGCCAGGATCCGGTCTTCGTCGGCCGGGTGCGTCCCGATCCCACGGTCGAGCACGGCCTCGCCCTATTCGTCTCCAACGACAATCTGAGGAAGGGCGCGGCCCTGAACGCGGTCCAGATCGCCGAGGTCCTGGTTCAGCAGCGCGGCTGACCCGATCCGCAGGCGGGGTTCAGTCGTAGCGCACGCCGCTGAGATAAAGCCCCGCCGAGGGGGCGACGGGGCCGCACCGAGCGCGGTCCTTCGCCTCCAGCGCCGCCTTGACGTCACGGGCGGTCCAGCGGCCCAGCCCCACCTCCACCAGGGTGCCCGCCATGGACCGGACCTGGCGGTGCAGGAAGCTGCGGGCCTGAAAGACCAGATGCACCTCCTCGCCGAACCGGCTGACGCGCGCCACGTCCAGGGTCTTGACCGGCGACTTGGACTGGCAGCCCACGTCGCGGAAGGTGGTGAAGTCGTGCAGGCCGACCAGGACCTGGGCCGCATGTTGCATGGCCTCGGCGTCCAGCGTCTTCTTGACGTGCCAGACCCGGTCCCGCTCCAAAACGGGTTGAGGACGGCGGTTCAGGATCCGGTACAGATAACCCCGGCCGGTCGCGGAGAACCGCGCGTGCCAGTCGGGATCGGGCGCGTATTCGGCCGACAGGACGCAGACGTCCTGTTTGATCAGATGGGCGTTGACGGCGTTCAGCACCGTATCGACCGGCCAGTCGCGCTCCAGATCGGCATGGATCACCTGGGCCGTCGCATGGACGCCCGTGTCGGTGCGGCCGGCGGCGGCGATCCGCACCCGCTCGCCTGAAAAGGCCAGTATGGCGGCCTCGACCGCGCCCTGCACCGTCGGCTGGTCCTCCTGAGCCTGAAAGCCGTTGTAGGCCGTGCCGTCGTATTCCAGGGTCAGCTTGTAGCGCGGCATCAGCCGAGCACAGTCCCGGCCGGCAGGGCAAAGCCGCGCAGCATCTCATCCGCCGACTGCGCCGCCTTGCCCTCTCTCTGAACCCGGGTCAGGCGCACCGCGCCGGTCCCGCAGGCCACGGTCAGGGCGTCGTCCAGCACGGTTCCAGGCGCGCCCGATCCCTCCGCCAGGGCCGACAGCAGGGCCTTGATCCGAACCGGGCCGGCTTCCGAGGGGGCCTCGAACCAGGCGCCGGGGAAGGGCGACAGGCCGCGGATATGGGCGTCCACCTCGGCCGCCGGGCGGGTCCAGTCGATGCGGGCCTCGGCGGGGGTGATTTTCCGGGCGTAGGTGGGTTCGCCGACCTGTTCGGTTGGCGCGACGCCGCCGCGCTCGATGGCGGCCAGGGCGCGGGGCCACAGGGCGGCGCCGACATGGGCCATGCGCTCGGACAGGCTGGCGGCCGTGTCGTCGGGCCGGATGTCCATGATTTCGCTGAGCAGGATCGGCCCTTCGTCCAGGCCCAGGCTCATCTGCATGATCTGGACCCCGGTCTCGGCGTCGCCGGCCATGATGGCCCTCTGGATCGGCGCCGCGCCGCGCCAGCGGGGCAGCAGCGAGCCGTGCAGGTTCAGGCATCCCAGCCGGGGCGCGGCCAGCACCTCAGCGTTGAGGATCTGGCCGTAGGCGACGACGCAGGCGGCGTCGAGGTCCAGGCTCTGGAAGTCGGCGACGGCCTCGGGCGACTTCATGCTTTCAGGCGTGAAGACCGGCAGGCCCATGGTTTCGGCGAAGGCGTGAACCGGCGACGGCGTCAGCTTCTGGCCCCGGCCCCTGGGGCGCGGCGGCTGCGAATAGACGGCGACGATCTCGTGGCCCGAGGCGAGAAGCTCGGCCAGGGACGGCACGGCGAAATCGGGAGTTCCCATGAAGGCGAGGCGCATGGGCACGCCTTTAGAGGTTTACTGCCAGCGGGTGAAGACGCCGCCGCCCTCATCCCATTCGCCGCCGGCGTCCAGGGCGTCGTCGAAATCGAGCAGCCGGTCCAGCAGCAGGCCCGCCACCACGCCCAGCAAGGCCACGCCGGCGAGGGTCGCGACCCCGGCGACGCCGATCTTCTGGCTGCGGGTCAGGCGACGGCGCCCTTGGGTGTCGATCACCAGGGACTGGCCGCGGCGGATGGGGCGGGGGCTGCGCTTCGTCATCAGGCGGCGATCCTGTCGCGGGCGGCCTTCTTGACCTTGGTCACGGCGCGTTCCCGCTTCAGCCGCGACAAGTGGTCGATGAAGAGCACGCCGTTAAGATGGTCCATCTCGTGCTGGATGCAGACGGCGTAGAGGCCCGAAGCCTCTTCCTCCACCGACTGACCGTCACGGTTCAGATAGCGAATGCGAACGCGGGCCGGGCGTTCCACCTTGTCGAAATACTCGGGGATGGACAGGCAGCCCTCTTCATAGGTGTAGAGTTCGTCCGACGCCCACAGGATCTCCGGATTGGCGAAGAAGCGCGGGTTCCGGCGCGCCTCGGCGGCCTCCGGCGTGTCTTCCTCTTCCGTTTCGCACACGGCGCCGTCGCGATCGCCCAGATCCATGACGATGACCCGGTCCAGGGCGCCGACCTGAACGGCGGCCAGGCCGATGCCCGGCGCCGCGTACATGGTCTCCAGCATGTCGTCCATCAGGGCGCGCACGGCGTCGTCGACGCCCGCGACGGGCTTGGAGACCTGTTTCAGGATCGCCAGGTCGGCGGCGTTGTCGATGGTGAGGATACGTCGGATGGCCATGGTCGGGACGTAGGCGCGCCCCGGCGCGAGGTCAAGATTTCCGCCTATTCCTTGCCCGGCAGGGGGCGCGGCTTGCGGTACTGGTCGATGGCCACATAGGTGAAGACGCCTTGGGTCACGCGCACGGACGTGGCCAGCGGCTGACCGCGCGACCGCTTCCAGGCCTCGACATGGATGCGGATCGAGGTGCGGCCCGTGCCGACGACCTTGGCGTAGATGCTGACCTCGTCGCCGACGGAGACGGGCTGGTGAAACACCATGCCGTCCAGGGCCACGGTGGCGCAGCGTCCCTGGGCCAGTTCAAAGGCAGGAGTCGCGCCGGCCACGTCCATCTGGGCCAGCAACCAGCCGCCGAAGATGTCGCCTTCGGGGTTGGTGTCGGCCGGCATGGCGATGATCCGGCCGACCGGCTGGGTTTCGGGGGGGAACTGGGGCGCGTCGGACATGGGAGGCTCTGGCGTTCGAGGACAGCTCGCTCTTAGATCAAGTTTGCGCGATACAAAACAGAGCCGGCAATATTGTTGCGAGTTACGCCGCCTGCAGAAACGGGCCGCCCGCCTCAGCCCGGCTTGGCGGGCTTATCCGCCGTTGCAGCGGAGGCGGCCTTGGACCGGCGCTTCCTAGGGGGCATGGCTGCCGGTTCGGTCGAGGGTTTGGCCGAAGGCTTGCGGGGCGTCTTGCGGGGCTTGGGTGCGGGTGGGGCCGCCGACGCAGGCGCGGCCTTGGCGTCCCTCAACGCCCGCCAGGCCCCGCCGAGTTCCATGGCGACCAGCAGATGATCTTCGGTCAGAACGCCCCTCCGCGCCAGGCGCAGGTCGGCGATCTCGTTCAGCAGCCGTGAGGCCGCGCGCAGGTCGGGACGACCGGATCGCGCGCCCAGGTCTTGAAGCCGGGCGAAGCGCCAGCCCGTCTCCGGCGGATGCTCCAAGGCCAGGGCGAAGCGCGCCTGAGGCGTCAGATCCGCAGCGACGAAGTCCCAGACGGTCTGGTTCGGCGCCCGACGATAGTGTCCGGGACGGGTGGGAAGACCCGCGCCGGCGTAGACATCCAGAGCGCCCGCCTCGATCTCATCCAAGGCGTCGTCCAAAGGCGAAGGATCGCCCGAGGGGATTTCGGCGGGGCGGGCGAAGGGGTCGGCGGCGATCGGATCGACCGCATCACTCCCGACGGCGGCGGCGCGCCCCGTCAACTGGGACAGAAGGGCGCGCCAAGCCTGCACAGGCGTCAGTCGACGTTGATCGCACTGGTCACCGACACGTCATAGACGACGCGGGTCACGCTCTGAACGAACTCGAAGAATTTCCGAGCCTCTGCGGCGCCGGCCAGGGGCACATAGATCACGTCCTCGGGCATGATCTCCATATTGGTGGCGGCGAAGACGTTGGCGGCGTTGTTGAAGTCCAACTGATAGACCACCGGCACCCCCTTGGGCGTAGCCGGCTGGTTGATACCCAGAGCCTGGGCCACCTCAGGTCGCTCGAAGCGGAAGACCAGAACACGCCGGGCGTTGGCGGTGGTTGTGTTCAACCCCCCGACCTTGGACATGGCGCCCGTAAGCGTCATCGGCCCCGCCGGCATATCGACCTGGGCGACGGCGTTCAGAGCGCCGAAGGTGGAGAACCGACGCGGCTTGTACTGGACGTTGATCACATCGCCCCTTTGCAGGCGCACGTTCTCGCCGAACTCGGTGGTCACGGCTGAAAGAGGGGCGGTGTAGGTCTGACCGCCGCGCTGGATGCTGATCGTCAGATCGTCGGTCGGGCGGGCCGATCCGCCGGCGGCGGCGATGACGTCCAGAATTCGGTCGCTGTTGACGCCCAGAGGCGCGCGGCCCGGCTGGCGCACGTCGCCCAGGACGTTGACGGTGTTTGAGGCGTTGCCGGCGATGCCGACCAGGACCTGGGGGTTGGCGACCTTGCCGGCCAGGGCCCGGCGGATCGCGGCCGCCGCCTGGGTCGAGGTCAGGCCGACGACGCGAACCGGACCCGCGAAGGGCACGGAAACAGAACCGCTGCGATCGACCGTCACCCCCGGCAAGGCCTGGGACCCGCCGGACAGGCTGGGAACCGTGCGCGCCGAAGCCGACGTCCCGCCCAGGCTGCCGCCGAACAGGGCGCCGGAGGGATCATAGATCGAGATCGCCAGCGTATCGCCCTCGCCGATCACATCGACCGGCTGTTCGCTGGAAGCGGCCGCCAGGGTGCCGAAGAACTGAGGCGGCACCGCCTTCATCCGCTCCGTCACCTCATAGGTCAGGGGCACGAGGGCGTAGCTGCCCAGGGCCTGGGCTGTAGAGGCCCCAGCGTCGATGGAAGCGCCCGAGGGCCCGTCGCGCGGCAGGGTGGAGCACCCGCTCAGGATGGCGACGATGGCAAGCGGCAGGATGGTGCGAGTCATGGAAACGGATCGGCCCTTGTTCGCGCGTTGATTACCCGCCTTTCGCACCGCCCGCCAGAGGCGAGGCCGCCGCCAGGCCGACCGCCCGAGCGACGATGTCGAAATGGGCTTCCCACGACGGCGCAGCGCGACCTTCCGAGGCGGCGGGCGGAGACGTCATGGTCGCCCGCTCGATCGCCGCCAGCCAGCCCAGCCCGTCCAGGGGATCGATCAACTCGGCTTGGGGCGTCAGTTCCCTGTGCGGCGGAATGTCGGAGGCGATCAGGGGGCGGCCCATGGCCACCGCCTCGACCGCAGGCAGGTCGAACCCCTCGACCGACGAGGGCGCCAGCACCGCCCGCGCGCCCCGCATCAGGCGCGCCAGCACCTCGTCGGACAGGTTGGCCGCCTGGTGAACGATCCCCCGCAGATTGGGCGAGCGCTGCAGATGATCCAGCACCGCCTCATTCTCCCAGCCGTAGCGCCCGACCAGGACCAGGGAGGGGGTGCGTTCGCCCAGCCGTTCCTCCAGCCGCCGCCACAAGGTCAGCAACAGGGCCAGGTTCTTTCGCGCCTCTATGGTGCCCACATGGACGAAATAAGGACGGCTGGTCGCCACCGCATCGCCGGCGACGAAGGCCGGTTCCAGGCCCAGGTGCGCCACATGGACCGGCGGCTGCGGCAAACCTTCTCGCGCCGCAAAGGCCCGCAACTCGTCGCGGGTATAGGCCGAGTTGACGATCACCCGACTGGCGTGACGCAGGGCGTGGGTCACTCGGGCGTGGTGTTTGGCGCCGTCGCCCGGCCGACAGAACTCCGGATGGGTGATGGGGATCAGATCATGGATCAGAACGACCCGTTCCACACCCGCCGCTTCCAGATCCCTCAGAGCGTCGGCCTGATGCAGGGTCGTATGGCCCACGTTCAGATAGAGGTCGGCGGCCGGCAGGGGCGCGACGTGACGGGATTTGAAGAACTGTTTCAACACCCGTCCCTTGTCCGCCGGCTTCTCACGCTCCGGCGGGGGCGGGGGACTGATGACAGACTCTGCGGGTCGGGCGGGGGCGGCCAGAGCCTCGAGCAACAAGGCTTCATGCGCCACGTCGGCGGGGGCGACGCCCGCCCCGCTCCAACGCGCGCGCAGATCGACCACGAAGTCCCGGAACCACTCGGGCTGGACGGCGACCAGGCGGTTCTTGCGCCCGCGAACCGGCAGGGTGACGACGTCGGGCCGTGACAGCAGCCATTCGGCATAGGCCAGACAGACACGATCGACGCCGGTGGGGGCGGAACGTTCGGCCCGGCTCATCAGCCGGCTGGCGTCATAGAGGATACGCATCATCAGCGGCTCAGGCGACGTAGCCGGCCTGCATCAGTTCCGCGATATGGACGATGGCGGTCGGCCGCCCCTCCTCCACCACAAACAGATTGGAAATCTTGTTCGCGGTCAGCAGGTCGACGACGTCGCTCATCCGCGCGTCCGGATCGACCGTGATCGGATTGGCCCCCATGATGTCGGCGGCGGTCAGGCCGGTGATGTCGCGCTGGAAGGCGCGACGCAGGTCGCCGTCGGTGACGATCCCCGCCAAGGCGCCGTCCGCCTTCAAGACGGCGACCGCCCCCTTTCGGCCTTCCGTAATGGCTGAGACCACTTCGCTGAAGCTGGCGTTCAGCGGCACGCTGGCCGGGGCCGCGGCGTTGTCGCCCATCCATTCCCGCACGCTTTGCAGGCTCATGCCCAAGGCGCCGCCGGGGTGGTGCAGACCGAAATCCAGGGCGCTGAACCCGCGCCGGTCCATCAGCACCATGGCCAGGGCGTCGCCCAGGGCCAGGGTCATCAGGGTCGAGGTGGTCGGCGCCAGGCCGTTCGGACAGGCCTCAGCCACCTTGGGCATGGTCAGGCAGACCGCGGCGTTGCGTCCCAGGAAACTGGTCGGACGCTGGGTGATGGCGATGACCGGAATGCCGTTGCGCTGGCAGAAGATCAGCGGATCGCGCAGTTCGCGGCTCTCGCCCGAGTTGGAGATGGCCAGGACCGTCACATCCGGTCGCAGCATGCCCAGGTCGCCGTGGCTCATCTCCGCCGGATGGACGAAGAAGGCGTTGGTGCCGGTGGACGCCAGGGTGGCGGCGATCTTGCCGCCGATGTGGCCGGACTTGCCGATGCCGGTGACGACCACATAGCCGGGGCGGCTCATGATCACATCCACCGCCCGCGCGATCGAGACGTCGATCATCCGCTCCAGCGCTTCCAGCGCCTCGATGTTCAACCGCATGATCTCGCGGGCGCGCCCCGTCATGGCGGCGATGTCTTCGGGCGAGGAATGGGCGATCTCGGTCATGTTTGGTCAGGCCCGCGGCCGGGCTCTCCTTGTTTCAACGCACGGCCGCAGACAGTCCCCTCGGCGGCGCGCACCGCCTCTTTCAGACGACTTTGTCGCTTTCGGGTCAACCTTTGCCGCTTTGGCGCGTTATGGGGGCCTGGGGAAGCCGTAAAGAGTCAGATACCTATGCCGTCTCACGCCGGAGCCGCCGATCTGTTGTTGCCCCGACCGCCGGTCGCCGCCCAGGGAATCGCCCTGTTCCTCGACCTGGACGGCGTGCTTGCGCCCATGGCGCCGACGCCGGACGAGGTCGGTCCCGTGGCGCGCCGCACGGCCGTGCTGAAGGCGGTGCAGGATCGCCTCGACGGCCGGGTCGCCGTGGTCAGCGGCCGCACCATCAGAGAGATCGACCGGATCACCGATCGGGCCCTTGGGTCCGCCTCGGGCGTTCATGGACTGGAGCGGCGCCTGAAAGGCGGCCCGGTCCAGAGGACGACGGCCGACGCCGCCGTCGCCAAGGCTTTGGACGCCTTTCACGCCTTCGCCGCCGACCGGCAGGGTGTGATCGTCGAGGACAAGGGGGTCTCTGCGGGCCTGCATTATCGACTGGCGCCCGACCAGGGCGCGGCGGCGCAGCGACTGGCCCGGCAGCTGCAGGCCGAGACAGGCCTGGCGCTGCAGCCTGGCCATATGGTGCTGGAGTTGAAGACGCCGGGCGCCGACAAGGGCACAGCCGTCGCCGCCTTCATGCAGGAGGAGCCGTTCAAGGGGGCGACCCCCGTCATGCTCGGCGACGATCTGACCGATGAACATGGTTTCGAGGCCGCCGCCGCCCTGGGCGGCTATGGCGTGCTCGTCGGGCCTGAGCGCGAAACCGCGGCCCGCTATCGCCTGGACGATGTGGACGACGTCCTGACCTGGCTGGAAGCGGTGGCGGGGGCCTGAATCGATGACGCCCAATCTCGATCTCTTCCCCATCGGCAACTGCGCGATCAGCGCCCTGATCGACCGTCAGGGTCGGTTCGTCTGGGCCTGCGCCCCGCGCGTCGACGGCGACCCCGTCTTTTCGGCCCTGATGAACGGAGAGGCGCCCGAGCATGGCTACTGGGCCATTGAGCTGGAGGGGCTGGAACACGTCAGCCAGGCCTATGTCCGCAATACGCCGGTGCTCAAGACCGTGCTGACGGCCGAAGACGGGGCGGCGGTGGAGATCATCGACTTCGCCCCACGCCATCCCAAACATTCGCGAACCTACCGCCCCCTCGCCTTCGGGCGGATCGTTCGACCGCTGCACGGCACGCCGCGTATCCGCGTCCGGCTGCGCCCCTCGTCCGACTGGGGCGCGCGGCCGGCGCCCCACACCTCGGGCTCCAACCACATCCGGTTCCTATGCCCGGACGTCACCTTCCGTCTGACGACCGACTGTCCCGTCTCCCACGTCCTGGAAGAGCGGATCTTTCGGCTGGAACGCCCGCACGCCTTCTTCTTCGGACCGGATGAAGGCTATGATCAGGATGTGGGGCCGGGGGTTCAGGCCGCGCTGGACCGCACGGTCGCCTATTGGCAGGACTGGGTCCGCAAACTCTATCTGCCGCTGGACTATCAGGAGGCCGTCATCCGCGCGGCCATCACCCTGAAGCTCTGCGCCTATGAGGAGACGGGCGCCATCGTCGCGGCCATGACCACCTCCGTGCCCGAATTCAAGGAGAGCGGGCGCAACTGGGACTATCGCTACTGCTGGATCCGTGACGCCTACTATACGGTGCGCGCCCTGAACCGGCTGGGGGCGGTCGATATCCTCGAAAACTACCTGGGCTATCTGCGCAACCTCGTCGACGCCTCGGCCGGCGGCCATGTCCAGCCGGTCTATGGCGTGGGGCTGGAGCCCGGAATCGGCGAAAGCATCGTCGATACGGTCGAGGGCTATCGCGGCATGAAGCCGGTGCGGATCGGCAATCAGGCCCACGAACACCTGCAGCACGACGTCTATGGCCAGATCGTCCTGCCCCTGGTTCAGGCCTTCTATGACCAGCGCCTGCTGCGCCCGGGCACGATCGAGGATTTCCACGCCCTGGAGAAGGTCGGGGAGCGGGCCTTCGCCATGCACGACCAGACCGACGCAGGCCTGTGGGAGTTCCGCACCATCGCGCGGGTTCACACCTATTCCTCCGTCATGTGCTGGGCGGCCTGCGACCGTCTGGCCAAGGCGGCGGATCATCTGGGCCTGCAGGCCCGCGCCGACGTCTGGCGTCAGCGGGCGGCGGCCATCCGAGAGCGGATCGAGGCGGAAACCTTCCTGACGGACGAGGGGCGTTTCGCCGCCAGTTTCGGCGGACGCGAACTGGACGCCTCCCTGCTGCAACTGACAGACCTGGGCTTTCTCGACGCGCATGATCCGCGCCAGGTGGCCACCTTCGATGCGATCGAGCGAGACCTGAAGAAAGGGCCCTTCCTGTTTCGCTATGTCGAGCCGGACGACTTCGGCGAGCCGGAGACCGCGTTCAACTTCTGCACCTTCTGGTTCATCGAGGCCCTGCATCAGAACGGCCGGGTGGAGGAGGCGCGCGCCATATTCGAAGAGATGCTGGCCCGTCGCACCCCGGCCGGCCTGTTGAGCGAAGACATTTCCGTCGAGGACGGGGAGCTGTGGGGCAACTATCCCCAGACCTACTCCCTGGTCGGGATCATCAATTGCGCCGTGATGTTGAGCCGATCCTGGACCGACGTGCGTTGATTATTCTGGTCCCGGGGCTGGGATCGCTGCCGAAGTGAAGTCATGAGCCGTCTCATCGTCGTATCCAACCGGGTCTCGGCCCCGACCGATCCCGCTGCGGGCTCAGCCGGGGGCCTGGCCATGGCCCTGTCCGCCGCCCTGCGAAAATACGACGGTCTGTGGTTCGGCTGGTCCGGCGAGACGATCGACAGTTTCACCGGCGAGATGAAGGTCGAGGACCGCGCCGGCGTGACCGTCGGACTGGTCGATCTGGAGCCCCAGGACGTCGAGGAATATTACAACGGCTACGCCAACAAGACCCTGTGGCCGCTGTTCCACCACCGGATCGACCTGGCCCAGTACGAACGCTCCTACGGCGAGGGTTATGAGCGGGTGAACCGCCGCTTCGCCGAGGTTCTGGCGCCGGTGATCAAACCGGACGACGTCATCTGGATCCACGACTACCATATGATCCCCATGGCGCGGGATCTGCGTCGTCTGGGCGTCCGCAACCGGATCGGCTTCTTCCTGCACACCCCCTGGCCGACGCGCCAGCTGCTGGTGACCCTGCCGCATCACCGGCGGCTGGTGGAGTCCATGTTCGACTTCGATCTGATCGGCTTCCATACGCGCGAATGGTGCGACCTCTTCACCGACTATGTGGTCAGCGAGGCCCAGGGCGAGCTGTTCGGTCATGGCGGGCTGGAATGTTTCGGCCGCCGGGTTCAGACCGGCGTCTTCCCCATCGGCATCGATGTGGACGGCTTCCTGGCGGCGAAGAACTCGACCCTTGGCGCGCGGACCTATGATCGCATGGCGGCCTCGGCGGCTTTTCGCAGCATGATCGTCGGGGTGGACCGGCTGGACTATTCCAAGGGTCTGGAAGAGCGACTGCTCGGCTATGAGCAGTTCCTGCAGGACAATCCGTCGATGCGCGGCGAGGTCTTCCTGCTCCAGGTCACGCCGATTTCGCGGGACGACGTAGACTCCTATCAGGACATGCGGGCGCGGCTGGACGCCCTGGCCGGCCGGGTCAACGGCGCCTTCGCCGATATGGACTGGCAGCCGATCCGCTATCTGAACCGCACCTATCGTCGTGACCAGCTGGCGGGAATCTATCGCGCCGCCAGGGTCGGCCTGGTCACGCCGCTGCGCGACGGGATGAACCTGGTCGCCAAGGAATATGTCGCCGCCCAGAACCCCGACGATCCCGGCGTCCTGATCCTGTCCCGGTTCGCGGGGGCGGCGGAACAGATGCGTGAGGCGCTTCTGGTCAATCCTTATAGCCGCGAGGAGCTGTCGGACGCCATCCAGAAGGCCTTGACCATGCCCTTGGCCGAGCGGGTGCGGCGATGGGAGGCGCTGATGCAGGTGGTGCGCAGCACCGACGTGGGCATCTGGCGCGACGCCTTCGTCAAGGCCCTGCTGGCGATCGAGACCGAGCCGGAAAAGACCCAATGGGCGGGCGCGGCCTGATCTAGCGCCGCATCTAGCGAATATCGAAGGCCAGAAGCAGGGTGCGCTGAGCCGGATTGGCGTTGTCGTCCGACAGCAGATAGAGCCGGGTCGTCGGGCCGCGCCGCTCGGCCGCGACGCCTTCGAAATTGTCCGTCGTGCCGGGCAGTTTCAGTTCGATCAGCACCGGCCCCAGCGACCCATCCGCCGCCATGCGACGCACCCGGCCCCGCATGTCGATCGGCGGCGTATAGCGGCGCTCCACCACGAACCAGCCTTCGCCGGACGGGTCGCGATCCAGACCGGTGAAGCGATAGTCGGAATCGCGGGGCGCCTCCGCCGGCGGCGAGACGACGGTGCGGCAGCCGCTGGCGGTGCAGTCCCAGACCCCGCCGCCTTCGCCAACCGCTCGCCAGCCCTCCCCCTGACCCTGTAAGGCGGCGGCCAAGCCCTCCATGCCTTCATTGTCGGGAAAGGCGACGGCGGGCGACGGAACGGGCCGGGGGGCGCGCACGGCCGACAGCGGGCCGTAGTTCCAGATTCGATGGCGACGTTCGAAGCTGACGAGCAGGTCGCCTGATCGCGTCAGGGCCAGACCCTCGGCGTCTCCGTCGCGCTTGTCGCCGATCGGCGTCCCGTCCTCCAGAGCCAGCCGGCGAGACGCCAGACCATCGACGCCGACGAGCCGCCCCTGGGCGTTGAGCCGCAGACGGCCGCGAACCAGGTCCCCCGCGTCGGATACGGCGACAAAGCCGCCGCCTCCGCTCAGTTTAAGATCGGAAAGCCCATGCAGCGGCGATCCCAGGCCGGCGACGATCTCGATCCCGCCCGCGAAACGCACGCCGGGCGCCAGGACGGCCCCGGGCAGGCCCAGACCGACCGGCTTCAACTCGGCGGCGGCGAAGGACCAGCCGTCTTCGTCTGAAAGGGACGGTTGGGGCGGGCCCAGGGTCGCGGCGCAGGCCGTCAGGGCCAGGGCCGACCAGGCCGCCGCGAGACGCGGTAGACGACGTCTCATGCGGCGATCTTCTGACGCGGCCGGCGCGCGGCCGGGGCGGCGACGTCCGCCTCGAACAGCTCGGCCAGTTTTTCGGTCATGGCGCCGGCCAGCTGTTCCACGTCGACGATGGTCAGGGCCTTGCGGTACCAGCGGGTCACGTCATGGCCGATGCCGATGGCCAACAGTTCGACCGGCGAGCGATCCTCGATCTCGGCGATGACCTGGCGCAGGTGCTTGTCCAGATAGAGGGCGGCGTTGGCCGACTGGGTCGAGTCGTCGACCGGCGAACCGTCCGAGATGACCATCAGGATGCGCCGCTGCTCGGTGCGGGCCAGCAGGCGGTTGTGCGCCCATTGCAGGGCCTCGCCGTCGATGTTCTCCTTCAGCAGGCCCTCGCGCATCATCAGGCCGAGATTGCGCCGGGCGCGGCGCCAGGGGGCGTCGGCGGCCTTGTAGATGATGTGACGCAGGTCGTTCAGCCGGCCGGGCTGCGGCGGCTTGCCCGCCTTCAGCCAGTCCTCGCGGCTCGAGCCGCCCTTCCAGGCGCGCGTGGTGAAGCCCAGGATCTCGGTCTTCACGCCGCAACGCTCGAGCGTGCGGGCCAGGATGTCGGCGCAGACGGCGGCGACCATGATCGGACGGCCGCGCATGGAGCCGGAATTGTCGATCAGGATGGTGACGACCGTGTCCCGGAATTCCATGTCCTTCTCCTCCTTGAAGGAGAGGGGCGCGGTCGGATCGATGATGACGCGGGTCAGCCGCGCGACATCGAGCATCCCTTCCTCCAGGTCGAAGGACCAGGTGCGGTTCTGCTGGGCCATCAGCTTGCGCTGCAGCTTGTTGGCCAGGCGCGAGACGACCGTCGACAGGCTCGCCAGCTGCTGGTCGAGATAGGCGCGCAGGCGGCCCAGCTCCTCGGCCTCGCAGAGCTCCTCGGCCGCCACGATCTCGTCGTGGGCGGTGGAAAAGACCTTGTAGGTCGGCGTCTTGGGCTCGCCGCGCAGCTCGGGCCGCGCGGGCTGTTCGCCCTCGCCCATGTCCGGCTGGTCGTCGGTGTCCTCGGCGTCGGGGTCGTCCTCGGCCGTCATCACCTGGGTGTCGGTCTCTTCGCTTTCCCGGTGCGTGGCCTCGCTGTCGTCCATGGCGGTCTGCTGCGGGGACTGGTCCTCGCCCTCGCCGCCTTCCTGATCCTCGGACGCCTCGGCCTCGCCCTCGTCGCCGCCCTCCTCGTCCTCGTCAGGCTGTTCGGGAGCGTCGGACAGGTCGTCGCCCATGGAGAGGTCGCGCAGGATCGTCTTGGCGACCTTCCCGAACGCCTTCTGGTCCTCGATATTGGCCAGCAGCCTGTCGAGGTCGGCGCCGGCCTTGGCCTCGATATCGGCGCGGAACAGGTCGACCAGAGGTTTGGCGGATGGCGGCGGCGGCTCGCCGGTCAGGCGCTCGCGCACCATCAGGCCGACGATCTCCTCCATCGGCGGATTGGCCTGGGCCTCGATGGGGTTGAAGACCTTCTTGGCGTAGGCCTGGTCCCACACCGCCTTCAGGTTCTCGCGCACGCCGCCCAGGGCATTGGCGCCGATGGCCTCTGTGCGGGCGCGTTCGATGGCGTCGTAGACCGGGCCCCCCTGCGCCGACTGCGGGCGGCCCTTGGCGTGGACTCCGGCGTCGTGGTGGGCGAGGCGCAGGGCCATCTGGTCGGCCAGGCCGCGGATGCGGGCCGCATCGTCGGGACCCAGGTCGCGCGGCGGATGGGGCAGGATGGCGCGGTTGCCCTGCAGCTGCGGGCCTTCGCCGGAATAGACGATCTCCAGGTCGGGCGATTCCGCGAGCGA
>OFDN01001077.1_pt1 | contig 19396 bp, 19 predicted proteins | sample 1520971 | NCBI WGS metagenome assembly OFDN01 (sample SAMEA94257418, study PRJEB24077) | hot springs metagenome | biome: Aquatic biome; feature: Geographical feature; material: Water | place: India | collected 2012-06-12 | depth 5 m
CTCCGACACGTCGCAGGCGACGAGACGGCCGCCGGGCGGCAGGGCCAGCGCGCAGGCCAGCGCGGAGTAGCCGGTGAAGGTGCCGATTTCCAGCAGCCGGGTGGCGCCCATGAGTTCCACCAGCAGGGCCATGAACTGCCCCTGCTCCGGCGCGATCTGCATGCCGGCGGCGTCGCCGAGCGCCGCGGTGGCGGCGCGCAGGCGGCTCAGCACCGGCTCCTCGCGCAGCGACTGTTCGAGAAACCAGGCATAGAGCGGGTCGGTCAGCGGGATGGTGCGCGGCGACATGTCTCGTCCCTCGGGATTGCGGTACCGGGCGCGGATGCCGCCCACTGTACCGCCAACGCGCGGCCGTCACGACCGGCTTGCGCGTCTTGCCGTTCGCAACGCGTTCGTGTATCTGACTGCGGTCGGCGGGGCGTAGCGCAGTCTGGTCAGCGCGCCAGTTTTGGGTACTGGAGGCCCCCGGTTCGAATCCGGGCGCCCCGACCACCGACCGGCACCTGTCAACCGCCGGCCAACCCTTGGGCAACAAGAAGAAGAGGAGCAGCGTCGCGATGAAGGTCCGGATCTTCCAGCCGAGCAAGACGGCCATGCAATCCGGGCGCGGCGGGCGCCACACCCACTGGATGCTCGAGGCCGAGATCGAGACCGCGCGGCGGCCGGAGCCGCTGATGGGCTGGACCAGCTCGGGCGACACGCTGAACCAGATCCGCCTGTCCTTCGACAGCAAGGAGGAGGCGATGGCCTTCGCCGAGCGCAAGGGCTGGGAGTACACGGTGCAGGATGCCGCGGCGCGCCGGGTCCGCCCGCGCAACTACGCCGACAATTTCCGCTACGACCGCGTGCGCTGACGCGGTGGGACGTTGCCCGGCCGGGGCGCGCCCCGCTAGACACACGCTCCCAAGGCCCCTTAGCTCAGTTGGATAGAGCAATCGCCTTCTAAGCGATAGGTCGCTGGTTCGAGCCCAGCAGGGGTCGCCACGCTCCCGATGGCCGGGTCGCCGTCGTCAGACCACGACGATGGCGCCGGCAGCCAGCGTCCGGACGCCGCTCAGCGTCGCAACGACGACGGACGCCGCGCTCTCGACGCCGAGGGGGCGGTACGAGAGTGCGCCGGTTTCCGCATCGAAAGCGAACCGGTCGTCGCCATCCGCCGCGGCGCCGACCGCGAAACGGTGCTCCGCCAGCCGGCCGGTGGGCAGGCCGTCGAAGGCCGTGCCCAGCACCTGGATCTGGTCCACCCCGAGCTGGAAATCGGTGATCACGTCGCCGCCCTCCGCCGGGCTGTCGTAGCGGAAGACGTCACGGCCCTCGTTGCCGGTCAGCGTGTCGACGCCAAGCCCGCCGACCAGGGTGTCGTTGCCGGCATCGCCGACCAACGTGTCGGCACCGCCGCCGCCGCTGATGGTGTCGTTGCCCCCGGCCCCGTGGATCTCGTCGTCCCAGCGGTCGTTGCCGGTCAGGATGTTGCCGTCCTGGCCGCCCCAGACCGGCATCCCCTCCACCTGCGCCGACAGCATGCCGCGCCCGCTCCAGGAGACCTGGTGGTAGGAGTTGTCGGCGCTGTCGCGGAAGACGAGGTAGTGGTAGTAGCCGTCCGAGCTTTCGGCGGGGTCGAGGATCAGGTCGTCGGTCAGCGTGGCGATCCGTTTGGTCCAGCCGGCCGGCAGCACCGCCGCCTCGAAGGCCGCGCGCACCTGGCTCTGATCCGTCTGGCCGGAGGCGTGCATGATGTACTCGTTGCCCCACGCGTCGGTGACGAAGTAGCGCTCCAGCGCGTAGCCCGTCTCCGGATCGTGGGAATAGAACTTCATCCGCTGGCCCTTGAAGTTGGCCGTCACCTTGACGACCCCCTCGTCCGGGGTGGTCACCAGATTGCCGGCGGCGTAGGGGTTGGTGATCGGCGGGCGGGAGCCGGCGTAATCGGCGACGCTGAACGGCCACATCGCGTTGATCGCCATCGACATGGCCGCCCAGGTGTAACCGTCGGACGTGGTGATGTAGCTGGTGGTGCCGTCCGGCTCGCCCGGCGAGGCGAGGAACCAGGACTCGTTGAACTGCAGGTTCCGCGTCGTGTTCACGATGTAGGGCGACGGGGCGTCGTACCCGGCGTTCCACACCGATTCCGGGATCGGGTTCGTGCCGCCGCTCTTGTACGTCTTCAGCGGCAGCGACGGGTCCTGGACCAGCGTGCCGCCGTCGATGATCTCGAACGCCTCCTCCAGAACCGTCCAGTTGCCGCCCGCGGTCTGGCTGTCGGACGGCAGGAAGCTCGCGGCGTACCACGCCACTCCTTCGTAGTGGTAACCCGACGCCGTCCCCTCGGCCCGCGACGTGGTGTAGAAGTGGTTCCCCGCCGCGCCCGAGTAATAGCGGTAGATCGGTACGGCGCCCTCCTGCGGCGCCGCGTAGGCCTGGAAGCCGACGCCCTCGAACCGGTAGCCGGAACCGGACGCCACCAGCGAATCGCGCTCCGCCGTGCTGGTGGTGTAGAGGTGGTCGCCAGTCGCCGGGTTGTACAGCCGCAGCACATCCACCAGACCCGGCGTTCCGCTTTCGGCGGAGAAGGGCACGCCCTCCTCCCGGTAGCCGCCGGCGACGGCTTGCGCCGCTTCCGTCGAGCTGGCGGTGTAGAAATGGTCCTGGGTGTCGGGGTTGTAGAGGCGGAAGACCACCGGCAGCCCGCTGTCCTGGTCGTAGGCGGACAGGCTCTGCGCCGCGTAGCTGACCGTTCCCAGCGAATCCAGGCTCACCGAGACGGGGTAGCTCTGTGCCGCGGCGCGCGCGGTGTAGGTGACGCCCGCGGTCGGCGTCCGACCCGGACCACCCGGGGTGTAGAGGTCGTTGTAGCCGGCCTCCGCACTGGTGGGGATGTCGACCTGGAACAGCCGGGCGACCGCCGCGGCGTCGCCCTTCAGCACGATGTCCACGTAGTTGTCGTGGTCCTCGACGTAATAGGCCGACTCGTTCGCCACGCCGCTGAGCGGCTGGCCGAGTTCGGCGAGCCCGACCACCTGCAGCGTGCCGACGCCCAGATCGTAGGTGACGCCGGCGCGGTCGATGGTGACCGTCGCCCCAGCGGAGTCGGTCGCCTTCAGGCGGAAATAGCGGGCGAACTCGTTGGGCAGGATGCCGCTGACCCCGTCCGGCGAGAAGCCGCCGTTGGTGAACAGCCGCAGCCGGTACTGGGCGTCGGCACCATAGAGCGTCACCCCGTCGTTCGCTCCGGTGCCGGAGAGCGCCGCGGGCGCGAAGTCGCCGACGGTCGACATGGCCGTCAGCCGGGCGCCGACGATGGCGGGTCCGGTGACGAAGGGGTTGCGGCTCTGCGCCGTCATGCCGACCAGGCTGACCGGCCCGTCCGGCCCGACCGCCATCAGCGGCGTGCCGTCGTCGACGATCCGCACCGACACCGGGTAGACGGCCCCCGGCTGGCCCGGCAGCAGACGGTTGCCGAACTCCCCGAACATGACGACGACGTGGCGTTCGTTGTGGTCGTAATTCGGGTTGAGAGCCGCGACCTGCGGCGTCACCTCTTCGCCGGTGTTGAGGATGACCCGGAAATCGGTCGGGGTGACGGTGCTGGGCAGCAAGGGCCAGCTGAACACGATGGGGAAGGCGTCGGCGAACAGCGTCGGCGCCCCGAAACCGCCGGCCACGATTCCGGCCGGCGACCCGCCGGAAGTAAGGTTGCGCAGCGGCGGGTCGGGGTCGAGTGCCGCGTAATCGAGATTGACGCCCGCCCCCGCCCGGATCGCCAGCGCCAGATCGTCCGCCGACAACAGGCCGGGGATGCCCATGATCCCCTCGAACCCCCAGTCGGCCGCCACGATTCGCGGCGCGCTGTCCCACAGGTCGGCGTTGATCAGCACGTCGCGGTGCAGCTCGGTGTAGGCGGTCGACATGGTGGCTCCGGGGTCGGGGCGGTCAATCGTTGCTGGCGCTTGATAGTAACCTGATACCGTCCGGGTGAAAACCTTTCCGGGTTGCATCCCGGGCGGAACGCCGGACCTTGACGCCCGGCGGCACTCCGTTCTTTCTCACCACGCTGCGTCGCACCACAGCGGGGGCTGTCGGTGACGGGTGTGACGCGTCGCGGAGAGACAAGGAAAATCTGATGGAAATGACGGATCTCTGGCCACAGCTCGTGGCCTTCGGCCAGGTTGTGGCCATCGACCTCGTGCTGGCGGGTGACAACGCCATCGTGGTCGGCATGGCGGCGGCGGGCGTGCCGCGGGAGAAGCGGGCGACGGTGATCTTCTGGGGCATCGGCTCGGCGATCGCCCTGCGCATTATCTTCGCGCTGCTGACCACGCAACTGCTCGCCGTGATCGGGCTGACGCTCGCCGGCGGCGTGCTGCTGCTGTGGGTGTGCTGGAAGATGTTCCGCGAGCTGCAGGCCGGCGGCTCCGACGAGGTGACCCCGGACGAGGCGCTGGACCAGCCAGCCCAGAACAACAAGAGCATGGGCACCGCCATCGGGCAGATCGTGATGGCCGACCTGTCTATGTCGCTCGACAATGTGCTGGCCGTGGCCGGGGCCGCGAAGGACCATCCGACGGTGCTGGTGCTGGGGCTGCTGCTGTCGGTCGCGCTGATGGGGGCCGCCGCCAACGCCATCGCCCACCTGCTGCACCGCCACCGCTGGATCGGCTGGGTGGGGCTGGCGATCATCACCTATGTGGCCGTCGACATGATCTGGCGCGGTGGGCACGAGGTGATCGAGCGGACCGCCATGTTCCTGTAACGCGGAGCAGGCAAGCCACAGCCGGCGCGCTTCGAACCGCCGGCTGATTCGCGCCGCAGGATGGTGCATGGAATCGTCACGTATCCGTAATCATCCGCGGCGACAAGTTATCCCCGCCCCCGGAGCCGGTCGCGAAGGCCCGGCTGTACGGCGCACGCTGCACCGCGATCGGGCAACCATGAGAGAAAACCGTGGACTGGCAAGACATTCGCGGCCGCCTGCTTTCTGTGCAGTCGCACCCATGCCGGGCGGCTCCTCCGTGAACGCCTATGGCTCCACAGAGTTATCCACCGGCACTGTGGATAAGCGCGGTCAGTGACCGGCCGGTGGTGACCGCTCATGGCAGCCGTTCCGGCCGGCCTCGCGGGTGAGCGCATCGGCCACACCGGCCCAGAACCGCTCCGCCGGCGGATCGCCGTCGCGCGCGGCGGCGTTGGCGTTCGCGATGGCCTGGGCGGCCGCGGCGTTGCCATAACGGCCGACCAGCAGGCCGGCGACGGCCCAAAGTGTATGGCGACCCGACACAGGTTCCTCCCTCCGCTTCAGGAACACCCATATGAAGACGGGTTGACACGGACCTGCCGTCCCGCCGGAGCGGAACCGCGGGGCGGTGCCGTCGTTCAGGGATAATGGGATGCCCGCCACTCTCAACGTATCATGGAGTCTGTGACTTGGGTATGATCGTTAAGATCGTCCTTGCGTGTTTCGTGGTCGGTTACGCGATCACCGTGTTCGACATCGATCCGGCGCGCATCCTGACCGATACCTGGCAGACGGTTGTCGAGATCGCGCAGCTCGGCGGCGGTGTGATCGAATGGGCGCTTCCCTATATTCTGATCGGCGCGGTGGTCGTCCTTCCCATCGCCGCGGTGGCGGCGCTGTTGCGATGGACCCGCGGGCGTGGTCGCCCGTGACCCGCCCTCACCCTGGACGAACAGAAAAAAAAAGCCGGAGGTTCCTTTTGGGAACCTCCGGTGGAAGTCAATACAGGGAGGGTTAGAGACGAGAAGAGGTATAGCGCCGCTTCCGTCGGTTTCCTTTGATCCATGTCAAATCCCGTGCATTTCCTGACGCGATCTGATTGACGCTAACGTCAACGCATCGCCTTGCCGCGCGCACAAAAAAAGACCGGAGGTTCCTGACGGAACCTCCGGCTAAGGCGATTACAGGGAGGGTTAGAGACAAGCGGATGTTTACCGGAAAGCCGGGACCCGCTCTTTGACATAGATCAATCGGCCTGTGTATCCGAGCGCTCCTGCGCACTTTTCGCGTGTACGTGTCCATACAATGCGTCCGGGCTCAGTTCCGGATCCGCAATGGTTTCAAGGGTTCCATTGCGCACGGCGCGGAAGAAGCAGGACCGCCGGCCGGTGTGGCAGGCCACGCCGTGCTGCTCCACCTTCATCAGTATCGTGTCGCCATCGCAATCGATCAGCAGTTCCACCAGCCGCTGCACCTGCCCCGACGTCTCCCCCTTGCGCCACAAACCGCGTCGGGAGCGCGACCAGTAGCAGACACGGCCGGTGGTCAGCGTCTCCACCACTGCGTCGCGGTTCATCCAGGCCATCATCAGGATCTCGCCGGTGCCGTCCGCCTGGGCGATGGCTGGCACCAGCCCATCCTCGTTGAAGCGGATCTCCGCGAGGATGGGGGCGAGGCTCGGGTCGAGGTCGGTCGTCACAGCGCGGCCCTCATGCGGTCGAAGCCGCGCTCCAGGTCGCGGATCAGGTCGTCGGGGTCTTCCAGCCCGGCGTGCAGCCGGAGCAGCGGGCCGGGCTCGTCCCAGCGGGTGGCGGTGCGGGCGTGACCGGGCTTGGTCGGAAGGATCAGGCTCTCGAACCCGCCCCAGGAATAGCCCATGCCGAACAGCTCCATATGGTCGAGCATGGCGCTCAGCGCCGGCTTCGGCACGGGGTGGAGCAGGGCGGCGAACAGGCCGGAGGCGCCGAGGAAGTCGCGCGTCCACAGCGCGTGGCCGGGATCGCCGGGACGGCCGGGGTGCAGGACCCGCGCCACCTCTGGCCGCGCGGCCAGCCAATCGGCCAGCAGCAGCGCCGATTTCTGGTGGCGCTTCAAGCGGACGGACAGCGTGCGCATTCCCCGCAGGGCCAGGTAGAGGTCATCCGGACCGGCGCAGGCACCCAGGATGTTGGCGGTGCGCTTGACCGGCACGAAGCTCTCTTCCGTGCAGACCGCGACACCCATCATGGCGTCGGCATGGCCGACCAGATATTTGGTCGCGGCGTGGATGGAGACGTCGACGCCGTGGTCGAAGGGGCGGAAGAACAGCGGAGTCGCCCAGGTGTTGTCCATCAGGACCTTGGCGCCCACCGACTTCGCGGCCGCCGCGATGGCCGGCACGTCCTGCACCTCGAAGGTAAGGGAGCCCGGCGACTCCAGATACACAACCGACGTGTTGGGGCGGAGCAGCCGCGCGATGTCGGCTCCGATCAGCGGGTCGTAGAACTCCGTCTCCACGCCGTAGGCGCCCAGCACGTCGGTGCAGAACCGGCGCGTCGGGCCGTAGACGCTGTCGGTCACCAGCACATGGTCGCCGGCCTTGGTGAAGGCGGTCAGCACCGTGGTGATGGCGGACAGGCCGGATCCCATGGACACCGCCCGATGCCCGCCCTCCAGCGCCGCCACGGCGTCCTCGAAGGCGAAGGAGGTCGGAGTCCCTGCGCGGCCGTAGCGCACGCCGTCGTAGGGACGCTTCTCCGCGTCCTCCAGCGCCTGCACCGTCGGGAACAGGACGGTGGAGCAGTGGTAGACCGGCGGATTCACGATTCCGTGGTTGGCGTGGGGATTGCGGCCGGCATGGACGAGCGTGGTGTCCGGTTTGGCGTTCTTCATGGCTGTCTGCGGTCTCTTGGAAAGCAACGATCTTGCTCACGCCGCCGGGTGGCTGTCAAACCGATGCGCGGCAGACGGTGCGTGCGCGCGATTGTCACGGGAAATACACTCAGGATTCGACAAGCGGCACGCCGATGGTGCAGTGTTTTTTGCACGATCACGACAGACCTGCGCAAAACGCAGGGGTCACGACCCTGTCGTGATACCACCAAAAGACACTAGAGACAGGGACGAGCAACGATGAAATCGGGAATCCTTGCCGCGGCGGCCGTAGCGCTCTCCATCGGTGCCGCCGGCACCGCGCACGCCGGTCAGACGCTGGACGCGATCAAGCAGAAGGGCTTCATCCAGTGCGGCGTGAACACCGGTCTTGCCGGTTTCAGCAACCCGGACAGCGCCGGCAACTGGACCGGCCTCGACGTCGATGTGTGCCGCGCGGTCGCCGTGGCGCTGTTCAACGACCCGGCGAAGGTGAAGTTCACCCCCCTGTCGGCCCAGCAGCGGTTCCCGGCGATCCAGTCGGGCGAGGTCGACATCCTCTCCCGCAACACCACCTGGACGCTGACCCGCGACACCTCGGTCGGGCTCAACTTCGCGCCGGTCACCTACTATGACGGCCAGGGCTTCATGGTCTCCAAGAAGCTCGGCGTGAAGAGCGCCAAGGAGCTGAACGGCGCCACCGTCTGCGTGCAGTCCGGCACCACGACCGAGCTGAACCTCGCCGACTATTTCCGCGCCAACAACATGCAGTACAACCCGGTCGTCATCGAGTCGGTGGACGAGGTGAACGCCGCCTTCTTCGCCGGCCGCTGCGACGTGCTGACCACCGACGCCTCCGGCCTCGCCGGCACCCGCGCCTCGGTGGCCCCGAATCCGGCGGATTACGTGATCCTGCCGGAGATCATCTCCAAGGAGCCGCTGGCCCCGGCCGTCCGCCACGGTGACGACCAGTGGTACGACATCGTCGCCTGGACCGTGTACGCGATGATCGACGCGGAGGAGAACGGCATCACCTCCAAGAACGTCGATGAGTTCATGAACAGCAAGAACCCCGGCATCCAGCGCCTGCTCGGCGTTTCCCCTGGCATGGGCAAGTCGCTGGGTCTCGATGAGAAGTGGGCCTACAACATCATCAAGAAGGTCGGCAATTACGGTGAAGTGTTCGACCGCAATGTCGGCCCCAACACCTCGCTCAAGCTGGAGCGCGGCCTGAACGCCCTGTGGACCAAGGGCGGCCTGCAGTACGCGATGCCGCTGCGCTGACGCGCGGCACCGGCCAGTCGTTTCCGCCGGGCCACCAAGGCCCGGCGGTTCCGGCCCGGAACTTGCAGGACCCCTTCCAGGGTCGTCCGGGACAGGAGAGGGGATACAGACCGTGACCAGCGAGAGCGGGGGCGCCGGACGTGGCGCCCATAGCGGATTCACGCTTTCACTCAACGACCCGACGGTGCGCGGGGTCGTCTTCCAAGTACTGATCATCGGCGCGGTCGTGCTTCTCGGTTGGTGGCTCGTCCACAACACGCTCGACAATCTCGCGCGCCGGTCGATCGCCACCGGCTTCGGTTTCCTGGAGCGGGAAGCCTCCTTCGGCATTGGCGAGTCGCTGATCGACTACCACCCGCGGGACAGCTACGGCCGCGCCTTCCTGGTCGGCGTGCTGAACACCGTGAAGGTGTCGGTGATCGGCATCATGATCGCGACCGTGCTCGGCACGCTCGTCGGAATCGCCCGGCTGTCGTCCAACTGGCTGCTCGCCAAGCTGGCGTCCATCTTCGTGGAGGTGGTGCGCAACGTGCCGCCGCTGCTCCAGCTCTTCGTCTGGTACGCGGTGATCACCGAGAGCATGCCGTCGGTGCGCCAGGCGTTCAACCCGCTGCCCGGTGTGTTCCTGTCGCAGCGCGGGATCAAGGTGCCCGTTCCGGAGGCGGACCCCGTCTGGAACTGGATGGTCGTGGCGCTGCTGATCGGCATCGCCGCGGCGATCGCGATGGCGCGCTGGGCGAAGGCCCGGCAGGCGCGCACCGGCCAGCCCTTCCCGATCGGTTGGGCGTCGCTCGGCCTGATCCTCGGCCTGCCGCTGCTGACCTGGCTGGCGGGCGGAGCGCCGACCGCGATGGACGTGCCGCGGGTGCAGGGCTTCAACTTCGTCGGCGGGGCCACCGTCTCGCCGGAGTTCTTCGCGATCCTGTTCGGCCTGTCCATCTACACCGCCGGCTTCATCGCCGAGGTGGTGCGCAGCGGCATCGTCGCGGTCAACTGGGGCCAGACGGAAGCCGCCCGCTCGCTGGGCCTGAGCAGCGGGAACACGCTGCGGCTGGTGGTCCTGCCGCAGGCGCTGCGGGTGATCGTGCCGCCGCTGACCAGCCAGTACCTCAACCTGACCAAGAACAGCTCGCTGGCGCTCGCCATCGGCTATCCGGACCTCGTGTCGATCGCCAACACGACGATCAACCAGACCGGACAATCGATCGAGGGCGTGGCGATGATCATGGGCACCTACCTGTCCATCAGCCTCGGCATCTCGCTGTTCATGAACTGGTACAACAAGCGCATCGCGCTGGTGGAGCGGTAGGCCATGACGGATCACGTGCAACACGCCGGATCGCTCCCCGACGAACGCCCGCCGGTCAACACCGTCGGACCGATCGCCTGGGTGCGCAACAACCTGTTCAACACCTGGTACAACGCGCTCCTCACCATCGCCATCATCTGGCTTCTCTACAAGATCATCCCCGGCCTCTTGTCCTGGCTGGTCGTCAACGCGCATGGCTTCTCGGCGCCGGTGCAGGAATGCCGGGCCGACTACAGCGGCGCCTGCTGGTCCTTCGTGTCCGAGAAGCTGCGCTTCATCCTGTTCGGCACCTTCCCCTACGACGAGCAATGGCGCCCGCTGCTGACCATCATGATCTTCATCGGTCTGCTGGCGGCGAGCTGCGACAAGCGCTTCTGGAAGCCATGGTTCCTTGCCGTCTGGGTGGCCGGGCTGGGGCTGGTCGCGGCGCTTATGTGGGGCGGGGTGCTGGGGCTCACCTACGTCGAGAACTCGCTGTGGGGCGGGCTGCCGCTGACCATCATCCTGTCGGTGATCGGGCTGGCCGTTGCCTTTCCGATGTCGATCCTGCTGGCGCTCGGCCGGCGCTCGAACCTGCCGGCGATCAAGGCTGTCTGCGTCGCCTACATCGAGCTGATCCGCGGCGTGCCGCTGATCAGCCTGCTGTTCATGGCCTCGGTCATGCTGCCGCTCTTCCTGCCCAACGGCGTCACCATCGACAAGCTGCTGCGCGCGCAGGTGGCCTTCATCCTGTTCGCTGCCGCCTACATGGCCGAGGCCATCCGCGGCGGGCTGCAGGCCATCCCCAAGGGCCAGTACGAGGCGGCCGACGGGCTGGGGCTCGGCTACTGGCTGAAGATGCGCAAGGTGATCCTGCCGCAGGCGCTCGCCATCGCCATCCCGCCGCTGGTCAACACCTTCATCAGCTTCTTCAAGGACACCTCGCTCGTCATCATCATCGGGCTCTATGACCTGCTGGGCACCGCCAAGGCGGCGCTGACCGACCCGACCTGGCGCGGTTTCTACAAGGAGGCCTACCTGTTCATCGGCCTGATCTATTGGTTCTTCTGCTTCTTCATGTCCAAATACAGCCAGTGGCTGGAGAAGGACCTCAACCGCGCCCGCCGGCGCTGACGCAAGACCGGGTAGGAGAGACACCCATGTCCACCATGACCAGCGCCGCGGCGCAGCGCCAGACCGGCCCCGACGGCATCATCCAGTGCATCGGCGTGCACAAATGGTACGGCGAGTTCCATGTGCTGAAGGACATCAACCTGTCGGTCCGCAAGGGCGAGCGCATCGTCGTCTGCGGACCGTCGGGGTCCGGCAAGTCCACGCTGATCCGCTGCATCAACCGGCTGGAGGAGCACCAGCGCGGCCAGATCATCGTCGATGGGATCGAGCTGACCAACAACCTGAAGAACATCGAGCTGGTGCGCCGCGAGGTCGGCATGGTGTTCCAGCACTTCAACCTGTTCCCACACCTGACGGTGCTGGAAAACTGCACCCTGGCCCCCATCTGGGTGCGCCGCCAGCCCAAAGCGGAGGCGGAGGCCACCGCCATGAAGTATCTGGAGCGGGTGCAGATCGCCAGCCAGGCGAAGAAATACCCGGGGCAGCTCTCCGGTGGACAGCAGCAGCGCGTGGCGATCGCCCGTTCGTTGTGCATGAGCCCAAAGATCATGCTGTTCGACGAGCCGACCTCCGCGCTGGACCCCGAGATGGTGAAGGAGGTGCTGGACGTCATGATCGGTTTGGCCGAGACCGGCATGACGATGCTGTGCGTCACCCACGAGATGGGCTTCGCCAAGTCCGTCGCGGACCGGGTGATCTTCATGGACCGCGGCGAGATCGTCGAACAGAACACGCCCGACGAATTCTTCACCAACCCGCGCTCCGACCGCACCCGGCTGTTCCTGAGCCAGATTCTCAGCCATTGAGTGTGTGTCTGATCGCCGAGGGGCGCGGCATTCCGCCGCGCTCTTCGGAACACTGGCGAACGGGCGGCGGATTGGGGTTGAATGGGGCAGTGGACTTGCCGCTTCACCGCTCCGGAGGACACCTATGGAACTGCTGACCCCACGCCCCGGCGTTGGCCAGATCAAGGTGTACCGCCCGATCCGTCCGCCGGAGGAGGATCGCGCCTGGATGGATCTGTCGCTCACCGTCAACCCGCTGGGGCCGAGCCCGGCGGCGCTCGCCGCCTACCGCAAGGTGGCGACGCAGATCCACCGCTACCCCTCCGCCGACCATGAGCGGCTGCGCCGCGCCATCGCCCGCCGCTACGAGCTGGACGCGGAACGGGTGGTGTGCGCCGGCGGGTCGGACGAGATGATCCACCTCGTCTGCCAGGCCTATGCCGGGCCGGGCGACGATGTGCTGACGCACGAGCATGGCTACCGCGGCTTCCTGAAGGCGGTGCGCGCCAGCGGTGCCACGCCGGTCGTCGCCATGGAGCGCGACATGGTGGTGGACGTGGACGCGCTGATCGACCGCGCCGGGGAGCGGACGAAGCTCTGTTTCCTCGCCAACCCGAACAACCCGACGGGAACCTACATCACGGCCGACGCGGTGCAGCGGCTTCGGGCCGGGCTGCCCAAGCACACGCTGCTGGTGCTGGATTCCGCCTACGCCGAGTATTGCCGCCGGAACAACTACTCCGAGGGGACGGAGCTGGTCGAGTCCTGCGACAACGTGATGATGGTGCGCACGTTCTCCAAAATTCACGGGCTGGCCGGGCTGCGCGTCGGCTGGGCCTATGGACCGGGCAGCGTGGTCGGCGCGCTCAACCACGTGCGCGGACCCTTCAACGTGTCGCTTCCGGCGCAGGAGGCGGCGATCGCCGCGCTTGCCGACACCGGCCACGAGGAGGCGACTTTCGCGCACACCGCCCATTGGCTTCCCTGGCTGTCGCACGAGCTGGAGGCCATCGGCGTGCGGGTCTATCCCAGTGTTTGCAACTTCATCCTCGCGCGCATCCCGCCCGATCCGTCGCTCGGCGTGCCGCAGGTGATGGAGCATCTGGCCCGCCGCGGCATCCTGGTGAAGAGCGTCACCGACTACGGCCTCACCGACTGCCTGCGCATCACCATCGGGTCGGAGGAGGAGAACCGGGCCGTGGTCGGCGCACTCCGCGAGGTGCTGGAGGAGTGACGCGCGGAAGGTAGCACACCACCACCATCCCGCAGCGGAGTGCCTGGAACATTGCCGCTCAGGCGTGCGTTCGTCGTGTCAACCGTGCCGTTGGGCACACCACGATGGAGACAAGCATGCCGGGCCGAATGACCACGCCCGCCCGTTCGATCGCCGCCGGGCTCTCGCTGGCGCTGCTGCTGGCGACGCCGGCTTTCGCCGACGATGAACCCGCGTTCGAGCAGACGGGGCGCGCATCCTGGTACGGCCCCGGCTTCCACGGCAAGAAGACCGCCAGCGGGGAGCGCTTCGACCAGAACGACCTGACCGCGGCGCACCGCACCCTGCCGCTGGGCAGCGAGGTGACCGTGAAGAATCCGGAGAACGGCCGCGAGGTCGACGTCCAGATCAACGACCGCGGCCCCTACGTGAAGGGGCGGGTCATCGACCTGTCGAGCAAGGCCGCCGACCAGCTCGGCATCAAGGACGACGGCACCGCCAAGGTGAAGATCGAGGCGACCGAGGAGCAACTCGCCGCCGCGAAGAAGGACGACGAGCAGACCGCGGAGAACACCGAACGCTGACGGGCCGCGGAAAGGGCGGGGCGGCGGCCGCCCCCCCTCGTCAGAACTGGAAGATGCCGACGATGGCGTGGACGAAAAGGGTGATCGACACGCCGGCGATGATGCTTTCGGCGATGGCGTAGTTGATCGCCACCACCGAGTCCTTCTTGCGCAGCCCGATGGCGATGGCGGCCAGCCCGGCGATGACCGAGCTGGTCACTGTCTTCACCAGCACCCACACCAAATCCATGGCCACCTTGGGGCCGCCGTTGAGGAAGACGCGGAAGAAGTTCTCCCGGAACAGCTCCGACGACTGGCCAGGGAACAGCAGGTGCCAGGTCTGCAGCGAGGTCCAGGCGGCGGTGGACATGCTGACCGCCATCAGCACCACCGACGCGAACACCATGTTCAGCAGGACCGAGCCGATCAAATAGGCCATCGCGGGGATCCGCAGGTTCGCCATGGCGCGGAACTGGCTGGACAGCACGCGGTTGCCGAGGTCGGCCGCGATGATGGCGTTGTTGCGCGCCACCACCAGAATGCAGGTGATCAGCGGCACGGCGACCGTGACCTGGATGAGGCCGAGCCCGACCAGGGTTTCGTCGTGCAGCAGCGACTTCAGGTAGCCGCCGAAGGAGTGGTAGTTGAAGCCGAACCAGATCTCGACGAAGCCGACGATCATGCCGCCGATCGCCACATACATCAGCATCAGCGGCGAAGCGCAGAGCACCCAGAAATATTCCAGGAAGTAGCGGCTGAACCAATGGCCGCGGCTGGCCGGCGGAAGGCGGCCCTCCCAGGGGGCGGCGGCCGGTGCGGTGACGGCCGCGGGACCATCGGACACCCGCGACGCCGACGGGTCGAGCGCCAGAAGCTCCCGCTCGATCGCCTCCAGCGAGGGCTCGACCGCGCGCAGGCAGCGGTTGCGGGTGTCCAGCAGCAGGACGCGGTCCGCCTCCGGCAGCAGGTCCTCGACATGATGGGCGACGATCACCGCCGGCTTGCCCATGCGCTTGCAGATGTCGCGCACCATGCCCGCCAGTGCCCGCGAGGAGCGGATGTCAAGGCCGGAGTTGGGCTCGTCGAAGAACAGGATGGGGCGGTTGGCGAGCAGGGTGCGGGCGATCGCCACACGCTGCTGCTGGCCGCCGGAGCAGGAACTGACCGGCTTGTCCGCCGCCACGTCCGGAAGAAGCGAGGTGGCGAGCGTGCGCAGCTCGGCGTCTGCGGCGGGGGCGTGGTCGGCGGCGATGCGGAGGTTCTCACCCGCCGTCAGATCGTCGAACAGCGCGTTGTCCTGGAACACCAGCCCGCCCACGTCGCTGCGCTCGCGCGACAGGTCGAGACGGCGCCCGCCGCATTCCAGCGACCCGGTGACCCGCCAGCCGCCGGCCTTGGCGTCGGGCAAGCCGGACAGCAGGTTGATGATCGTCGATTTGCCCGACCCGGAGGGACCGACCAGCAGCACGATCTCGCCGGCGCCGATGTCGAAGGAGGCGTTCTCCACAAGGGTGGCGCCACCCGGCGCCACGATGGTGAGCCCGCGGAGCGACAGGATGGGCGTGTCAATCACGGCGGTGGTCATCAGCGGGCCTCCCGCACGAGGGTGACGGGAGCCAGCGGATCGATGGCGGCGACGCGGTCGCGGTCCTTGGTGGTCATATGGATCACGACGTGGGTGCTGATGCCGCGCGCCTGCATCTTGAAGATGTCGGCGGCCAGCGAGTTGAGGTCGGCGCGCTCGTCCAGACGCGCCAGCGTGCGCGGCACCGCGCGGGCCAGCGTCAGGGCGGGGTCGCCCAGCGGCTCCAGATAGGCCGACAGCCGGCCATCCTGCATCATGCGGCCGATGGTGTCGGCCAGCCGCGGGTCGTTGCGCAGATTGTGCAGGAACTCGGTGCCCAGACGCTCGGCCAGGATGCGCATCTGGTGGGTGCCGGCCAGGATGGCCAGCATGTCGGCCATGCCGTCGCGCACCCGCCGGTCGCCAATGGCGCCGCTGACCGCGTTCTCCAGCGGTTTCAGGTCGAGCCGGAAGTCGGAGAACACGTCGATGATGTTGACCGCGTTTGTCCGCACCGCCTGCCACAGGGCGGGCTGCAGCCGCTCAACCAGCGCTGGTCGCAGGTCGTTCGCCGCCACCTGCCGCAGCATCGGGTCGGCCACCTGGAGCAGGTCGGCGAAGGCCGCCTGCACCGGTGGGGACGACCAGGCGGCGGTGGCCGCCGCCCGGATGGTGTCCTCGATGACCGGCTTGTATTCGGTGTCGAACACCGGCGAGTTGACCGCTCCGTCGATGGCGGACCCCAGCGCCCGGATGAAGCCGCGCGCGGTGTTGCGCAGCTCCTCCCGCTCCTCCTCGGTCGCCAGAACCCACAGCGAGCGGACGCTGGCCGGCATCAGCACGGCTTCCGGCACCGCCGCGGAGTCGCTGTAGCCGTCGTACCGGGACAGCTGGAGACGCCCCTGGTCGTCCACATAGGCTTGGCCGCTGCGCACGGCGCGGCCGTCGGGCTGCACGTCGTAGACCGGCAGCTTGACACCGGGTTTCATCCCGACCATCGGCTGCGGCGTGCGGTAAACCGCCGTGACGTCCGGCAGCCCTGCCAGAAAGGGAAAGACGGAGGCGGCGGCGGCGCCCGCCCCCACGAGCAGCAGGGCCGAGGCCCAGGTGGCGGCCCGGCGGCTTCCGGCGAGCCGGCGCAAACGGTCGGCGATCACGAAGGCTCCATCATGGTCGGGTGGGCATGATCGGGGGAATGGCGGCTGGTCGCGGCGTCAGCGTTTCCATTCACGGTTCGACTTGATGAAGTCGGAGAGGGTCACGCCGATCTTGTCATCGACGATGACCACCTCGCCACGCGCCACCAGGACCCCCTCCACATACACGTCGGTGGGGTCCTTCAGATGGCGGTCCAACTCCACCACGGCGCCGCGGCCGAGCTTCAGGAGATCGCGGACACGGAGCTGGGCGGTGCCGATCACCACCTTGATCTCGACCGGCGCGTCGCCGATGGCGAAGGATCCCGTTCCGTCCGAACCGGACGAGGCGGAACCCAGCAGGTCATCGATGTCGGTCATCCCAGTTCCCTGGCCAATTCCCCGGCTCGCGCGTACGCGCAGGCGCTACCCCGAAGGTCTATACCTTTAACCATGATTGGGCAATGCCGCAACGCGGCGCCACCTGCGACAAGCAGGGGGCAACCGCGCTGCGGACCGGGACGGGTCAGTCGCGCTCCTGCTTCAGGATGGCGCCGGTGCGGTCGTCGATGTCCAGCTCCATGCGCACGCCGTCGGCGCCGCGCGCCTTCACCTCGTACTTGCCGCGCTCGTGCTCGATCTTGGTGATGTCGCGCCAGCCCTGCTGGGTCAGCCGGTCCATCACCTCCTGGATGGTCAGCACGGCCGCGGTGCCGGCGGCAGGGGCCTGCGGCGCGGGTGCGGCCTGCTGGGCCAGGGCGGCGCCCCCGGCGGCCATGGTGCCGGCGATCAGCAGGGCGGCGGCGATGGTCTTGCGGTTCATGGTGACGTCCTTTTCCGTTGTCGTTGTCGATGGCAGGATCATGGGGGACCGCCTCTGAACCGCACCTGAACGGCGCGTTCAGGCTGCGTTCATCGGGATTGGCGCCATATGGGACCATGACGAGAAACCGACAACGCCCCCTCCTGGCAGCGGCCGCCGGCATGGCGCTGGTCTTGGCCGGTCCGGCGGGCTCCGTGCACGCCGACGACCACGACCGCGCGCGCGCCGGCGTGCAGAGCGGCGACCTGCTGCCGCTGCGCGCCGTGCTGGACCGGGTGGAGCGCGATTTCGTCGGCCGTGTGCTCGACGTGGAGTTGGAGGAGGAGGACGGCGCCGCCGTGTACGAGATCGAGATCCTGGCGTCCGGCGGTCGCAAGATCGAGCTGGTCTACGACGCCCGCAGCGGCCGTCTGCTCAAGGCCAAGGGCCGCGACCTGGAATCGGCACGGCGCAAGCCGGGAGCGCCGCCGTGAGGATCCTCGTGGTCGAGGATCAGGCGGCGCTGCGCCGGCAGGTCGCGGCGGCGCTGGCCGCCGAGGGCTACGCCGTGGACGAGGCGGCCGACGGCACCGACGGCGAGTTCCGGGGCGCGACCGAACCCTACGACGCCGTGGTGCTCGATCTTGGCCTTCCCGGCCGCGACGGGCTGTCGGTGCTGCGCGCCTGGCGGGCCGCCGGGCGCACCATGCCGGTGCTGATCCTGTCCGCACGCGGCGTCTGGCACGAACGGGTGGAGGGCATCGACGCCGGGGCCGACGACTATCTGGTGAAGCCCTTCCGGATGGAGGAACTGCTGGCCCGCGTCCGCGCGCTGATCCGGCGCAGCGCCGGCCACGCCGCGGCGGAGCTGACCTGCAGCGGCGTGACGCTGGACACCCGCAGCGGCCGGGTGACGGTGAACGGCGCGCCGGTCACGCTGACCGCGCACGAGTACCGGGTGCTCGCCTACCTGATGATGCACCGGAACCGGGTGGTGTCGCGCACCGAGCTGACGGAGCATGTCTACGCCCAGGATTTCGACCGCGACAGCAACACCATCGAGGTGTTCGTGGCGCGGCTGCGCAAGAAGCTGGGGACCGACGTCATCCGCACCGTGCGCGGGCTGGGCTACACGATCGGGGACGACGACGCGTGAGGGCGCGGGCCTCGCTCGGCGCGCGGCTGCTGATCGGCGCCGCGGTGTGGATCACGCTGGCCCTGGCGCTCGCCGGCAATGTGCTGGACGGGCTGTTCCACCGGCATGTGGAGGCGGAGCAGGCGCGCCGCATGGGCGACCATCTGGACGATCTCGTCGCCGCGCTGACCATCGTCGGCGGTCGCCCGGTGCTGACGCGGGAGCCGACCTACCCGCTGTTCCACCGGCCCTACTCCGGGCTGTACTGGCAGGTGGTGCCGCCGCAGGGTCCGCCCCTGCGCTCGCGCTCGCTGTGGGACGCGGCGCTCGACCTGCCGCCGGCCCCGGCGGACGGGGAGGTGCACGCGGCGGCCTTGCCGGGCCCCGACGGGCAGCGGCTGAGCGTGTGGGAGCGCAGCGTCGCCCTGGCCGATCTGGCCGCCCCGGTGCGTGTCGCGGTGGCGGTGGACGACGCCGACATCGGCGCCGCCAAGGCCACCTTCGGCCGCACCCTGGTCGCGTCGCTGGTGGTGCTGGGCGCCGGGCTTCTGGCGGCGGCGGGAGCGCAGGTGGTGCTGGGGCTGCGGCCTCTGCGCGGCATGCGCCGCGATCTCGCCGCCGTGCGCACCGGGCGGGCGGAGCGGCTGGGCGGCCGCTACCCGACTGACGTGCAGCCGCTGGTCGACGACCTGAACACGGTGTTGGACGGCAAGGCGGTGCTGCTGGAGCGCGCCCGCACCCAGGCCGGCAACCTGGCCCACGCGCTGAAGACCCCGTTGTCGGTGCTGGCGAACGAGGCCGACGCGCTGGCCGCGCGCGATCCCGAGCGCGCCGACCGGCTGGCCCGCGAGGTGGCGCGCATGCGGCGGCAGGTGGAGATCCATCTGGCCCGCGCCCGCGCCGCCGCCAC
>OFDN01001080.1_pt1 | contig 19340 bp, 16 predicted proteins | sample 1520971 | NCBI WGS metagenome assembly OFDN01 (sample SAMEA94257418, study PRJEB24077) | hot springs metagenome | biome: Aquatic biome; feature: Geographical feature; material: Water | place: India | collected 2012-06-12 | depth 5 m
TCCGCCTCCGCCTTCGCCTCGGCCAGGGCGCGGGTGCGCTCGGCGATGCGGCGCTCCAGCGTCTCGTTGGCCTCTTGCAAGGCGGCGGCGGCGCGGTGCCGCTCGGTCACGTCGGTGTAGACGGCGACGAAGCCGCCGTCCGGCATCGGGTTGGTGGCGATCTCCAGCACCGTGCCGTCGGGGCGTGCGCGCACATAGACGTCCGGGCGTCCCTGCCGACGCGGATCGGTCCAGCGGGCCAGCAGCGTGTCGATCATTCCGTCGCGGCCATACTCGCCGCGCCCGTCCATGTAGCGGACAAGGTCGGCCAGCGCGGTACCAACCTGGAGCACGTCGTCGGGGATGTCGAGAATCGCGCGGAAGCGGCGGTTCCAGGTGGTGGCGCGCAGCGATTCATCGAACACGCAGATGCCTTGCCCGACATTCTCGATGGTGGTGCGCAGCAGCTCGTGCTGCTTCAGGATGGCGCGCGACGCATCGCCGATGATCGAGCGCGCGTCGGTGCGTGACAGGCGGCGGTCGGACAGCAGCCCGGCCACCACCACGCGGGCCGAGGCGGTGCCGATGGCGCCCGCCAGAAGCCGCTCGGTCGCACGGATCGCCTCGGCGTCGCTGCGCACGAGCAGCGCGCTGTCCTGCCAACCGGGAGCCGGCAACCCGGCACCGGACAGCGTCTGGAAGGTGGCGTCGGCCTTGGCCCGGCCGACGTAGCGCACGGCAAGGTCGTGCAGGTCGGCCAGCGTCGCCGCCTTGGGCCCGGCCGCGACCTCCTCCGGATCCGGCGGCCGGCGGACGAAGCGGGCGGCCTGCGCGGCTTCCAGCGCCGACGGCCGGGTCAAGAGGGACCCCGCCACATAGACCAGCAGGTTGGGGCCGAGACTCCACAGCACCGCGTTGCTCAGCGGGTCGATGCCGGGAATGCCGCCGAGCGCCAGCGGGCTGAGCCCGGTCAGCCCGAAGGGACCGGCGCGCAATGCCTCCACCGACAGCCAGCCGGCGTTGGCGAAGGATGGCAGCAGCATCGTGTAGGCCCAGCCGAGGAAACCGGCGCAGATGCCGCCGAAGGCGCCAGCGCGCGTCGCCCGCGCCCACACCAGCCCGCCAAGCAGGGCCGGCGCGAATTGGGCCACCGCGGTGAAGGACATGATGCCGATGGTCGCCAGCGGGATGGCGGAGCCGATCAGCCGGTAGCAGCCATAGGCCATCACCAGGATGACGATGACCGCGGTGCGCCGCACCGCCAGCAGGATGGGCGCCGGATTCTCCCGCAGCCGCCGGTCGCCGAGCCGCAGCGCCATTAGGACGGGGACCGCGATGTCGTTGCAGATCATGGTGCTGAGGGCCACCGTCTCGACCAGGATCATGCTGGTGGCCGCCGACAGCCCGCCGATGAAGGCGACCAGCGCCAGCCAGGGCCAGCCGTCGCTGAGCGGGATCGACACCATGAAGGTGTCGGCGTTGGCCGTGCCGTCCGGGAACAGCAGCAACCCGGCGAAGGCCACCGGCAGGACGAACAGGTTGATGACGACGAGATAGGCGGGGAACAGGCGCGCCGCGGTGCGGATGTCCTTGGCGTGGGTGTTCTCCACGACCGCCACATGGAACTGCCGCGGCAGGCAGATCATGGCAAGCCCGGACAGCAGGCAGGCCACCCACCAGTCGATGCCGATGGAGCCGGGGCTGATCGATTGCAGGAAGGCGGGGTGGGCGCCCAGTGCCTCGATGAACTCGGCCGGGCTGGAGAAGATGGCGAAGGTGATGGCCGCCCCGACGCCGACCGCGGCGGCCAGTTTGACGATGGATTCGGCGGCGATCGCCATCATCAGGCCGCGGTGGTGCTCGTTCACACTGATGCTGCGCACCCCGAACAGGATGGCGAAGGCGGCCATCAGGAAGGCCACCATCAGCGTCGTGCCGCCGGGAAGCCGGTTCACCTCCGCCCCCAAAGTGGGGCCGGCCAGCGCCTCGAAGCTGATGGTGATCGCCTTGAGCTGCAACGCGATGTAGGGCAACAGCCCGACGACAGCGGCGGCGGTCACCAGCGCCGCCAGCCCCTGGCTCTTGCCGTAGCGTGCGGACAGGAAGTCGGAGATGGAGACGACGTTCTCGGCCTTGGCGATCTGGATGATCCGTGCCAGCAGCCGCCAGCCCAGCAGGAACAGCAGGATCGGCCCGACATAGATGGGCAGGAAGTAGAAGCCGTCGGCCGCCGCCCGCCCGACGGCCCCGTAGAAGGTCCAGGAGGTGCAGTAGACCCCCAGCGTCAGGGCGTAAAGGACCGGCGTGCGCCGTTCCCCATAGGCCGCGGCCGTGCGGTCGCCGTACCACGCGATGGCGAAGAGGGAGGCCAGATAGGCCAGGGACACCGCGACGACGAGCCAGCTTTCCATGCGCCCCGCCATAGCAAAAGGTGACCCCACCGACAATGGGCCACCTCCTCAACAAGGCAACCTCCCCCGCCGGGCGGGGGAGGCCGCTGTCTCCCGTCCCCCGCCCCGCAGGGGAGCGTCCAGGCGGGGGCCGGAACCGGTCGGGATCAGTCGTGCTGGTAGATGTCCACGTCCTTGGTCTCGCGGACGAACAGCATGCCGATGACCAGCGTCGCCGCGGCGATCACGATCGGGTACCAGAGGCCCGAGTAGAGGTCGCCGGTCGCCGCCACGATGGCGAAGGAGGTGGTCGGCAGGAAGCCGCCGAACCAGCCGTTGCCGATGTGGTAGGGCAGCGACATGGAGGTGTAGCGGATGCGGGTCGGGAACATCTCCACCAGCATGGCGGCGATCGGGCCGTAGACCAGCGTCACGTAGATCACCAGAACCGCCAGCAGCAGCACGGTCATCACGTGGTTGATCTGCGCCGGGTCGGCCTTCGCAGGATAACCGGCCTTGCCCAGCGATTCCGTCAGCCCCTTCTCGAAGGCCGCACCGGCCGCCTTCAGGTCGGTCGGGGCGTGGCTGGCGGACGGGCCGTGGCCGAGGTTGACGGTGGTGTTGGCCGCCGGCACCGCCGAGTAGGCCGGGACGACCGTGGCGCCGACCTTGATCTGCGCCACCGTGCCGGCCGGGGCCGCCTCGTTGCTGTAGGGAACGCCGCGGCGCACCAGCGCGCTCTTGGCGATGTCGCAGGAGCTGGTGAACTGGCTGGTGCCGACCGGGTTGAACTGGAATGAGCATTCGTTCGGGTCGGCGACCACGACCACCGGCGAGGAGGCGATGGCCTGCTCCAGAGCCGGGTTGGCGAAGTGGGTGATGCCCTTGAAGATCGGGAAGTAGGTCAGGCAGGCCAGCGCCAGCCCGGCCATGATGATCGGCTTGCGGCCGATGCGGTCGGACAGGGTGCCGAAAATCACGAAGAAGGGCGTGCCGAGCAGCAGCGCCGCGGCAATCATCAGGTTCGCCGTGTAGGCGTCGACCTTCAGCGTCTGGGTCAGGAAGAACAGCGCGTAGAACTGGCCGGTGTACCAGACCACCGCCTGGCCGGCGACGAGGCCGAACAGGGCAAGCAGCACGACCTTCAGGTTCTTCCACTGACCGAAGGACTCGGTGAGCGGAGCCTTGGAGTGCTTGCCCTCCTCCTTCATGCGCTTGAAGGCCGGGCTCTCGTTCAGCATCAGCCGGATCCACACCGAGATGCCGAGCAGCACGATGGAGATCAGGAAGGGAATGCGCCAGCCCCAGGCGTCGAAATCCTCGGCCGACATGGACAGGCGGCAGCCCAGGATCACCAGCAGCGACAGGAACAGGCCCAGCGTCGCCGTGGTCTGGATCCAGGAGGTGTAGGCTCCGCGCTTGCCGTGCGGGGCGTGCTCGGCCACGTAGGTGGCGGCACCACCATACTCGCCGCCGAGCGCCAGACCCTGAAGCAGGCGCAGGAAGATCAGGATGATCGGGGCGGCGATGCCGATGGCCGCGTAGGTCGGCAGGATGCCCACGATGAAGGTGGACAGGCCCATGATCAGGATGGTGACGAGGAAGGTGTGCTTGCGCCCGATCAGGTCACCCAGCCGGCCGAAGAACAGCGCACCGAAGGGGCGCACCGCGAAGCCCGCCGCGAAGGCCATCAGCGCGAAGATGAAAGCGGCCGTCGGGTTCACGCCGGAGAAGAACTGCTTGGCGATGACCGCGCTGAGCGAGCCGTAGAGATAGAAGTCGTACCATTCGAAGACCGTGCCGAGCGAGGACGCGAAGATGACCTTGCGTTCCTCCTTCGTCATCGGGGTTTCGGCGCTTCCCGCCGTTGCCGCGTAAGCCATGTCCCACACACTCCCCAGTGTCGATCGGGCGTTCGCCGAGCGTCGCCCTTCGTTCGTGCCGGGATAGTGGTGCGTACGAATGGTTGCCGTCACCCCCGACCATGGTCGGGGGTCGGGGCGACGGTTTCCGGTCACTCCGCCGGAACGGGATGATGCGCGACCTCCGCACCGCGGCGGGCCTCGCGGGACAGACGGGCGCGGCGCTTGCGGGCCCAGATGATCACCCCGGTGACCGACAGGGCGGCCACCACGACCCCCATGAGCGACACCAGGATGCGGCCCGGCACCCCCAGGATGCGGCCGGAATGCAGCGGGAACTGCGCCTGCACGAACAGATCGGCCATGGTTCCCACCCAGGGCTGGCGGTCCCCCAGGTATCGGCCGTCGGTGGAATCGAAGTAGAGCCGCGCCGGCCCGACCCCCGCCGCCCCGTGGTCGTCGCCCGGATGGTGGAAGTTCACGCCGTAGAGTCCGTAGTTCGGCGAGAAGAACACGCTGCCCACCGGCTCCGCCCAACCGCGGCGGGCCGCTTCCGCCTGCGCGCGCCCGATGATCCCGGGGAAGTCAATCACCGGCTCCATCGGTTCGTGCAGCGGGGTGGGGGTGCGCGTGTCGAAGGGCGAGGGAGTGACCGACGAGACGAGCTGCATCGCCGGCATGAACACCTCGCGGTAATAAGCGAGCGTGAAGGCGGTGAAGGCCAGGATGAACAGCAACGCCCAGGTCCACAGGCCGAAGGCGCGGTGGATGTCGAAGTTGATGCGGTAGGCGCTGCCGTCGGTCCGGATCCGCCAAGCCGGCGCCCAGCGCGCCCACCAGCCGCGCGGTCCCTCGCCCTCCCCACGCCGGCGCTTTGCGGGCAGGGTCAGGTAGGCGCCGACGAAGCAGTCGATCGTCCAGCCGGCGGCGACAAGGCCCATGAACCACAGGCCCCAGTCGTCGATGCCGGCGATCTCCGGGATGTGCAGGCTGTAGTGCAGCTTGTAGAGGAAGGAGACGAAGGTCTCCGTGGTGATCGGCCAGGCGGCTCCCCATTCCCGCCGCCCCAGCTCCTCGCCGGTGGCGGGGTCGAGGAAGACCTGGTTGTAACCCGGCTCGAACAGGCGGCCGGTCGCCGGATCGACCCGCGGCCGCACGAAGAGCGACAGCGATTCCCCCGGCTCCACCGACAGGGGGATGAAGGTCGCGCGCACTCGCGGATCACGCTCCTCGACCCGCCGGGCAAGCTCCAGCGACGGCAGCGCCGGGCCGCTGCTGGTCACATGGGTCAGGTGCGGGTTGAGCAGGTCGTCCAGCTCGTGGTCCCAGGAGATGACCGCGCCGGTCGCACCGGCGATGAACAGGAAGACCGCAGCACCCAGGCCGAACCAGCGGTGGAGGAGGGTCCAGAACGCGCGCATGGCATCAGAACTCGACGGTTGTTGACAGGAGGAAGGTCCGCGGCGCCCCCGGCGCCAGCCAGCCGGGCGCGTAGGACGAGGACGCCCAATAGTCCCGGTCGAACAGGTTCTCGACGTTGGCGCGGATGGTGATCGGCGTCCCCGCCGTCTCGATGCGGTAGCGGGCGCCGATGTCGAACCGCGTCCAGCTCGGGATGCTCTGGGTGTTGGCGTTGTCCACATATTGCGAGCCGGTGTGGATCACGCGGCCGGACAAGGTCAGGCCCAGCAGGAAGGGCGTGTCCCATTCGGCCCCCGCGTTCACCTGCCAGCGCGGCACGCCCGGTGCGTCCTTGCCGTCGTTGGTGCCGTTGGCGGTGCGGGTCAGGGTCGGATCGGTGAAACTGACGCCGCCCAGCAGCCGGACGCCCGGAGCGAGCTCGCCGTAGGACTGGAACTCCAGCCCGCGGTTGCGCTGCTCGCCATCCACCCCGAGCACGCCGGTGGAGCTGGTGGCGGTCGCGCTGGGCTGGGTGATGCGGAAGGCGCTGAGCGTTGTGATGACGCTGCCCCAGTCCACCTTCACCCCCGCTTCGATCTGCTTGGAGACGTAGGGGGGCAGCACCTGTCCGGCGTTCGCGTAGGTGGCGCCGACGACCACGCCCTGCTGCAACCCCTCGATGTAGTTGCCATAGAGCGAGACGTTGCGCCAGGGCTTCACCACCAGCCCCGCCGCTGGCGTGACCGCCGTCTCGCGGTAGCGGGTGGTCAGCGCGCCCGTGGTGGCGCTGTAGTTCCGGGTCAGCACCCGCTGGTGCCTCAGCCCGGCGATCAGTTGCACCCGCTCGTCCAGCGCCGAGAGGACATCACCGATGGCGAGGCTGGACAGAGTGCTGTCGCTGGTCTTCGGCGGGTCGAAATCGCGGATCGTCGGTTCCGCCGCCGTGACTGGGTTGTACAGATTGGAGCGGATGGTGCCGGCGATCGTCCGGGTCAGCCCCTCCGTGCGCTGATGAAAGCGGGTGCCGCTGACGGTGAGCTGGTGGTCCACCGGCCCGGTCGTCAGGCGCCCGCGCACGCCGATCTCCTGCGTGTCGGTGACGTAGTGCTGCTTGAAGTGGGCAGCGTTGCCGGTGAGGTCGCCGGCGGCGTTGGTCACCGTCGGGAAGTAGGTCAGCCGTTCGAACCCCGTGTCGCGGCCGCCCACCGCGGCGAAGGCGGTCCAGTCCGGCGTCAGGTCGGCTTCGGCCCGCAAGGCGCCGAACAGGTCCTCGATGTCCACCCAGCTCCAGGGCTGGAACCAGTTGGACGCGGTGTCCGGCGCCTTGGGCACCGGGATGCCGGGGGTCACGTAGGTGATCAGGGTCGGCGCGTCCAGCTTCTGTTTCTGGTAGCCGAGATCAGCCGACACCCGCATCCGCTCACCCCGGAAATCCAACCCGGCGACGGCAAGGCCCATCTGCTGCGATTGGTCATCGACCGCGGTGTCGCCGTCGCGGTAAAGGCCGTTGAAGCGCACGCCGAACTGCTTGTCGCCGCCAAACCGACGACCGACGTCGACGTGCCCGCCGAACTGCCCGTCCGACAGGTAGCTGGTGGTCAGCCGGGTCAGCGGCTCGTCCTCCGCCCGCTTCGGTACGAGGTTCACGGTGCCGCCGACACTCCCGGTGGGCGCCATGCCGACGAGCAGCGCGTTGGGTCCCTTCAGGATCTCCACCCGCTCGGCCATCTCCACCGCCACCGTGAGCGCCGGCACCACGCCGTACAGGCCGTTGAAGGCGAAGTCCTGGTTGCTGGAGGCGAAGCCGCGGATCATCAGCGGCACCGAATAGCCGGTGCCGGGCCAGGAGGCGCGAACCGACGGGTCGTTGGCCGCCACGTCGGCGACGCTGCGCGCCTGCTGGTCGGCGATGGTCCTGGCCGTGTAGCTGGACTGGCTGAAGGGTGTGTCCATCACGTCGCGGTTGCCGAGCATCCCGACCCGGCCGCCGCGCGCCACCTGCCCGCCGGCATAGGCGGGCGGCAGGTTGCCGATCTCCGCCTGGGCCGGCGCCAGGACGCGGCCTTCCACCGTCACCGGATCCAGCACCATGGCGCCGTCGGCTGGCGCCGGTTCCAGCACGACGGTGCGGCTGTCGGTCATTCGCCAATTCACCCCGGTGCCGGCCAGCAGCCGGGCCAGCGCGTCACGTGGCGCCATGCGCCCGTTCACGCCGGGGCTTGAGCGGCCGGCGAGCACCGGCTGGTCCACCGACACCTGCCAGCCCGATTGCCGGCCGAAGACGGTGACCGCACTGTCCAGCGCCTGCGCAGCGATGGCGAAATCGACGGCCTCGGCGGCCTGCGCCACCTCCACCCCCCGATTGGACGGCCGCCGCTCCGCCGCGACCGCGGCGCCGGGTATCGCCATCGCCACCAGGGCCACCGCCGTTCCCCCCATCAGCCACGCCGCCGGCGTCCCGGCCCGCACATGATCCGCTCGCAACACCCTCTGCCCCCATCATGGCCACATTGGCGAGTGCGTGTCATTCGCACTTTCAGGCAGGTGACGAAGCGCGAAACGGGATTTCTCACCGATCGTCGGAAAATTCGTGTCATGGCGCGGAGACCACCAGCAGCCACGGTGTGACCGCTCGTACGGTTCCGCCATAGGGAACGACCAACGCGCGCAGCGCCCGCGCCGGATCGGTCAGGTCGTAGACGCCGGTCACCCGACGGTCGTCCAGCGAGCCGCCGGTGACCAGGATCGCACCGCTGTGGTTGCGGCGGATGGTGTCGATGACGGACGCGAGCGGGCGATCCGCAACCACAAGCCGCCCGCCGCGCCACGCCGCGACATCGGCAGGGTCGATGGCACGCCGACGGACATCGCCGGTGCCGCGGTCGATCGTCACGCTTCCGCCCGGCGTCAGACGCTCCTCACCGGCCGCGTGGGCGACAGACACCGAGCCTTCGGCCACCGCCACCGCCACGCTCCGGCCGGTGACGTCCACATCGAAGGCGGTGCCGGTGACGGTGATGGTCGCCCCCGGCACGCTGACCACGAACGGCCGCGCCCGGTCGTGCGCGACCTGGAAGAAGGCCTCCCCTTCGAGCAAAGATACCGTGCGCCGGGCACCGTCCAATCGGCTGTCGATGGCGCTGTCGCCCGCCAGCACGACGCGCGAGCCATCGGACAGGGCGATCTCCCGCAACTCTGCGGCACCGGTCCAGTGATCGGCGGCCAACCGGATCTGGAGGGACGGGAGCAGCGCGAGGGCGGCTATACCGGCCGCCAGCGCCATGCCGGCCACGCGCCACCGCCGCCTGCGAGCCGCCCGCGGTCTCAACGGCACCACCGCAACCGCGGTCGACGCGGCCGTCACGACCGGGCCGATGGCGCCGGTCCCCGCCCAGGCAAGGCCGGCCACCGCCCAGGCACGGGCATGGCGCGGATCCGCAGCGATCCAGGCGTCGAGACCGCTCCGCGTCTCCGGGTCGCCCGGCTCCGCGTGCAGCCGGAACAGCCAGTCCGCCGCCTGTTCCAGAATGGTGTCGGGAATGCCGTCGCCAGGGCCGCTCATCATGCCGTCCGATTCATACGGGAGGGCTGCGGCACGCCCGACCGCAACCCTCCCCTCTCTTGACGTTCGACGCCCTGCTTTTTTTCACGCCGATCGGCCGGGCGCATCACAGATCGGGCTCGCTCAGGCTGCGCATGACCCGGACCAGCGCGTCGCGGGTCAGCCGGTGGGCAGTGGCGACGGAGACACCCAGCCGCTCGGCGATCTGCTGGAAGGTCAGGCCACCGAAGCGGTGCAGTTCGAAGGCGAGCCGTGTCCGGTCGGGCAGGCAGGCCAGCGCGGCGTCGATCCGCTTCAGCTCGTCCCGGTGGATCAGCAGCTCCTCCGGCGACGGCGCCAGCGGCTCGGCGTCCTCAACATGGCTGCGGGAATCGTCGCGACGCGATTCCGCGGCCAGCCGGCGCACGCAGTCGAAGGCGAGGTTGCGGACGATCCGGTAGAGATAGGCGACGGGCTGCCGCAGCGCGTCCTCCTCCGCCCGCGGGTTGGCGAAGCGGAGGTAGGATTCCTGCACGATGTCCTCGGCCCGAGCCCGGCAGCCGACGATCGGCGTGGCGTAATCGACCAGCGCCGCCCGATGGCTGAGGAAGAGTTCGAGCCTGCCCCTGTCGTGGTCCAACCCGGCCGTCCGTCGCAAGGCCGGCCGCAACGCCGGCCGCGCGGACGAGATTAGTCCGAATGCGAATGATTCTCAACGGCGTCCTGCGCCGGATGCCGCTCGCGCCAGTCCGCCACATCGATGCGGGGCATGTCGAACAGGTCGGTGGAGCGGGCGTACCAGCCGCGCCCGTGCATGCGCGCGACCAGCCCGAGCTTGGGGGTATCGACGTAGCATTTCGCGGGATCGAGCACCGCGTCGTCGCGGATGTGCATGGCAAGCACCTGCCCGATCACCAGCGACCGGCTGGTGCCGAGATCGAGGACGGTCATGCGCTCGCACTCCAGCGCCACCGGGCTGGACGCGATGCGCGGCGGCTTCACCTTGACGGAGGGCGCGGTTTCGAGCCCGGCCTCCGCCAGCTCGTCGACCTCCGGCCCGAACTCGATGGCGGTGACGTTCATCCGCTCCGCCACCGCCTCCGACACCAGGTTGACGACGAACTGCCCGGTCTCGCGGATGTTGCGCGCGGTGTCCTTCGGATCGCCGGCACGGGCGCCGATGCCCAGGCACACCACCGGCGGGTCGTCGGAGAACATGTTGAAAAAGGAGAAGGGCGCCGCGTTGAGCCGTCCCTCCGGGCTCTCCGTCACCACCCAGGCGATGGGGCGCGGCAGGATGGTGGAGGCCATCAGCTTGTACCGGTCCCTCGGGGCGAGGTCGGCGAAATCGAAGAGCATGCGGTGGGGCTCCGGTGCGTGGAGAGGGTGGGGCCGGCCGCTGGCCGATCCCCCATCACCCTGCCCCGCCCATCGGCAAACGTCCACCCCCGCCCCCATGCGGGACGCGGAAGGCACCCGCGCGCGCTTGGCCGACCAGCTATCAGCGCTGCTTGAGCACGGCGTCCACGAAGCGGCCTCCCGACCGCTCGAAGGCGGCGTGGTAGTCAGCCTCGGTCACCAGCCAGCCCGGCGGGCACCCCTGCCGCACCACCGGCTCGTCGTCGTCCATGTCATCGGGCTCGCTGGCGACCATTTGGGCGACCAGCGGAACGACCACCGGGGCGACCGGCGGCACCACGGGCTGCGGCGCGGGCGCGGGGCGACGCTGCGGACGGGCCACCAGCGCACGCTGCGGCTCGGACGGCACCGGTGCCGGCACCGCGGGGGCCGGCCTTTCCGCGGCCGAAGGCCGCGCGATGCGGGTGCCCATCGACGGCGGCTGCAAGCCGCGGATGCAGGCGATCACATCCACGGAGCGGATCCGCAGATCGCGTGCAATGTCGGAGGTGCTCTGGCCGGAACGGTAGCGGCGGGAGATCTCGCCGATCTGCATACTGTCCATGGCGTCGCTCGCGATCTGTGGATGTTTGGTTGGCCTTCACTGTGGCCTGCAATGGTTAACGCTACGAAACCGGAACGCACCGATGTTCACGCGCATTGGTGGTAGCCGCGCGGCCAGGCGCGGGCGACGACGGCGAGGATGGCCGCCGTTGCCGGAACCACCCCCTCCGGCCCACCCATGGTGTGCAGGGTGGCCCAGCTCACCAGGCACCAGACCAGCGGAATGGCCATGACCACCCAGGCGGTCGCCGCCCCCTTCATCAGCACAGCCACCCCCAGTGTCGCGATGGCCGTCGGATCGGGCATGATGCCGAACAGCTCCGCCGCGGCCGGGGGGTGCCCGGCGATCATGCCAGTGACGGGGTGCAGCAGCAGCGCATAAAACAGCAGGGAACACCCGATGGCCCGCGGCACCGGCGGTGCCACGCCCCGCCACAGTCCCGATCCGAAGGCACCCAGCCCGAGCAGCAGCAGGGATTGCAGGGCGAAGCCGCCCGCCAGCCACGGCGCCGCCCAGTTGATCGTCGCGTAGCGGGTCCACAGGAAGCTCCAGGAGACCCAGGCCCACACGACCGCCAGAACCAGCGCGACCGCACGGCCGGACCACGGGCGCGGCCGGGCGGTCCACCAGACGACGATCAGGCCGATCAGCGCCGCCGTCCCATGCAGCGGCCACACCGCCTCGTTGTGCAGGGCGAACATCCGCCAGTAGACACGCGGCGAGAAGAGCAGGAAATCCTCAAGCGAATAGCTCCACCACTCCGCCATCACAGATCGCCCGCATCGGCCGCCATGCGCCGGCGCAGCGCGTCGTCGGGCAGCGGACTCGCCGCCGCCGCGACGTTCTCGCGGGCATGGTCGGGGCGCGTGGTGGCGGGGATCGCCACCGTCACCGCCGGGTGGGACAGAATGAATTTCAGGATGGCCTGCGCCCAGGTGGCGGCGCCGATCTCCGCCGCCCAGCCGGGAAGCGGCGTGCCCTCCAGCCGGCGTGTCAGGGAGCCCTGGCGGAAGGGACGGTTGACGATCACGGCGATGCCGTGCTCTTGCGCCAGCGGCAGGATGCGGTCCTCCACCTCGCGGTCGAGGATGTTGTAGCTGATCTGGACGAAGTCGATCGGTTGGGTGCGCATGATCCGTTCCACCAGATCATGCCGCCGCCCCTCCGACGTGGTGATGCCGGCGTAGCGCAGCCGCCCCCGCTCCTTCATGGCGAACAGGGTGCGCAGATGCGCTTCCCAGCCCAGCAGGTTGTGGACCTGGAGCAAGTCGAACCGCTCGACACCCCACAGCCCGCGCGACCGCTCGATCTGCACCGGCCCATCGCCGGCGCCGGAGGTCCACACCTTGTCCGTGGCGAACACGGCGGGTGGGCGCCCGAGCGCCGCCAGACCTTGCCCGATCACCGCCTGCGCCGAGCCGTACATGGGCGAGGAGTCGATCATCCGCCCGCCCGCGTCGAGGAAGGCCGCCATCACGGCGGTGCACTCCCGGCGCAGAGCCGCGTCGTCGCCGACGTTGAAGGTGATCCAGCTTCCCAGGCCCACGGCCGGGATCGCCTCGCCGGACGATGGGATGCGGCGCAGCGCCGGCGATGCCGCCTGCGCCGCCGGCCGGGTGGGAAGGCCAGCCGCGGCGGCCACCGCCGCCGCTCCGGCGAGGGCGGCCCGGCGGGAGATGGAAAGGCGGGAGATGGATCGGGTTGTCATGGGCGGGCTCCTCCGTGACCGGGTTTGTCCGTCGCCATGAAACTGGTGCCGCGCGCCCGCCATTCCCAGCCGCGGTGGGTGGGGCGTTTCCAATCAGGGGCGCAGGCTCTTCTGCCGGCGGGCGAGCGCCCGGTGCAGCTTCATGCGCTGAGCCACCGTCGGCGGCCGTCCGCGGCCGAAGGCGAACAGGCCGTCCAGCCCGCTGCCGAACATCTCCCAGTTCCGCACCGGGCCGGTGTCGATGTGCAGGAAGTGGGAGGCCGGATACCACCCCACCCCGCCGCGCTTCATGCCGAGTGCAGCGCTGTGCGCGTCCTCCAGCTTGCTGGGGAAGGTGATGTCGAGCGCGCGGCCGTAGAGATGCTGGCTGTTCTCCGCCACGCCGAAGCCTTTGGCCGCCAGCATGGCGTTGGTCTTGGGCGTGCGGAAGGCCGACAGGATGGTCGCCTTGCCGTGACCGACCGCGTCCATCAGGTCGGCAAGGAAATCCAGCGCGCCGACATCGATCGGCCCGACGGTGCCGGAATGATGGTCGCGCAGGAACTTGGCGAGATCCTCCATGGCGTCCGGCAGCGGGCCGGTGGCGTCGCGGTAGGGACCGTCGAAACTCTCCCCGGTGTTCTGGTTCTTCAGGGAGAGCCGACGCGGCGCCGAGGGCGCCGCCAGGGCCGGCCAGGAAATCAGCGCCAGCGCACCGCTTCCGATGAGGAGATCGCGGCGCTTCAGGATCGGTCGGGACATGGCCGCCATTCTCTCGCGGAGAAGCGAAGCGCTGTCAACCGCGCATCGGTCAACACTGGGGTCAACGAACCTGCGCGAGCGCGAAGCGGATCAGGCTGTCGATGTGGGCGGCGGCGGCCTTGCGGGTCGCCTTGGCGTCGCCGGACTCCAGCGCGCGGATGATGGTCAGATGCTCGGTGGAATCGGGCACGAGGCGGTCCTTCAGCCGGTCGATCTCGAACAGCCGGGTGGTCGCCCGCATCTGGCGCAGGATGCGGCCCATCACCTCGTTGGCGCAATGGTCGATGAACAGATTGTGCAGATTGTCGTCGGATTGCCAGTGGGCGTCGGTGTGGTGGGTGGTGGCGCTCAGCAGCTCCTCGATCTCCCGGCGCACGTCGATGAACTTGCGGCCGGGGATGCGGCCGAGGGCGAGCACCGCGGCCTCCGGCTCCAGGATCTCGCGGACCTTGAGGCTCTGGAGATACTCGCCGAGATCGACGCGGCGCACGACGAAGGAGCGGCCGGTCGCCTTGACCACCATCCCCTCCCCTTCCAGCCGTTGCAGCGCCTCGCGCAGCGGCGTCCGGGAGATGCCCAGCGCCTCGGCCAGCCGGCTTTCGACGATCGCCTCCCCGCCGCGCAAACGGCGGTGCCGGATCATGTCGGAGACGGCGGTGTAGGCCTGCCCCGCCAGATTGGAGCCCCCGTCAGCGGGTGCATCGGGGTCGCGCGTCGTGATGTCGTCGGCCATGCCGCTGGTCTCTCCGGTGCCGGAAGCGATCGGTGGTATGCCGACGGTGGACAATCGGTCAAGCACCCCTGAATATCCCGGAAGCGCAACCAGGGAAAGACAGGTCCGATGGACGAGCACAGCGGCGCTGAATCGGGGAAGCTGGCCGAGGGTGCCTACCGCTCCGTGCTCGGCGACATCATCCGCTGCGTGCTCCCCGGCGGCACCGTCATCCAGGAGCGCAAGTTGGCCCAGGCGCTGGGCGTGTCGCGCAGCCCGATGCGCGATGCGCTGAACCGGCTGGAGGGCGAGGGGCTGCTGGTCCGGCTGACCGAGCGGCTGCTGACGGTGCGGGTGATCACGCTGGAGGATTACCTGCACAGCCTGGACGTCCGCGCGCTGATCGAGCCGCAGGCGGCGGCGCTGGCGACGCCGCGGCTGACGGCCGAGGAGTTGGAGCGCATCGACGCCGGGCTGCGCGCGATCGAGGTCACGGCCGAGCCGACGCGCGAGCAGCATTGGGCCTTCGACGAGCTGCTGCACGGCACGCTGGCCGACCGCAGCGGCAACCCGTTCCTCGCCAAGACCATCCGCGAGATGCGGCGCTACACCGAGATCTTCGAACGCCAGACGGTCCCCGCCCGCATCAGCCCCGGTGCCGCCGACCACCGGGCGTTGGTGACGGCGCTCGGCGAACGGCGCCCCGACCGTGTCAAAAGCGCGATGGCGGCCCATATCCGAAACGTCCGCAAGCGCACACTCGCGGGCTTCTGAGCGGGCGCCCGGACCCGCCGTCCCACCCCGCTCCCGAGCACCGATCATTGCAGGACCGCCACGCGCCCCCTTGCGTCGCGGTGCGCTCTGTGTATTAAGTTGGTATACCATCCGCATGCCGATCGTGGACCTGTGGCCTTCTTGAACGGGCCGCCCAGCGGACACGAGGCCGGCCCGCGCCCAACAAGGAGGGACAAGAATGCTCGTGAACAGGACTTCCCGTCTGGCCATCCTGGCCGCCCTCGGCATGCTCGCCACCGGCCCCGCGCTGGCCCAGGGCTGCAAGCCCGCGGTGCCGGATTCGGCGCTGGTCAAGCCCGGCACGCTGGTGATGTCGACCAACCCCACCCTGCCGCCGCTCCAGTATGTGGACCAGACCGGCGCCCTGAAGGGCATGCGCGTCGAGCTGGGCACCGAGATCGCCAAGCGGCTGTGCCTGACCCCGGAATACATCCGGATCGAGTTCTCGGCGATGATCCCCGGCCTGCAGTCCGGCCGTTGGGACATGATCAACACCGGCATCTTCTTCACGCCGGCGCGCGCCAACCTGATGCAGATGATCCCCTACGAGAAGCAGGCGATCAGCATCTCCGTCCCGTCCGGCAAGGGCGCCAGCGTGACCAAGCCCGAGGACCTCGCCGGCAAGACCGTGGGTGTCGAGATCGGCGGCTTCGAGGAGAACAAGACCAAGTCGCTGAACGAGGAGCTGAAGGCCAAGGGCTTGGCCCCCATGACCATCCGCACCTTCGACAACTTCGCGCTCGCCTACCAGGCGCTGCGCGCCGGCCAGGTCGAGGCGGTCGTGTCGATCGACGGCGTGGCGAAGGAGTACTCCGACCGCGGCGACTTCGCTCGCGCGCTGCACGGCCTCTACGCCACCCCGGTCGCGCTGGCCTTCAAGAACAAGCCGCTGGCCGAGGCCGTGCTGAAGGTGCTGAACGAGATGAAGGCCGACGGCTCCTACCAGAAGCTGTTCGACCAGTTCGGCGCGTTGCCGACCGACGGGGATCTGACCCTCGCCGGCCCGGCGACCTGATCGGCATCTGAGAAACCCGGGAGGAGGCGATGCAGGTCTGGAGCTGGTCGGGGTTCTTCGACTATCTGACCAACCCGTACATCATGGAAGGAGCGCTCACCACGCTCTGGCTCACGGCGGTCTCCATCGTGGGCGGCCTCATCCTGGGTTTCATCCTGGCGCTGATGAGACTGTCCCCGCGGCGCCTTCTGTCGGCGCCGGCGGGGGCCTATGTGTGGCTGTTCCGCGGCACGCCGCTGCTGGTGCAGCTCATCGTCATCTACACCGGCCTGCCGCAGCTCGGCATCCGTCTCAGCGTCGTTGAATCGGCGCTGATCGGGCTGACGCTGAACGAGGCCGCCTATCTGGCGGAAATCGTGCGCTCCGGCATCCTGGCGGTGCCGCAGGGGCAGGTGCGGGCCTCGCGCGCGCTCGGCATGCGGGAGGCGCAGATCATGCGCTACATCGTCATGCCGCAAGCGCTGCGCATCATCATCCCGCCGCTCGGCAACTCCGTGAACGGCCTGCTCAAGACCACCTCCGTCACCTCGGTCATCTCCATGGAGGAGCTGCTGCGGCGCACGCAGGTGCTGATCCAGGAAAAGTTCATGGTGCTGGAGCTGTTCGCCGTGGCGGCCATCTACTACCTCCTCATCACCACCCTGTGGGATCTGGTCCAGCGCCGCATCGAGGCGCGTTTCGGGCGCGCCTACCAGCAGAACGCCGGCGCCGACGGCGACCAGCGCTGATCCCTCCCCTCTCCCCCTCCCCGAGTTTCGGGCCGGCATCCGGCCGATGGTGGAATCCATGAGCAAGAGCTTTCGCGGCACCTTCACCGTGATGATCACGCCCTACGACGCCGAGGGCCGTGTCGATCTGAAGGCGATGGCGGACCTGACCGAGTGGCAGATCCGCAACGGCATCCACGGCCTGATCCCGCTGGGGTCGACCGGCGAGTTCCTGTCGCTGAGCGAGGAGGAGCGCGACGGCGTCGCCTCCACCGTCATCGACACCGCCGCCGGCCGGGTGCCGGTGCTGATCGGCACGGGCGCGGAGGACACGCGCGAGGCGCTGCGCCTGAGCCGCAAGGCCGAGGCGATGGGCGCCGACGGCGTGATGATCATCCCGCCCTTCTACTCCACCCCCACCGACGACGAGCTGGTCCACCACTACCGCACCGTCGCGGAGGGGATCGGCATCCCGATCATGGTCTACAACAACCCGGCGACCGCCAATGTCGACCTGAAGCCGGCGCTGGTCGCCCGCATCGCCGAGATCGACGGCTGCGACTACATCAAGGAATCGACGCTGGAGGTGACGCGGGTGCGCGACATCATCCGGCTCTGCGGCGACCGGATGACGGTGTTCGGCGGCATTCTCGGCTTCGAATCCTTCGTGGAGGGGGCGCAGGGCTGGGTGGCGGTGGCGTCCAACGTCGCTCCGCGGCCGCTGTCGCGCCTGTTCGAGCTGGTCGCCGACGAGGACGATGTCCGCGAGGCGCACGCGCTCTACATGAAGTGGCTGCCGGTGATCGAGGCGGTGGGCGGCCAGCGCTACGTCGCCGGCACCAAGGCTCTGCTGACCCACATGGGCTTCGGCGCCGGCGCGCCGCGCCCGCCGCGCCTGCCGCTGCCGGCCGACGTGGACGCCGCGATGCGCGACATCGTGGATTCCTTCGGCCTGCGCTTCACCCTCTGACCGGATCGCGCGCCATGCCTGTTGATGCCTCCGCCCTCGTTGACACCCTCGCCCGCCTCGTCGCGGTGCCGACCGCCTACCCGCCGGGCGACACCAGCGGGCTGACACCGCTGCTGGTGCCGGAGCTGGAGGCGCTCGGCTACCGCGTCGGCGTGCACGCCGAACGGCCGGGGCTCGACAATGTGGTCGCGTCGATTGGTGACGGCGGGCCGCATCTGGTGTTCAACGCCCACGCCGACACGGTGGGCGTGGGCGACCCTGCGGGATGGCGCAGCGATCCCTTCGCGCTCACGGCGGACGGTGACCGGCTCTATGGGCTGGGGGCGTCGAACTGCAAGGGCTCCATGGCCGTCCATTTGTGGCTCGCGGCGGAGATCGCGCGACGCGGCGGCCCGCGGCGGGGCACGGTGACCTTCACCTTCGTCACCGACGAGGAGAGCCTGGGCCCGCACGGCATGGCCTATCTGCGCCGCGCCGGGCTGGTGAAGCCGGACCTGCTGTGCCTGGGCGCGCCCACCGCCAACACCCTGATCACCGCGGAACGCGGCGTGATGTGGGTGGGGATCGAGACCACGGGCCGCGCCGCCCACGCTGGCGCACCGGACACGGGCGACAACGCGGTCGAGCGCATGCTGCGCCTGCTGGCCCGGCTGGAGGCGACGCTGTTCGCCGACATCCGGCGCCGCGTGGACGGGCCGCTGCGCTCCACGGTCAATCTGGGCCAGCTCCACGGCGGCACCAACACCAACGTGGTGCCGAGCCGCTGCCGGGCGGAGATCGACCGCCGCCTGCTGCCGGCCGAGACGGTGGACGGCGCTTACGCCGAGATCGTCGCCGCGCTGAAGGCGGCCGGCGAGCCGGAGGGGAGTTGGAGCGCCGAGCTGATGCGTGGCACCAACGGCTTCGCCTCCTCCCGCACCGGCGCCCTGGTGACGGCGCTGGCCGGGGCGGTGGAGGCGGTGACCGGAAAGCCGGCGGCCTTCACCGACGCGGTGGGCGCCAGCGACGGCCGCTGGTTCGCCGGGGACGGCATCGAGATCGTGAATTTCGGCCCCGGCGGCGGCTCCGAAGGTCACGCCGCCAACGAGTTCATCAGCCGCGCCGAGCTGGTGGAGAGCGCCGCCATCCACGCCGCCTTCGTCGGGCGGCTGGTCGGGCTGGGCTGACGGGGACCGCCATGCGTCACGGAATCGCCACCGGCGGCGACACCGTCACCCTGCATTTTGAAGGGCGCCCCGTCACCGCCCGCAAGGGCGAGACCATCGCCGCGGCCCTGGTCGCCAACGGCGTGCTGGCGCAGGGCCGGGCGCGCACGGGGGAGCCGCGGGGCGTCTTCTGCGGCATGGGCGTCTGCCACGACTGCCTCGTCACCGTGGACGGACGTGCGGGCGTACGCGCCTGCATGATTAAGGCGGCCGACGGCATGCGGGTCGGGCCGCAGGCGGGCCGGCCGGACGTCAGCGCCGGCGGGGCCGATCTGGCCCCCCTGCCCGCCGGGCCGCTGGCGGAGGACTCGATCGACCTGCTGGTGGTCGGGGCTGGCCCCGGCGGTCTGG
>OFDN01001082.1_pt1 | contig 19323 bp, 18 predicted proteins | sample 1520971 | NCBI WGS metagenome assembly OFDN01 (sample SAMEA94257418, study PRJEB24077) | hot springs metagenome | biome: Aquatic biome; feature: Geographical feature; material: Water | place: India | collected 2012-06-12 | depth 5 m
GGCAGGATCGTTACCAGATGCTCCCGGGCGAGGCGCTGGAGCGCCTCGCGGATCGGGGTGCGGCCGATGCCGAGCTGCTGGCTCAACGCCGCTTCCGAGACGACGCTTCCCGGAGGAAGCGCCAGCGTCACGATCAGCTCTTCGAGCGTCCGGTACGCCTTCTCGGTCAGGCTGGACTGGACGTCCTCGTCACCCGCCACCGCTTCGCCCTCGGGGGCTTTCCTCGCCATCGGCAACATCGCCATCGGTTGTTCCGGTGTGGAGAGTTAGCGCCGAGGATGGAGCGGTGCAAGCGGCATGGACGCGTTACATGGACGCCATGGCCGAACGTGCGTTCGGCTGGTTGCCCTGCTGGTAGGTGAAAATCGACTCGTAGCCATCGCCCCAGTCCGGCGGCAGCCAGCACGGGCGCGGGTCGTGGTGCGCGGTCAGCGCCCGCTTGCCGCGGATGATGGACTGGTCGTGCGGGCTGCGGATCGGGTTGCCGGTGTAGGGCATGGCGTCGGCCGAGCTGTAGGCGAACAGCAGCAGCGGCCGACCGTTGGCCGAGGTGTTGGGCTTGGAGCCGTGGATGGTCCGGCAGTTGTGGATGGTCAGCGAACCGGCCGGGCCCGGCAGATAGACCGCCTTTTTCAGGTCGACACGCGCCAGATCCTCGTCGGCGAGGCAGCCGGTCCAGTTGCCGTTCTTGTCGTACTGGTAGAACAGCTCCTCCTTGTGGCTGCCGGGGATCACCCCCAGCGGCCCCTGGTCAAGGTCGCAGTCGTAGATGTAGGTGCCGACCGTCAGCGGGGAGTAGTTGGTGTGCGGCCAGAACTGGATGTCCTGGTGCCACTTCACCTCCGTGCCGCCCTTCGACCATTTGAAGTTCAGCTTGCTGTGGTGGAACTTCACGTCGGGCCCGACGAGGTCGGCGACGATGTCGCCGAGCAGAGACTGCGAGCAGTACTCCCAGTAATAAGGATGCGCGTCGACCGGGCTCGACAGGCGGCGCAGCCGCGGGTTGTCGGAGGTGTGGCCTGGTTCGATGTCCCACACCGCGTCGGAGCGCCTTACGGTGCGGCTCTGGTCCACCATCGAATTGGTCACCGCGCGCAGCTTTTCCACGATGTCCTTCGGCACGATGGATTCGAGCAGCAGATAGCCGTTCTCGAAATAGGACTCGCGCTGCTTCTGGGACAGGATGCGCGCCGGCTGGGACAGGACGTCCTCGGGGGTCATGGGTCTCACTCCCTCTGATTCTTGTTCAGTTGAAGCCGAGAAGCTTGCTCGGCAGCCACAGCACGGTCTGGGGGAAGGCCAGGATGATGCCGAGCGTGGCGAATTGCAGGACGATGAAGGGGATCACGCCACGGTACATGTGCATCGTGGTGATCTCCGGCGGGGCGATGCCGCGCAGATAGAAGATCGCGGGCGCCATCGGCGGCGTCAGGTAGCTGGTCTGGATCATCACCAGGAACAGGATGCAGAACCAGACCGGGTTGAAGCCGGCGGCCACCACCAGCGGCGTGAACAGCGGGATCATGATCAGCACGATGGAGATCCAGTCGAGCACGAAGCCCGCCAGGAAGGCCAGCCCCAGCACCAGGGCCAGCAGACCCCACGGGCCGAGGTTCGCCGCCTCCACCAGATCCTGCGCGAGCTGCACGCCGCCCGCCCCGATGAAGACACCCGTCATCATGCTGCCGGCCAGCAGGATCGCCATGATCATGGCGGTCACCTGCAAGGTCTTCATCACGGCACCCTGAAGGACGGACATGGTCAGCCGCCCGTAGAACAGCGCCAGCAGGACCGATCCGGCCGCACCGATGGCCGCGGCCTCCGTGGGGGCCGCGAGGCCCAGCATGATGGAGCCGAGCACGGCGAAGATCATGATCATCGGCGGCACCAGCGCCACCATGGTGATGCGCAGCTTCTCCGACAGCGTCATGCCGTCGTCGTCCTCGGCCACCGGACCGGCCTCCGGCCGCAGCACGCAGAGCCCGAAGATGTAGACGAGATAGAAGCCACTCATGATCAGGCCGGGGAACACCATGCCGACCAGCAGGTCGCCAACCGACACGTCGGCCAGCGGCCCCATGATCACCACCACCACAGACGGCGGGATGATGGTGCCGAGGCTGCCGCCCGCGCAAATCGTGCCGCAGATCAGGCCCTTGTCGTAGCGATGTTTCAGCATCACAGGGATGGCGAGCAGCCCGACCACCGTCTCGGTGGCGCCGATCACGCCGGTGGACGCCGCGAAGATGATGCACATCAACACCGTGCCGAGCGCCAGCCCGCCGGGCAGGCGGCGCGTCCAGATGTGCACGGCGGCGAACAGCTGTTCGGCGATGCCGGCGCGCTCCAGCATACAGCCCATGAAGACGAAGAGGGTGACCGCGGCCAGCACGAAGTTGCTGGCGACATCCTCGATCTTCTCGATGAACTGGAAGACGAGCGCGCTGTCGAACACCAGCCAGCCGAAGGCGGTGGCGGTCGCCAGCATCGAGAAGACCACCGGCACGCCGACCAGGAGCAGGCCGAACAGCACCGGGAACATGTAGAGGGCGAGCATCGTCATGGCTCAGTGGCTCCCCGGCTGGCCGGCGACGTGCGGCAGCACGATCCCGGACTCCCCGGCCTCGGCGGTGCCGCGCAGGAGGAGCACGCATTTGGCCAGTTCCGCCAGCGCCTGCAGCGTCAACACGGTGAAAGCGACGAAGAAGGAGACGCGGAACGGCCAGACCACGGGGTTCCAGGCCGACTGCCCCGACGTCTCGTGCGACAGGATCGACTGCATGGCGTGGCCGTAGAGCGCCACGGACAGCCAGCCGCAGACGGGAATGATGATGAAGATGTAGGCAAGGCTGTTCACCAGCGCCTTGGTCCGCGGCGAGAAGCGCAGGTACAGCACGTCCACCCGTATGTGCGCGTCCTGCCGCATCGCGAAGGCCATGCCGAGCAGGAAGTTGGCCCCGGTCAGCATGTAACCCAGCTCGTAGGCCCATATGGTCGGTGCCCCAAGGACATAGCGGGCGAACACCTCGTAGCAGGTGCCGATGACCAGCGGGGCGATCAGCCAGCCGCCGACGAAGCCGACGGAGCCGGTCAGCCGGTCGATGGCGCGGATGAAGGCGTGCATGGGCGCTCCTGTGCGGCCTTGCGGTGAGCCGCCGGGCGCCCGCCCCGGCTGGCGGGACGGGGGCTTGCGGCGTCGGTGGGGCGGGTGGTTACTGCGCGGCGACCGGCCGGACCTTGACGTTGCGGTACTGGTTGGCGTTGGCCCAGCGCTTCTCGAACTCGCGCTGGTTGACCAGGACCTTCTCGAACCACTTGTTCGACTTGGCCACCTCGTCCGCCCACTTGTCGGCGATGTCGCGGGTCTTGTACTGGACCTCGGCGTCGAGCTCGATCACCTCGTTGCCGGCCTTGCGGTAGAAGTCGAGCGCCTTGGCGTCCTCCTCGCCGATGCGCAGCCAGCTGTCCAGCGTGGTCAGGCGGGCGGCGGTCTCCATGAGCTTCTTGTCCTTGTCGGACAGCTTGGCCCACACGTCCTTGTTGATGACCAGCTCGAAGGGGGCGGTCGGCTGATGGACGCCGGGGATGATCAGGTACTTGGCGACCTTGTGGAAGCCCGGGGAGATGTCCTCCCACAGGGTCCCCCACTCGGTGGCGTCAATGGCGCCGCGCTCCAGCATCGGGAACACGTCGCCACCGGCCGTGGTCACCGGTGCCGCGCCCAGATCCTTCGCCATGTCGAGCCACGCGCCGGCGGTGCGCAGCTTCAGGCCCTTCAGATCCTCCAGCGTGCGCACCGGCTTGCGGGAGTGCAGGAACACCTCGGCCGTCCGGATGAACAGCGGCAGGGAGACGACGCCGAACACCTCCTCGCGGTATTGGCGCTGCATCTCGGCACCGCCGGCCTCGTAGAGCCAGTGCAGCATGCGCTCGGAATCGAAGCTGCCGGCGTAGCCGCCGAACAGCACCACCGACGGGTCTTTGCCCCAGTCGTAGCCCATCCAGGTGTGGCCGAGCTCGGCGACGCCATTCTTCACCGTCTCCGAGACCTTCAGCGCGTTGCCCAGCGCGCCGCCGGGGAACACCTGCACCTTGATGCGGCCGTCGGAGAGCTGGTCGATGCGCTCGGCGAAGGCCTTGGCGCCGATGTCCATCAGCGGGCCGCCGGCCCAGCCGGTCGCCATCTTGAACTTGTAGGTGTCGGCGGCGTTCGCCGCGAAGGGCACCGTCATGAAACCGGCGACCGTGGCCGCCATCGCCAGAGCCTTGAACGTGTTCACGTCTTCCCTCCCTTGGAGTGTTGTGTCGTTTTCTTGGGTACCGGGGCGCCGGTGGTGCCGACGTCCATGCTGCGGTTCAGGCGCTCGTCCCGCCGGACAGCCGGCCGGTGAAGGCGTCGTCCACGATGCGCGCGTACGCCTCCCCCGCCGGCTGGATGGGGAAGGCCTTGGTCAGGCGGGTCACGTTGAGGCCGTTGCGCACGAGCGCCGGCAGATCGTCCGCCGTAACGCCGAAGCCGGCCAGCGTGGTGGGGATGCCGACCTCGGCGACCAGCTCGCGGGTGCGGACGACCGCGCGGCGGGCCAGAGCCGCCTCGTCGTCACCGGTCTCACCGGCCATCCGGGCGATCTCGGCCAGTTCCCGCTGCCGGACGGGGAGCAGCGCCTCCATGACGTAGGGCAGGAAGACGGCGTTGGTGCTGCCGTGGGTGGCGTGGGTCAGGCCCGCCAGCGCGTAGGCCAGCCCGTGGATCGCGTTCAAGCCGGCGCTGGCGTAGGACAGCGACGCGTACAGGCTGGCGTACGCCATGCCCGTGCGCGCCTCCCGGTCGGCGCCGTCGCGGTAGGCGGTGCCGAGATGCCGGAAGCACAGCCGGATGCTCTCGGCCGCAAAGAGCATGGTCATGTGGTTGCGGCCGGAGTAGGCGGGGTCCGCCTCCCCCTGCCGGTCGAAGCGGTCGGAGTCCATCGTCAGGTAGGATTCGACCGCGTGGGTCAGGGCGTCGAGCCCGGCGTCGCCGGTCACCCGCGGCGGGCAGGACAGTGTGAGCTCCGGATCGACCACGGCCACCACCGGACGCAGGTCGTTCGCCAGCACGGCGACCTTGGTGTCGCTGTCGCGCTTGATCAGGATGGCGCCGGCGGTGATTTCCGACCCGGTGCCGGACGTCGTGGGGATGGCGACGAGCGGCAGCGGCTTGCCGGGGATCTTGCCCTCGCCAATGAAATCCTCCGGCACGCCGCCGAACTTGAGCGTCAGCGTCAACACCTTGGCGAGGTCGATGTTGCTGCCGCCGCCGATCGCGATGACATGGTCGATGCGGTCGAGGTCCCCCCCGGCCGTCACCTCCCGCTGCACGCGGACGCAGAGGTCGACGCTCGGGTCCGGCTCCCCTTCCGCCGAGACCGTGGTGCCGATCCCCTGCTCGCCCAGGATCGCCTGGATCTCCGCCACGATCGGGCTGCGCTCGGTGAAGAAGCGGTCGGTGACGATCAGCCCGTGCCGGTAGCCCAGGCGGGCGAGAAGCGGCCCGAGATCCCGGCGGACGCCGTTTCCGGCCAGGATGCGGGAGGGGGCGCAGTAAAACAGCCGGTCGTTGAGCACGTCGTCCTCAGCCTGATATATCAGCCATACGGTAGACGTATGCTAATCACGTGGCAGGCTTTGCGTCAACGGCTAGCTGTTCGAATCGCCAATAATCGCGAGTTCCGCACTCCGTCATTCCGACAAAAGCCGCTGGACCTCCGGGTACGGAATGGCGTTGCCGGCGATGGCCGTGTAGGTGCCCGACTCCCGCAACTCGCGGGCGATGGCGCGGGTCAGCCCCAGGATGGCACGCGATGGGCCGGACCCGACGGTGACGCGCGCCACACCCAGCGCCGCCATCTCCGGTATGGTCGGCATGCCGGGTCCACCCAGCAGATTGACCGGCAGCCCGGCGCCCGTGACGATGGCAGCGATCTCGTCGGCCGACAGGCGGCCGGGCACGAAAAGCCCGTCCGCCCCGGCCTCGCGGTAGGCGACCAGCCGTTCCATGGTGAGGGCCAAACGGTCTTCCGGAGGACCGATCTGCTGCCAGTACACATCGGTGCGGGCGTTGATGAAGAGCGGCACCCCGGCGGCGTCCGCGGCGGCGCGCACGGCGGTCAGCCGCTCGACCTGCTCGGCCGTCGGGCGCAGTCCATCGGCCAGACCGTCCTCGATGTTGACGCCCACCGCGCCGGCGGCGAGCACGGCCGCGATGGTCTGCGCAACCTCGTCCGGTGTGTCGCCGAAACCCGCCTCCAGGTCGGCGCTGACCGGCACGCCCAGCCGCCCCGCGATCAGGGACACGGCGTGCAGCATCGTGTCCCGGTCGATGCGCTCGCCGTCCGGCAGCCCCGCGGCGAAGGCGATGCCGGCGCTGGTGGTGGCGACGGCGGGGTAACCCTCCGCCGCGAAGACGACGGCGCTGCCAGCGTCCCACGCGTTGGGCAGGATCAAGATCCGGCCAGTGTGATGCAGATCCCGAAACGCACGTGCCTTGTCCGCGAGCGCCGTCATGCCGTCATTCTCCCATTGATTCGATTCGTTCGACCACGGACCGATTGGGGCAGAAGCCCGGGCACGCCTCGTCCGAACCGGCGGCCAACCAGCGCCGGCAGGCGTCCGTCCGGGAGCAGGCCCGGCAACGCCCAACGGCGTCCGCCATGTCGGCCAGGATACCCGGGTCTTCCAGCGAGCCTGCACCCGGATGCCGGCGGGCGACGACGGCCGCCAGGGGAAGGGGCTGGGGACGGCGGGTGGCGGCCAGCGCCAGACCGGCCGTGAGCAGGACGGCCGACGCGATGAGGGCGAACACAGGGTCCATGGTCTCTCTCCGTGATGTAACATATCACTGGTATCTCTCATGAGCGAGCGCCGCCTTGATCCGGATCAACCGGGCCCCTTGTTGCAGCGGCGGCCGGTTGTCCCTACCGGTCTCCCCTGCTAGCCTGTGTGACATGCCAACAATATGTCAGTGGGAGGACAACATGGCCGACATCCGCCGGGGCACCGTCGAGACAAGCGCCGGATCGATCAGGGTCCTGTCCGGCGGCACACCGGTGCCCGGACGGCCGACGCTCGTGCTGCTGCACGGGATCCAGGGCTCCGCCTCCGCGTGGCGGGCGGTGATGGAACGGCTGGCGGACGAGGTCCATGTTCTCGCGCCGAACCTGCGCGGGCGCGGCGGGTCGCACACGCCCGACCGGCTGGAGGACTACGCACCGGCCGGCTTCGCCGCCGACGTCGCCGCCTTCGCGGCCACCATCGACGGCCCGTTCGTCCTCGTGGGATGGAGCATGGGCGTGCTGGTGGCGCTGGAGTATGTGGCGACCCACGGCACCGGGCGGCTGGCGGCGCTCGGTCTGATCGGCGGGTCCGCCCATCCCGGCGGCGAATGCCCATGGTTCCGCGGCGAGACGCCGGACGCCATCGCCGAAGAGGCCACCGCGCGCGCGGCGGCGCTGAACCTGACGGAGACCGCAACACCCTTCGCCGTCGCCGGCTCCTGGCTGGCGGCCCGCGCGGCGGACCACCGGGCGACGCTGGCGCGGGTCGATGTGCCGACGCTGGTGCTGCACGGCAGCAACGACGACCAGTGCCCGCCGTCCCACGGTCGCGTCATCGCCGACGGAATTGCCGGCGCGGAACTGATGGTCTGGCCGGGCTGCGGCCACAACCCGATGGCCCACGATCCGGCGGGGGTCGCCGCGGCACTGGCCGCCCTCGTCCGCCGCACCTGACAAAAAAAGCCGCCGGTCCCCGTGGGGGCCGGCGGCAAGGCAGGCAAGACTGGACGCTGGGATGCGCGATCGTCAGGCGGCCGAGGCGACGCGGCCGTTGGCCCCCTTCTGGCCGACCGGGGTGCGCGAGGTGCGGCGCATGTCGGTCCGGACGAAGCGGGTGTCGTAGCCGTTGAACAGATGCCCCAGAAGCCCGCGGTTCAGATCCGAGGTGCCGAAGAACCAGTCGGCGATCGGAAAGGTCAGGTTCATGTTCCTTTCCATCATGATCGACTGGTCATGGTGGGCCGTGTGGTGCCGCCGGATCGTGTTGACGAACGGGCAGTTCCGCACGAACCAGTTATCCTCCACGTGGCAGCAGAAATGCATGAACTCGTAGATCAGGTACATGCCGGTCGTCGTGCTCATCAGCAGCCAGCCGACGTTCGGCGAGATCAGCCAGCCCAGCACCAGCGCGCCGGGGATCGACATCAGGATGAAGACGACCAGCGCGTAAGGCGGGAAGAAGGTGACGCGCCAGTCGAACTGGTCGGCGAAGCGCATCTCCGTCTCGGTGAAGAACTGGTGGTGCATCAGGGTGTGGCGCGTGTAGACGGCGCGCATCCCTTTGTTGGCCTGCGGCCGGTGCATGATCTGCGCGTGCAGGAACCATTCGAAAAAATTGCAGATCAGGAAGACCACCGGGATCGTCGCCCATTCCCACCACGCGACGTTCCGGATGTTCGAAACGTAGACGTACATGGCGGTCAGGCCGATCGTGTAGATCACCGCGACGTGGAGCCAGCCGTTGTACCAGCCGGCGATCCGCTCGCGATACTGATGCCGGTAATTGCGCTGCCGATCGGTCATCGGCGATTGGACGAGTTCCATCGGGTCGTCTCCTCCCGCACCCCTGCGGGGCGGCGTTGTCCGTGTCTGATATATCATCCGTACATCAGATAGCCGCGGGCGTCAATGCCCGATCGCGACCATCCGCCTTACGGACAGTTCCGCGGTCAGGCGGGCACGCCGATGTTGACCAGCGCGGCGTCGATGTCGGCGCTCGTCATCTCCCACTCGTTCTGGAAATTGGCGACGATGGCGCGCATGAAGGCATCGTGGTCGCGCAGGGCGCGTTGCCCGTCGCCGTAATGGTCGGCCAGCAGCGCCAGGGCGAGCTGGGCCGGCGCCGCGCCCTCGTAGCTCCACTCGAAGCCCTCGCCGCACAGCCGCTTCACGTCGAAGCGGGGATCGAGCGGCACGCCGTCAACGGTGACGAGGACGCCGTCGATGGTGCGGTCGCCGCGGTAGTGTTTCATGGATCCTCCCGGTTTGGCTCTTGTCTGATATATCTATCATATGTCATTTTGGGTCTCAATGGAACGCCGCACCCGGGGGAGGACGCTTTGGACTGGAATCAATTGACGGCCCTGCTGCCGGTCGCCGCGGCCTTTCTTCTGGCCGCATCGGCGGGCGTGCAGCTCGCCGGCTTCTTTCCGGCGGAGCACCGTCCCGATACCTTGACCGGACCGGCCGGCGGACTTCTGGTGGCCGTGCTGGCGACCAGCGTCGTCCTGCTGCTGGTGACGGCGGTGTGGGTGGCGGCGCTGCGCGTGGCGTGGCCGGCCATCGTGATCACCGCAGGTCTGGCCGTGCTCGCCGGCCCGCAGCTTTTCCAGGCGGTGCCGCCCCGGATCCGCGACAGCGTGCCGGGCGTGGTGCTCGCCGCGCTCGCCAACACCGGGCTCGCCGCGCTGCTGGCGACAGCGCTGGCCGGACCCGCGGCATGAACCCTTCAACGACATCACCCGAGGAGACGCGCAATGCCACCACTGATCAAAGCCGTGATTTCGCTGTTCGTCGTCGCCGTGGCGGTCGGCTTCACGCTCTACCGCGACACACTCGGCGGCGGCACCCCGGTATGGGTGGTTCCGCTCCTGGCGGTCTTCATGATCGGCGCGATGTGGCTGTTCCCGGAAGCCAAGAAGCTTCCCGCCGATGCCGGCGGTCGCGGGCCCATCCGGACCTGAGGGCCGGACCTGAGGGCCGGACCTGACGGGACGCGGGCTGGCCGGTATGTCCCGGTCAGCCCCGCGATGACGTCAGCCGCCCAGGCTCGCCAGCATCGGCCCCACCAACGGCGCGCCGACGGTCGCTCCCAGCGCGAAACCGACCACCAGCCCGACGACCGCCGCGGCGATGGCGAGGCCGAAGCGCGGTTTGGCGGCGGCCGTGGCCGGCTGGCCGCTGCCGGTGGCCGCACCGTCCTCCCCGTCCTCACCCGGTGATGCCGCGCGCCGCGCGGTGTAGGAGGAGTCGGTCTCATCGTGCCAGGCCTGGACACGGTCGAGCGCCAGCTTGAGCTGCTCCTCCGTCGCTGCCGTGCCGCGGCCACGGATGATCTCGTGAGCCAGCGCCAGGAAGCGCGAGGCGGTGCGGCCGGTGGGGCTGTAGATCGCGGCCGGCATGCGCCGGTAGGTCGCCTTCACCACATCGACGTCGTAGGGCACGACCGTCTTGAACATCAGATCCGCGTATTCGGCGCGGAGCTGGGTCAGCGAATCACGCCCGACCTCGTCGTTGGACACCGACAGCATCAGGACACCGGCCACGCCCAGGTTCGGGTTCAGCCCCTTCTGGATGTGGTCGACCACCGACAGCGTCCGCCGCAGCCCGTCCAGCGCGTAGCGGCCGGGGAAAACCGGCAGCACCAGCCGGTCCGACGCGGCGAGCGCGCCGGCCGCCAGATGGCCCAGAGCCGGCGGGCAATCGATGACCACGTAGTCCGGCGGGTTGGTCGAGAAGTGCAGCGCCTTGCGCAGCCCCCTCTGCGATCCGCCCCGCGAATCCAGCGCGTGCTCCATCGAATAGAGTTTGCGCGCCCCGACGATCATCGACAACCCGGCGAAGTTGGTCGGGGTGATGGCGTCCTCGACGAAGGTGTCCTTGTTGAGCAGGTCGTGGATACCGACCTTGGCACGCTCCTTCAGCAGGAAATTGCTGGTGGCGCTGCTCTGCGGGTCGAAATCGATCAGCACCACGCTCTTGCCCATGGCGGCGAGCGCCAGGGCGAGGTTGACCGAGGTCGTGGTCTTGCCGACACCGCCCTTCTGGTTGTAGACGGACAGGATCGTCGGCTGCCGTGCCTCGGGCGTGTCGAATACGTCGTCGTGGCTGCTCATGCCCGCGCTCTGCGTCGTCGTTGTTCGGGGCACTATTAGCACCGGATCAGGCCGGTGTCTCCCCGTACCGCGCCGGCTGCCCTCATGCGCTGAAGCGCGCCACCACGACGGTCGTGTTGTCCACGCCGCCCTGCTCGTTGGCAAGCTGGATCAACCGCCCGCACAGGCCGTCGGCGTCGGCACCGGGCTGCGCCAGCACCTCCGCGATGGTGGGATCGCCGACCATGCCGGTCAACCCGTCCGAACAGAGCATGTAGGTGTCGCCCGACTCCAGGGCGTGGACGGTGATCTCCGGCTCCATATGCTCGGTCGTGCCGAGCGCGCGCACGATGATGTTCTTCTGCGGCGCCTGCCCCTGCCCGCCGTTGTCGAGCCAGATCTGGTAGAGGCTGTGGTCGCGGGTGAGCTGGCGCAAGGCCCCGGCGCGCATCCGGTAGAGGCGGCTGTCGCCGGCGTGGAACACCACCAGCTTGTCGGTGCCGGCCACGCGCAGGCAGCCGACCACCGTCGTTCCCATACCGCGCCCCTCGGGGAAGCCACGCTCCTGGTTCAGCCCGACGATCCGCCGGTTGGCGTCGCGCACCGCCACGCGCACCGCGGCGATGGCGAGCTGGAGCCCCGGATCCACCGCCGTCGGGCCGGACAGGGTGCGCTCGGTGTCGTCGTTCACCGCATCGACCACCCCGGCCAGCGCATGCGGGTCCGCGTTGGCGACGCTGTCGGCGATGATCGTGGCGGCGGTCCGGCTCGCGATGTCCCCGCCGGCGTGGCCGCCCATGCCGTCGCAGACCACCGCCAGGCCAACCTGCGGCACCAGCGCGAAATTGTCCTCGTTGCGCGACCGCACCCGCCCCACGTCGGTCCGGCCGGCGGCGATCATGTCGGAAACGGGCGATGACGGCATGGCGGCGGACCCACGGGCGGCACGGCCCCCGACGGGGCCTTGGGCTCGGAATAATGGCAAAAGCACGCGGAAAGATACAGCCATGTTTCGGCGTGCGCGAACCCGCGGAATTAGGCCCCCCGCGGTGCGTACAGCATGGTGTCGAAGAGGTAGCCGCTGTGGTGGGCCAGCGTCATCGGCGCGTCGGGCCGCAGCCCGTGCAGGAAAGCCGGGATCTCCGCCAGATCCTCGATGCGGTGGTAGACGGCGATGGCCAGCGCCGGCCGTCCCTCGGTGATGCTGCGGGAGGCCCCGCGGAGCGCCGGCAGTTCCGCGCCCTCGATGTCCATCTTGATCAGCGTCGGATGCAGCTCCGGCCATTCGTCGAGCGCCACCACATCCACCTCGCCGCCGCCGTCGGCATCGACGCGGCTGCCGTGGCCGCCGGAGGCGTCGAAGCGCAGGCGCCCGCTCTGCGACCACAGCCCGAGCCGGTGCGCCTGCGCGCGCGGGATCCCGGCAAGCGCCGCGGAAAGCTTGGCGTGGTTGTCTGGATCCGGCTCGAAGGCGTGGATGGCCGCGTGGCGATTGCCGGAGGCGGAGGCGAATACGCGCGCCGTGTCGCCATCGAACGCCCCGGCATCGACCACCACGGCACCCTCCGCCACGGAGCATGGGCCGCCGGGGTGAAAGGCCCGGTCGGCTGGGCTCCGCACGGCCTCAACCCAGTGTGGGTCCCAACCCATCCGGAAGAGCAGCACCGACGCGAGCACCGCCCGGCTCTCGGCGTCGAAGGGCAGGCGGCCATCCGCCGTGGCGTCCAGCGCGCGCAGGATGGCATCGGGATGCCCCTGGCGCAGCCAGTCGGACGATTCGTCGGGCCCGAGCAGACCCGCCCGCAACATCGCCTGCGACAGCGACAGGACCGGCACCCCGATTCCGGTGGCCAACCCGCGGAAATGTCGGAATCCGATGTCTCCGAACGCGCAGACCACGGCAACGAGGCCGGGATGACGCCGTGCCAGTTCCGGCAGATCGACATCGCCACCGACACGGTGGCCATCGACCTCCCGACCGGCGAACCCGTTGTCGATCAGCCCGACCACGGTCAATCGCTGGAGCGCGTAGCGTACGAAGCGGTCGGCGATCAGCGACCGGAAGCCGAGCAGCACCAGCGGGCGACCATGCAGATCGACCCCGCGCGTCCCGGATTCCTCGATGCTGCCGAAATCACCGGTTCGACGATATGCGTCGGCACGCCGGTGCAGTTCACGCTCCGGATCGGATTCGACCACGATGGTCAAGGCGGTCAGACGACGATGTTGAGGTTCTGGCCGCGCGTCTCGGTCGTGTTGCCTGCACCGGCGCCCTGAAGCAGGGTCGTGACCGTTTGCTGCTCCTGTTGGGCAGTTTGGTTGAGCGCCTTGATCCCGAAATCGGCTTGGGTCTGACCCTGGCGAATGCCGAGAGCCGCGCCGGCCGACGACGACGTCACGCTGTCGATCATCGCAGGACTTCCTTACCTCCGGTTACACCAAAAGGTTTACACCGGATTGCGGCGCACCGCCAGTCCCTGTCCCCCCGGCGGCCACAGCCGGAGACACGGACGCGCCTTCGTTCCCGCCAAAGTTGGTCGGCGTGGTGGGCTCCCCCACCGTTTTCCCGGCTCTTGACGTCAACCGATCACCCGCATCCGCGCCGGAACCGCCAACGAGCAATCGCAGTTCGGCAAGCTCCTTACGGCGGTCCGACGCCTGTCGCTCCTTGTATTGCTTCAGTGCGGCTTCCGACGGAATCTGTTCAATGGTCTTGCCGGACTCGGGATCGCGGTACAGCATGATCAGCCGCGACGCATCGGCTTCATAGGAAAAGGCGATAACGGGAAAACGTTGAAAGACGGAGCGTTCCTGTTCCGTCGCAGGTGGAATCCCGCTCCCGGCCCCCTCGTCAACGGATTGCCCGTTGCGGGCCGTCATGAAGGCAGGCGCCGAAGGCGCCGCCACTATGGCGGATGCCACGTTCATGACAGGACAGTCTGCTGGTTCCAATGACAGCAGAAGATACATCAAAATCACAGCATCGTAAAGAGATTCTTCATTTCTTGAGCACCCACTTCCGGGCGAAGAATGCCACACCGACGCGTCAATCGCTCTACCCCTATCGATCGCAGGGATTTCCCTGTCACGGCAACGATCGGTCGCCGCCCGGCTTCTGGTCAGTCCCTGCCCACGTAAAAGCCCTGTCGACCACGGAAGCAATCGTGAATGACCACTATGCTGCATAAGCTCTGGGACCGGATCATCTACCGCGATCCACGCTTCTACGCGGCCTTTCCTTCGGCCGCGACCCTGGTGGATGGCTCGGTGGTGGTGGCGTTCCGCCGGGCGCGGGATCACCGCTGGCTTCACGGTCACCGCCCGCCGCCGGGGCACGAGGATTTCGGCACCGTCGACCACCTCGACGTCCGCTCCCACCTCGCCCTGCAGCGCCTTACCGACGATCTCGAGCCGCTGGGCGAGCCGTCGATGCTGCCCCCGGATCCGGAGGCCGCCGATCAGGACGCCAGTCTGCTGGTGCTGCGCGACGGGCGGCTGATCGTCGCAGGCTTCTGCTGGTATCCGGTGTCGGCGGCCCATGTCGCCACGCTGCGGGCCATGGGGGTGGGTCTGGCCGGCAGCCCCGAGCGCACGGGATGCCATTTCATCTTCTGGGGCGGCTACACCCGGGTGTCGGCGGACGGCGGGCGGAGCTGGTCGCCGCACCGGTTCCTGCCGGTGGTGCCCGACCAGCCCGACCTCGTGCCGGAACTCCGCCCCTATCTGGGCGGGCCGGTGCGCGGACGGCTGGTGGAAGCGCCCGACGGCACCATCCACCTGGCCAGCTACGCGGTGAGGCCGACGGGCGGGCGCCATGTCGCCCTGCACCACGCCTCGACCGATGGCGGGGAGCGTTGGACGTACCGGGGTGTCATCGCCGAGGACCTGGACGGCGCGGCCGGTTTCTGCGAACCCGCGCTCCAGAGCCTGGCGGATGGCCGCCTCATCGCCTTCCACCGCACGTTCGGGCTGGAGGACCGGCTGGCGACCTCCGTCTCCCACGATGGCGGGCGGAGCTGGGACCTCTGGACCGTGCATGGCGTGACCGGCCACCCGACCGACGCCTGCGCCCTACCCGACGGCCGGGTTCTGCTGGTCTATGGCTATCGCCACGCACCCTTCGGTGTGCGCGCGCGGTTGTGGGACCCCCGACGCCAATCCATCGACGAGACGGAGGAGTTCATCGTGCGCGACGACGCGCCCTCGCCCGACGTCGGCTACCCCTGGGCGACGGTCACCCCGGATGGCCGCATCCTCGTCGTCTACTACATCGCCGACGAGCGCGGCATCCGGCATGTGGAGGCAAGCCTGCTGGCCGTCACCCCCTGAACGCCATGACGACCAGCCCCATCACATCCTGCCCGCATTCACGACGGAGCGCATCGTCGGTGATGGACACCGCGGAGAAGCCCGCCGTCTCCAGCACCGCGCGAACGTAAGGCTCCGCGTGGGCGTAGCGGCCGTGCGGCATCAGCGACCAGCCGCTGGTGCCGTCGGGCAACCGCTCCACGGTGAAGGCGAGCCACCCGCCCACCCGCAAGGCGGCGGCGAAGGCCGGCAGGATCGCGTCGAGAGCCCCGAAGTAGCAGAGCACATCCGCGGCGACGACGAGGTCGAAGCCGGCCGGATGGGTTCTCGCGAATGCCTCCAGCTCCGCCTCCTCCAGATGGTCGTAGAGACCGCGGGCGGCGGCCTTTTCCAGCATGCCGCCGGACAGGTCGACACCGGCCAGGCGGCGGGCGTACGGGCGCAGGTGCGGGCCGCACAGGCCGGTGCCGCAACCGGCGTCCAGCACGTCCAGATCCGCCGCCGGCGCCAACACGGCCCCAACCGCCTCGGCCAGCAGGGCGGGGGCGCGGTAGCCGATGGCAGCCAGCTTCGCGTCGAACTCCCCCGAGAAGGCGTCGAACAGCTGCTTGACGTAGGTGTCCGACGCGCGCGGGTCACCCTCCTCCCCGGCCAGCGCGGCGGCGGTGTGGCGGGCGAGCGGCTGTTCGGGATGATCGCGACGCCAGAGCAGCGCGTGGCGAAGCGCCGCCTCCCCCACCCCGACCGCGCGCATGGCCTGCAGGGTGGCGCGCAGGTTGTCCTGCGCCCGGGTCCATTCCGGCGCCAGCGTGATCGACCGTCGGTATCCCGCCACCGCGGCATCCCACTGTCCGAAGCCTCGGTGGACGTTGGCGAGATTGTTGTAGGCCATCACATAGTCCGGCGCACGGACCAGACAGCACCGGAAGGCCCTCACCGCCTCCTCGAACCGCCCGGCCTCCTTCAGGGCGCTGGCACGGTTGTAGTGGACGCTGGGATGGTCGAGGCCGATGCCCAGCGCCATGTCGAACGCCACCAGCGCCTCCGCGCACCTGCCCTGCGCCAGCAGCACATTGCCCAGATTGTTGTGTCCCTCGGCATGGCCGGGCCGGATGCCCAGAAGTTGGCGGTACAGCGCCTCCGCCCGGTCCAGGTCGCCATCGCCGGCGGCCCGGTTGGCGCGGTCGAAGATCTGGTCCGGGTGGCCCGCGCTAGGCGCAATGCGGATGCGGGGAAGCGACATGACGGCTGGATTCCGTGGGACAGGTTGTTGGATCTTTACGGCGCGGGTAAGATCATGACACCCCCAACTCGGCGGGCGCAACGGCCGGGCATGGCGGAGCAGCGACGATGCAGAAGACCAGACGGGGACCGGCTCCACCGGGCGGCGGTCAGTCCCTCGCCACTGCCGTGGCCCACCATCAGGCCGGTCGTCTGGCGGAGGCCGAGGCCGGCTACCGCGCCGTGCTGAGGACGCAGCCCAACAACCCCGACGCCCTCCACCTTCTGGGAGTGCTGGCGATCCAGTCCGGCAAGCCCGCCATCGCCGTCGATCTGATTCGCAAGGCGATCGCGCGCGACGGGCGGATGGCGGCCTATCACGACAATCTCGGCAGCGCGCTGGCAGCCAGCGGCAAACACGCCGACGCCGCGAATGCGCACGCGCAGGCGATCCGCCTGCAGCCCGATTTCGCGCAGGCTCGCTTCAATCTGGGCAACGCGCTGCAGGCCATGCGGTCCTCCGGGCGGGCCGCCGCCGCGCTGGCCGGCGCGCTGGCACTGCGTCCGGATTACGCGAAGGCTTGGTACAATCACGGGAACGCCCTGCGGGCGTTGGGACGGACGGACGCGGCGGTTGCCGCCTACCGGCACGCGACCGTGCTGCTGCCCGCCATGGCGGAGGCCCACAACAACCTCGGCGACGCGCTGGCGGCGCTGGGGCGGCTCGACGACGCGGTGGCCGAGCACCGCACGGTCGTCCGCCTGCGCCCCGATGATGCCAACGCGTTCTACAATCTGGGGGCCGTCCTGCAACAGCGCGGCGCATTCGAGGAGGCGGAGATCGCCTACCGCGAGTCGGTGCGGCGGTCACCCGGCCACGTCGGTGCGCTGAACAATCTGGGAAGCGTCCTGAAACGGCTGGGACGACCCGCCCAGGCGGAGCTCTGCCACCGCGAGGCGCTGCGTCTGCGGCCCGACTTCGTGGAAGCACTCTACAACCTCGGCAACGCGCTGCACCGCCAGGGCAAGTTCGACGAGGCCATGGCCTGCTACGAGCAGGCGCTGGACCGCAAGCCCGACCTCGCCACCGCCAGCCACAATCTGGCGCTGCTGTCCCTGCTGCACGGCGATCTGGCGCGGGGATGGTACGGGTACGAACGGCGTTTCGCGGCGGGCGAAGCGATTCCCGACCGGCACCCGCCGCTGCCGCGCTGGCAGGGGGAGCCGCTGGGCGGTCGGCGTCTGCTGGTGTGGCGCGAACAGGGCGTGGGCGACGAGATGATGTTCGCGTCCTGCTACGGGAAGCTTCTCGCGGTCGCCGACGGGCCGGTCACGATCGAAGCGGACCGCCGGCTGGTGTCGCTGTTCGCCCGCTCCTTCCCGACCGCGACCCTGCGGGCGGAAACGCTGGACGAGGCCGGCCGCGAGACCGTGGAGCCGCCCGATGCCGCCCTCCACATTCCGGCGGGTTCCCTTCCCGGCATGGTGCGGCCGACCCTGGCATCCTTCACGCCGGCAGCCCCCTGGCTGGTCGCCGACCCGGAACGGCTGACGGTGTGGAAGGCGCGGGTGGCGGCGCTCGGCCCCGGCCTGACGGTCGGCATCTGCTGGCAGAGCCAGCTCATCACCGAGGAGCGACGGGCGTCCTACACCGCGCTCGGCCAATGGCTGCCGGTCCTGTCGGTTCCCGGCATCAGAATCGTCACCCTCCAGTATGGCGATGTGGAGGAGGAGATCCGGGCGCTGGAGGAGCGCAAAGGCGTTGTCCTGCATCGTTGGGGCGACCTCGATCTCAAGGACGACTTCGAGAATCTGACCGCCCTCGTCGCCAATCTCGACCTCGTGGTCACCGTGGCGACATCGGTCGGCGAACTCGCCGGGGCGCTGGGTGTGCCGGTGTGGCGGTTCGGTGGCGCCGGAGACTGGTCGGTGCTCGGCACCGGTTGCCGACCCTGGTACCCGTCGATGCGCCTGTTCCATGCCGTGTCCGGCGAGGATCTCGACGGGGTGCTCGGGCGCATCGCGGCGGCTTTGCGTCGGATGGCGCCGGCACTTCCCGCAGCGGCCGTCCCACCGGCACCACGCCCGTCCGATCCCAAGGCCGCCGACGCCTGGATCAACCGCGGAGTCCAGGCCCACCGCGCCGGCCGGATCACCGAGGCGGAGGCCGCCTACCGCGCGGCGCTCGACGCCGTTCCCGACCATCCCGACGCCTTGCATCTGCTTGGGCTTACAGCGCACCAGACCGGGCGCCACAGCGACGCTTTGACGCTGATCCGGCGGTCGCTGGCGCAGGATCCCGATTTCCCGCAAGCCCGCAACAATCTGGGGCTGGTGCTCGATGCGCTCGCCCGGCACGCGCAGGCCGGCCGGCAGTTCGCCGCGGCGATCACGTTGCGGCCGGATTTCCCCGAAGCCCTCAGCCATCTCGGGCTGACCGAGCAGAAGGCGCGCCGCTTCGACGCGGCGGAGCGGTGGCACCGTCGCGCCGTGCGGCTCCAGCCAGCGAACGGCCGCTTCCGCACCAACCTTGGCGCCGCCATCGAGATGTCCGGCCGGTTCGCGGAGGCGGAGACCGCCTACCGCGGCTCCGCGGTGCTGCTGCCGGACCTGCCCGACGGCGTGAACAATCTGGGCACCATGGCGCGCGCCCTCGGGCGGTTCGACGACGCCGAACGGTGGCTGCGCCGGGCGGTCCGTCTCGATCCGACCTTCGCGCTTTCGGCCTGGAATCTGGGCCTGCTGCGGCTCGCCGATGGTGACCTCGCGGAAGGCTGGGCCGGGTACGAGCGGCGCTTCTCCGCGCCGCAGCTGCAGCGCGGGCGCTCGCTGCCGGTCCCGGTCTGGCGCGGCGAGCCGCTGGCGGGCCGGCGGTTGCTGGTCTGGAA
>OFDN01001083.1_pt1 | contig 19291 bp, 15 predicted proteins | sample 1520971 | NCBI WGS metagenome assembly OFDN01 (sample SAMEA94257418, study PRJEB24077) | hot springs metagenome | biome: Aquatic biome; feature: Geographical feature; material: Water | place: India | collected 2012-06-12 | depth 5 m
GGGCGATCTCGAGGATGCGGCGCTGGCCCGCCGTGAGGCTGGCGGCCGGCAGGTCGCGCAGCGCGGTCAGGCCGAAGCGCTCGCAGCCGGCCTCGGCGCGTTCGCGGATCTCGCGCATCTGGCCGCGCGAGGCGGGCGTGCGCAGCAGGTCCTGCAGCATCGTGGTGCGTGTGAGCTTGGTGCAGCCCACCATGACGTTCTCCAGCACGGTCATCTGCTCGAAGACCTGGGGCGTCTGGAACGTGCGGACGAGGCCGTTGAGACCGCGCTGCTGGATCGTGTCGCGGCCCAGTACGGCGCCGCGATAGGTGACGCTACCCGCAAGCGGCCGGATGTAGCCGGTCACGATGTTGAACAGCGTGGTCTTGCCCGAGCCGTTGGGGCCGATGAGACCGATGATGCCGCCTTCGGGCACGTCGAAGGTGACGGAGCGCAGCACGGAGAGGCCGCCGAACGAGTGGCCGACCTCCTTGAGGGCGAGAAGGGGCTCAGCCATGGCCATTACCCCGCTTGGCGAGCCGCGTCCGCAACTTGCCGAACGCGCCGACCAGTCCTTCCGGCATCAGCACGACGACGGCCACGAGCGCCAGCCCGAACAGGATCTGGTGGATGTCGCCCAGCTTGCTCAGCAGTTCGGGCAGGAAGGTGACGAACAGCGCGCCGACGACGATGCCGGGGATCGAGGTCGCGCCGCCGATCACCGGGATCAGCAGGAAGCTGATGGACCGGTCGACGGTGAAGCTCTGCGTGCTGACGAAGGAAACGTGGTGGGCGAACAGGCTGCCGGCCAGGCTGCCGAACAGGGCGCAGACGACGAACACCTTGGTGCGCAGGGCCTGGAGGTCGATCGAGAGGGCGGCCGCCGCGGTGCTGGAATCGCGCATGGAGCGCAGCATCAGTCCGGTGCGGCTGTCGACGAGATTGTGCGCCACCGCCATGCAGGCGAAGGCCACGATCCAGACGAAGAAGTAGTAGCGCGAGGGCCGGTCGAGCAGGAAGCCGAACAGGTCGAGCTTGGGGATGCCGCCGATGCCCAGCGTGCCGCCGGTCAGCCAGTCCCATTCGAAGAACAGCGCGCTGGCGATGGCGCTGAGCGCCAGCGTGCCCAAAGCGAGAAAGTAGCCGGTGAGGCGCAGGATGGGCCGGCCGATGACATAGGCCAGCGCCATGCTGATGACGGCTCCGACGAGAAAGCCCACGATGCTGGGCAAGCCCATCATCACGGTGCAGTAGGCGCTGGCATAGGCGCCGAGCCCGTAGAAGGTCGCCTGCGCCAGGTTGACGATGCCGCAATGGCCCAGCAGCAGGCCGATGCCGAGGCCGGCGACCGTATAGATGCCGGTGAAGACCAGCAGGTCGGCCATGTAGCGTGGCACGACGAAGGGCAGCGCGGCCCAGACGACGAGGCCGAGGGCGAGCCAGGGGAGGGTGCGCGGCTTCATGCGCTCAGCCTCCCCGCCGGCCGGCGCGGCCGAGGATGCCCTGGGGCATCAGGATCATGATGATGATCAACACGGAGAAGGCGACGACATCCTTGTAGCTCGACGAGATGCCGATGATCGCCAGCGACTCGACCAGACCCAGGGTGAGGCCGCCGACGGCGGCGCCCAGCGGGTTGGTGAGGCCGCCCAGCACGGCGGCGGCGAACCCCTTGAGGGTGAGGTTGAGCCCGAGCTGGTAATCGACGCCGATGAGCGGTGTCACGAGGATGCCGCCCAGCGCGCCCAGCAGGCCGCCGAGTACGAAAGTGAAAGTGCGCATGCGGCCGACGTTGATGCCTGTGGTCGCCGCACCGTCGGCATCGATCGAGGCCGCCATCATCGACAGGCCGATCGTGGTGCGATGATAGAAGGCGCGCAGTGCCAGGGTGGCGCCGATGCCGATGGCGATCAGCCACAGCGCGTGGAACTGGATGACGGCATCGAGGATGATCAGCACGCCCTCGCCACCGAGCGGCGGCAGCAGGTGACCATCGCGGCCGATGAAGAACAGCACGCTGGCCGACAGGGTGAGGGCGAGGCCGATGGTCAGCAGCAGGAAGCTGTCCTCGCTCGCGTTCTTCCTGGCCATGTAACGCACGAAGGCGACCTCGATGAAGGCACCGACCAGGGCGCCTGCAAGCGCGCCGCCGGCGATGGCGGCCGGGTAAGGCCAGCCCGTCTTGGTCAGCAGCAGCACGGTCGTCATGGCGCCGATGACCGCGAACTCGCCCTGCATGGCGTTGATCACGCGGCTGCCCTTGAAGATGGCGGAGAGGCCCATGCCGACGAGCGCGTAGACGATGCCGTTCGTCACGCCCGCGAAGATGGCCTGAAGGACCAGGCTCAATGTCATGAAGGGATGCTTCCGCGCGAGAGGGTAGCGCAGGTCCGGGGAGGGACCTGCGCCACTGGGTTCGCTACTGCGTGACGCGGAACGGCGTGCGCGTGTACTTGCCGCCGACCAGCTTCGAGAAGATGAAGCTCGAGATCGGAATGCCGGTCATGTCGTCGGCCGAGAAGTTGTAGTTGGCCAGCACGCCGGTGTAGGGCGCCTTCATGGCCTCGCAGAGCTTCTCGCCCGTGGCGTCGGCGCCGGCCTTGTTGAGGGCCGCCGCGATGATCTGTGCCGCATCCCAGGCCGCCGCCTCGTAGTTCTTCGGCGTGGAGTTGTAGGCCGCCTTGTAGAGCTCGACGAAGGCCTTCTGGTGAGGCAGCGGATCCTCGCCGACCACGAACTCGGGGATCGCGATGTTGTCGGCGGCCGGTCCCATGGCGTTCACATACTCGTAGGACGAGGAGCCGATCGCGGCGATCACCGGCTGGGTGATCTGGATTTGCTTGACGTTGCGGAAGGGCGTGGCCGAGGTGGCGATGATGAACACCGCCTCCGGCTGCGCCGCCTTGACCTTGGCCGCCTGCGTCGTGGTGTCGGTGGCGCCGATCTCGAACTTCTCTACCGCGACCAGCTTGATGCCGTACTTGTCGGCGAGCGGCCGCAGCTCGGCCATCACGACGTTGCCGTAGCCCGCGTCGTGCAGCACGCCGACCTTGGTCGCCTTGATGCTCTTGGCGTATTCGAGCAGCGCGGTGGCGTTCAGGCGCTGCGGCGGCAGCACGTGGGCCACGCACTTGCGGTCGCGTTCGACCGCAGGGCCGATGCCGGTGAAGGCGATCTGCGGGATCTTGTTGGCATGCGTCACGCCGCCGACGGCGACGGTGCTGGCGGTCAGCGACGGGCCGAGCAGGGCCTGCACCTTCTGTCCGAAGATCAGGTCGTTGGCCTTGCTGAGCGCGGTGTCGGGGTTGGACGCGTCGTCCTCGACGATGAATTTGATCGGCCGGCCCTTGATGCCGCCCTTGGCGTTTATGTCCTTCTCGGCCAGCAACAGGCCGTTGCGCTCGGGGACGCCGAGGCCGGCGCCGGCGCCTGTGACCGAAACGATGGCGCCGATCTTGACCGGCTCACCCGAGGTCTGCGCCTGGACGGCGAAAGCCGATAGTCCGACCAGCGCTGTGGCGCCGGCCAGTTTTGCGATGAACGATGACAGTGACATTCTTCTTTCCTCCCACTCGTTGAACTTCTTTGTGGCCGTGGCTTCTGATCAGAGCAGCGGCGGCGGTCCGGCCATGCCGAGCGCGTGTTGCCCGAACAATGCACCCTGAACGTCGGTCGAGAACATGACGTGCGCGTTGGCAGCATGCGCATCGCGGAACAGGCGCTGCATGCGGCCGCCGAGGTAGAGACCGCTCGATCCGGCGATTCCCATCAGGATGTCGACCGCTTCGAGACAGAGGCGAGCCGAGAAGAAGGCGTCGCGCCGGTAGCGAAGCTTGTCCTCGTGCGTGGGCTCGGCTCCCGAACGTGCGACGGTCATCGCGTGTTCGCAGGCGCGGCGCATCATCATCTCGGCGGTGTCGATCCGCACGCTGGCTTCGGCAACCTTGATCTGCACGGACTGGCTGGCGCCCACCGGCTGGCCCGTCGTCGTCGCGTTCCGCTTGCGCGCCGCACCGACCACCGTCTCGTAGGCGCCCTGGGCGCAACCCAGCAGGACGCCCGACAGGACATAGGGACCGAGCGCCAGCATGGGCAGGCGGAACAGGGGCGAGGTATTGACGGCCGAACCCGGGTGCGGCTTGCCGTTCAACGACCAGGCCGAGAGCGTGCGCTGGTCGGGCACGAATAGCTTCTTGACCGCCACGTCCTTGGAGCCGGTGCCGGAGAGGCCCATGGCATGCCAGGTGTCGATGATCTCGTATTGCGAGCGATGGATCAGGGCGAAGCGCTGGTCGACCGGTGGGCCATCCTCGCTCTCGCGGACCATGAAGGCCAGCATGTTCCAGTCTGAGTTGTCGACACCGGAGGAAAGCGGCCATCGCCCCGAGACTTCGTACCCACCCTCGACCTTGCGGCCGCGACCGGCCGGGAAGATCAGCGAGGTGGCAATCAGAACGTCGGGCGAGCCGTTCCAGAGTTCGTCCTGTGCCGCCGGATGAAAGTATCCCAGCATCCAGTGATGGCTGCTGAGATTGCCGAGGTTCCAGGCGGTCGACGGGCAGACGCGCGCGACCTCAGCGCAGGTGTCGACCAGTATACCGATGTCGAGGTCCGCCCCGCCGACGCGCGCCGGCTGGACCATGCGGAAGAGGCCGGTACGGTGCAGGTCGCGCTCGGTGTCGTCGGGCAGGCGGCGCAGCGTCTCGCAGGCCTCGGCGCGGGCCGCGATGGTCGGCGCGAGCGTGCGGGCGCGATCGAGCATTTCCGCGTAGGTGACGCCGGCGAACGAGACCGGCTTGCTGGGCAATGTCGCCGATGGTGTCCAGTCGGCGGCCCGCTGGGTCCGCATTTCGAATGTTCCTCCCGGCACTCTGCCGCTTTTTCTTGGCCGCAACGATGCTTGTGTCATGCCGTCAGGTCAAGTGACCTAATATGTTGGTCGATTGACCAAGCTACGGACGACCACGATACTTCGCTGCAACGGAACAGCTCTCGGGAGGAGCAGAGATGGCTATCAAGGTGCTCGAACTTCATCATCAGGGCGTTCGTATCGACGCCGGTGACAAGACGATCGAAGACCTCAAGAATTTCTATACCGGTGTGCTCGGCCTGGAGCACGACACTGGCCGGCCCGAGATCCCGGGCATTCCCGGCATGTGGATCAACATCGGTGAGGTCGGCCAGATCCATCTGATCGGCGGCGACGTCCCCTCGCGCTTCGCCCAGGGGCCGGGCAAGGATCCAACCGCGCCGCACGTCGCGCTGGCCGTCGAGAACATCGTCGAGACTAAGGCCGAACTCGACCGGCTGGGCGCGAACTACTGGTCGCTCAAAGGTGCCACGGGCCCGGATGCCGAGCAGCTCTTCCTCAACGATCCGTGCGGCAACATGGTGGAGTTGCACCAGTTCGACAAATGCCGCTGCCGGCTGAAGAGCCGCGTGAAGCCAGCCTAACGGTCAACCGGCGCGGCGAGGCCGGCGCAGACGAAGGGGACGATCTCGCGGATGGCGGTTTCCATGTCCGCGGGGTCGCACCTTCCCTGGGAGATCGATTCCAGGCGGCCGGGCTGCAGCAGCGTCCAGACGTAGGCGCCCATCATGAAGTAGTAGCGCCAGTAGAGCGTCTTCGGCGGGATCTTCGGCAGGGCGCGCTGAATGGCCTCGACGTAGAGCGCGTTGGTCTCGTCGTAGATGTCGGCGCGCACGATACTCGCGGTGTCGTCGGGATCGGTGAAGAGGCGCGCGTGCATCTGCATCGAGGTGCGGCGCTGGCTGCCGGCGCGCGGCTCTGCCATCAGCAGCGGACGGACCAGCGCATCGACCAGCACGTCGAGTGGAACGATCCCGCGCGGGTAGCGGGCCTGGGCCTCTAGCAGCAACTGCCGCCGCCGTTCCGTGACTTCGGTGCCGTGCCGGGCGACGACCGCCTCGAAGATCGCGCGTTTGGACTCGAAGTAGTAGTGGAGTTGTCCCACGTTTACGCGGGCACGGCTGGCGATGGCGCGCGTGGTCGTGCCGCCATAGCCGACACGCCCGAAGAGTTCCTCCGCCACGTCCAGGATGCGTTCCGGCAGGTTGGGGCGGCTCGTCTTCCTGCGCCGCGGCGCGGCGGATTTCGGCTTTTTCGCGATCGTCTTTCTCGCCACGACACATCCTGCTGGAAATAATGGGGCCTCTCATAAAGCGAAGCCCGATCGTTTTCCATGGCGGCTGCAGAACCTTGCCCCGCCGTGCTAGAACGCAAGCATGAAAACCAAGCTCCTCGGCCGGACCGGCATCCACGTCTCGCAACTCTGCTTCGGCACCATGTCCTTCGGCGGCGATGCCGACGAGGCCACCTCGGCCTCGATGTACAAGGCGGTGCGCGACGCCGGCATCAACTTCTTCGACACGGCCAACGAGTACAACAAGGGCAAGTCCGAGGAGATCCTGGGCCGGCTGGCGAAGGATCATCGCAACGAGTTGGTGATCACCACCAAGTGCTTCAACAAGACCGGCCCCGACGTGAACGCGGGTGGCGCCAACCGCCGTCACGTCGTGCAGGCGGTCGAGGCGAGCCTGCGCCGCCTGCAGACCGACCGCATCGACGTGCTGTTCCTCCACCGCTACGACGCGGTGACGCCGATCGACGAGATGATGCGCGGCCTCGAGGATCTCGTGCGCTCGGGCAAGGTGATCTATCCGGCGGTCAGCAACTGGTCGGCCTGGCAGACCCAGCGCGCGGTCGACATCCAGGAGCGCAACAACTGGGCGCGACTGCAGGTCATTCAGCCGATGTACAACCTCGTGAAGCGCCAGGCCGAGGTCGAACTCCTGCCGATGGCGGCGGCCAACGGGATCGGCGTCATTCCCTACAGCCCGGCAGCAGCCGGTCTTCTGTCGGGCAAGTATTCCGGCGAGGCCTCGGGACGTCTCAGAACCAACAAGATGTACGAGGCGCGCTACGGCGAGGAATGGGCCTTCGAGACGGCCGAGAAATACGTCGCGCTCTGCAAGGCGAAGGGTCTGCATCCGGTCAGCGCCGCCATTGCCTGGGTGGGCGCGCACCCCGCGATCACCGCGCCCATCATCGGTGCGCGCAATCTAGACCAGCTCAAGGCCTCCCTGGATTCGGTGAACGTGGCCATGACGCCTGAACTTCACGCCGAAATGGCTGCCCTGTCGCGCACGCCGCCGCCGGCCACCGACCGGCTGGAAGAGCAGAAGGTCGTGAAGTCCTAAGCCGGTTCCAGCCCCTTCGCCCGGAAGAGCGCCCCGGCCTCTTCCGTGCGTAGGCTTTCGATCAGGGCCTTCGCCAGCACCGGCTGGGTACTGTCGGTCGGTATGCCGGCGACGAACTCCGTGACCATGTGCAGGTCGCCGGGCAGGGTGCCGACGATCTCGATGCCAGGGACCTGCAGCAGTTCCGGCACCTGCTGGACCGCGAGATCGACCTCGCCGGTCGGCAGGAACATGCCCGAATAGCCCGAGGGCGGCGGGAACTTCGTCCTGGCGTTGATCTCGTCGGCGATACCCATCCGTTCGATCAGTTTCGCGAAGTAGATGCCGCTGGCGCCGCCGGCCGCGGGATGGGTGTAGGAGATCGCGCGGGCATCCAGCAACGCGCGCTTCAGCGCCTCGGGCGTGGAGATGTCGGGCTTCGGCGCACCGGCTTTCACCGCGATGGCCGTGGCCGAGCTGGCGATCATGACGTCCGATCCCGCGGCGATGTCGCCGGAGGCGAGGAGCGTGTCGGTCACGGCGCGGTTGAGGATCAACGCGTCGGCTTTCTCGCCGGACTGAAGCCGCTTCAGCAGCAGCGGCGCGGTGGCCCAGGTGAAGTCGAGTTTGCAGTCGTGCACCTGCTCGAAATGCGGAACGAGTTGCTCGACCACGCCCTGGACGGCGATCGTGCTGAAGACGTTCATGCCGACTTCACCACTTGTCACCGTTTAGAGGGAGGGCCGCCGCAACGCGGCGGAACGATAGCGCAGTCAGGCATCTGCGGTGACGCTGGCCGTACTGCCGCAATGCTCGCAGCGCGGACTGTCCACCAGACGCAAGCCGCGACAGCCCGGGCAAACCCCGAGGTCGAACCGGGGGGATCGCGGGGAGGCACTTCCTTTCGGCATCGGCGGGGCCGCGAACAGGTCGCGCAGGATATCCCGCCATCTCATGGCTGGGCGCGCTCCGCGGCGCCGCCTGGGCGGTCGCAGACGTCGATCCACTCGGCATTCACGAGGCGTGCCATACGGTCCGGCGCGATACGGACCGCCGAATTCGTCGAGCCAGCGGCCGGCACGACCTCTTCGAACGCCCGCAGCGAGACGTCGCAATAGACGGGAAGGGGCGTCGCGAGGCCGAAGGGGCAGACGCCGCCGACCGGATGGCCGGTAAGCGCCAAGACCTCGTCGGCGCCCAGCATGCGCGGCTTGCCGCCCAGCACGTCCTTGATCTTGCGGTTGTTCAGCCGGGCGTCGCCCGACGTGACGATCAGCAGCGTGCGGTCCTTGATGCGCAGCGAGAGGGTCTTGGCGATCTGCGCCGGCGCAACCCCGTGGCCGCGCGCCGCCATCTCGACGGTGGCGGTGCTGGCGTCGAGTTCCAGGACCTCCAGGTCCGGCGCGCTTCGGGCGAGGAACGTACGTACGGCTTCGACGGTCATGGAGGCGAAACGTCCCTCACTTCGTTCGCCATGACAACTCTGTGGGGATGAGCGCAATGGGGATCTGTACCGCATGGTGGGTGGCAGTCCCGAATTTCGATGACAAATGGCACCATGGCGGTACCGTCCGCCAAATCTTTACGGGAGAAGCGCATGCCGACGATCGACGCCCAAGTTCACTGCTACGAGCGCAATCATCCCGGCCGCCCGTGGACGGCAGTGCTTGCAGGGCCGCCCGAGGTCACCGCCGAGGACATGATCAAGGCGATGGATTCCGTCGGCGTCGACGGTGCGCTGCTGGTTTCCGTCTACACGATGTATCGCTGGGACGAGAGCTATGCCGTCGGCGTCCAGAAGGCCCATCCCGGCCGGTTTGGCGTCATCAAGCCGGTGAATGCCAACGATCCCAAGGTCGAGGGCACGATCGCAGACTGGGCGGCGATGGACGGCACGGTTGCCATCCGCATCATGTTCACGCCGGAGATTTCGACCGACGCCGCCGATCCCGGCATCAACCGCGTGCTCGCGGCCGCGGCCAAGCACGACCTTCCGGTCAACCTGATGGCGCGGGGCCGCCTGCCGCAGGTCGGCGAACTGGCGAAGCGCAATCCCAACACGACCCTCGTGATCGATCATCTCGGCCTCGAGCAGCCGATGGCGCCGCCGCCTCCGAAGGACCCTTGGCACGAACTGCCGCTGCTGCTGGACCTGGCCAGGAATCCGAACGTCGTCGTGAAGATCACCGGCGCCTGCACGCTCAGCCACGAGAAATTTCCCTACAAGGACATCTGGGATCCGCTGGGCCGCATCTTCGACGCCTTCACGCTGGACCGCTGCATGTGGGGCACCGACTGGACGCGCGCGGTGGCGCTGCTCACCTACAAGGAAGGCGTCGATGCCTTTCGCGTCACCGATCGCCTGTCCGACAGTGACCGCGCCACGCTGATGGGCGGCTCGCTGCAGAAGATCTACGGCTGGTCGCCGGCTAAGAAGTAACGCGGACGCGGCTCAGGGAAGGGCCAAATCGCCCTTCCCGAGGGGGCGCTGCATCAGGATCGAATCCACCCAACGGCCGAACTTGAAGCCGACGGCATCGAGTTTGCCGATCTGGCGAAAGCCCTGGCTGCCGTGCAGGCCGATCGAGCCTGCATTGGCACTATCGCCGATGACGGCCAGCATCTGCCGCCACGGACCTTTCTCGCAGCGCTTGATCAGGGTCGACAGCAATTCCCGGCCGATGCCGTGGCCCGCAAGCCCGTCGCGGACATAGACCGAATCCTCGATCGTGTGGCGATAGGCCGGGCGCGGACGGTAGGCGGAGGCATAGCTGTAACCTACGATGCGGCCGTCCATCTCGGCCACCAGATAGGGCAGGCCGAGCTTCAGCACGGCTTCGCGGCGGGCGATCATCTCCGCGACGCTGGGCGCGGCTTCCTCGAAGCTCGCCAGCCCGTGCAGCACGTGGTGGGCGTAGATTTCCTGCACGAAGCGCATGTCGCCTTCGCGGGCGTCGCGAACGTCGACGGCCGTCCTCATCATCGTTCCTCCTGACACCTGCTCGCGCGACAGGCCGATATCGGACAGGAGGCGGTCGTCGAGATTGCGCAGCGCTTCCTGCTGGCGCATTCGCGACCAGGGCGAACCGCCGATGTACCGACCGATCTCCATGACCATGTCTCCAAGCCTGCTGCGAGTTGGCATGGGCGGAATCTGCGGCGGATGGAGACATAAGAGAAATCTTGTTATCTTATGAAAAGCATAAGAGAAAATTTGCAATGCGCGGTCTCAATCTCGATCATGTCAGCGCCTTCACCGAAGTCGTGCGGCTGGGTTCGTTTTCCGCTGCGGCCTCCCATCTCAACCTGACCCAGCCGGCGATCAGCCAGCAGATCGGCCAGCTCGAGAAGCGGCTCGGCGTGCGCCTGCTGGAGCGCGTGGGGCGGCGCGCGATGCCGACGGCGGCCGGCAGCGAACTGCTCGACCACGCGGCCCGGGTCGACGGCGCCGTGGCGTCCCTGCTCGAAGGGCTGGCGCGGTTCACGAGCGGCGAGGTCGGGCGCGTGCGGCTCGGCACCGGCGCCACGGCCGCGATCTTCCGCCTGCCGCCGATGCTGCGTAGCCTGCGCCGCAAGCTGCCCGAGCTGGAGATCACCATCGCCACCGGCAATACCTCCGATGTGATGAAGGCGGTGCAGGACAATGCGCTCGACATCGGGCTGGTGACGCTGCCGGCGGGCGGGCGAGGTCTGGAGGTGACGCCGGTGCTCGACGACGAGTTCGTTGCGGTGACGGCGCGCGACGGCGTGGCCCTGCCGCAACGCGTGACGCCGGCCGTCATGGCCAGCCGGCCGGTCATCATGTTCGAGCCGGGCGGCCAGACACGCGTAATCGCCGATCGGTGGTTCTTCAACGGCGGCGTCGAACTCAAGCCCAAGATGGCGCTGGGCAGCGTCGAGGCGATCAAGCGGTTGGTGGAGGCGGGGCTGGGCTGCGCCATCCTGCCGGCGGTCGCGGTGCGCGAGGCGGGCGATCGAACCAACTTGTTGGTGCGGCCGCTGTCACCGCGTCTTTATCGCAAGCTGGGGATCGTGATCCGGCGCGACAAGGTCCTGCACCTCGGCCTGCGCGAGACCATTCGCGCGCTGAAGGGCTTGGCCGGCAAGGCCGGCTGACACCAACCCCAACCTCATGCTGAGGAGCGCTTCGCAGAAGCGCGTCTCGAAGCATGGGCACAAGCACCGCGTCCGCTTCCCACCCTTCGAGACGGCCGCTTTGCGGCCTCCTCAGGGTGAGGCGGTGGATTTGAAGGGTGCTGAGGCTAAAGCGCCTTGAGCGCGTCCTGGACCTCGTCGACGTGTCCGGCGACCTTGACCTTGCGCCAGATCTTGCGGACCACGCCTTCGCCGTCGATCAGGAAGGTGGCGCGATCGATGCCCATGTACTTGCGGCCGTACAGGCTCTTCTCGATCCAGGTCTCGTACTTCTCGCAGACCTTGCCATCCTCGTCGGAAACCAGCGGGAAGTTGAGTTCGTACTTGGCCTTGAACTTGTCGTGGCGCGCGACGCTGTCCTTCGAGACGCCGACCACCTGGGCCTTGAGCTTCTTGAAGGCGGCGGCGCCGTCGCGGAAACCGCAGGCCTCGGTCGTGCAGCCGGGCGTGTCGTCCTTCGGATAGAAGTAGAGCACCACCGCCTTGCCGCGCAGGTCGGAGAGCTTGAGCTTGCCGCCGCCGTCGGTGGCTGCGGTGAAATCGGGGGCCTTCTTGCCTTCTGCGACGCTCATTTCCTGCTCCTCGCTTGCCAACCTGCCGCCAAGGCCGGAGCCTCGACGATCCGCTCGTATATAGCACGTGATGTCTTCGACTCGGCCTCGATGCGCGCGCGCAGGGCCGGGAGGTCGGGTGCGCCTTCGGTGACGGCGATCAGGCGCTGCTGGCCCTCCGGCGCCTTGCTCTCGTCGAACGCGGCCTCGTCGCCGTTCAGGGTGAGGCGCAGCAGGCTCTGGACGTCCGACAGCAGGGTTCGCGTGGCGCAAAGCCTGTCGGCATCGGCCCGGTCGATCAGGCCGGCCTCCGCCATGCGGCGCAGCATCTCCGCCGGATGCGGGTCGAGAATCTCGGGATGGGCGCAGGCGTAGCGCAGCGCGAGGTACTGGGCGACGAAATCGATGTCGAACAGGCCGCCGGGCAGATGCTTGAAGGCCCACAGGCTCCTGGGCGGCGCGTGCTGGGCGATGCGGTCGCGCATGTCGGCGACGTCCTTGACCAGGGTCTCCGGATCGCGCGTGCGACACAGCGTGGCCCTCACCGTCTCGGTCAGGCGCTCGACCAGCGCCTGCGGACCGTGGATCACGCGCATGCGCGTCAGGGCCATGTGCTCCCATGTCCAGGACGACTGCGCGTGATAGGTCTCGAACCCTTCAAGCGAATTGGCCAGCGGTCCCGAGCGGCCCGACGGCCGCAGGCGCATGTCGACTTCGTAGAGCGCGCCTTCGTTGGTGTGGGCTGTCAGCGCCGTCACCATCTTCTGGCTGAGCCGCGTGTAGTACTGGATGGGCGAGAGCGGCCTGGCGCCGTCGGAGGCCTCCATGCCGTCGGGAATGTCGTAGACGAAGATCAGGTCGAGGTCGGACGTGGCCGACATCTCGCGGCTGCCGAGCTTGCCCAGGCCCAGGACCGCGAGGCGTTGGCCGTCGAAGCCGCCATGGGTCTCGGCAAAGCGTTGCTCGACGCGTTCGCAGAGGGCGGAGATCGTCGCCGCGGCGATATCCGAGTAGGCGAGGCCCGCTTCGGCCGGGGTCACGATCCGCTTGAGCTGCTGGACGCCCACCTGGAAGCGCCGGTCGTTGGCCCAGCGGCGGGCCAGGTCTAGGATGTCCTGCTCGTGCTCGACGCGGGCCAGGATGGCGGCCAACTCGGCCGTCATGTCATCCGCCGGCGGCAGGGGCCGGTAGAAATCCGGCGAGAGCACCGAATCCAGAAGCAGCGTCCGCCGTGCCAGGTGCGCCGCCAGCCCGGGCGCGCTGCCCATGATGGTGGCCAGCAATTCGAGCAGGGCGGGATTGGCCTTGAACAGCGAGAAGAGCTGAACGCCGGCCGGCAGGTTGCTGAGGAACAGATCGAAGTTCAGCAGCGCCTGGTCGGGGGCGGCCGTGCCGCCCAATTCCTTGAGCAATCCCGGCATCAGTTCGGTGAGCAGCTCGCGGGCGCGCGCCGTCGCGGTCGAGCGGAAGCGGCCATGGTGCCAGCGTCGCACGATGCCGGCCGCCGCGGACGGATCGCGGAAGCCCAGCGACTTCAGGGTCTCCAGCGTGCCCGGATCGTCGTCGGTGCCGGTGAACACCAGGTTGCCCCCGGGCCCGGCGAGGCTCGGCGCCTCCTCGAAGAGATTGGCATAGTGGCTTTCCACGAGACGAAGCGTCTGGAGCAGCGCCTCCTCGAAAGCGGCCGGGGTTTCGTAGCCCAGGAAGGTCGCGATCGCGGCCACGCCGGCCTCGTCGGCCGGGATGGAATGCGTCTGGCGGTCGTCGATCATCTGCAGGCGATGCTCGACCCGGCGCAGGAAGCCGTAGGCTTCGGTCAGCTCGTCCGCGGCCTTTGCGGTGATGTGACCGGCGGCGGCCAATGCCCGGAGCGTGTTGCAGGTGACGCGGCCCCTCAGCGAGGGATTGCGACCACCGAAGATGAGCTGCTGTGTCTGGGCGAAGAACTCGATCTCGCGGATGCCGCCGCGCCCCAGCTTCACGTTGTGGCCGAGGACCTTGATCGTGCCGCCGCCGCGATGGGCGTCGATCTGGCGCTTGATCGAATGGATGTCGTGGATCGCCGCGAAATCGAGATGCTTGCGCCAGATGTAGGGCGTCATGCCGGCGACGAAGGCCGCGCCGACGGCTTCGTTGCCGGCGACAGGGTGTGCCTTGATCATGGCGGCACGCTCCCAGTTCTGGCCGACGCTCTCGTAGTAGAGATCGGCGGCCTGAACCGACATCGCGAGCGGTGTCGACCCAGGATCGGGTCGCAACCGGAGATCGGTGCGGAAGATGTAGCCGTCGGCCGAGGTCTCGGACATGAGCTGGACCAGCAACCGGGCGGCGCGCACGAAATGGCGTGAAAGTTGCTCGTTTCCGGCCAGGGCCGGCGCGTCGCGGTCGTAGAGCAGGATGAGATCGATGTCGCTCGAGTAATTGAGCTCGCCGGCTCCCAGCTTGCCCATGCCCAGCACCGTGAAGGCGGCTGCCTGCGGATCGCCGCCGAGCGCGAGCTGCCCGTCGCGCTCCAGCTGGAGCAGGATGGCATCGGTGAGGGCGCACAGGCACCGGGACGCGAAATCGCTGAGTTCCCCCGTGATGCGGTCGAGCGACCAGGCACCGGCAATGTCGGCAACTGCGACGCCCAGCGCCACGCGCCGCTTGAGGCGCCGGAGCCTGACGGCGATGTCGTCGGGCGCGGCGCCGGCGAGCGAGTCCGCCTGCACCGAGGCAACCTCGGCCGTGAGGTCCGCCATCACGGCGTCGGGTCCGCGACGCCATAGATCGGTCATAAAAACCGGGTTCTGTAGGGCTGTCTCCGCAAGATAGGGGCTGTTGCCGAACAGAGCGTCGAGCAGGGCGATGCCCGACGCGTCTTCGGGTCGCGCGGCGCGTTCGTCCCAGCGCGCCCATGCCACGGCTTGCCGCTCAGGATCGTGCGGACGCGGAAGGCGGTCGGTCGAAAACCAAGACATTCAATGGGCCGGCGGTTAAATTCTCATGATCCGCGGCACGCTTGCCCAAGCGTGCCGTCATCGTCAAGGAACGGAAAGAGTCGAGAGTGGTCAGGCGGACCTACCGGTTAGTGGTACGTGTAACGGCCGGTGTCGTGCTTGCGCTGGCCGCGTTGCTCGTCGTGGCGTCTCTCCGCCTCATGGCCGGACCTGTCGACCTCGGATTCCTGAAACCTCGCATCGCCCGGCTGATCGACGTTCCGGGCAACGATGTCCATCCCGACTTCGATCGGATTTCCTTCGAATGGAGCGGCCTCAGCCGGCCCATCCGGCTGGCGTTCACCGGCCTGCGTTTCACCAACGACCAGAAGCAGGTGATCGCGACCGTGCCCGAAGCGGCGCTGACTTTCGAACCGCGTTCCTTCATACAAGGCATGTTGCTGCCGACGTCGATCGTGATCTCGCGGCCCGAGATCGAGGCGAACATCGCGCGCGAGGGCGGCATGTTCCAGCGCATCTTCACGTCGCAGGAAGGCGGCGCCCAGGGGGCGGCGGTGTCGATCCTCGTCGACCAGTTGCTCGCCGAGCCGAACTACAAGTCGCTGATCGGCCAGCTCGATTCGGTGCTGATCGAGCGGGCGAACGTCGTTCTCCGGGACCTGAAGACAGGCCTCACCTGGACGGCGCCAAATGCCAATGCGCAACTCCGGCGCGACGCCGCCGGTGTCTTCATCACAGCCGATGCCCGCTTCGAGGGACACGGCGACCCGGTCGATCTCTCCCTGGCCGGCACCTACACGCGCGATCGCAGCCGTATCACGCTCGAGGCCAAGCTCGCGGGATTCAAGCCCTGGATCTTCGCCGATCTTTCCCCGGATCTGGCCATCCTGCGTGGGGTCGATATCGCCTTGTCTGGACGACTCCAGATCGACGGGACCGGCGATGGAGAAATCAGGAACGTCGCCGTCGACATCAGCGGCAACAATGGCAGCATCACCCTGCCGGGTATCCTGCCGGCGACCCATCAGGTCCATGCCATGACCGCGCAGTTCAGTGTCGACAACGTCGTGCACACGTCGAAGATCGAACGGGTCGATTTCGATTTCGGAGCCGCGAGGGTCGTGGTCACGGGGGCGGGGCGGCGCGCGGACGAACGACGCCACTTCGCCGGCCGCGCAGAGGTGCGGCAGATCCCGGTCGACAAGCTGGGCGATTACTGGCCGCTGGGCTTTGCCGAGGGAGGCCGGCAATGGTCGCTCGCCAACGTGAGCAACGGTACCGTCGACGTGGCCGCGGAGTTCGCCCTGAGTGCGCCCGTCGGCGACATTGCCGATATGAAGGTCGACCGGATGGCGGCCTTCCTCGACTATGGCGGCCTGAGCGTGCGCTACATGCCGCACATGCCCGAGATCAGGGACGTGTCGGGCAAGGCCCGGTACGAAGGCGGGGCGCTGCATTTCGACGTGAAGCGCGGCAACGCGGTCAACCTCACGGTCACGGACGGCACGATCGACCTGACGGGACTGGACAAGCCGTCGCCGCAGATGGCGGCGATCCGCTTGCCGATCACCGGCTCCGCGCAGGACGTCATCCGCTTCCTGGCACGCCCGAAGCTCGGCCTTCCCAAGGAAACCCTCTACGATTATCGCCGGCTGGGCGGCAACGCCGCGGTCGACGTGTCGCTGAGCTTCCCGCTGATCAATGCGCTGACCGTCGCGGAGATCGACATTGCGGCCGATGCACAGCTCACCTCGTTCTCGCTGAAGGACGTGCTGGGGGAAGTCGACCTCACTGAAGCCACAGCGCGCGTGAAGTATGGCAATTCCGAACTGAGCGTGGTCGGGCAGGGTAAGCTCGACGGCAATACGGTCGATGTGACGTGGCGTGAAATGTTCGCGGCCAAGGCACCCTTCCGCCGGCGCTACGACGTGCGGGGAACCGTGCCGTCCTCGATCGTCGAGAAAGCGGGCTTCCCCTCGGTCGAGCCTTTCGTCGTCGGCCCGATCGGCACCATGCTCCATTACCAGGTGGCTCCCAACGGCACAGGCGATATCTCGGGACGGTTCGACATGAAGGCTGCCAAGGTCGCGGTGACGCCGCTGGCCTGGACCAAGGAGGCCGGCGTCGACGCGCTGGCGACCATGACGCTGAAGCTTGCCGCGGGCGGCAAGATAACCACTGCCGACTTCGACGCCCGTGCCGCGACCCTGCAGACCAAGGGACAGATTCGCTTCGGCGCGGACAGTAGCGTCCAGCAGATCTCCCTGCAGCAGGTCAAGATCGGGTTGACGGACATTGCGGTCGACTGGCGTCGCCATACGGGCGGGATCGACATCGCCGTCCGTGGACCGTCGATCGAGATGCAGCGCGTCCGCGACATGATGAATGCCCGCAACGAGGCGGCGGCCCGCGAGCCCAAGGGTGCGGCCTCGGTTTCGCGGACGAGCACCAAGGCGAACGTTCAGATCCAGAATGTCGTCCTGAAGCGGGGATCGCTTGGCTATCTCAACGGTCGCATGGAGTTCGTCGGCGATCGGGTGGCATCGGCCGATCTCACAATGGGTGGAGGCAGGGGGGCGACCCTGCGCATAGCGCCGACGGCGCAGGGCCGGTCCCTTTCGTTCTATGTCGCCGATTTCGGCCAGCTGCTGAGCGAGGCGGGCTGGATCGACGGTCTCGTCGGCGGCTATCTCAGCATCGACGGGAAGTTCAACGACACCTGGGCCGATCCGCCGCTCGACGCGACGCTCAAGATGGGCCCTTACCGGCTTCAGCGCGTGATGACCCGGCGCGACGTCGGCACGCTCAACTCCGCGATCGACGGGCTGAACAGCGCGGGCAATGCCCTGCAGCAGTTCGACAGTCTGAGCGCGAACCTGGTCAAGACAGGCGACAAGATCCAGGTCCGCAACGGGCGCACCAGCGGCCAGTCGATCGGCCTTACGACCCAGGGCACCATCGACATCGGACAGGACACGGCGCTGCTGAACGGCATCGTCGTGCCGGCTTTCGCGCTGAACAATCTCCTGTCGAACGTACCTCTCCTGGGGCCGCTGCTGACGGGCGGCAAGGATGGCGGCCTGTTCGCGGTCTCCTACCAGCTCCACGGTCCGTTCGACGATCTGAAGACCGACGTGAACATGATGTCTGCCGCGACGCCCGGCGCATTGCGCGATCTCTTCAGCTCTCAGCCCAATGCCGGCACCGCCCCCACGACACCGCCCTCGGGTGCCCAGGAGATGAAGCGCGTGCCTTGACGGGCAAGGGCCATCGCATATGAGGCAGACATCCCTCACTGCGTTCGGATGACTCCGTTTTGGGGATCGGCGCACGGCGCAAACGCCAAGGAATTGTCATCCCGAACGCAGTGAGGGATCCTTCGCGCTCTTCAAAGGTCTCTCGGCAGGCCTGAGTTTACACTGCGTGTTCTAGGTTCTGCCGCTCATCGCGCTCGGTCGAACTTCTTGAAGACCTTTTCAAACGACCCGCTTGCAATTTCAGAGTCCGGTTCATCAGTGACTCAAAGGCTCGCTTCTTACGGGAGAGACGCCTTTGGGATTGTTTGGTGGCAATGGCGATGATGCCGCTTCTCCTCCGGTGCCGTCGCCGCTTGACGGCCTCGGAGACGACAACCCGCTCAGCCTGCAGGCCGACGAGACGTTGGCGCGCCAGCTCGACACCGGGTTTGCTACTGAGGTCCGCAGCCTGTTGCACGATCCGGCAACGGGTCTCGCGGGCCGCGACCCCGAGGATGCGCTGGCCGGGATCGCCGAGACCATTCCGCTGCTGGGCGAGTTGAAGGATCGCTATCTGGCGCAGGCGACGGGCCCGCGCCAGAAGGCGCTGCTCGAACCGCTGATCGACCGCCGTCTCGACCGCGCCGGCGGCGAGCTCGGGCGGATCGTGGAGCAGGCGACGTCTGTGCTGGACGATCGCAGCGTGGCCGAACGTTTGGCCGACCTGCAGCGGGACGCGTCGTTGTCGTGGCAGGACACGGCCCATCTTCGCCTGCTGGGCCGCACGGCGGTGGACGAGTTGCGCTACCAGGGCGAACGCAAGGGCTGGGACGCGGGCCGGACCGACACGGCGGTCCGCGCCGGCCTCAGCGATCTCTATGCCGGCGCGGTCGAGGCCGCGATCGGTCAGGATCCCGGGCGCGCCGCGACGCTCTACGCCCACGCGCGCGACGTGATTCAGCCGGAGCGGCAGGCAGTCGTCGAACGCAAAATCGAACGGGCGCGCGAGGAGCGGCGCGTGACGGAGATCGTGGGCGGCCTCGCCGACACGCCGGACGATCCGGCGCGGCGCCCGGACCTCGACGACTACCAGGCGCGTGCCGCTGGGGTAACGCCGCCGGACGCCTCGCCCGAGGTACGGGCGCAGGTGTCGAGGATGGCGCGGATCGAACAGGCGCGCGCCGACCGGGCGTGGCAGGCGGCGCGGGGCCGCGCGCCCACGGGCGCGCTC
>OFDN01001086.1_pt1 | contig 19242 bp, 10 predicted proteins | sample 1520971 | NCBI WGS metagenome assembly OFDN01 (sample SAMEA94257418, study PRJEB24077) | hot springs metagenome | biome: Aquatic biome; feature: Geographical feature; material: Water | place: India | collected 2012-06-12 | depth 5 m
CGGCTTCGCCGGCAAAGTGGGCTCGACAGAGTCTCGCCCCACCGACGGAACGGATGGATGCGTCCACACTTTGGCTGGCGAATGCCGGTGGGAATACATGGATAAAGCCGCAAGGCGAGCGGGCTCGACACCCGCACGTCCGTCGCTCCGCAAGGAGCCCGGACGGGTTCTCACCAAGACTCGTCGTCAGCCTCCCATTTTGGGCAACGAATGCCTGGGAAACTACATGACGCCGAAGGTTGCCGGTTCGAATCCGGCCGCGGCTGCGCAAGCGGCCGCGTAGCTCAAGTGGATTGAGCGTCGGCACTGTTTCCCAACTCCTGGTCGTTGCCCTCCCTTTTGTGACGAATGCCGATGAAATTACATCGTTACGGACGACGTGGTCGCGGGTTCGAGTCCCGCCTCCGGCTCCAAGATGCCGGGGTAGCTCAGCGGTAGAGCACGTAAACGTTTCATCACCCTTGTCGTCACAATCCCCTTTCTCCGGCGGCCCCTGATGTGGCCGCCGGAATCAGTCCAACAACACCATGAACGCAGAACTCCTCGAACGCGCCATCCGACTCTGGAAGCAGGCCTTCGTCATCCGACGCCGGCTCCCGAAGTCGCTGGCGGTGTGCGAAGACGTTCGCACCATCGAAAGGTGGTTCCGTCACGAACAAGACCTCTTGGCGGTTCCGCTCCGCCCGGCTGCGTCGGACCGAGAGGCTCTAGTTCGAATGCTTACTTCGTTCGCCGCCACATCGTTCAACCAGCGGGCGTTCACACTTCGCGCCCCGTCCAAAGGCAAAAAGGCCCGGGCCAAGGCCGCCACGTCCGCCATCTTGCTGCAAACCTACGCTCTGGAAGCACTGGCCGCTGAAAGAGGGCTGGAGGTCAGTTCTGCGGTGCGGGAATGCCTAGCGGCGGGAAACTACCCGAAAGAGCTGACTCTGCTGGCCTACGCTCACGAACTGGTGCGTCGGACAGAATATGCGTCCCAGGGCGCTTCCGTTTACTGGCTCTGGCTGGAACTGGACGAGAGGACCCGCAATGGTGTGACCGTCGAGACGGTCCAGACGGCTGAGCAACGGCTTTCGGATTGGTTGAACTGTCGCGCGGTGTAAAAGGTGGCAACTGACTAGCATCGCAAAGCCCCCACTGAATCCTGCTTTCAATTCGAATCCGAGACTCACGTAAATGAAGCACACCTTGAATCCCATAGTGCCAGCTCCAGCGGTTGAACTTCAGTTGACGAAGCTGGATGTGGCCCGTCGGCAGCTGGAGTCCGCGATAGCAATGTATTTCGCCTTCGGTGATCCAGTATCCATACACACTCTGGCTACAGCCGCACTCGAGGTGCTCCGCGACCTTGCTGAGCATCGAGGGGTTGAAAGTCCAATGCCCAGTCCAGCCGAGGCGTTTCCCGCTCATGCGGCGGAACTCAGGAAGGCTTTCCGAGCGGCTCAGAACTTCTTTAAGCACGCCGATTCAGACCCAACCGAGACGTTAACTTTCAGGCATCAGGCCACGGAGTTCTTTCTGTTCGAGACGGTTGAACTTTACTACCCGCTAGCGGGTGATCGCCCCACGGTGCTACGAGCCTTCTCGGCTTGGTTTCGCCTGTGTTGGCCCAAGGTGTTTGTCTTCACCGAGGACGAAGAACTTCGTTTGAACGCGGTCAGGGCGGTGTTTCGGTTGGGAGACCGAAATCAGTTTTTTAGCCTCTATTGTGTGGCTGCGAACGAGCAACGCGCTAATTCAGCTGAGATGTAATAGGCTGCAACATGATTACTCTCGACGGTTCCCAAGGCGAAGGCGGCGGGCAGATTTTGCGCTCGGCGTTGGCGCTGAGCGTCATCACCGGCCGGCCGTTCCGCATCAGCCGCATCCGGGCGCGGCGGCCCAAACCGGGCCTCATGCGTCAGCACCTGGCTTGCGTGGACGCGGCGGCGCGCATTGGCTCGGCCACGGTCGAGGGCGCGGCGTTGGGCTCGCAGGAGCTCACGTTCATGCCGGGTGCCGTCGTGCCGGGACAGCACGAGTTCAAGATCGCCAGCGCGGGCAGCACGATGCTCCTGCTCCAGACGATCCTGCCGCCGCTGTTGCTTGGCAACGCGCCGAGCGAAGTCGTGCTGGAAGGCGGAACGCACAATCCGTTCGCGCCGCCGTTCCCGTTCATCGAGCGCGCCTTCCTGCCGTTGCTGCGGTGGATCGGCTTCGATGTGGAGGCGACGCTGGAACGGCCCGGATTCTATCCGAACGGCGGCGGGCGCTGCCGCGTGGTCATCCGACCGGGGAGCAAGCTTGGCGAGTTGCGGCTGGAGGGCGATCTCCCTCTCCTTCCCACAAGGAAGGAGGGGGCCGGGGAGAGGATGAACCCTCAAGACAATGAGCTGCCCCTTTCCCCATCCCTCTCCCCGCTCGTTCCTCGCGAGGCGAGGGAGACTTCACGGCTTCCATCGCTGTCCGCCACCGTGTGCCTTGCTGGCCTGCCCCGGCACGTGGGTGAACGCGAACTGGCCGCGATCCGGCAACGGCTCGGTGTGGCGCCGGAGCACTGCACCTTGGAGGAGCACACCGACGCCTTCGGGCCGGGCAACACGGCGCATGTGTTCGCCGCGGGTGACGGCTTTGCGAACGTCTTCACCGGCTTCGGTTCGCCGCGCGTGCGCGCCGAGCAGGTCGCCGCGGAGGCGGCCAGCGCGGCGGAGCGGTTCCTCGCCAGCGGCGCGGCGGTGGACGAACACCTCGCCGATCAGCTTCTGCTGCCGCTGGCGCTGGCGCGGGGCGGGAGCTTCACGACCACCGAACCCAGTGGGCACACCCGCACGAATGCGGACATTCTCCGGGAGTTTCTCCCGGTCACCCTCACCACCGAGCCGGTCGGACCGGCCGTGTGGCGTCTCCAACTTGAAACGCAGTTTTCCCCATGAACGAAAAACACCTCGCCAAAATGGGCGTGCCGCCGGGCGAACCGGTCCGGCAGGCGCTCGCCTTCATCTCCCGCTATTGCCTGGCCGGAAACGACAAGCAGCAGATTCCCCAGGCCGTCGAAGCGGTCTTTCGCGACCCCGGCGCCTTCGTGGATGACGAACTCCGCGCCGATTTCGCCCGCGCCCTGCTGGCGGTGCCGACGAGCTTTACGCCCGGCAATGCGCCGTGGCGGCAGTGGGGACAGGACCTCGAAGCGCAGGCCCTCGCGCAGATGGCCCGCGCCTGTGAACTGCCCGTGTCCGTCGCTGGCGCGCTGATGCCCGACGCTCATGTCGGCTACGGCCTGCCGATCGGCGGCGTGCTGGCGACGGAAGGCGCGGTGATCCCCTACGCGGTAGGCGTGGACATTGCATGCCGCATGAAGCTCACGGTGCTCGACTGGCCGGTTTCGGCGTTGGGCGAACGGCACGAAGAACTGGTGCGGGCCATCGAGGCGGAGACGCGCTTCGGCGTCGGCGCGACGTTCAAGCAGCGGCGCCAGCACGAGGTGTTGGACGCGGATTGGACGGTTTCGAAGCCGACGCAAAGCAACCGCGACCGCGCCTGGGCCCAGCTCGGGACGAGCGGGAGCGGAAACCACTTCGTGGAGTTTGGTGTGCTAAAAGTAGGACAGGCTGCCAGCCTGTCGGGTAGTTCAGGCTGCCAGCCTGAAGGCGTCTCTGCCCGAGCTGGCAGCTCGGACTACGCGCCGGGCCAGCGGCCCGGCCTACAGCTTCCGCCCGGCGAATACCTGGCGCTGCTCTCGCACAGCGGTAGTCGCGGAACCGGCGCTGCGGTGTGCGACCATTACAGCAAGCTCGCGATGGCCATGCACCCGGAGCTGCCCAAGGAATACCAGCGGCTGGCGTGGCTCGACCTCGCCTCGCCGGAGGGCCAGGAGTATTGGGCGGCGATGGAGCTGATGGGCCGTTACGCAGCGGCGAACCACGAGCTCATCCACCGTCACATCGCCCGCAACCTCGGCGCACAGGTGCTGCTCGACATCGAGAACCACCACAACTTCGCCTGGAAGGAACGGCACGTGATCAACGGGGTGGCGCGTGACGTGGTCGTGCACCGCAAGGGCGCAACCCCGGCCCATCCCGGCGTGCTGGGGATCATCCCCGGCTCGATGGCGACGCCCGGCTTCGTGGTGCGCGGGAAGGGCGGGGAAGGCTCACTGGGTTCGGCGTCCCATGGCGCGGGCCGCGTGATGAGCCGGACCAAGGCGGAGGAGACGTTCGAGTGGAGCGCGGTGAATCCAGTGCTCCGCGAACGCAATGTCCGCCTGCTGTCCGCCGGCCTCGACGAGGTTCCCGGCGTTTACAAGGACATCCACCAGGTGATGGCCGCACAGACCGACCTCGTCGAGGTGCTGGCCGAGTTCATGCCGCGCCTCGTGAAGATGGCGCCCAGCGGGGAGCGGCCGGAAGATTGAAACGGTGCACGCCCGGCTGTGGGATTGCGATATCGCCGTCCCACAGCTGCCGAGGTCCGCGGGCGGGGTTTCAACGAAACCTTCGGAAACTGGTCAACGAAAGCCATGGTGCGCCAACCCGTGCTTCGCCACCGGGCATTCCGGTGGCTGGTGGTTCTCGCCGCGGTAGCCTTTCTCGCGGTAAACGCGGTGGCCTTCCGCCATGCGTGGGCGATGACTCATTTCGCGGCACCCGGCGTGCGGACGGAAGCTCCGGAGCGACTGGGTGTCTGGGCCAAGTTCAAGGTGCTCGTAGGAGGTGTTTCCCTGCCGCGTCCCATCAACGAGCGGACCCCGGCGGCACTCGGACTCAAGTTTGAGACGGTCCGGTTTCCGACCTCGGCCGGGTTGAGCTTGGAGGCGTGGAAGCTTCCGGGCGCGAGCAACTCACCCGTGGTGCTGGCGTTCGGCGGCTATGGCGGAAGCAAGGAGGGCCTGCTGCCCGTGGCGCGGGAGTTTCACGGGTGGGGCGCCGAAGTGTGGCTGGTGGACTTCCGGGGCTGCGGTGGGTCGGAGGGCGATGTCACCAGCATCGGTTTTCACGAGGCGGACGATGTGGCGGCGGCGGTGACCGCGGCAATGGGGCAGGGGAGCCGACCGGTGGTGCTCTACGGCACATCCATGGGTGCCGCGGCGATTCTCCATGCCGTCCACCGTCGGCAGGTGCAACCGGCGGCGTTGGTGCTTGAATGCCCGTTCGACCGGTTGCTCAGCACGGTGGAGAACCGTTTCCGGCTGATGGGCCTGCCCCCGTTTCCGCTGGCGCATCTGCTCGTGTTCTGGGGCGGCGCGCAGCAGGGCTTTAATGGCTTTGCCCACAACCCGGTGGCCTACGCGGCTTCCGTTTCCTGCCCGACGCTCCTGCTACAGGGCGACCGGGACACCCGCGTGCGGTTGGCGGAAGCGAACGCCATTGCGGCCAGCCTCGGATCGTCAGGGCAACAGGTGGTTTTCGCGGGGCTGGGTCACGAATCCTATCTCGTCGCCCAGCCGGATCGCTGGCGAACGGAGGTGGGCGGGTTTCTGTCCCGTGTGGTCGCTGCGTTTTCAGTGGAGAGACCGCGGGAAACGCCCCCAAGGTCCGAGTGACGTGGTCTTCTGGATGAGTTGATGGCCGGCCATCTGAGGGCTCGGGCCAACGACGGAATTCGACCAACGTTTGCCAAGGAACGGAGTTTCGTTTTTGCGGCCAGTGTGTCGGAATCTGGTCCATGCGCTTTCCCCGAACAGAAAGGTTCATCGCGCAGGCACTGCTGGCCGTCTGGCTTTGGCCGGTTGCCCTGGTTTTTAGGGTTGGGGCAGCGGACTGGTCTCCCACCGAGCGCACGGATCAGCCGTGGAAAGTGGTTTCGCTGCGGGATGCGGGCGGGCTGGGGAATCTCAACATCTTCAATCTGGATTTTGAGCGGAACACCAACAGCTCCCGCTGGGGCACGGCGTGGATTGCGACGTCCGACGGGTTGCACGAATACGACGGCTACACGTGGCGCCGCCACGGCCGCGCTGAGGGATTGCCCAGCGACTTCGTCCGCTGCGTGCTGGTGACCCGAAGTGACGAGATCTGGGTCGGCACCGACCAGGGGGCCGGACGATATGACGGAAAGACCTTCCGGACGTTCGGGTCCGAAACCAATCTGGCAGGGCCAAACGTGCGCCGTATCACCGAAGACGCCGATGGCGCCCTCTGGTTTTGCAGTGACAGCTGGCCGGACGCGGGGGCGGGCGGCGGGCTCACGTCCCTGCGTGGCGGCCAGTGGCGGGCGTATCGGGAAGCCGACGGCCTGCCCAGCGGTTATGTGGTCAACTATTTCCGGGACAGCGCCGGGCGCCAGTTTGCCGCCACGCTGAACGGCTTGGCCGAGTTCAAGGAAGGACGGTGGGGCCGGGCCTTTCCCGTTCCGCCGGGGCAGGAAATCAACTGGGGTTCCGGCTGTTTGGCCGAAACCCCGAAGACCGGTCTGATCTACTCCACCGGGCGGGAGATGTTCCGTCTGGGGGAGGGCGGATGGAGCCGGCTGCCATCGGACGTTCCCCACCAGCACGGAATCGTGGCCACCGCCGCCGGCGATCTGTTGGCGGTGGGGCGTCCGCGGCCCGACCAAAGCGTGTTTTTGGAGTGGATTGACGGCCGCTGGATGCCCGTTTCCGCCGAGTTCACGACGCCGCGAGGTTACACGGAAGACATCAAGGTGGCGCCCGACGGTTCGGTCTGGGTCGCCGGATACGACTGTCTTGCGCGGTGGTCCCGGCACGGTTCCCAGTGGCGCGAGTTCAGGGATCTGCCGACACCCAAGCTGGTGGACTCCCGGGGGGGAGTCTGGTTTGCACGCACCCGGGGAATGTCCCTGCCGCCCGGGCCGGCGGGCCGGTTGCAGGATGGGCGCTGGGAGTCCTTGGGGGCGGCGTTCGACGAGTTGGTCAACCACCAGCACGATGATTCGGTCTGGGGCTGGAGCAGCAACCGCCTGAGCCGTTGGCAGGGAACCAATCGGACTGACTTTGCCCCGGCACAGACCGGATTGGCGTCCTATGTGGCCGCCCGCGGTGACGAACAGGGCAGCTTCTGGCTGCTGGGCAGGGATGCACAGGGCAACGCCGCAGCGGTGCGGCACGTCGGAGGCCAGTGGGAGGCCGCGCCGGTGCCCGAACTGGCCGGCCTGAACCTCTGGCCCACCGCCGCCCATTCCCGGAATGGGGTGTGGTTTGCCGGGGATCGCGGCGCGGGGACCGAAGCGGTGCTGTTGCGCGTGAGCCCGGATGGCAACCAGCGTCTCAACGCGGCCGCCGGGCAACTCGGCATACTGCGCATGGAGTTCCGCGAAGATCGATTCGGCGCGCTGTGGCTGTATGGCGATGCCGGGTTGTTCCGCTGGGTGCCCGGCAAGTCCACCCGCTGGGATCGGTTGACCGAACTGCCGGGACCCTCGGTCACGTCCTGCGTGGAACGGGGTGATGAGCTCTGGTTTGGCTACAGCGGCGTCCAGGGAGGACGCAGTGCCATCATTGCCCTGCGGCGCGGCGTATGGTCGCACTTTCCCGTGGCCACCCGGGGCAATCTCTCCTTGGCGCCGGACGGCACGCTGTTCGCGGACGGCGTTGGCCAAATCTTCCGAATCGCCAACCAGCCGGATGCCCAACCGGTGGTCCAGCAGCTTCGCAGTGCCGAAGCCAGCCGCAGCGTCGTCCAGGATCTCCAGGGCAACCTGTGGGTGGCGGCCGGGGAGTCCGTGTTCCGGTTTCGGTCCAACCCGCTGCCGCTCCGCCTCGCACTGACCGGCGTGACGCAGGTCAAGGTGGCCGAGCCGTTACGGGTGACGGCGGTTCCCATGGATCGCTTTCGGCCGCCGGGGATCCGGCTCGGCGCCCACTTTTCGTATCGGGTGGACCATGGCCCGTGGTCGCCCTTGGGCCCCGAGGAACAGTTCGCCGTGGATGTTTCGCGGTTGTCCGAAGGCATGCACCAGTTGGAAGCATTCTGCCAGGACGCCACTGGCGGCCGGCGTTCCGAGCCGGTCGTCCACCGCTTTCAGGTGGTGCCCGTGCCCTTGCAGGAGCGGCCGTGGTTTGTGCCGGTGGTGCTCGGGGTGGCGGGCGTGACGACGATGTTGGCTCTGGCAACGCTGAGCGCCCGCCGTCGCCTGGCGGACTACGCGCGGACTTTGGAAGACCGCGTGGCGGCGCGCACTGCCGAATTGGAACGGGACATCCGCCGGCGGGAGGCCGCGGAAGCCTCGCTGAGGGCCAGCGAAGCCCGCTACCGGGCGCTGTTCGAGTATGCGCCGGATGGGATTCTGATCGGCGACGCGCAGAGCACTTATCTCGACGCGAACCCAAGCATGTGCCGGATGCTGGGTTACACCCATGACGAACTGGTTGGCCTGAATGCCACCGACATCATCGCGCCGGCCGAGGCCCCGCAGATCGCACCGACCATCGCCGCGATCCACCGGCGCACCGATCACCACCACGAATGGACCTTCCGGCGCAAGGATGGCTCGCTGGTTCCGGTCGAGGTTCGGGCCACGCTGACCCCGGACGGCAATCTGCTCGGCCTGGTCCGCGATCTGACCGAGCGCAAGCGAAGCGAGGCGGCATTGCGGGCCAAGGACGAACTCCTCCGGTTGGTGATTGACCTCGTGCCGCACTTCATCTTCGCCAAGGACCGGGACAGCCGGTTCCTGTTCGCCAACCGGGCCGTGGCCGAGTCCGTGGGCCTCCCGCCCGAAGAGCTGGTTGGCCGGCGTGCCCCCCAGTTGCCCCGCGATCCGTCCGAGGAGGCGGCGTTTCTGCGCGACGACCGCGAGGTGATCGTCACGGGCAAGCCCAAGTTCATGCCCGCCGAGACGCTGACCGACGTGCACGGCCGGGTCCGCATCTACGAGACCACGAAGATTCCCTTCCGGGTGCCGGACACCGGGGAGCCGGCCCTGTTGGGAGTGTCAATCGAGATCACCGAGCAGCAGCGGATGAAGCGGCTGCTGGAATGGGAGCTGCGGGCCCTGGAACGCCTCTTCGCGAATGTTTCGCTGGCCGAACTGCTGCGGGAGCTGGTTTTGGGCGTCGAACAGCATTCCCCGGGGGCGCTCTGTTCCATCCTGCTGCTCGACGAGGACGGGCGGCACCTGCGCCACGGCGCCGCACCGAGCCTGCCGGCTGAATTTACCCGGGCGATTGACGGTTCCGCCATCGGTCCTGACGCCGGCTCCTGCGGCACTGCCGCCGCCACCGGACGCCGGATCATCGTGTCGGACATCGCGGAGGATCCGCTCTGGGCCGACTACCGGTCACTCGCCCTCGCCCATGGGCTGCGGGCCTGCTGGTCGGTGCCTGTCTTTGACGGTGCGGGGAAGCTGCTGGGCACGTTCGCCATCTACTACCGCGAGCCCCGGAGCCCGCAGCCAGCCGAATTGGAGCTGATCACCCGCGCCCAGCACCTGGCGGGCCTGGCCATTGAGCGGAAACGGGCAGAAGAGTCGCTCCAGATGACGCGTCTCAGCGTGGACCGCGCCGGGGACAGCATCTTCTGGCTCGGGCGCGACGGGCGCATCCATTACGCGAACGAAGCCGCCTGTGCCGGACGCGGCTATGCCCGCGCCGAGCTCGTGGGCATGACGGCGTTTGACCTGGATCCTCACCTGACGCCAGCCATGTGGGAGGCGCATTTCGATGAACTGAAACGTCTGGGTGGCCTCACGGTGGAAAGCCGGCACCGGACGAAGGACGGGCGCCTGTTTCCCGTCGAGATCAACGAAAACTATGTCTTCGTCCGCGGCCAGGAACTGAACTTCTGCAGTGTGCGTGACATCACCGAGCGCCATCGGGTCGAACGGCGTCGGAATCTGGAGCACGCCGTTTCACGGATTCTCGCGGAGTCTGCCTCGATGGCCGAAGCGACTCCCCGGGTGCTTGAGGCCATTGGCAGCGCGGAAGAGTGGACCTTCGGTGAACTCTGGAGTGTGGATACCACCGACGGCCGGCTGGTGTGTCAGGAGAGCTGGGCCGCTCCCGGACTGTCGTGCGAGTCCTTGGTCAGCCAGACCCGGCAGTTGCGCTTGGGTCCGGGCGATGGCCTGCCGGGATGGGCGTTTGCGGACGGCGACATGGTCGTGGTTCCTGAGTTGGCCGCGGAACCGCGGTTCGTCCGTGCCCGGGAGGCCGCCGCGGCCGGGCTGGTCAGTGCGTTGGCCTTGCCGCTGCGCGGCGGCGGCCCGGTCACGGGAGTCCTGGTGTTTTTGGGCAGGCGGCCGATCGGGGTGGACCCGGAGCTGCGGGAAACGCTCCACAACCTCGGTGACCAGCTTGGGCAGTTCATGGCGCGGAAACTTGCCCAAGAGGAAGTCCGCCGGTTCGTGGCCCTCAGTCCCAGTGTCATTTACGCGCTGCGGTTCACCCCGACGGGTCTCCGCGCTTACTGGGTCAGCGACAACCTGTTCAATCTCACCGGCTACCACCCCAACGAATCCATCCACGGCACCTGGTGGGCCGATCACCTGCATCCCGAAGACCGGGACCGCGTTTTGAAAGAGAATTCCCAACTGGGTGAGCTGGAGCAGCAGGTGGTGGAATTCCGCTTTCGCCGCAAGGATGGGGCCTACATTTCGCTCCGGGACGAAAAACGGTTGCGGCGCGATGCGGCCGGCAATCCGGTCGAAATCATCGGGGCGTGGACGGACATCACCAGCCGGGTGAATCTGGAGAAGCAGCTTCGGCAGGCCCAGAAGATGGAAGCCGTCGGACAGCTTTCCGGCGGGATCGCGCATGACTTCAACAACTTGCTCGGGACCATCATCGGCAATGCCCAACTGGCCGAAATGGACATTCCCCCAGAGCACCCGGCTGCGGAAAGCCTCGGGCAGATTCTGACCGCCAGCCGGCGGGCCAGTCACCTGGTGCAGCAGATCCTGACCTTTGCGCGGCAGGAACGGACTCAGCGGCACCGGGTCAACTTGGCTTCCGTGGCCGCGGAAAGCATGCGCCTCCTGCGGGCGACTCTGCCGGCCGGCGTGGAGCTCAGCCTCAGCCTCGGGCAGGACTTGCCTCCGGTTCTGGCGGACGAAACGCAGATCCAGCAGGTGCTGATCAATCTGGGCACCAATTCGTGGCACGCCTTTGAGGGCCGGAACGGCCGCATTGCGGTGGAACTTTCCGCCGTGGAGGTGGACCCCGAACTGGCGGCGAGCTGCCCCGACCTGAAGCCCGGGCCCTACCTGCGCATTCGCGTCGAAGACACCGGCAAAGGCATGGATGCGGCAACCCTGGAACGTATCTTCGAGCCCTTCTTCACCACCAAGGAAGTCGGCAAGGGGACGGGCCTGGGGCTGTCCGTGGTGCACGGCATCATGAAGGCTCATGGCGGTGCGGTCACCGTGCAGAGCGCAGTCGGTGTGGGAACCAAGTTTGACCTGTTCCTCCCGGCGGCTCCTGGAGATGAAGCATCCGGGGCCGCGCCGGTCTCCGCAGAATTGAAGACCGGCCGAGGGGAGCAACTGCTGCTGATCGACGATCAGGCCGAGATGTTGCGGACCCACCAAAGGTCTCTCGAACGGCTCGGCTACCGGGTCGTGGCCTGCGTGGATGCGGCCGAGGCCATGGACCGCTTCCGGGCCGACCCGGGGGCCTTTGCGCTCGTGCTCACCGACCTCAACATGCCGGGCCGGAGCGGGGTGGAATTGGCGCGGCTGGTATTGGAGCTGCGTCCCGGATTGCCGGTGCTGTTGACCTCCGGATTCATCCCCGAAGAGGTCCGGCAGGCCGCCCTGGCCGCCGGAGTGCGGGAGATCGTTCGCAAGCCCGTGATGTTGCCGGAGCTGAGCGCAGTGATCGCGCGGAACCTGCCTCCGACTTCTGTCGGAGAGTCCGATTCCAAGCTCCGGGCGTAAGCGTGTTAAGCCGATCGAAGCGGTCCCGTCGCACCCAATCGTCGACCGGCTTCTGGCAGGTTGACCGGCGATTCCACCGTGGGCTGGCGCAGTGGAAGGAGTGGGGCGCTTCGCGACCAGGTCCGGTCAATTCATCGGAATCTCGTTCAGCCAGTAATAGGCCGCCGCGTGCAGCAACGGCTGGCCCTTGGCCGACTTCACGCCGGGGGCCTTCAGCTCGTGCAGGTGGCCGGGCGTAAGTTTCACCTTCAGGCGCACGCTTTTGCCATCCGCGGCGACGGTGGCGGATTCGATGGGCGGCTTCTCGCGGTCCACCTCGGGCGAACCGTAGTTGGACTGGTAGATGTAGGTGTAGTTCTCGAACGTGTAGGCGGCGATGTCGCCGGCGGACTTCGGGTCCACGGGTTCGGTGAAGGTGAGTTCGAAGCCGTCGGGCTTGGCGTGCATTTCGTGGATTTCGAAGGGCGTCTTGCCGCTCCAGACGAGGCGTTGCAGCGCGAAGGGTTTGCCGCCGCGGGCGCCCCAGCCGCGGTCCGTGCCGCCGGCGAAGAGCGAACCGTCCGTCGCGAACTCCAGGCTCAACGTGCCGGAGTCGAGGCCCTCGCGGAACGGGAAGCACGCGCCCTGATAGACGCCGTTCACCTTTTCCAGATAGACGCGCATGACGGTGCTCCAGGTCTGGTCGCCGACGAAGAGCTGGTTCGCAAACGGGCCGAACTTGCCTGCCGTGAAGTCGTTCGCGATGCCCGACGCGCTCTGGCCCATCTTGCCGTAGGGAAAGCCGATCGCGGGCGGGACGAACTCCTTCATCTTCGCACGCTCGGTGGCGATGCGGCTGTTGCTGGCCGGCTCCTTCGGCGCGGGACCAAGATTGGAGGCGAGCGAATACCACTTGAAGCCCGAGGGATTGCCCACGAAACCGCCGGGCGTGAGGTGCTTGAGCCAACAGGTGCCGTTCCACGGGCCCTGGTTGTCCGTGTAGAACATGTCGCCGAGATGATTCGTGCCGATGCCGCCGGGCGAACGGATGCCGCTGGTGGTCGGGATGACTTTGCCCTCGGGCGTCACGCGCAGGCCCCAGCCGCGGAATTCGTGCTCGCTGGTGAATGAGCCGGTGAGGCAGAGCACCACCCAGATGTTGCCCTCGGGATCGGGCTTCGAGCCGAAGGCGTATTCGTGGTAATCGCCGCCGATGCCCCAGCCGTCGGCAAAGGTCTCGAACTCATCGGCGCGGTCGTCGCCGTTGGTGTCGCGCAGGCGGGTGATTTCGCCGCGCTGCGTGGCGTAGAACCAGCCGTCCTTGCCCTGGAAGAGCCCGAGCACCTCGTGCAGGCCGGAGGCGAACCGGGTGAACTTCACGCCGGTCGGCGGGTTCTGGTAGGCGCCGTCCACGAAGTAGATGTCGCCGAGCCGGGTGGTGACGGCGATCCGCTGGTTCGGCAGCGCCGCGATGGCGCCGGCTTCCAGCACGACGCCCTCGGGGATGGGCAGCGTGATCAGCGGATAATACTCGGCCTCGCGCTCAGCTATTGCGCTGGCGGCCGAGACTTGCGAAAATGCGGCAACTGCGAGCGAAAGGGTAAGCGCGAGGAGCGACGTAGGGCAGGCTGCCAGCCTGCCGTGGCGATGTGATGTCATGAGAAGGATGAGCCGCCTGAGGGCGGCTGAGACGAGCCCGCCCTCACCCCAGCCCTCTCCCCCGAGGAGAGGGAGTTGCCGACGGCCACGTCGGCTGACAGTGAGCGACGGTGCCGACGACTGCTCTGATACCGGCTGACGTAAGGCCGAGTGCATCCGGAATTCCAGAGCAGGCCCCTGTTCCCCTTCTCCGCCCGCCTTAGCGAGGGGAGAGGGCCGGGGTGAGGTGGGCGCTAGGGAGGCGTTGACGCCGTTTCGCGGGAGATTCATGGCGCAGAGTGGTTGGAGGTTGGCTCGCCCCAGTAGGTTTCGAGTGCGCGGAGTATCTCGGGACGATGAAATTCGCGGTTGGGATCTTCAGCGAGGTGTAGCAGGTAAACCCGGATGGCATTCCGCTGCTCTGGTGTGAGCAAAACAAGCTGGCTGATGCTGTAGTCGCTGAGGTTTGTGAGGTGAAAACTCACATCGAAGTCGTATTCGCCCCGCAACTCGGCAGTCAGAAAGGCGGGCAGGTGAAACCTCATTCCCTCCGCGTCGAAGAAACTGAGGCTGCTGTTGCAGCGGTTTAACGCCTCAGCAGGGATTCGCCGCCAGTCCTCCTTTTCGTCTTGTTCGCGATACTTGGCCCGGGTCGCGGCATCTTCGTAATCATCCAGACCTTGTGCCTCCCCGAGCCCTACTCCGGCACCGAGCTTTACGTTGTCGAACGCCTGTTCGATTACCTTGGCGACCTCCTGACCTTTGGCCCAGCGCTCGGCCTGCTGCCGTGCGGCAGCAATCGTGGCGGGCTCGAAGCCCCGGGCCTTCATCTCGGCGATGTCGGCGGGGCTGGGATTCTTCATGTCCTCAGCCAAGAGCACAGGACGGTTGAAGGTTTCGCTCACCACGTCATCTCCACGGTGAATTCGCCGGGCGCGGTGACGGGTAGGCGGAGTTCGTTGCCCACGATTTTCGGTTCGCCGCCACCGCGGAGACGGACCTTGATCTTGCCGTCCACGCTGAAGGTGCCGTCGCCGGCCGCCTTGATGTCGCCGGTCGCGGCGCGGAACCAGAGCGGTCCGCTGCCGGTCAACTTGAAGCTGCGGATCAGGGTCATGTCCACCTCGCCGGCCTTGGGTTGCGGGAACTCCTCGATGGTCACACCGCCCACGCGGTAGCGGAAGGTGGGCTGCTGTTTCGCGTCGAGCCGGTAGCCGAGGAACCTGTTGGGTCCGGCGAGGCGATCGGGTGCGGATGGCCAGGGCGCCTCTGCGCTGGCGAGGGCGGCGAAGTCCGGTCCCTCCGCGAGCTTGAGGACGTGGTCGCCCAGGGGCGGTTCGTAGCCGGTGCCGCGGTCGGTGCTGTGGCGGGACATGTCAATGAAGCTGCCCTGCCAGACGAGCGCGAGCCGGAGCTGGTTGGCGTCGAACGCGAGGTTCGCCTTTTCCGGATAGCCGACGCCGATGGCGCGGGAACCGGCGCCTTCGATGAAGTGGCGGTAGATGACCGCTTCGGTTTCGGCGACGATCTCCTTGCGGCCGCGGATCAAGCCGGCGGGCACTTCGGCCTTTGCCCCGTCGTTAAGCCAAGCCCAGATGGCCTTGAGCTGGGGTTCGGTTTGGCCACCGAGAATGGCGGTGTTCACGGCCTTGCCCTCGGGCCAGAACGTGGGCATGCGCGTGCCCGGTCGCAGCGACGCGGGATCGGGCAGGTAGCGGCGGAACCAATCCCACGTCACCCGGCCGGCCATCTGGTCCAACGCGAGTGCGGGAATGCCCATCGAGCCGTAGGTGGTGAAGGTGTGACAGGCAATGCAGCTCAGGCCGTCGCGCCCGACGAGCTTCCAGCCGAACTTGGCGTCCCGCTCGGTGAGGGTGGGCTCCGGTTGGGCGTCAGCCTGGCGGTCGGCTTCGATGAATGCAGCCGTCAGCGTGGTGGCGTGGGCGGCGCCGAACTGCGGCATCCGCGTGGCCATGTAGGGACGCACCTTCGGTCCCTCGGCGATGACCTTCGTGAGCCACGCCGGCTTGAGCTTCATGCCGACGAGACTGAGGTGCGGTGGCACGCGGCCTTCGTCACCGAGGTCGGCTTCACCGTGAACCTTGAACCAATCCGATCGGCCGCCTTCGAACGGCCCGCCGATTCCGTCGCGGGAATGACAGGCGTAGCAGTTGAGCTGCGCCATGGTTTTGGCCACCTGCAGGTTTGCCGGCAGCGGTTCGGCCAGCTTGGCCGCCGTGGCGACCGTCTGTCGCAGGGCGGCGCGCTGGGCCGGAGTGAGGTCGAATTTCGGAGCTCCCGCCGGCACGTTGTCGGCGAGGCAACCTGCGGAACTGCGCGCAGCCAGGTCCAGCAGCGGCTTGGCCGGGATGGCGGCAAGGTTGTCCACCGAGTGGCAGGCCACGCAGTTCAAGGCAGGCGAAGCGAACAGCTCCCGGCCTTGCTTCGCCTTGGCGGGATCCACGCTGAAGTCGGTTTGGCCCAAGGGAATCATTGGCTGGGCGAAATGCTTCAGCGCTTCGGCCGGGATGGGGCGGCGGTTGAAGTCAGGTCCGGCCCAGCGCAGGGCGAGTTCGTGGCCGCCGCCGTTCTGGTAAAACAGCAGCGTGAAGCTGTGCGGCCCGGCCTTGAGAGTGGCCTTGGCCGATTTTTCCGCGGGCGCGTGGTCGCCGTCGTTGTTGATCAGACGCTGGCCGTCGAGGAAGAGCTGGGAACCATCGTCCGAGTTCAGCCAGAAGGTGTATTCGCCGTCCGTCGGAACTTCGAGCACGCCCTTGAAACGCAGGCCGAACTCCCCGTCCCGTTTGGCCATCTTGGTCGTGATGGTGTCGGTGACGCCCGATTCGTTGGCGACGGTTGTGTCGAACTCGCCGCAACCGCCGAAACGGTGCTCGAAGTAGTCGAACTGAAGCCCGTTCACGGCGGCAGCCTTGGCCTTGGTCGCCTCGGCAATCTGGTCCCGCAGGAGGTAGGTGGCGACACTGACGGCCTCGGTTTCGCTGAGTCCGGAACCGGGCATGCGGCCGCCGGGATGGAACTTCAACGGGTCACGCAGGAAGCGGACAAGCTCTCCCGCGGGATACTTTCCCGCCAGGTTGCCGAGCGGAACGGATTTGGCGACCGCGCGGGCAAAGGCGTCATCCGGGACGTCCGAGCGCGGTTCCAGCGGTGCGTGACAGGCGACGCAACCGACCTCGTGATAGAGAACCTTGCCGGCTTCCGCCCGGGCTGGGTCGGCGCTGACTCCGGCCGGCGCTCCTGCGGGCGCGAGGGACACCAAATAGTGGGTGAGCGCCTCGGCCGCCTCGGCCCGCTGCGGACCGGCGAGCCCGTGGAGGGCGTGCGGCATGGCGTTGCCGGGTTTTGCGGCGGCGGGATCGTTCAGCCAACCGCGCAGCCATTGGGGAGTGATGCGCAGGCCATCGGCCCCAAGCAGCGGGGCCCCGCGGGAATTGAGGCGGGCGCGAACTGCGGAGGTAGTCGTGTGGCAGGCGACGCAATTGAGTTCGCCTAGCAGGACCTCGCCTTCCTCGACCTTTTCGGCCAGCGGGGCGGGTTGAACCAGGCCGGCCGCGCGCACGGAAAGCGCAGCGGGCAAAGCAACAAGGGCGGCGACGGCAAGGAACCGGTTCCAGGTCATGGCCGCTAGGCGACGATGGGACATGGGCGAAGTATTCACCGGGCGATTCCGAGAGGCCAATTCCCAAGTTGGGAAACCGGCATCGAAAGCCGCCTCGAATGAAGCGGGCTGCGGTCGCCGTCCAAGGCCCATGCGTTTTCTGCTTCCCCTGGCGCTCCTGGTCTCCGTTTCCGCCGCGACCGTGCACCTTGAGGTCGATGGCAATGACGCGGGCGACGGCAGCGGGCGCCGCCCGGTGGCCACGGTGGGTGCGGCGGTTGAACTCGCCCGGAAGCTGAAAGCAGCCCGGCCAGCCGACGCGGTGACCATCGAGTTTGGCCGCGGACGCTTTGAATTGGCCGAGCCGCTCCGGCTTGGCCCGCCGGACTCCGGACTCACCCTGCGGGCAAAATCTCCGGGGAAGACCCTCCTGTCGGGCGGCATGCGGTTGACCGGTTGGCGGGAGGATTCCGGGCGGAAGGGGCTGTGGACGGTGCCATTGCCGGCGATGGCGGCGGGCCAATGGTATTTCCACCAACTGTTCGTGGACGGCCAGCGGGCGCAGCGGGCGCGCACGCCCAACGAGGGCTACTCCCAGACGGCCGGCAAACTGGGGGAGAAGTCGCCCATAACGCTTCCGTTCAAACCCGGAGACATCCGGCCGGAGTGGGCCCAGTTGCCCGATGCGCGGCTGATCATGCTCATGAAGTGGACCGACCTGCAGGTGCCGATTCGTGCGGTGGATTCCGCGAGCCACGTGGCAGAACTTCCCGGCGGTCCTCGGCCCTACTGGATGGACGAGCCGGACGCGCGCTACTGGATCGAGAATGTGCCCGATGCGCTGGACGCGCCGGGCGAGTGGTATCTGGACCGGAAGTCCGGGCTCCTCAGCCTGCTGGCGCCGAAAGGCGTGAATCCCAACCGCGCGACCGTGGTGGCGCCGCGACTGCGCGAGGTGGTCCTGGTCGAAGGCGATGCCAAAACGGGAACGCCGGTCGCCGGCCTCACCTTTGTCGGGCTCACGTTCAGCGATGCGGATTATGACGTGCCGGCGGACGGCATGATTTCGCCGCAGTCCGCGGTGCCCATTCGGGGCGGATTTCGGGCCACCCACGCGGTCAATTGCCGGGTGGAAGACTGCACCTTCGCCAACCTGGCCGGATACGGCGTGGACCTCGGGCGCGGCACCCAGCGCTGGAAGTTTGTCGGCAATACTGTGCGCGACCTCGGCGCGGGCGGCGTCCGGATCGGCGAACCGGGAGACCGCCAGCCTACGCCCTTCGACGCGTGCCATTCCCATGAGGTCACCGACAACGAAATCGTCCGGCTGGGGCGGATCTTCGCGCCCGGGTGCGGCGTGATCATTTTTCAGAGCGGCACGAATCGCGTGGCCCACAACCACATCGCGGACCTGTTCTACACGGGCATTTCCATCGGCTGGAACTGGGGTTACGAGACCACGCCTTGCCGGGAAAATGTCATCGAGTTCAACCTCGTGGAACGGGTGGGGCAGGGGAAGCTGAGCGACATGGGCGGCTTCTACACGCTCGGTCCGCAGCCGGGAACGGTCATCCGCAACAACCTCTTCCGCGACGTGCAGAGCTACCGCTACGGCGGCTGGGCGCTCTACACGGACGAAGGCAGCACCGGCATCGTGGTCGAGAACAACGTCGCCTACCGCTGCAAGGATGCGGGTTTCCACCAGCATTACGGCCGCGACAATGTGATCCGGAACAACCTGCTCGCGTGGAACGAGAACCATTCCGTCATGCGGACCCGCGTGGAGGAGCACCGTTCGTTCTGGTTCACCAACAACGTGGTCATCGCGCGCTCCGGCACGCTGCTGGGCAGCAGTTGGGGCGGCACGACGAACCAGTTCTGGAGCGACGGCAACGTGTGGTTCGACACCCGCCTGGGAACTGACGCGGCTAAATATCAGTTTGCCGGCAATCCGTGGGCGTCGTGGCAGGCGCGTGGGCAGGATCCGCAGTCCGTCATCGCCGATCCGCGCCTCGTGGATCCGGATCGTCCGGAACTGGGCCTGAAACAGGATTCGCCCGCCTTCCGGGTGGGTTTCCGCCAGATTGACCTGCGTGACCTCGGGCCGCGACCGAAGCAGCGGCGGAAGTAATTCCACTTATGGGTGTATTCCGGCAAATCGCGATGCTGAGTTGTGGGCGGCTTGCCCTGCAAGCCGC
>OFDN01001087.1_pt1 | contig 19241 bp, 24 predicted proteins | sample 1520971 | NCBI WGS metagenome assembly OFDN01 (sample SAMEA94257418, study PRJEB24077) | hot springs metagenome | biome: Aquatic biome; feature: Geographical feature; material: Water | place: India | collected 2012-06-12 | depth 5 m
CCTTTTCGACGCCGATCACCCCGCTACCGGGGTCCCTTTTCCACGCCGATCCACACGCCGGCAAACCCAGACGGTCGTTCAGAGCGAGGAACACACGCTTCAGCGGCCTGATCTCATTGTGTTCGAACATCCGCACCGCGTCGACCGGATTGCCAAACGCGGATCCTTGCGCCGGCACGATGCCAAGCAGCTGCGGTGGCACGCGATGCGAGGCCATGACGTCGGCGGCCGAGGCGGACTTGATGCCGAGGAATTCGTCCTTAGCCGCGGCTTCCGCGATCGGGATGATCCGGATCGACTGCTCCTTCCCGTTGGGCGCATGGACGAACATCGACCGGAAGTTGCCCGGCCCCTTTGCCGCCTTCATCGCCTCCTTCAGCTTGTCGGTATCGGCAACATCGATGTCGCCGGTCGCGTACATGATGTAGCCGGCGTGCGCGCCGTTGAGATAGTAGCGTCGGCGGAACAGCGTCGCTGCCTCGTTCAGCAGAGCGGCCTGCAGCGCCGACATATACTCGGGAACGCCGTAAATCTCTTGGTTCACGTCCGGCTGCATTAACTGGATCACGCTGCCGCGTTCAAACTCCTGTTCCTGCGTCGATCCCGGGACATAGAACCACCGCCCCGCCTCGACCCCGCGCCGGGTGTATTTCGCTGGGGTATAGTCGAGCCGCATGGTCGACCCCGGGATGTTGCGGACCTTCACCGCGAAACAGTCGCCGAACACCAGATAGTCCTGTACGAGCTTGGCGAAGGTTTCGCTCGACAGCCACTGGGTCGGTTGGAAGGCGCCGAGCAGCTGATTGCGCTTGAAGATGATCGCGCTGGAATGATGGGGCGACACCCGAAACGCCCGAGCGAGGCCCTGCCGCGACACCGGCGGTTCGTACCAGCGATTGTTGTGCGGGCATTCCAGCATGTCGAGCAGCAGCGACCGGTCGAGCACCGGCTCGGGATCGCCGAAGCTGAACGCCTCGACCGCCGTCCCGCGATCGTTCGCCGGCACGATCGCGCCGGCCGACGCGGTACGCGCCTGACGCGCGCTCATCCGCTGGGTGCGCTTGCTCATTCGATGATCTCCATGGAACCCTTCGGCCGCTCTTTCCCGTCGAGCGGCTCGTTGATGAGGATATGCATTGCCGCCCAGGCGATATCGGCGTGGCCGTCCTGTCCACCGCGCCCCGCCTTAAAGGTCACGTTGCGCCCGCTGGTCGTGATCGTCTTCTTGATCGAGATGAACGAGGAGACGACGTCCACGTACAGGCTGTCGAACGCGAGCCGGCCCCGCCGCACGATGTTCTGCGCCTTCATGACCATCGCCGCCTTCACTTCGAGCGAATATTCGATCTTGGTGACGCCGCCGATGCCGCTGTCGGGTTTGGCGAGTAGCTGGTGAACGCCGGCGCCGACGCCGGTCGCGTCGATGCCGAGGTACGTCACGGCATAGCGCGACAGCACCGCCTTGATGAACTCCGCCTGCTGCTCGAAGTCGAGGCCCCGCAACTGGTGGCGTTCGAGGATCCGGAACTTGCCGCCGGGCGACGTCGGCGGCGCCATGATGACCAGCGCGGCGTTATCGCCGTCCTCGCTGTTCTGCGGATCATATCCAGCCCACACCGCACGGTTGCCGTAGGGCCGCGCCGCCTCGGGATCGAAGTCGGTCCATTCGAGCAAGCTGTCGCAGCCGAGCGCGACCAGGTCGTTGAAGCGGAACGCCGACAGGCTGTCGTCAACGAACACGCACCCGAACAAATTAGCGAACTCGTCCTCGGCATACTCGTCCTGCAGCTCGTCCAGGTCGACCAAGTCGAACCCCTTCTCGATCGCATCGTGGACGGTGACGATCTGGCGCCAAACCGCGTCCTCGCACAGCCGGCCTTCCTTCAGCGCGGCATGGCTGACATCGATCTCGATCCGGTCGGCCTTTGCCTTGCGACGGTTACGACGCTCGCCGGTCCAATAGGGATAGGCGAGATGCGCGACAGTCGACGGCGTCGAGAAATACGTCTTCCGCCAGTGCTTGTGCGTCGCCATCCCCGACGCAACCTTGTTCAGCTCCTCGAACCCGTGGACCCAGAAAAACTCATCGAAGTAGAAGTTGCCTGATCGGCCCTGCGCTGTGCGGAAGTTCGTGCCGAGGAAATGCAGCTCGGCCGCCGCCTCGCCATCGGGGCGTAGCGCGCTGGTGATGAGCATCGGGTCGCCCTTCAGGTCGACCCCGACCAGCTTGGCAAAACCCACGATGTAATTTCGGAACTGATGTGCCTGCGCTTTGCTGGCGCTCAGGAATATCTGATTTCGCCCGCTCTCGATCGCATCAATCAGCGCCTCGAACGCGAAATAATAGGTCGCGCCGATTTGCCGCGACTTCAGGATCATCCGCGTGCGGCGCGACAGGTTCGCCCACCACGTTTCCTGATAGCCGAACAGCTGGTCGAGGAAGATCGCCTTCAGCTCGGCCGCCTGCTCGGCGGTGAAGTGGTTCGACTTCGCCTTCTCCTTTCGCGGTGCGGAGTTGCGGTTGCGGACTTTCTCGTTGAGGTCGCCTTCGTGCCCGCCCGGATCTTCGTACCGGCGCACCTTCGCCAGCGCCGCAACCTGCCGGCCGAGCAGGTCGATCTCCTTAAAATCGCCCGGTGTCTTCTTGTCCTTGGCGATGAGCATCATCCATCGCGCTTCGAGGCAGTCCTCCAGGCGCCGGATGCTGGGCACATCGTCCCACTTGCCGCGATCCTTCCACGACTGGACCGTGGTCCGCGCCACGTCCAGTTCCTCGGCGATCTGGCTGACCTCCCACCCCCGCCAGTACAGGCTGCGCGCGGCCCGCCGCCGATCCTCGATCGGCAGCGTGAGTGGATTGCGCAGGAAGGGAGCGGAGGCAGGTTCCATCGGCCGCGACCCTAGCCACGTCCCACCCCCGCCCCGGAGCCACCGGCAATCGTAGAGTGCGTCTCTACGATTGCGCCCGCTTGAGAAGCGGTCCGCCTTCCGTCCCTGTGATGCCTCCAGTCCGGCGGCGCGACCTCCGGCCGCATCGAACCGACCTACCGAGGACCGCCATGGGCAAGAAAAGCCAGTTCTTCCGCGCTTTCGTCGAAGGCAATACGATCAGCGACGGCCGCACCATCACCGCCGAGATGATCGATGAAGCCGTCGAGACCTTCAATCTCGACAGCTACACGCCGCGCATCAACATCGAGCATCTAACCGGCTACAGCCCGGAGCCGCCGTTCAATGGCTACGGGTCAATCTTCGCCGTGAAGGCGCAGGACGACACGATCAAGATCGCCGGCAAGGATGAGAAGCGCCGCGCGCTCTATATCCAGGTCGATGCCAACGACCAGCTGGTCGAACTGTCCGCGCGCGACCAGAAGCCGTTCCCCTCGGTCGAACTGACCCCCAGCTATGCCGGCAGCGGCAAGGTCGGCCTGATCGGTCTCGCCTTCACCGACACCCCCGCCAGCATCGGCACCCAATCGCTGAAATTCTCCCGCACCGCGCCCGGGTCGATCTTCGCTTCCGGGACCGAGGCGCTCGCGATCGAATTCGAAGCCGACCAGGTCGACGCCAAGAGCATCACCGCCAGCGTCAAGGAAGGCGTGATGGCCGCCTTCTCGGCGGTCTTCGCGACCCGCAAGGAAGAGCCGAAGCCGCCGGTGCAGGAACCGGTGAAGACACCCGCGAACGACAACGACTTTTCGGCCATCGCGGCGGCCGTCGGTGACGCAGTCGCTGGCAAGCTGCAGCCGCTGATCGACAGCGTCGCCGGCGTCGACGCCCGGTTTAAGGCGATCGAGGACCAGCTCGCCAACACCGAAGCGCCGGACAACTTCAGTCGGTCGCCCGCGACCGGCGGCGACACCCCCGGCGTTGTCACCGACTGCTGATTCTCCCCCCGCCCCGCCGCCCTTCCATCCGGAGACGTTCATGTCCCTTCGTAAATTCGCCCGCGTTGCCCTCACCGCCTATGTCAGCCAGGTCGCGCTGCTCAACGGCATCGAAGCCAGCGAGGTCGGCTCGACCCGCTTCGCGATCGAGCCGTCGATTGCGCAGAAGCTCATCACCAAGCTGCAGGAATCGAGCGACTTCCTGTCGCGGATCAACGTGGTCGAGGTGCCCGAGCAGGAAGGCGAAAAGATCGGCCTGTCGATCACCACGCCGGTGTCCAGCACGACCGACACCAGCGGCGATGGCGAGCGCAAGACGGTCGACCCGACCGGCACCGAAAGCCACAAGTATCGCTGCGAGAAGGTCAACCACGACACCCACCTGTCGTATGCGAAGATCGACGCCTGGGCGAAGTTCAAGGATTTCCAGACCCGCATCCGTGACCTGATCCTCAAGTCGCAGGCCCGCGACCGGATCATGATCGGGTGGCACGGCACGTCCCACGCCGCGACGTCGAACAAGGCAAACAACCCGCTGCTGCAGGACGTGAACTACGGGTGGCTGCACCACATCCGCACCAAGGCGCCCGCCCGCGTCATGGACGATGGCGAGCTGACCACCGGTGCGACCAAGGCGATCTATGTCGGCGAAGGCGAGATCGGCACCAAGGTCGACTTCGTGAACCTCGACGCGCTGGTCTATGACGCGATCAGCAACCTCGACCCTTGGGCGCAGGACGATACCGACCTTGTCGTCATCATCGGCCGCGACCTGCTGAACGACAAGTATTTCCCGATCATCAATGCCGCCGGCGACAAGGCGACCGAGCAGGAATCTCGCGACCGCATCCTGCGGTCGGAAAAGCAGATCGGTGGCTTGCCGGCGGTCCGCGTGCCCGCCTTCCCGGCCGGCACCATCCTCATCACCCGGCTCGATAACCTGTCGATCTATCAGCAGGAAAACACCCGCCGCCGCCAGTTTGTCGAAGTCGCCAAGCGCGACCGCTTCGAAAACTACGAGAGCTGGAACGAGGCGTATGTGGTCGAGGACTACGGTTACACCTCGCTGGTCGAGAACATCGTCATGAGCAGCAAGCCGGCCTGAAGCCGCCCCGCCCCACCTGACACGTCACCCATAGGATCAGCGCAATGAGCCTCGCTCGCCGTCACCGGGAACGCATCCTGGCCGAACAATCGGCGCTCGCATCCATGGGCGACGTCAACGCCGCCACCGGTTCGCCGGTGGCGGCCCCCATCCCCGTCGATCGCGCGGTCGCGACCGCCGCCGCGCAGATCGGCGCCCGGCTGCGCCACGACCTGCAGCGGCTGAAGGAAATCCGCTCGATCGCGCTCAAGATCGCCGCGAAGCGCGAAATGCTTCCCGAATACACGTCGTGGATCGAGGGCCTGCTCGCTGGCGCGCTGCAAGCCGGCGCCGGCGTGTCGGGCGACGTCCTGCCGACCGTCATGGTCTGGAATATCGACGTCGGCGACTATGCCGCGGCGATGCCGCTGATCGAGCATGTCCTCGCTCACAAGGTGCCGATGCCGCAGCGCTATGCCCGCGACGCCGCCACACTGGTGGTCGAGGAGATCGCCGAGGCCGCGATCAAGGCGCAGGCCGCCGACAAGCCATTCGATCTCGCCATCCTCGAACAGATCGAGGCGCTGACCGCACACGACGACATGCACGACGAGGTCCGCGCCAAGCTGCTGAAGGCAATCGGCTTCGAGCTCGACCGTACCGCGCAGACCGCCTCCGGTGCCGGCGCCGACGCCACTCCGCTCTTCGTCCGTTCACTGACCGCGATGAAGGCCGCGCAGGCGCTACACGACCGCGTCGGCGTGAAGACCATCATCAAGGCCGTCGAGAAGCGTCTCGCCGCGGCCAAGCCCGATACCGCCGGTTCCACCGGCTGACATTAGCTCGCCCCCCGGCGTCTCGGGGGCAGGCCGCACGACGTGGGAGGGCCTTCGCGCTGTGGGCCACGCTCCTCCGGCCTCCACCCCCGAATTCTTCGAAAGCTCGATCCCATGGCCACCTTCCTCCTGCATCTGATCCTGTGCGTCGGCCTTTGCCTGGGCGCGCTGATGATCTTCGCCGGCGCGGTCGGTCTGGTCGAAAATCCCGGCAATGGCTTGCCGTTCGGCAATCCGGCATCGCGACGCGCCTTCCTCGCTTTGGGGTCGCTGGGGCTGGTGACCTTTATCGTGTCAGCCTGCGGCTACGCGGCTGTGATCGGTGGCGCATGAGCGGCTTCGGCACCATCGGCGGAACCTGCCTCGGCTCGGTCATTCCCGAAGCCACGCCCGCGGTCGAGGGCACGATCGCCGACGACTGGTATCCCGCAATCGACCTTGACCAGCTGCGCCGCGATCACCGCATCGGAACCGTCCAGGTCGTGACGCCCGAACGGCTGCGCGATGCCGTGCGTGCCGCGCTGCTCTCGATCGACAACCAGCTCGGCGCGCAGGCGGCGGCATGGGAAGCGGCCGGGCACGCCAGCCTTGCCGACGTACCGGCCAAGAAGATCGACGGCGTCAGCCGCCTGGTCATCGCCTTTCACCGTGCCGTCGGCGCGCTGACCAAGGTCGAGCTGATCGAGCGGCACCGCGACCTCGACACCACCACCGGCGGTGACCGCGACGCGGGCGCGCTCGATCCGACGATCGGCGAGCTGCACCGCGACGCGGTTCACGCCATCCGCGACATCCTCGGCCGCACGCGGACCGACGTCGAGCTGCTGTGATGGCTGACACCGTCACCGCGCGCCAGGGCGATACCCTCGACCAGATCCTGCACCGCGATCGTGGCTTGGGACCGGAGGCGATCGGTGCCGTCCTGTCCGCCAATCCCGGCCTTGCCGCGCTCGGACCGGTCCTGCCCGCCGGCACCGCGATCATCATCCCCGACGCCGCCGCAGCGGCACCAGCCACCCGCCCCCTCCTCCAATTGTGGGACTGACATGAGCAAGCTGCTCACCATCATCGACACCCTGCTTGCCCTGCTGGCGGGCCTTGTCCCCGGCGCCATGGGCGCGGCGGTCAGCCTCGCCTATGAGAAGGGGCTGACCTGGTCCGAGAAATTCACGCAATTCGCCGTCGGTACCGTCGTGTCGTATTTCGCGCGCGGTGCGATCGTCGGTCTGTTCGACCTACACGCCTTCGTCCTCGACGGTGTCGGCTTCACCTGTGGCATGATCGCCTTCCGCGCCACTCCGCGCATCGCCAGCGCGACGATCGAGGCGCTGGTGTCGGTGCCCGGCCTGATCCGCGACCGCATCTTCGGAGGCGGCAAGTGACGTATTCGATGCACAAGCTCGTGGCCGAGCTGACCCGGGACGAAGGGCTGCGGCTGAAGACCTATCGCTGCACGGCGGCCAAGCTGACCGTCGGGATCGGCCGCAATCTGGACGATGTCGGCATCAGCGGCAGCGAGGCGCGGCTCTTTGGCTGTGATACCCCCGCCCAGGCGCTGGCCCATGTGAAACGCCACGGCGTCACGAAGCTGCAGGCGGAATCGCTGTTCGCCAATGACATCGTCGGGTGCGAGCGCGATCTCGACCGCCGCCTGCCGTGGTGGCGCATGCTTGATGACGTCCGTCAGCGCGTGTTGCTCAACATGTGCTTCAATCTAGGCATCAACGGTTTGGTCGGCTTCCGCAATACGCTGCGGATGGTGGAGCGCCGTGAATTCGAAGAGGCCGCCGGCAATATGCTGCTGTCCAAATGGGCACGGCAGGTCGGTCAGCGCGCCATTCGCCTCGCGATCATGATGCGCAGCGGGAAGGACGTGCGATGATCGCCGCCGCCCTCGCTGTCCTCGGCCGGCACCGCCAGTGGCTCACCCTGATCGCCGTCGGGGCTGCCGCCGCCTTCCTCTACGTCCAGTGGTCGCGGGTGACCGACGAACGCGACCGCGCGCTGCAATGGTCGGAGACCGCCTGTGCCGCCGCCGGCAGCACCTATGCCGCCTCGGTCGAGACGGTCGACGGCAAGCGCGTGAAGTACGCGACCGGCCAGCGCTGCAAGACCCGGATCGCCGACCTCGCCGCTTTTCGCACCGACACGGACCGCATGACCGCCGACAAGCTGGCAGCGGCGATGCGCGACCGCGAAGCCCGCACCCGTACCGATGCCGCCCACGCCCGCGCCGCCGCCGAGGCCGCGCGCACCGCTACCCAGAGAATGGAAGCCGCCGATGCCAAAGCTGCCCCCACCGATCGCGTCGATGGCGATTGGTTCGCTGCTCTCAATGACCTTGCCGGGCTGCGCGGTCAGCCCGCCGGTCGCTAGGTCGGTGCCCGTTGCCGTGGAGATCCGCGACACGCCCCCGGCCGAGCTGCTGCGCTGCCCGATCGCGCCGGTCGGCTATCCGGCCGATGCCGAGGCGACGATGCCCGCCGCCGTCCGCGCCGCGACGATCCGCATGGCGACGGCGCTCCGCGACACCCGCGACCAGCTGCTGCGCCTCATTGGCTGGCACGACGCCGCCGCCTGCAAGGAATCCACCCAGTGAAGACGACGATAGAGGAACGCGCCGCCGCTGCCGAGGTGGCGAGCCACCCGTTCGGCCAAGTGGTCGACAGCCCCAATCCGCTGACCCTGCTCGGCCGACTGAAGGCGTTGCTCGACGCCATCCTGCCGGCGCGCACAGCAAAGGCGGTTGTGCCCAGCGATACGGTGGCGCTCGATCCCGCCCCGCGCGGAATCTATATCGGGACCGGCGGCGACGTGACTCTGCGCGCGATCGGGTCCGCCGTCGACGTGGCCTATCGCAATCTCCCCGACGCTTCGTACATCGCCGTCCGCGTGCAGTATGTCCGCGCGACCGGCACCACCGCCCTCAATCTGATCGCGGAGGCTTGAGATGGTCGGACGGTCTTCAGGCGCGCAGGGTGGCATCACCGATCGGGGCCTCGACGCAAAGCTCTCCGCGCGCAATCTGCGCATGCCGGCCAATAACCGCATTGCCGTGTTCGGCCCCAGCCACGCCGCCCAGCATTTCCAGGGCGTGACACCGGCGGGGGACGTGGCGACGCGGCTCGCCCAGTCGACCGGCCCGGTCCATTGGGCAAATTTTCTGTCCGGTGGGCGCGCGGTGCTCGAACCGGCCGACATGATCGCACGCAACGGCGAATGGACCGCGCCCATGACATGGGCCGGCACCGATTATCCGGGTCTTCTGTCGCGGCTCGACGCGCTGGTCGCGACGAAGGCCGGGCATGTCGTCATGGTCGCGCCCAGCGCCAATGACCGCAACAGCTGGTCCGCCGCCCAATCGATCGCCAATCTGAAGGTCTGCATCGACCGGATCGTCGATGCCGGGATGCTGCTGACCATCCTGCTCGACTATCCGCATGGCGCCGCCGCCTATAGCTCGCTGCGCCTGCCCAATTCCGCCGCTGCGCCGCAGCTCGACCATTGGCACGCGGTCAATCGCTGGCTGCTGACCCAGCATGGATCGCGCGGCATCCGGGTGATCGACACCCCCGCGATCCTCGCCGATTTCGTCAGCGCCGAAGGGCAGGCGGCGGCGGGGATGACTGTCGACGGGCTGCACCTGTCGACGGTTGGGGCCTATCTGGTCGGGCGGGTGCTGGCGCGCGAATGGCGGCGGCTCTACGCGCCGGGCGGTGTGCTGCCGTTCGGCAATGCCGAGATTGCCAATCAGGCCGGCGTCAATCCGCAGCCGCTGCTGTCGATCCAGCCCTATTTCGGCGGCACCGGCGGCACGCTGGGCAGCGGCGCGACCGGCCAGCTTGCGACCGGGTGGAAGACGCAGCTCGCCCAGGGGATCAGCGCCGCCTATTCGAAGGTGTCCGCTACCGCCTTTGCCGGGCGCTCCTACATCGACGACGATGGCCCGCCGTCGAAGGACTGGCAGCAGATCGTGGTATCCGGCACGGCGACCGGCACCGGCGATGTCATCGTGCTGCGGCAGGACGTGGCCTGCACGCTGGGCGAGGCGCTGCGCGCCTGTGCGGAGATCGAGGTCGATGCCGGCATGACCGGGGTGTCGTCGGTCGGGCTGTACGTGTTCCACAGCGGCAGCGGTCAGCAGATCCGCGCCTTCGCGCCGCAGCGGGTCGAATTCCCATGGCCTGCACAGGCCGTGGCGGGGATCATGCGCACCGCACGCTGGATCAGCGACAGCGCCGTCTTCTACCTGCAGCTGACGGTGCGGCCGATCAACGGGGCGGTCGTGTCGGGCACGATCCGCGTGCGCGGCATGGGCGTCGGGAAGGCGTTATGAAAAAGCCTGAGAGCCTGCGCCAGCTTCTCTACGCCACCGCGCTGGTCGGCCAGACCGAAAAGCTCGCGACCTTCATCGATCGCGGGCGCATCGAATGCCGGCGCGGGGCAAATCTGTCCTTCCGCTACCATTACACCCTGTCGCTGGTAGTGCAGGGCTATACCGGCTCGCCCGACGCGCTGATGATCCCCATCCTCGCATGGATCGCCGAGCAGCAGCCCGACCTGCTCGACCGCGCACCGCACGAGCCGTTCACCTTCGAGAGCGAGCTGCTCGACGCCGATACCGCCGACGTCTCGATCGAGCTGGAGCTATCCGAACTGGTCCTGGTCGATCGCACCGGCAAGTCCGCGTTCACGGCCACGCACGTCCCCGAGCCGGTCTTCGCCGACGCCTTCCCCGGCGTCTGCGGCGTATCGGTGGTGCAGGGCCTGCTGGACGACGGCGCGACGATCGTCCCGGCATGACGGGGGCCGACGAGCTGCTGCAGATCGAATCGCTGGCCACGGCGCTGCTACGCAATCTCGACCCACCGGCCCGCCGCCGGCTCCTGCGCAGCGTCGCGAAAAAGGTCCGCGCCAGCCAGCGCGCGCGGATCGAGCGTCAGCAGAATCCAGACGGCAGCGGCTTCGCCCCCCGCCGCAAGCGCCCGCAACCGGTGCGCGGCAATCGCGCCGTCCATTTTCTGTACCCCAAGGGCGATCCTGCCCCCCGCGAAGTCTACATGAAAAGCTGGACGCTCGACGGGCCGCTGATGACCGGCTTCGACATCAAGGTCGGCGCGATCCGCTCCTTCCACCGCGACCAGGTCGCGAAGTGGCTTCCGCTCGACGAAGGCCAGGACAATGCCGGCGCCGGTCGGCTGCGCCGGAAAGGACATATCCGGCGCAAGGCCATGTTCCGCAAGCTGTTGTCGCCCCGCCACCTGAAGGAAGGCGCAACCGATCGTGAGGCATGGATCGGCTTCACCGGACAGGCCGCCCGCGTCGGCCGCGTTCACCAGGACGGCATGGTCGACAAGCCGGCGCTGAAGGCAAAGCCGGTGCGCTACGCTCGCCGCCGCCTGCTCGGCCTGACCGATGCCGACCGGACGATGGTCGCCGACGCCTTCATGGCGGCACTGGTCGACGGCGTCGCCTGATCCCGCAATCGTAGAGTGCGTCTCTACGATTGCGCCACCCTATCCCCCCGCCCCGCCCGCCGCCGACATGGCCGGCGATGGACCTTGCCGCCGCCTCCACTCCTGTTGACCTGTCGCGCCTTCCCGCGCCTGATCTGGTCGAGCAGCTGACGTTCGATGCGATCGTCGGTCAGCTGGTCGACGCGATCCGCGCGCAGTGGCCGGACTTCGACGCGATCCTCGACAGCGATCCGGTCATGCTGATCCTGCAGGCGCTGGCCTATCGCGAAATGCTGTTGCGCGCCGACTTCAATGACCGCGCCCGACAGATGCTGCTGGCCTTCGCCAGCGGCGCCAATCTCGACCATTTGGGCACGCTCATGGGCCTGCCCCGCCTGGTCATTACCCCGGCAAACCCGCTGACCGGTGCCGACGCGGTGATGGAAGGCGATGATGCTTTCCGCCAGCGCATCGTTCTCGCCCCCGAATCCTTCTCGGTCGCCGGTCCCACCCTCGCCTATGTCGCTTTCGCGCGTCGCGCCGATGGCGACGTCGCCGACGCCAGCGTCGTCAGTCCCGCCCCCGGCGAAGTCGTCGTCACGGTGCTGTCAGCGACCGGCCGGGGCATCGCTTCGACCGAGCTGCTCGACAAGGTCCGCGCCATTGTCGACGACAAGGCGGTCCGCCCCCTCACCGACTTCGTCACCGTCCAGTCGGCGACGATCATCGATTTCGCGATTGACGCACGCGTGTGGACCTTCTCCGGCCCCGACGCCGGGCTGGTCCTCGACACCGGCCGCGCCCAGCTCACCGCCTATATCGCCGACAGCCGCATGCTCGGTCGCGCGATCCGCGAAAGCGGGATCAAGGGCGCCCTGCAGGTCGCCGGCGTCGAGCGGGTCGAGCTGCCGGGCTGGACCGATATTGTACCCGATAGCACGAAGGCTGCGCACTGCACTGGCATCACGGTGACCCATGCCGGAGTCGCCTAGCCTCCTGCCCCCCGACGCGACGCCGCTCGAACGCGCGCTGGAACGCGCCGCGCTGCGCGTCACCGCGATCGATGTGCCCGTAGAGACGCTGCTCGACCCCGCGACGATCGCCGCGCCGGTGCTGCCCTTCCTCGCATGGCACCTGTCCATCGACCGCTGGGAAAGTGACTGGTCCGACGCTACCAAGCGCACCGCCGTCGCCGGCGCCATCGCCGCACAGCGCCGTAAGGGCACGCCCGCATCGGTGGAGGCGGTCCTCGCCAGCTTCGACGATCTGCTGACGCTGGTCGAATGGCACCAGACGACCCCACGCGGCCGTCCGCACACCTTCGAGATTCGCTTACCCCTCGGATCCGCCGGCGGCACCCGCGCCACCGCCGCTTTCGCCGAAAAGATCGTCGCCGAAGTCGCCCGCGTCAAACCGGCGCGCAGCCACGGCACGCTGCTGCAGATGGCAGCGACCTCCGGCATCGCCCAGATCCTCGGTGCCGCCGCCACCGCCGGCTTTGCCCGCCTCGACACCGTTGCCGTCCACGACACCGACGCGATCTGGGGCCGCCTGCTCCAGACCGAACTGGGCGAGCCGATCCAGTCCGAAGACGCACAGATGCTGGAGCATTGATGCCACCGCTTGTCCTCACCCTCACCAATGCCGGCTTCGCTGCGCTACGCGCCGCTGCCGGCACCAACGCCATCGTCGTGGCGCAGCTCGGCCTGTCCGCGCGCGCGGTCACCATGGCGCCGACGCTGACCGCCTTGCCCGACGAGCATCGCCGTCTCGCCACCGTGTCGGGCGCGGCGGTCGATGACCGCACCGTCCACCTGGTCGCGCGCGATACCAGCGACGCGACCTATGTCGTGCGCTCGATCGGCGTGTATCTCGCCGACGGCACCCTCTTCGCCGCCTATTCGCAGCCGGACCCCATCTTTGAGAAAGCGCGCGTTGCGACCTATCTGCAGGCGATCGACCTGCGGCTGCAGTCGGGCGAGGCGCAGCTCGTGCAGTTCGGCGACGCCAATTTCCTCTACCCGCCCGCAACCCAGTCGACGCGCGGCGTCGCGGAGATCGCGACCGAGGGCGAGGTCGACGCCGGTACCGACGACACCTGTATCGTCACGCCCCTCGGCCTTGCCCGTCGTCTCGGCAAGATGATCGTCGGCGCATCGCGCGAGGAAACCGACGCTGGCATTCGCGCCGATCGCTACGTCACGCCCTGGTCGCTGCGTCCGCTCCTCGATCGCGTCGGCGTCCTATTCGCCCGGCGGATCAATACCGGCGGACTGGCGATCGGCGGACAGTCGCTCGCCACCGACGTGACCGTCACCGTGCCCCCGGCGACCCCCGCCCAGCTGCTCGCCGCCACCGCGACCAATGTCGCGCTGACCCCGGCCAGCTTCGGCGGCCTCGGCAATGTCATCGGTGCGACCGGCAGCTACACACTGCCTGGCGGACTGATCCTTAAATGGGGCACCCACCGTGGCCGGTCGAATAGCGAGGTGACGGTACCGATCAATTTCGAGGTGCCGTTCCCCACCGCCTGTTTCACGGCGCTGCTGACCCCGCTGATCGGCACGGCCAACGCCAGCGACGACTATTTTTGCCAGCTCGCCGGTGCGCCCACCGGACAGGGCTTCACCGTCCAGTATCAGTCCGACGATGCCAATGGCGGCATCGACGGATTCGACTGGCTCGCGATCGGGGCCTGATAATGGCGAAGATTACCGACCTGCCCCCCGTCGACCTCCTGACCGGCGGCGAGCATATCCCGATCGTCCAGGACGGCCAGACCCGCCGCACGACCATGACCGCCTTCCGCGCCCTGCTGCTGCCGTTCCTGCAGGCATGGTACAAGGGCGATAAGGGCGATCCCGGTGGCAATGTCATGGCGGTCGGCCTCTTTACCGGCATGGCGCTGCTGTCGGTCCCCGGCGGCACCGACCTGGTCCGCACCGCCGGCTTCCATGCGGCCGGCACCGGTGCGGCCGAATATGTCGCCGATCCGGCCGTCGATGCCGCCTATGTCGCTGCCAATCCGCGCATCGCCTTCCGCACCGCCAATGGGCGCGGCTTTCGTCTGTCACCGCAGGGGCCGGTCGCCGCCGAGCATTTCGGTGCGCAGGGCTATGGCAGCAGCGCCGCCGCCGCCGCCGGCGTCGCGTCGGGCGATGCGCTGCAGGCGATGGCATCCTTCGCCGGCCCCGCGCGCGTCGCGATCGACTGCGCCGGCCGCTGGTACAAGGTCGATCGCACGATCAGCTGGGCCAGCCATACCCAGTGCACCGGCATCCGCCTCTATGTGCAGGACAGCAATCGCGATATTCAGCCCGTCCTGATCGACGGTCGCGACACGCCGCGCACCGACCTGACCTTCACCGACCTTGAAATCCACGGCAATCGCCTCGGCCAGCGCGAGCTGGGCTACAACGCCGCTGGTGTGCCCGGATCGGTGTCGGGCACCGACAGCCAGCGCCACGGCGTCGCCATGGTCGGCCGGGTCGATCGGGTCACGCTGGTCCGTCCGCGCATCTGGTATTGCGCGGTGGAGGCGGTGTGGATCTACCACGATGGCCGCGACAATGATCCTGCAGCGCTGCGCCCGGCCCATGTCGACGACTTCTTCGCCCGCGACATCCTCATCCTCGATCCCGACTTCCAGTGGAATGGGCGCCATGGCGGCAGCGCCGAGGGCTTCGACGGCCTGACCATTCGCGGCGGTCGGATGCGGAATAACGGCAAGGACATGCCGGGGTACCCCAAGGCGCCCTATTCGGACGGCGGGAACGCCCGCACCACTACCCTATTCATGGGTCCGAAGTACGGGCGCGCATGGGATTGCGAAAGCTACCTGCTCGGCACTCGCTACCGCAATTTCGTGATGGAGGGCGTCGACTGCTCCGACAACTGGGGCGGGTCGATTTTGCTCTATCACCGCTACCACAAGGTCGCCGGTGACATCTGCGAGAATCTTCGCGTGTCGCGCTGCATCCTGACCGACCCCCATGGCGCCAATGGCGATCCCGGCCCGATCGGCACTTATGTCCGCGACGATGCCTTCCCCGACGACTATAAGGGCGATCCGACCTATACCGGCACCGATATCGTCTTTCGCGGCATCACCTGGTCGGACAATGACTATCGCGACAATTCGTTGACCGTCGCCAATGCCGACGACGTCACCATCACCGGCGGTCAGGCCCATATCACCGCGCAGGCTTTTCTGGCCGTGATGGCGCGCATGGGATCGCGGGTGAATATCGCGGTACGGTCGAATCGTCCCGACATCTTCGGCTTCTCACCGGTCAAGATTACCGGAAAGACGGCTGAGCTGGCCGCCGGATGGACCTTCTCGAATGAGGAACTGAAGCTGCTGGGCTTCACCGCCAGCGGCGGCTTGCACTATCGCTATACCGCCATCCTGCAGGCGGACGCTGCAGAGAATGCGCTTTTCAATCTGACCCTGACCGAAGGGTGGTCCCGTCTATCGGGCTGCACTTGCACAGTGGTCGACAACGCCAGCGGGCGGGGCTTCGCTGGCGCCTGCGGTCCTTCGGGAAACACCCCGAACGAAATCACTTTCGGGTTTGGATCGGCGGGGCCAAATCCACACGCGCTAACCATCGAATTTGTGGCGGCGCTCGCTTAGGCCGCTTGCGCGAACGTCCGCTCATATTGTGCAGCCAATACGACACAATCCTGCGCCCGGGCAGCGAATTTCCGGGCCGGGTTACCCATATAGACTGTCCAAGGTCGAAGCGGACGCACCGCCATTGACAGTGCCCCGAGGACTGCTCCTTCGCCAAAATTGGCGCCGGGCAAGACGACGCTGTTTGCCCCGATCGAGCAGTGTAGTCCCATCCGAACGGGCGCGATGCGTACATCGCTATGCTCGGGCGCCACGCCGCAGCTGACCATCGATCGTCCGCTGAAATCGTCGCTTGCCGTAAAAATCTTCACGCCGTGAGACATTCCGCCGAATCCGTCGATCGTCAGACCACCCCGACACCCTAACAGGCAGCCGCTACCGATGTGGATGAACGACCCCAACGTCAGGAAGCCACTCGACGCGATGATGATTGTGCCCGCATCGATCCGGACATTGTCGCCGATCCGGATATTCTCCGGCCCGATGATCGTGCAATTCTTGGCGATCCGCACATTGTCACCCACCTGCGCGAACCCGAAGCCCCGCAGCTCGTCAGACTGATAATAGCCTGGATCGAAAGGATTATGCATGGTGACACCATGCATGGGTCGTCTGCGGTGCGCAATCGTAGAGTGCGTCTCTACGATTGCCGCCCCCGTGACGTGACCCCCCGCGCGCGCATGGTCGCACCGTGGCCCAGCCTGTCGACCTCCCCCGCCTCATCGGCGACCTGATCCGCGAAGGCGTGGTGATCGCCCGCGCCGGTGCGCTTTGCCGCGTCCGCATCGGCGACATCGAAAGCGGCGACATTCCGTGGCTGGCCGGCCGCGCCGGCAAGGTGACGATCTGGTCGCCCCCCTCGATCGGCGAGCAGGTCGCGGTGCTGTGCGGCGAGGGTGATCTCGCCCGCGCCCTCGTTCTGCCCGGCCTCTTCTCCGACGCCCACCCCGCGCCGGCCGACGACGACAGCTTCCACGTCACCTTCGATGACGGCTGCTGGATCGGCTACGACCCAGCCAAGGGCGAGGCGATGGTCGCGCTGGGTGACGGTACCCGCTTCGAAGTCGTACCCGGCAAGGTCCGCATTACCGCGGATCTCGAAGTCACCGGCAAGGTCACCGCCACCGACGACGTCATCGGCGGCGGCAAGAGCCTGAAGAGCCACAAGCATCTCGGCGTCCAGCCCGGTCAGGGCGTATCGGGCGCGCCGCAATGATCGGCATGAACCGCCAAACTGGCCGCGCCTGCGCCGGCGCCGATCACCTGCGCCAGTCGGTCGGCACGATCATCCGGACCCCCATTGGCTCCCGCGTCGGCCGGCGCGACTTCGGCTCGCATATTCCCGAGCTGATCGACCAGCCCTTGAACGACGCCACGCGCTTGACGGTGATCGCCGCCGGCGCGCTGGCGCTGCTGCGACAGGAGCCTCGCATCCGTGCGCAGCGCATCCTCTTCACGGTGACCGGCGCCGGCGCGGCCGAGCTGCGCATCATCGGCACCCGCCTCGACGGTCCGCGCCCTGCACCGGTCGACTTCACCACCACCCTCCGCCCTGCCCGCGCCTGAAAGGATCCTCATGGCCTCCGCCTTCCACCACGGTATCACCGTCACCGAATCGAAGACGACGTCGCGCCTGATCGCGACGATCGCCACCGCCTGCATCGGCCTGGTCGTGACCGCACCCGCCGCCGATGCCGCCGCCTTCCCACTCGACAAGCCCGTGCTGATCGATGAGACGCCCGGCTATATCGATATGACCACAGCGCTGGCGAAAATCGGCGCGACCGGCACCGGCCGCACCGTGCTGGAGGCGATCGCGTCGAAGGTTCGCACCCCCGTCATCGTCGTGCGTGTCGCGCCCGGCGCGGACGCCGCCGCGACCGCCACCGCCGTCATCGGCACGACCAACGCCGGCGTCCGTACCGGAATGCAGGCGCTGCTGGCGGCAGAAGCGCAGACCGGCATCCGCCCGCGCATCCTCGCCACCCCCGGCCTCGAAACCGCGGCGGTCACCACCGCGCTGGCGGTGATCGCCGCTAAGCTCCGCTCGATGGCCTATGCCCGCGCGCTCGGTACCGACCTCGCCACCCTCGCCACCTATCGCGGGGGCTTCGACAGCCGCGAACTGATGCTGCTCTATCCCGACCTGAAGGTCACCGACGGCGCCGGCGCGATCGTGCCGAGCTTCGCCGCCGCCCACGCCGTCGCCATGCGCGCGCTGATCGACCAGACGCAGGGCTGGCACAAGACGCTGTCGAATGTCCCCATCCCCGGCGTCGTCGGCACTACCGCCGATGTGCCCTTCGACCTGCAGGATCCCGACGCCGACGCCAATCGCCTCAATGCCGACGAAATCACGACGATCGTCAGCCTGAACGGCCAGCGCCGCTTCTGGGGGTCGCGCACCTGCTCGACCGACGAAGACTTCTATTTCGAAAGCGCCACCCGCACCGCCCACATCGTCGCCGACACCATCGCCGCCGGCCTGATCTGGGCGATCGACAAGCCGCTCACCCCCTCGCTGGCGAAGGATATCGTCGCCCGCGCCAATGCGAAATTCCGCGCGATGGTGCAGGCCGGCGAGCTGCTCGGCGCCACCGCCTGGTACGACCCGACCCGCAATCCGGTCGGCGACCTGAAGGCCGGCAAGCTGGCGATCCGCTACAAATACACCCCGGTCCCGCCGCTCGAACACCTGCACCTGTCGCAGGAAGTGACCGACGAGTTCTTCGCCGACTTCAGCACGCTGGCCGGCGCCTGATCGCCGCCCGGCCCTGACCTTTTTCCCGGAGCATCCCCATGGCACTTGCCGAAAAATTCAAGCAGTCCGACCTGTACATCGACGGCATCTGGCGCGCCGAGCAGGTCTCGGTCACCCTGCCCAAGCTGACCCGCAAATTCGAGGAATTCCGCCCTGGCGGCCTCAATCGCCCGATCAAGGTCGATATGGGCGGGGAGGCGCTGGAGGCGGAATGGACCGCCGGTGGCTGGGTCCGCGACGTCATCAGTGGCTTCGGCGCGACCTCGATCGAAGCACAGCTGCTGCGCTTCGTCGCCTCCTTCCAGGACGATGCCACCGGCGCGGTCCACAGCTGGGAAGCCGTCATCGGCGGGCGGCATGAGGAAATCGACCTCGGCGAATCCAAGCCCGGCGAGGATACCGAGATGAAGTGCAAGACGGCCGTCGCCTTCTACTCGCTCCACCGCGACGGCGAGGAGCTGGTCTATATCGACGTCCTCGCGATGATCGAGCGCTACGGCGGTCGCGACATCATGGAAGCCCACCGCGCCGCCCTCGGCCGCACCTGATCCCCCGCGCCCCGGCCGTGCGCCGGGGCGGCT